>ERZ1026878.225-NODE-225-length-47025-cov-15.902235_pt1 | contig 47025 bp, 37 predicted proteins | sample MGYA00380169_ERZ1026878 | MGnify/ENA primary metagenome ERZ1026878 (study PRJEB33269, sample SAMEA4719805) | human gut metagenome | biome: human-associated habitat; feature: organic feature; material: feces | place: Cameroon | collected 2013-10 ...
CTCCCGAAGACTGTTTTCCGTTTTAGTTAGGATCTAGTCATTCGGGAGTTCAGGAAAAAACAGAAAACCCGCCGAAGTCTTGCGACTTGCAGCGGGTCTCGCAAACGACAGCTGTCGTTGAATTCTGTGGTGCCCGGGAAAGGACTCGAACCTTCACGGCCGTGAAGCCGCCAGCACCTGAAGCTGGTGCGTCTACCAATTTCGCCACCCGGGCACTGAGGAAAGAAATTATGAAGTGATCAGTTTAATTTGTCAAGAGTGCGATCGAAAATAACTTTTCTGCATCTTCGAAGATCGGCTGATCGGTGAGCGGGGCAACAGCGCTTTTGTGCTGCTCTTCGGGCGCGCTCGAGCTTAATGATTTAGAGTGAGGGCCAAATAATCATTTCATTCGGATTCAAGAATCCATGTCGAAGAAAAAGAGCAAACAGCTGCCGATCACTGAAGTTGAGCTTACCCCTGAGCAGATTGCCCAAGCCAAGGAAATCCTTGCTGGGCTTCAAAAGGATATTCAATACGCTGCAGCCAAAAAGCACCTCGTTCGCATGATGCCCTGCGCCAAATCCGTGGCGAACGCATTGGTCATGAAGCTCAGTGAAGAGGGATTTGAGGGCGGCGAAGAACATTGGTTTCGTCATCCCGATGCTCCCACGGCGACCGGCGTTGTACAGGGCGCCCGGCGTCCGAGCGACATGAAGGTGACGCCGCAGAGCGTCGATGGGGCAGAGTTCAGTCTGACGGCATCGGCACAGGTTGTGCCTGGCGACGTGGTAGAGCTGCGTCAGACGATCAGCGGCTGGCGGCCTGCGGGATTGGTTTCGCGTCCGCAGCGTCGATGGGTCTGCCGTTGTGTGACTGATGCTGCCGCCAAAGAAATCGAGTGGCTGCTCTTTAAACCCATTTCTGCTTTTGCGCCGATTGAACTGCAGGTCAACGTTCAAGAAGTGCCGCCTGAGGTAGATCTCAAACGTGACGCCGTTGAACTGGAAATCAGCGCCGATGCGCCTTTCTTTGCCAAGCGCCGCGAAGATGCATATTGGGGTTCGGACGAAGAGTGGCAGATTTTCCCGGCACACTTTGTTCGCAAAGTAGGCGTAATGAATGATCCGCTGGGTGAAATGGCGATTGCCTCTGCTCAATTCGGCGTTCCCATTGATTTTTCACCCGATACGCTCGCTGAGGCGGAAAAACTGCCCGAGAAGGTGGATCGCAGAAGTCTTTTGCACCGAGTGGACCTCACGGATCTCGCTTTCGTGACCATCGACGGTGAAGATGCGCGCGACTTCGATGATGCCGTCTACTGCGAGGAGACTCCGGAAGGCTGGCGGCTCCTGGTGGCTATTGCTGACGTCAGTCACTACGTTCGTCCGGGCACATCGCTCGACCGCGATGCACAAAAGCGGGCCACATCGGTCTATTTCCCGTCTTCGGTTGTGCCGATGCTCCCCGAAAAGCTCTCCAACGGGCTTTGTTCGCTCAACCCCGGCGTTGATCGGCTGACGCTGGTTTGCGATGCATTGGTCAACCGCAAAGGGGAGACTACGGCTTATCAGTTTTATCCGGCGGTCATTCATTCGCACGGTCGCCTGACCTATACCGCTGTATGGTCGGCGCTGCAGGGGGAAGCTTGGGGACTGAACACGGTGGGGCCGCGTTTAGGTGAACTTAAGCGTCTTTATGCGCTTTACGGGGTACTCCGAGCGGCGCGCTCTGAGCGTCATGCACTTGATTTCGAAACGGAGGAAAGCGCAGCAGATTTTGCGGCGGACGGCGAGATCGTCGGGTTCCACGTGCGTGACCACAATGATGCCCATCGAATCATTGAGGAATGTATGTTGGTGGCCAATGTCTGCGCCGCGCAGTTTGCGATTGCCAAGAAGCAGACAACGCTCTTTCGCGTTCACGGTGAACCCGAGCAGACAAAGCTCAACGACTTAAAGAGCATTCTGGCGGGGTTTGGCATTTCCTTCAAACTGAAGGGGTCGGAGAATCTCGCCCCCGTATTGGCAAAGCTCATTGAAGATACGAAAGATAAGCCCTATCTGCAGACGGCCATTTTGCGCACGATGCAGCGCGCGTGTTATCAGCCGGAAAATATCGGGCACTTTGGTCTTCAGTATCCGGCCTATGCGCACTTCACGTCGCCGATCCGGCGTTACCCCGATTTGCTTTTGCACCGCACGATCAAGGGGATTCTCTCTAAGCGCTCCTATACGCCGGCCGTTGAATTTGACGATGCGGAGCTGATGACGGGGTATCACGCCCGCAAGCTCGGTTCCAATCCGGAGGCGAAACCTTCGGGGGCGGCAAAACCCTTAAGCCGTCAGGAGGCAAAAAAGGCCGTTTGGACGCGCTTAGGCATCATCTGCTCGGCCGCGGAGCGTCGTGCTGACGATGCGTCGCGCGAGGTGATGAAGTTCCTGAAATGTCAGTATCTGCTGTCAGCGGATCAGAAGTCCTTCCAGGCAGCCGTTACCGGTATGTGCCCGGCAGGAATTTTCGTGACGCTCAGCGACATGCCGATTGAAGGATTTGTGCATATTTCACAGCTTGGCTGGGGTTATTTTGTCTACGATCCTGCCAAACAGACGATGACGTCGCATGAAGAGATGACGGAAATTCGTCTGGGGGATCGGCTGACGGTACGGCTTGAAGATGTGGATCTGAAGGAGCGGCGGATAAACTTTACCCTCTTGAGCAATCAGAGCCGCCGTCATCCTGCCAAGGGCGGCGGACGCCGGCGCTTTGATGATGATTTCTGGTACTAATCAGTCAAACGCCACATAGAGGATGCCCGGCGCTTACAATGCCGGCCTTTCAAAATGCTTTTGACCGTTCCCTTTTTGGGGGAGCGCTTATTTTCACCGAGGCCTTTTCCGTGAAGCACTACGACGACAATTCTCAGGACGAACACTACGAAGGTTCAGGGCGCGTCCGCCGCAGCCGCGGCCGCGGCGAAGATTTCGGCCGCGAACGATCCGACCGCACGGAACGGAGCCGCCCGGCGAGGGTTCGCACCGAGGCCGGCACCGTTGTGCTGGCGGGCTTTCATGCTGTCGCCGCTCGTCTGAAGCTGGATCCGGAGTCGATTCAGCAGGTTTATGTCGATCCGGAGCGTCGTGACAAGCGCATGCGTGAAATGCGCGAGAAGCTTTTTGCGGCCGGCGTACGCGTCATGAATGCTGATGCAGCGCGCCTTGACGGTCTGTCGCCCGACGTTCCTCATCAGGGCATTGCGGCGATTGCCGCAGAACGCGAGAACACGCTTGATTTTGCTGATCTGCTCGATCAGATCACAGACCGCACGCTGCTGCTTATTCTGGACGGCGTCACGGATCCGCGCAATTTCGGCGCCTGTCTGCGTGCGGCTGATGCTGCCGGCGTGCAGGCCGTGATCGTGCCGCGTGACCGTTCGGCCCGTATGACGCCTGCGGCCGCCAAGGCTGCCGCGGGCGCGGCGGAAACCGTGCCGGTGGTGTCGGTTACCAACCTTGCCTCGGCCATCATGGAACTGCGCGACAACGGTGTCTTTGTTGCCGGCACGGCGGGCGAAACGGATACAACGATCTACGACGTGGCGCAGGCGCGTGCCTTCGCATGGGTGTTGGGGGCTGAAGGCGAGGGACTTCGCCAGCTTACTCGCCGCCGCTGCGACGTCCTCGCTGCCATCCCGATGGTGGGTTCGGTCGAGTCGCTCAATGTCTCCGTTGCCTCCGGCATCTGTCTTTTTGAGTCACTGCGTCAGCGCATTGCTGCCGGCCTCGTGCAGCCGGGTTCGCCCGACGAGCGTCTCTAAGACGAAACGCTTGGGTGCATTGAAAAGAAATTTGGCTTAAACACTTGCAGGAGCGCGGTTGGATCGGTACAATCGCGGCCTTTACTGTCCTTGCCGCACTGGAACGACGCTCTGGGCGGCTTTTTCCGCAAGGAGGCTAAATGCGTCACTACGAAATCTGCATCGTCGTGCATCCTGACCAGAGTGAACAGGTTCCCGCGATGATCGAGCGCTACAAGACCCTCGTCGCCGAACAGGGCGGCAAGATTCACCGCATCGAAGACTGGGGCCGTCGTCCGCTCGCCTATCCGATCGAAAAGCTCGTGAAGGCGCACTATGTGCTCCTCAACATCGAGTGCGGCCATGAGACGATCCTCGAGATCGAAAACGGCTTCCGTTTCAACGACGCCGTTCTTCGCCACCTCACTGTGAAGACGAAGCATGCCGAAACCGCTCCCTCCCCGATGATGAAGGTCATTGAGAAGGAAGAGGCCCGCAAGGTTGCCGCTGAGGCTGCCGCTGCTCAGGAAGAAGCCGCTGAGGCCTAATTCCTGCAAGCTGTCAGACGAAGTTCCATCCCATCCGTGAATTCAATCGATCTTTCCGGAACATTGATAGAGCGGGAAGCGGTGAGGTTTACTCCCGCGGGCATCGAAGTTTTCGAAGCCGTCCTGCATCATCGCTCTGAAGTGGTCGAAGCGGGCAAGGTCCGCAAGCTTGAGTTCGACTTCAACGCGGTGTCCTACGGGGCACTTGCCAGAAGACTGAACGGAATGGAGATTGGCGCAGAAATCCAGTTCAAGGGGTTTCTGGCTCCCAAGTCGATGAGAACCCGCCGTCTGACGGTACACATCACAGAATTCAAATAGAGGAGTCATCCAAATGGCTTTTGGTGCTAAGGGTAAGGGCAAGCCCCGCCGTTCGAACCAGCAAAATTCGCTTTTCAAGCGCCGCAAGTTCTGCCGCTTCACGGCTGAACACGTTGAGCAGATCGACTACAAGGATGTCGACACGCTGCGCGATTTCATCCAGGAAAACGGCAAGATCATGCCGGCTCGCCTGACCGGTACGAAGGCGCACTATCAGCGTCAGCTCGACACCGCCATCAAGCGTGCCCGCTTCCTGGCCCTCCTGCCCTATACGGACAACCAGTAATCGACGGGAGATAAGAGAAATGCAAGTCATTCTGCTTGAAAAGATCACGCATCTCGGCGATCTGGGCGACATCGTCAAGGTCAAAGACGGCTACGGCCGCAACTTCCTGATCCCCCAGGGTCACGCCAAGCGCGCCACGAAGCAGGCTATCGCCGAATTCGAAGCTCGCCGCGCTGAACTCGAAAAGGCTCAGGCCGCTCGCGTCGCTGCCGCCGAAGAACTCGCCGGCAAGCTCAACGGCGCTGAAGTTACGATCGCCAGCAAGTGCGGCGTCGACGGCCGACTGTTCGGCTCCGTCACCAACGCCGACATCGCTGAAGCGGTGGACAAGCTCGGCTTCCAGATCAAGAAGTCGCAGGTTCGCACGCCGCTCGGCGCCATCAAGGCGACCGGTGAATACGTCATCACCATCGGTCTGATGACGGACATCTCCGCCGATGTGACGGTGAAGGTCGTCGCCGAGGAATAATCGGTTCGACCGCATCTGCCGTCCGCTCTGAGGGCGGCAGACCGATGAAAGCCCCGAGGAGTCCGCTCAGGATCTTTGGGGCTTTTTTCTGCATGATTATTGCCGCAGCGCAGGGATGCCGCAAAGCCTTTGAGGCAGATAAGGACGGCAACACTGCGCCGATCGGTCATAATCAAAACTTTCTCAACGTTCCTTATACCTCTTTGAGGTCTGTGTCATGGCCGAAGAAATTATCGATGAAGCCGCTCAGGCAGTACGTCGTCCGCCCTCAAGCGTACTGAGCGAGCAGGCGATTCTCGCCGGCCTGATGATCGACAATTCGGCGCTCGACAGCGTGGTCGACATTATTCGCCCAGAGGATTTCTATCGGCGCGACCACCGCATCATTTTTGAAGAAATCGTGCAGTTGCTGCAGGAGGGACACCCTGCGGACTATCTGACGGTTTTTGAAAGTCTGAAGTCAAAGGGGATTGAGAACGATGCGGGCGGGCTGCCTTATCTCACCGAATTGGTGGGAAGCTCTCCCTCGGCCGCGAACATCCGCCGATATGCGGAAATCGTGCATGACAAGTCGGTACTGCGCCAGCTCATTACCGTAGGCGACCGCATCGTTACCAATGCATTGGCGCCGGAAGGCCGCGAGACACGTGAAATTCTGGACGAAGCTGAAAAGGAAGTGCTCGCCATCAATGAGCGCAATGCGCGTACGCAGCGCGGTTTTCAGCCTTTGGTGACGCTTGTGCGAGACGTCTCTGCCCGCGTCATTGAGCTCTACAACACGAAGTCGACTTCCGAGGTAACGGGTGTTTCCTCGGGCTACCCCAACCTCGACCATGTGACGGCAGGTTTGCAGCGCGGCGATCTCATCATCATCGCCGGCCGTCCGTCGATGGGCAAAACGTCGTTTGCACTCAACATCGCCGAAAACGTGGGCGTTGATCAGGAGCTGCCCGTGGCGGTCTTCTCCATGGAAATGGGGGCGGATCAGCTCGCACAGCGCATGATTTCATCGGTCGGCCGTATTGATGCACAAAAGCTCAGAAAGGGTCAGCTCGACGACGAGGACTGGGACAACTTCACGGCGGCACTGCATCGCCTGGAAGAAAAACCCATTTATATTGACGACACGCCGGGACTCACAATTTCGGAACTTACGAGCCGCACGCGGCGGCTGGTTAATCAGGCCGGACCGCTCGGTCTCGTCGTGATTGACTATATCCAGCTTATGTCCGGACAGCGGCGCAGCAATCAAGACAACCGCGCGCAGGAGCTCTCAGAAATCTCCCGCGGGCTGAAGTCGCTTGCCAAGGAACTCGGCGTCCCGGTGATCGCGCTTTCGCAGCTCAATCGTTCAGTGGACAGCCGTACCGATAAGCGTCCGGTGATGTCGGACCTCCGTGAATCCGGCGCAATCGAACAGGATGCGGACGTCATCATGTTCATCTATCGAGACGTTGTCTACAACAAGGAAACGGTCGATAAAAACTTGGCAGAAATCATTGTGGCCAAGCAGAGAAACGGCCCCATCGGGACGCTTCGCATGACGTTCCTCGGCGGCAATACGCGCTTTGAACCTTCAGCGGACGCGGGTTATTGGGGCGGGATTGAAGAGTAATCTTTCGCCGGACAATTGAATTCATTCAAAAGGAAATACTCGCTCATGGAATGGCTGACAAGTTTGGATTGGTTTGTGCTCTCGTGCTGGTTCGGCGCCATTGTGCTCATTGTGCTTGGGTTTGCCGGTACAATCGTGCCGGCGATTCCGGGCCTGCCGATGATTGCCGCCGGCGGGTGGCTGATTGGCTGGGCTGATCACTATGAAAAAGTGGGGTTCTGGACCATTGCTGTCCTGATTGTGCTGGCAGTCATTGGCGTAGTGGTCGATTCTGTCGCGCAGACGGCCGGTGCGCAGCGGGCAGGCGCCTCAAAGGCCGGCATTGTGGGTTCCGTCGTTGGGACCGTGGTCGGCATCCCCATGGGGCTTTTCGGCATCTTCGTGATGCCCCTGGTGGGCGCGGCTGTCGGTGAATTCTGGGCCAAACGCGACTTGATGCATGCCGGACGCGTAGGCGTCGCCACCTGGGTCGGCATGATCGTCGGCACGGCAGTTAAAGTGGCGCTGGCTTTTACAATGACGGGGTACCTCTTCTTCATCTATCTGATGAATTGATTGATCGTCGCAGCCGAATTTGAAAGAACATTTCAGCCGACAAAAGCCAAGTAGCTGCAATCGGTCGATGATTGACGCACTGATGCGTTAATCTTGGTGGATCAAAGGAGCGCTGAAGCCGTCCGCCTTCAGCAGACTTTCCCGTCTGCAGAAGGCATCTTGGAGTGGATGGCTTCAGCGCTCATCTTTTCGAAAAGAACGTTGAATGCGGTCGGAGCCTGCCGTCCATGATCCACACCATCTACTCCAACAGCTATGAAGTGCTGCGTGCAGTGCTTCTCAACAATATTGATGCGCTCCGTCTGCGTCCGGAGGCTGAGTCGCTCAGAGCCGACGAATGCTTTGCCGGCGTCTTCGACCGTGTCCCGGTCATTATTCCGAGCAAGGCTGTAGAGACGGATCTGGTGAGAGCCATTGCCAAACAGGAATCCGTCTGCGCTTCCATGCGTTTTATGTTCCTTTCGGAGTGGCTTGGGTTCTTCTCTCGCGAGCCGCTGGCCAATGTGATTGGCAACGAGGCGCGCTGGATGATCTGGCGTGAACTCCGTGCTGCGGGACCGGGAAGCCTGCGGGAAGCGGTTCGCACTCGGACGACCCGCTTGGAGGACAGCCTTAAAAACCGCAGCGACCATGATCTTTTGCTGCTCGCTCAGCGCATTGCCGGCGTTTTTGTGGCCTATTCGAGCTATCGCCTCGACTGGATTCTGGCATGGCTGGGGCTGCATCAGGATCGGCTCCATCCCACGCCGCAGGCCAAGCGAGAAGCGGCGGCTCTGGCCGAGGATGAAGACGCGGTTTGGCAGCGCGAACTTTTTAGGCGGCTTGCCCGCTCCAAACGTTGGCGCGGCCGCGGGTTTCTTGAGCATCTTCCGGAGTCGCTTCAGGCGCTTGCTGATGCACCCGCCAACGCCCGTACGCTCGTTTTAGGGGACGGTCGGGAGGTGGCGCTTCCCAATGCGCTCCATGTGTTTGTGCCTTTTGTCGTGCCGCCGCTGATGCTGCCGGTTCTGAAGGCTTATGCGCATTCAGGACGGGAAGTCTGGCTTTATCTGCTCAATCCCTCGAGCGAATACTGGTTCGATTTGGTGCCGCGCCGGCTCTATGACTGGAAGCATCGGGATGAGACAGCGGGCGAGGCCGAGGTGGGCCACCCCATTCTCGCTGACAACGGACGAAGCACGCGGGCCAACATCGACCGTCTCTGGCGTTTTACGCAGGAGCGCGGCGATCTGACAGAATTCGACGAGGATGATGATGACGCCCGGAAACACCGGCTGCTGCCCGTTGAAACGCATTCCCGCAAGCTGATCGATGAGCGTGACTTCCTGAGGCAGTACCTGAGTGACCCCAAGGATCTTCGAGCAGATCTGACGCTCGATACACAGAGCATCTACATTGAAGCCAACGAGCCGACGCTTTTGCGCCGCGTACAGGATTCGATCCTCAATCTCAGTCCGGATCTGCTCAGCTTGACCGCCAGACAGCAGGCTGCCGACGCTGATGCGCCAGAGCTCTTTGACGAGGCCGATGATTCACTTCGCTTTGTCGGCGCGCCGTCGGCGGCCCGAGAGCTCGAAGGGCTCGTCGACTGGCTGCAGGCGCAGTTTCAGGCAGATCCGACGCTCACGCCCTCTGACGTTCTGGTGGTGACGCCGGACATTTCGGCGGCCGCGCCGCTCATCGATCAGGTTTTCGGCAGCCTTGCACCAGAGCGGCGGATTGCCTACCGCGTCTGCGGTGCGGTTTCGGCGGACTCAGACGTGCCGCTCGCAGTGCTCATCGGCCTCAAGAACCTGCTGATCGGGGGTTTTACACGGGAGAAGTTTGTCGAGTGGCTGTCGCTGCCGATCGTGAGCGAAAAATTCGATCTCGAAAGTGATGACTTGGCGATTCTCAATCGGTGGCTTGCTGCTGCGGGGTTCGAAGTCGGACTCAATCCGGCGCATTTGGACGAGCAGCGCGATGCGCAAGCCGCGGATCCCCGTCAGACGCAGGTTTATGCGCCGGCGGCGCTCCATGAGCTGACGCTCGAACGTGCACTGGAGCGTCTCGCTTTCGGCTGGATGCTTCCTCAGGACGAGGATGCTGCGCCCTATGGAGATGTGCTGCCCGTTGTCGGTACAGAGCTCGGCGGCTGGGATGCCACGGGCGAAAAGAGCGGACTGCTCCTCAAGCTCGCCAACCTTTACGCTGTGCTTGAAACGCTCCGGCTCAAGACTGCGGAAGGTGAAAAACTCACTGACGGCACATCCGCCCATTTTTGGACGCTTTGGATCGGCGAAGTGCTGCAGAAGTGCTTTCCGGCGGAAACGCCGCAGCGGGACTGGCTGGCGATTCGGCGAGCGGCTGCGGATCTGGCCGATGAGATCGCGCTGGCGCGCGATGAGGCGGAACGCATTCCCGACGTTTCCTTTGAAATTTTCTTGGCGGCGCTAGAGGATCGTCTCAAGCGCGCCGAGACAGGCGCCGGGCGTCCGGGCAATACAGTGGTGTTTTCCGGTATGCGGCAGCTTCGCGGGCTGCCCTACAAGGTGATCGTGCTCTGGGGGCTCAATGAAGACTCAAGCTTCCCGGGGGCCTCCCACGCCGAGGAGTTTGATCTGATGAAGCGCTTTCCTCGGCGCAGCGACCGCGACAGCCGAACCGACAACCGCAACATCTTCCTGGACCTGCTGCTGGCAGCCCGCAGCAAATTCCTCATTTCCTACACCGAAGGCGCCAATCCGGCGCAATGGAAGGAGCCGTCGGTAGTGGCGCAGGAGTTGCGCGAATGGCTGCTGACGTTTGCTCAAGATCCGGCGGATCGCCTTCGTGCCTCGGCCATCCTCACGCATCACTTGCCGCTGAATGCCTTTTCGCCGAAGAGCTTTTCCGCTGAGGAAAATCAGTGGCAGAGCACGAACCGAAAGATGCTCGAAGCCGTCGACAAAGCCGCTGCTGCGAATTGGAATGGACCGGCGGCGCCCTGGGCAAATGCACTGACCGCCCGTGCCGAAGGCGGCCGCCTTCCGGTGAAGGAGCTCTATCGCTGGATGCGCAATCCCGCGGAAGCCTTTCTCAAGCGTCACGGCATCCGGCTCTCCACGGGCGAAGAGATTGATCCGGCTCCCATTCTTCAAAGAGATAAAGATCTTCCCAAGTGGCAGCGCATCCATACGCTCCTTAATGTCCTGCTCTCTGCAGGGGCCGAACGCGCCGACCAGGCCGTGGAAACGCTTGGAGCCCGGTGGGCGGCAGACCCGCGGATGGGAGCGCAGGGCTTGCGCGACTGGCGCTACAGCGACGATGTGGTTTGCGCACGAACGGCGGCATCGCTTTACTGGAAACTGACGTCGCAGATGACGGCGCTTGCGCCTCAGGAAACGGCGGCCGCGGTGCCCGGGTTCCCCTGGACGCTGACGCACGCTGCCTCAAACCTGTGGCGCGATGCTTCAGGGGCGGTGCATTGGATCAACGTGGTGCCGGGAAAAATCACGGGCTCCGGGGCAATTCAGTCGCTTTTCATCTGGGCGCTTTTGCGGGCAGCCGGAGCGGCGGCAGAGGGTCAGATCATCGTGACCGATGTTGAAAAAAAGGGTTCTCCGCTGATTGGCGCACCGCAGTGGACACCCCAGGAAGCACAGACCTTCCTTGGCTATTTCCTCAAGCTCTATGAAGCATTCCAGCTCGGCAGGCTGCCCTTTGCCGTGCCGCCCTATCAGCCGAAATCTCGAGGCGCTGAAGCCGGGCAGATGCCTGCTGAGAGGGCGCTTCCCAACGCTATCGTCTGGCGAGGCTTAGACCAAGCGCAGGCTGAGGCTTACGCCGAACACTTAAAGAAGGCGCTCGAAGGCCTTTATAAGGTCGGAGACCTTTCTGCGCTCGAGAGCGTTGTTCTAGGAATGCTGACTAATGCGGGATCGCTGTGAGAACGACTATGGCAAAAAAGGATAGAGCGCTCTGCGCAGAGAGGCCGGCGGAACACCTGACGGCAGAAACGGACTGGACGCAGCTTTGTGCGGAGGCTGAGAGCGTCTCGGCCGATGAGCAGACGGCAGCGTACTTAGAAGCCGATGAAATGGATTTCGCATCAGACGCGGGTGAGGCGCCTGCGGCAGACTCGTCGGACGATTCGTCCTTTGACATGCTTCGTGCGCCGCTGATGCGTCCGACCTTGCTCGAAGCCTCTGCCGGCACGGGGAAAACTTTTTCGATCAAGCATCTCGTGCTGCGTTTTGTTGCGGAAGAAGATGTTTCGGTGAGCAGAATGCTCATCATGACCTTTACTCGAGCGGCCACAGCAGAACTGAAAGCCCGTATCCAGTCGCACCTTTCTGCTATGCACGGTCTGATGACCGGGACGTTCGCTGACTCTGCAGTTGACGCCGTATTGCTCGAGCAGCGCGCTCTATGGGCAGAGCAGGGTCGCGATCCCGCGGTCATTGTGAGCCGTCTGCGGGAGTCGCTTGCTCAATTCGATAATGCCGGCATCTTCACTATTCACGGGTTCTGTCAAAAGGTGCTTGAGGACCGCGCATTCACCTCGGGCAGTTCGATCGGTTTTGAATTGGTTGAAAATGTTGACGATCTCGTGGAAGAGGTAGTCAATGAATTCATCCGTACCTCACTGCTGCAGCTCTGCGAACGCGAAGATCGCGCAGCGATCAGTGATCCGGAAAAATGGATCGAAATACTCAAGCAGCTGATGGCTGCGCCGGACGATTTGGTGCCGAGCACGATTGTTTCGCTGCCGGAGTCGCCCGAGCTTGCCGCTGCTTTTCAAAATTTCGTGAAGGAAGCGCCCAAGCGTTTGGCGCAGAAAAAACGCGAAGCACGGGTAAAGACCTTCGACGATCTTTTGATTGAGCTCTACGAACGCCTGCGGGGAGTTCCTGCCGATGCGGAATCCCGGGCGCAGGCGGAACGTTTGGCCGAGAGTATCCGCAGCGCCTTCAGCGTGGTGTTGGTGGACGAATTTCAGGATACCGATCCTATTCAGTACGCGGTCATCAAACGCCTCTTTCTGCGTAAGCGCGAACCGCACCCCGTGTGGTTCGTGGGGGATCCTAAACAGGCCATCTACCGCTTTCGCGGTGCCGATTTGGAAACCTACCTGCGGGCACGCCGCGATGTGGAGGCGCTTTATCAGACGGCCGGCAGCGGTCGGTTCCGCGGCGTCTATGCACTGACAACCAACTACCGCTCGAGCCCTGATTTGGTGAGAGCCTTCAACGCGTTTTGGCGCACCGCACCGAATCCCTTCCTGCGCGACGATCTCGCTTATCTTGAAGTGAAGTCGTCGGCGAAAAATCTGCCGCTCATGCAAAAACGCCCTGACGGGACCATCATGGATGCGGTGCCGTTTGAATGGGTGAGCAGCTGGCAGGAGACGCCAGCACAAACGGCCGAGGAACGTCGGCAGCAGCAGGGCATTGTATTGACCGATCGGATTACGGCAATGATCGAGGCCGGCCGCCGCGGGGAGCTTCTGGTGCCCTGTGCTGACGAAGAAGCCTCTTTAGCCGTGGCGGAAAAGGACGGCAAACGGCTGCGCGGGGTGCTCCCGGGCGACATTGCAGTCTTGGTTCGTACGCATGACGAGGGACTGACGGCCGCTGAAGTGCTTAAACGCCGCGGCGTGCGAGTGCGGATTCGCTGTGACCAGAATGTCTGCAATACCATCGAAGCTTGTGAAATCGGCATGATTTTGAGCGCTTTTGCAGCTCCCGGCGATTTGAAGCTTCTGCGCGCAGCCCGTACGACACGGCTTATCGGCGACGACCTCGCCTGCCTCGACGATCAAGAGCGCGACGAGACAAGGCGCATTGCACTGCGCGGCGAGTTCGAGTACGGTGCGCGCAATTGGGGGGCAGTCGGTCCCGCGGCAGCGCTTGAGCGGCTGATGACTTTTTGCAGAACTGCAGAGCGGTTGCTGCCGCAAGCCAATGGTGAGCGCACGCTGACAAACTATCGCCATCTGCTCGAGCTGCTTCACGGCGCGGCCCGAATCATTCCTACGCCTGCCGGACTCGCGGCATGGCTCGCGGCAGAGGCTAAGCGTCCCGTCAGTGACTTCAATCGCGAGCGGCTCGAAAGCGATGCCAACCTTGTGCTTGTCGAAACCATTCATTCGAGCAAAGGGCTGCAGTATCCGATTGTGTTTCTGCCGTACACGCATTCGGGCAGCATTGACACCCATGCGCGCTGCACGTCTCGAACGGATGATCCGCAGCGGTCCGCGCAAAGATGCCTTGAGGTGCGGTTTGAAGCGGAAAAACCCGATCAGCGGGTGAATCAGGCTGAATATGAAGAAAAAGTCCGAATGATGTATGTCGCCATGACACGAGCTGCGCGCCATCTCTGCATCATCGGCGAACAGCGGATTAAAAGTGCTGTGAATCCGGACCAATGGCACGGCAGTACCGTTCAGGCGCATCTCTTCCGGGCCTTGACGGGTCAGCTGACGCCGTCTCGAGCGGACATTCTGTTTGCGGTCGAACGCTTGGCGGCGCTCGAGTCGCCTTCACATACGCCGCTCTTTCGTTTTACCGAATTGGGTGCAGCAGCTGCCGGCGCACAATCCTCCCTCTTGGCGCAGGGGACCGTCGGAGAGTCTTATACGACAGCTCAGTCACAGACTCGGCGCAGTGAATGGCGAACCTCGAGTTTTACGGGCATTACCCGCATGGCTGAGGACGACGGGCCAGGGTTTTCAACCTGGTACGGACAGGCCGAAAAGCCGCCGCTCGTCGATGACATTCTGTCCTTTCCCAAGGGGGCGCAGGCTGGCACCTGTCTGCATGAAATGATGGAGCGCGCCGACTTTTCGCTGATGGCTTGCGATGATGAAAAGGCCGCCGCAGCCCGTCTGGCTCTGACGGTTCGTGAGGTCGAAAAGCATTTGTCGCTTCCCGAAAAGGAGGCGGCCTCAGCCGCTGCGGGAGCGGCCGCAATGATCCGAGATCTTCTCAATGCGGAGGTGGCGCCCGGCGTGACGCTCAAAGACGTGCCCAAATCGGCAAGGTCGGCGGAACTTGAATTTCTCATTCCGATTTCCGCGTCGCTGACCGCAGAACGGCTCGTCAGGGAACTCAAGGCCATGGATCCCAAATACGATTTCGGGACGCTTCGGCCAGAGGATCTTAAGGGGTTCCTGACGGGATTCATTGACTTGGCCTTCAGTGCTGGCGGGCGCTTTTACGTACTGGACTGGAAGAGCAACAAAATTTCGCCCGAAGCTTCCGGCTACACCGAAAAAGCCATGTCTGCCGAGATGGATGTGCATCTTTACCGCCTGCAGTATCTGATTTATTGGGTGGCTTTGCGGCGTTTCCTTCAAGTGCGGCTCGGCTCGCATTGGCGCGACGAAATGATTGGCGGCGCTATTTATGTGTTTCTTCGAGGCGTACGGGCCGGTACGACGACAGCGGCCAACCCTCAGGGTATTGTTTTCGATCCGGTGCGTCCAGAGGTGATTCGGCGCATGGATGATCTTTTTGCGGGCAGAGCCTAAGGACCCGAAAAATGGATAAAAGCATGATGCCTAATGCCGACAGCACGTATGAGCTCCCGCAGGGCGGCATAGCGGGTTTGGGAGCAGTTCTTCTGCGGGCTGCGGAACGTATTGGGACGGTGACAGCAGCGGCCCGTCAGGCCATGATGGGACTGACGCTAGCTTTTGCCAATGCCGAGCGGCAGGGAAGCGTCTGCGTGCGTGCGATCGACGCGGTCAAAGGGCTGATGCCTGATGCCCCAGAGGCGGCGGAGGGACCTGAAGAGACGGAGATGCGCCTCGCTCAGGCGTTTGAGGTTCTAAAGACCGGGCTCAATGATCTGCAGGCTCTCGGACTCGCTCAGAATTTCCAGGATTTCATCTCTGCCGCTGGGACGAGACTCGGGAAGACTTCGGATGAGAGAGCGCCGACCCATCCCATTGCGCCGCTGATTGTCGATGAGGCGCCGACATTTGCACAAACACGCATTTATTTCGCGCGCTTGGCGTTGGAGGAGCTCCTTCTGGCGCGCACTCTGGCGCGTTTTGCCGCTGCTGATGAGGCGTTTTCTGTTTCTCTAAGCGCCCAGCCGGATGACGCGTTGATCGCGGAGGTAACAGTCCGAGCTCACGCTGATGAGCGGCAGCGGCTTGCTGTTTCAACGGCGCTTAAGCGCAGACTGATGGTGGTCTCGGGCGGTCCCGGCACGGGCAAGACGACAACGGTGGCGCAAATTTTGGAGTGTCTCCTTCGGAAAAATCCAGCACTTCGCATTGCATTGGCGGCGCCGACGGGCAAAGCCACGGGCCGCATGCAGCAGTCGCTCGAGTCGAGCGCAAACAACGCAGCCAAAGGGCTGAGCGCACTGCAGGCAGTTTTGCAGCACGATGCACTTCTGCTCGATGCCGAAAAGCAGATTCGCTCACGGACGATTCACAAATGGCTGGCATCGCCCACTGCCGCCGGTTCTGCCCCGGGCATCGGGAATCCCATTCCCGCAGACGTGCTGGTGGTGGATGAGGCTTCTATGGTGGATATTCATCTGGCAGTTCGCCTGATGCGGGCGGTTTCACCCGAAGCGCGCGTCATTCTTTTGGGCGACAAGCACCAACTCGCTGCCGTGGGGCCTGGGGCTGTATTCGCGGAGATTTCTGACGGCAAGGGAGCCCTTGCACGCATGGGGGCAGTCGTAGAGCTGGTGAAGAGCTGGCGCTTTGGGAAAGACACTCCCATCGGCCAGCTGGCAGCGGCGATTAATCATCAGGGAGCCAATGCAGGGCTGCCGGAAGCGGAGGTTTTTCAAAACGTGCTGGCCGCTTTTGATTCGGCAGAAACTAATGCCGACAAATCTTTGCAGAGTGCTTCACTTCATACTGCAGGACTAGCGGAATTGCAGAAGGGAGTGTTCACTTCAAAAGCAAGTGACGAACAAAAGCGTGAGCGCGAAATCTTCAGCCGCACAGGGCTCACCGCACCGGTACGCAGTTGGCTGAACCGTGAACTCGAAGGCTATGCCGGCGTTTTGTCGGAATGTCGAGCAGCGTATCTGGCAGGCACAACGAAGGAGCAGTGGGAAAGCCTGCGTCAAAAGCTTTGGCTTTGTCTTTCGGGCTTTCGTGCGCTTGCTGCGCAGCGGCATGGTGCAATGAGCGTGCAGGCCGTGAATGATTATGCTGATCAGCGCATTCGAAGCGTTTGGCCGCTTTCTGAAGGGGCATTCGGCGGGGGACACTATCCGGGCGAGGTGATCATTGTGCGGCGCAACGATGAAGGGTTAGGCGTTCATAACGGCGACGTCGGCATCGTGCTGCCTAAATTGCTCGAACTCGATGTGCCGACGGCTGACTTGGACGATTCGTCTGCTGTTGTCGGGGATGAGGATGCGGAAGGAGCGCCCGAGCGTCAAGATCGGCCGGATCGTCAGGGGCCGGCAGTGAGTTTCACGGTCTATTTCGGCGATACACATTTGGAACTCCCAGTTGCGCTCCTGCCGCAGTTTGACGTTGCCTGGGCGATGACGATTCATCAATCCCAAGGCTCAGAATTCGAACGCGTAGCAGTGCTTTTGCCGGTGAAGCGCACGTCTGAACTCGCAACCCGAGAGCTCCTTTATACGGCGGTTACCCGCACTAAGCGAACGGTGGATGTTTTTGGGTCCGAAGCGGTTCTTCGCCGCGCCGTCGAAAAACCGACCGTCCGTGACGGGAGTCTCGGAAGACGGCTGGAGCTTTTTTGTGAAATCAATTGAAGGCTATAAAAGCATGACAGCTCTGCAAAAGAATGCAGAGCTGTCAAGTAAGAGTCGAGGGCTAATGCAGAGGTTTAGCGAACCTTGGCTTTCTGCACAAGCTCAGCAAAATGCCGCTTGGCGTTCAGCTGAGAAAGCTGCGCACGAAGGCTGTCCTTTTGCGATTCGTAGGTTGGGAAGTTCTTCTGACTGCGCTTGGCGTCAAGTTTTACGACATGCCAGCCGAATTGATTTTGGATTGGCGCCTGGGCGACATCGCCTGCCGACAAAATTTTGAAGGCATTGCCAAAATTGGGCTCAACATTGCTCGGCGACAGCCAGCCGATCAGGCCGCCGGCAGGGCCCGACTTCGGATCAAGCGATTCAGATTTTGCCAACGCATCGAACTTTTCGCCTTTGTTGAGACGCTGAATGATGTTCTTGGCTTCCTGTTCGGTCTTTACCAAAATATGGCGGACCTGATATTCGGTATCACCGTAGACCTTCTTGGCATTGTCGTAAGCCGCACGGACTTCTTTGTCGCTCACGGGATTTTTCTTCGCGTAATCTGCGACAAGGAGTTCAACCTTGAGCTGCTTGCCTACACGGTCGATGGCGTCGCGATATTCCTTCGTACGATCAATCTTGGCTTTGGCTGCTTCCTGCAGAAGCACCACTTCTTCAGTCACATCGCGCTTTACACGCGCTTCCAGTTCCGGACCTGCTTTGGCACCGGCTTTGACTGCATTGTTGTAGACGGCTTCTAAGCGTGATGCCGGAACTTTTTCACCATTGACGGTCATGTCTGTCAAGGCAGCGGCGGCAGAACCAACGAGACCGACGGAAAGCGCCAGTGCAAGGACAAGTTTGCTCTTAATCATGAATCTCTTTCCCGATGGAATGGCGCAGCTCTCTTGAGACCTGCGCATAAACAGTCAAACAATTATGCGCCAACGTTTTACTTTGAACGTGTTGAATAAAACATGTTTTCAATTGAGTTCGGTAACTCAGTAAAATCCCTATAGTGCTTCGGCAGCGAATTCGGCAAGCCGTGAACGTTCGCCTCGGGTGAGTGTCAATGTTGCGGCATGCTGCCATCCTTGAAAGCGTTCTACCACATAGGTAAGACCGGAACTGCCTTCCGTCAGGTAAGGCGTATCGATCTGCGCGATATTGCCTAGGCACACGATTTTGGTCCCAGGGCCGGCGCGTGTGATAAGCGTCTTCATCTGCTTGGGCGAGAGGTTCTGTGCCTCATCGATGATGACAAACTTCTGCAGAAATGTGCGGCCGCGCATGAAGCTCATGGACTTCACGCGAATGCGGTTCTTAATGAGGTCCATCGTGGCCTGACGTCCCCAGTCACCGCCTGAACTCGAGCCGTGAAGCACTTCCAGATTGTCTTCGAGCGCCCCCATCCAAGGCGCCATCTTTTCTTCTTCAGTGCCGGGCAGGAAGCCAATGTCTTCGCCTACGCTCACTGTGGCGCGGGTCATGATGATTTCGCTGAAGCGCCGTTCATCAATGGTCTGTGTTAGTGCGGCGGCGAGCGTCATCAGAGTTTTGCCGGTACCCGCCTGACCGAGGAGAGTGACAAAGTCAATGTCAGGATCCATCAGGAGATTGAGCGCCATGTTCTGCTCGGCGTTGCGCGCTTGAATTCCCCAGACCTTTATATGGGACTTTGAGCGGTAGTCGCGCATCAGACGCAGCGTCACCGTTCGGCCCTGACGTGCAGCAACGAGCGCCATGAAATTGGCGTCCCCCTCAACCGTCACACAGGCATTCAGGATGAAGTCTTCCGGGTGCTCTGGTTCAAAGCTGTAGAACGTGGCATTTTGATCCTGCCAGCTCTTCAAGGTGGAGTCGATGCTTTCCCAGAAGTTCGACGCAAGTGCGAGCTTGCCCGAATAAAGCATGTCGGTGTCGTCGAGCACCTTGTCGTTGAAGTAGTCTTCAGCGGGGATGCCGAGTGTTGTCGCCTTGATGCGCATGTTGATGTCTTTGCTCACCAACACAACAGCACGTTTCGGGAATGCCTTGGCAACGCCGCGGACGGTGGCCAGAATCGAATTGTCGCCGCGGAAGCTCGGGAGCTCTGCGGGGAGCTCTTCGGCCAAAGGTTTCGTTTCAAACCAGAGTCGACCGGTAGTTTCGGTATTCCCGAGCAGTGAAAGTTCAACACCCTCTTGAATACGGCCGCCGTTGGCTTCAATCAGCTGATCCAATGCACGGCTTACTGAGCGGGCATTGCGGGCAACATCCGTAAGTCCCTTTTTATGGGTATCGAGCTCCTCAAGGACCGTCATCGGCAGGAAAACGTCATGCTCGGCGAAACGGAATAGTGAGAGCGGATCGTGCATCAGCACGTTGGTGTCGAGGACGAAAAGCTTGGGCAGATTGTCGGGCATCTGCGCACGTCCGCGGCGTCCGGCATTGCCTGAACGGCGGCGGTCTGCAGCGTAGTCAGGCTGCGTTTTTGTGCTCGGTGCGGGTGTCTTAATTGCTTTTTGCGGGGCGGACTTTGCTTTCTTGGCAGTGTCTGCCGCTTTGGGGACAAGAGCAGGTTTAGCCGGTGCTGCGGCTCGCTTCGGCTTTGCCGAGGATTTTGCTGAAACTTCGGCTTTTGCAGGGCTTGCGGCAAGTTCAGACTTCTGAGCGGCTTTGAGCTTTTTGCTCACGGACTTCTTGGATAGCGGTTCGGTGAGCGGCGCCTGAGCTGTCTTTGCCGGGTGAGAGGCGGGAGCCCTTGAGAGCGGTTCGGCTGATCGGGCCGCCTTCACGTTTCTGCGCTTGCCTGTCTTGACGGCCGCAGCGGGGTGCGACTCCATCGCATTCACGATTTTGACATCGGGCAGTTTGCGTTCGGATTCGGGAGTTGCGGGAGTGCCGTAGTCTTCAAGGATTTCGGCAGGATGCGCAGGAGCTTTGGGAAGCGGCATATCTAAAAAGTATCTGGTAAGGCAGGAACCGGCAGTGCTGAGGCAGGCATATATGGACGGCTGTCGGACAAGACTGAGTTCCTTAAAAAGGGTGCTTCCATTCTAGCTGTCGAAATTTACTGAATGATCGTTCTTGGCGGCTAATAGAGGGACTGAGCAAATCGTATTGACAAGCTGCTGATGACGTCAGGACATCCCAATGAGCTTTTGACTTGAATATACGTATTACATGAATACATGCAAATTGGTTGTGTATTGGTACTGTCTATAGTATGAATATTAATGTCGTATTCTGACGTATGTATGTAAAAATGAGTTTAAGTCCGCAAGGTGTTGCGATTGCTGCTGTTTATTCCCAGATTTAAGTCATGATTACTCTGTTGTCTAACGAATTTTTAGAGTTCCCGGCTAAAACCGTCCAAAGCTCCGATCGCAAGCAATGCCAATTGGGCATCAGTGTTTTGCAGCATGGATGCTTGACTGGAGAAGTACTGAAGTGTTTGCTGGACACAATTTCTTTGCCTCGCAAGAATGAAGTACTCCCTTTTTCCCTGGTGATATTGGCTATTCTTCACGATATCGGTAAGGTCAATCCAGAGTTTCTACGTCGTTTAATCAATAATTTATCGTTGGAATATAAAAATGAGGCGATGCAACGCTGGGGAGATTTGATACGTGTGAATCAGCAGCATACGGAGACTTACCACTCACTGATCAGTTACGCGGTTTTGAAAGATATGGGGGCTTGCGAGGCTGATCAACGAGTAGTCGGGGAACATCATGGGTTTCCTATAAATGAAAGAATTGCACCTGCCGATTGTGAGATTTTTGGCGGTAAGGATTGGGAAATAGCTCGCCGCAGGATTGCTCAGGAAGCGATCTGTCGCAGTGGTGTAGATCCCGTGTTTCCCAAACCGGTTAAGGAAAGACCTTTAAAAAAATGGCAGGTTGAACTTTGGATCGGATTGGTGATCGTTTCTGACTGGCTGGCATCCCAAGTTGAGCAGCCTATTCCTGCTGGGACGGAAGCGGCAAAAGCGCGGGAAATTGTTGCCAATGCTGGGTTTCTATCTATACCAGAGCTAGCCGATAAACCATTCCAAACAATCTTTGGGTTTGAGCCGCGTTCACCGCAACAGTTGTTATTTAACGCCTATCAAGGACCTGGTATTTATATTTTGGAGGCGCCAACAGGATGCGGTAAGACAGAAGCTGCCCTCGCTTTAGCGTTCAAAGCTATGGCGCATGGCGATGCGTCAGGTATTTATTTTGCTCTTCCCACTCAATTGACTAGCAATCGGGTACATGAGCGCGTGGAAAAGGCAGTAAAAAATTTTTTAGGGGATGAACTCCCTGTGCGGTTAGTTCATAGTGGTGCTCGGTTCATGCTGACTCGATGGGGTAAGGAGGCTAGTGCTGGTGAAGAATGGGGGCGGCCAACTCGGCGAGCGCTGCTTTCTCCTTTTGGGGTAGGGACTGTAGATCAAGCGCTCCTTAGTCTATTACACGTGAAGTTTCGGCAAGTGAGGCTGGCAGGTTTAGCGGGCAAGGTAGTGATCTTCGATGAGATTCATAGCTACGACGACTACACCAATACTTTGATTGCTCATTTGATTCGTACGCTGGAAGCATTTGGCGCAGTGGTAGTTATTCTTAGCGCTACGCTCACATATGAAGGCTTAAAGAAATTAGTTGGGGAAGACATTAAATCGCCTCAAGCGCCGATTGCGCTAACTGTTAAAACGAAGGAAACGACTCATCAAGCCGAATTGACGGCGGTTTCTGATCATTCCGTCGCAGTGAAGCTTTTACAGACATCCCAAGCCGAAGACCTTGCTTTTCAAGAGGCGCTAAAACGAGTCCATCGAGGCGAGCAGGTATTGTGGATTGAAAACACTGTAGGTGCGGCGCAAAGTATTTATCAAAAGGCGCTTACAGCAGGGATCGAAACGGGTGTGTTGCATTCTCGTTTCAGACCTTTGGACCGGGAGGATGCTGAGGGCATTTGGACGAACCTGTTTGGGAAGGCTGGGCGCAATGAACGAGGCAAATGCGGTCGATTATTAATCGGAACTCAGGTTGTTGAGCAATCTCTGGATCTGGACAGTGATTTTCTGATCACAAGATTGGCCCCTATTGATTTATTGGTGCAACGGTGGGGGCGCCTTTGGCGGCATGAAGACACTAAGAGACCAAGTGAATGCAAGCGCGCTGAATCTTGGGTCTTGGCAGCTCCTGAAAGCATCGCGCGTGAAAGATCCGATTCACGATTTGGGCAGAGTGCGTTGGTTTATCACCCGTATATTCTTAGCAGAACTTTGGAAGTGCTGAAAAACAACTCAGATCAATCTGGTGATTCGTTGTTAAAACTGCCCTATACGGTTCGTAGGTTGCTAGAAGAAGTATTCTCAATGCGTAACGAGGAGGAAGGATCCGAAAATGCTGCACTGCAGCAAGATTTAATTCGCCAAATTAAAGCCAAACAACTGCAGGCTGAAGGGGCTTTAAGTGTTACGCACTTGGTAGATGAGCAAGCTGCTGAAGCTATGACTCGCCTAATCACAATTCCAACCTATGAAGCACTTATTCTTCTACCTAAGGATATAGAGGTTCTGAGACAAGCAAAGACTTTTTCAGAGCTTTGCGTAGAACTCGAATTTAGAGTGGTCAAGTCTCCGAAACAAATTCAGGAAGAGACTAAAGGATTTGATGGACACCATTCAAAATTGAGGCTTTCCGAAGATATGATGAGGAAATTACTCAGAGCTAAGCGTTTCACTCAGGTTGTGGTGCTTTATGGTGATGACCAAGGACATCTATGGTCTTTGCAAAATGAAGTGCCAAAACTAAAAAATGGTAAGAGTATCCATTATAGCTTGAAGGTAGGTCTAGAACTGATCTAACCTTTTGATAAAAATGGATTATTTGTATGCGTCGAAAATTGACGCAGTTTCCTGATATTATAGATTATCAAAAGTTTTTCGGGGGTGAGATGAAAAAAGAGTTCAACCTTGCTACAGATAGCTGGATCAAACTAGCAGGCAGACCTCCGGTCAGTTTGCTGGATTTTTTTGCTAATGACGATGCAATAGTCCTAGGAGGAACCGCCATTCAAAAATTGGTTGTATTCCGCTTACTTTTGGCTATTCTTCAGGCCAGTTGTTCTTTGGAAGATGAAGAGGAGTGGAAAGAGTTAACTATTGAAGAAATGAAGGCATTGGCAATTAATTATCTAAAGTTACATATTGCTGAATTTGGACTTTATGATACAGAGAAACCTTTCTTACAACACCCACAGGTAACAGTAAAAAAAGAAAAACTTCTCCCTATTGGTGCATTTTTGCCGGGTGTTTGTGTAGGCAATGCAACAGTTCTTTACTCATCCAATATTTTACCTGAAACAGTATCTGATCAAGATACTGTTTATGCACTTCTTCAGTTAGTGACATTCGGTATGGGCGGGAAGAAACCTGATCAATCAATTATTTTCGCACCAGGATACGAAAAGAAATCAGCTCCCTCATCACCTGCGCTTGGGAGAGGTTGGTTGCATTCATTTCCATTAGGTGACAACATCTTTGAAACGCTAAAACTTAATATTTTTTCGGAGGAAAAAATAGAAGAAATTGCTTTTTTGAAGTCAGGTATTGGTGTGCCGCCATGGGAGTCTATGCCGTTGAAAGAAGTGGGTACAGAGGCTGATGCATATACGTCTAGTCTTTTAGGGTGGCTAGTTCCTATATCACGGTTCTGTCGCTTAGAGGATGGTATGGTTCATATGACATCAGGTGTCGAATATCCCAAAATTACTACTGGACTATGTGATCTTTCCGTATCAACAAAAAGTGTTGGGTCAGGAGCTAAAAAGGCTATTTCTGCGGTTCAAGCGCAGACGTCATGCTTGCCATGGAGACAGCTTGATGCTGTCATGGCGTACTTAGGCAAAGGCTCAGCATTAGGATGTAAATCGATTCAAATGAGATCTCAAGATGCCATTGGTATTTGGTGTCTGGGGATGCAAGTTTCTGATAATTCCGGAGAACAGTTTTTTTCAGGTTGGGACGATTTTGTAGAAAGCACCTTCACTGCCCATAAAGGATGGATTGGGACCGTGTTTTTTGAGAATTATCTTCAAGAATTTTGTGAGATAAATAAGCTAAAAGGTATTCTTTATGCTGCTATTATGAACTATTATAAAAGCATGAATGCTGAGGATTTCGGGAGAGAGTTCGCTGATAGAGGGGTGCGTAATTTTTGGTCTTATGCTGAAGGATTGTCACTTAATTTCATTCGTGCTTGTGCGGAGGGGGATCCTTCAAAATTCCAGAGTAAATTTAATGAATTAATTTTGAAAGCTTATAGTGATGTTTGTCCCTCTTTGGGCATAAGACAATTAATGTGTTATGAACAAAATAAACCAAGGTTTAAGAAAGTAAAGGAAGAAAGATAAACAAAGGTGAATGAGATGACAATTACTGTAAAAGAAAAGGCAACTAATTTTGTTGAGGCTGTGTTTAATGCAAAGGATAGTGACCATGGATTTAGAGCTCGTTGGCGGCGTGCAATGAGCCCTTCACAAGCGCAAAACGTCTGGGGCGATTTGACGCGTTTCATTGATGTACGAAATGCGGAAAAACGGCTGATTTATACGTTGATAGGATCCGCTATTGCCTGGGAGGATGGGTCGGTCGACGGCAGTCAAAAGTTTGGCAAAGTGCTGAGAGAGTGCTATGGCGATAGACTGGCTGAATCTGTCGACGCATCGTCTCCTGCGGTTATGAGGCTGCGCCGCTTAGTAGCGTCTCGTACATCTATAGAAGCTGCTGAGGTACTGCAGCCCATTCTGGCCTTAATAAGAAGTAAGAGGCCGGGAAAGCTACATTATGCACGTCTCATGGTTCAGTTATCGATATTTGATCTCGACCCGAATCAAGTGAAAGCCGAGTGGGTACATGATTTTTATATTCCAGAGGAGAAAAAGGAATGAGCTGGGCAGGAAGACTTTATTTGAGCTTAGAAGCTCAGGCTCAGTTGAGAATAACCGATCGTTATTCTATACATCGTGTTATTCAAGAGCTATTTGAATATCAAAAGAAGGAGACTCAATCAGACTCATCCGGTTTCCAATGGGTAGATAAAGGAACTACAATCTATGGAAGAAGAATAGATTTTTTATCAGATTTACCAATAAATGTTCGTCCTTTAATGGAAGGAGTATCGTTGGAAGTCAAGGAGTTGCCAAGTTTTTTCCTTGATAAAGATAAATACCGATTCCAAATATTGATGAATACTTGCCGTTGTCGTGAAAATGTCAGAATTGCAATAACAAAAGAGAATGACATCATTGAATGGTTTGAAGCGAAGGCAGCGACACGTGGTATGTTAACTCATGTTGCACAAGTGGATCAGCGTGGCGTTGATTACTTTTATAAGGGTAAAAGAAGACTTGTTTTTTCACACGCTCGTTTGTCTGGCTTCCTTAAAGTTGAGGATAGAGAAAAATTTAAGTCGGCGTTTCATACCGGTATTGGTAAGGGGCGTGCATTTGGATTCGGTTTTCTCCAGTTAGCATCTTGTTAAGAGGTATAAAATGAATAAATTTCCAATTATTGAATTTCATATTCTTCAAAGTTTTCCTGTTTCATGTTTGAACCGAGATGATACAAATTCGCCAAAAACATGTGTTATTGGAGGAATAGAACGGGCACGTGTCAGCTCTCAATGTTGGAAGCGTTCTGTGAGACTTTCTTTGCGGGATTTTGATATCAAGCTTGGAATACGAACAAAGAAGGTTGCAGAAGGCATCGAAAAATCTTTAAAGGATAAAGGTTGCGCGGAAGAAGCGGTCATTAAATCAGCTCAGGAAGTTTCTAAACTTATTGCTGAAGATTCTTTAACCTTCTTCACGGATAAGGAGTATGAGGCGATTGCAGATTTACTTCTTGATAAGAAGTCTGTGAAAATTGGAGATATAAGCAAAGTTATTAAAAAAGGAAAAATTCAGGTTCTGAATGGCCTTGATATCGCTTTATTTGGAAGAATGGTGGCTAAAGCACCTTCAATGAATGTGGAAGCGGCGGCAAGTTTTAGCCACGCAATATCCACGCATGCTGTTGCTCCAGAGATGGATTTTTTCACTGCAATAGATGATTGTAAAGTTAATAATGAGGATGAATCTGGAGCTGCTCATATGGGAGTTAGTGAGTACTCTTCTGCTACATATTATCGTTATATTTCGTTAAATATTGAACAACTAAAATCAACATTGGGTTTAGAGGATAACGATTTGGATAGTATAAAATCGGCAATTAAAGCATTTGTAAAAGCTTTGTATGTTGCAATTCCAGGGGCTAGGCAGGCTACGATGAGTGCTGCTTGTCCGTGGAACTATGCGAAAGTTCTCGTTCGAAATGGCCACCGAATGCAATGTGCTTTTGAGAAACCAGTTTTGTCGGCTCGTACTGGGGGTTATTTAGAAGCTAGTATTCAATTATTACAGCAAGAGTTGCAGCGTCAAGAAAAATTATCTGGTTCGCTGTATGGCAAGATTGATGAATTTGAATTTGGGCAGAACGAGAATTATTCAATAGATCACCTTATTAAAGATCTTCAATGTGCTGTAGGGGCCTAAAATGGCGAAGGTTTTATATCTTCGTTTGTATGGTCCATTGCAAAGTTGGGGATCAAATTCTATTTTCTGGAGAAGAACGACAGAATTGCATCCAACCAAATCTGGAGTTATTGGTCTTATCTTTTGCGCACTGGGTCTTGAAGGATCACAAACTGAAGCTCTTCATGAATGGTTGAATACATCTCAGGTTGTATATGAAATTGGAGATAATGAAACTGATACCATTGAAGATTTTCACATGGTTGGTAATGGATATTCTGAAGATGATCCATGGGAATTGGAATGTATTCCTAAAACAGCTACTGGAAAGAAAGCTGTTAATGGTGGTGCACGGTTAACTAGGAGAACGTATTTGCAGGATGCAAAATTTGCGGTTTTGCAAGATATTCCTGAAGGCTGGGAAAGCAAAATTATAGAAGGATTTAGAAATCCGAGGTGGGACATTTATTTAGGTAGAAAGTCGTGTGTGCCTTCAATACCTGTGTTTTCGGGTGTATATCCCACGTTCGATGAAGCTGAGAAGCAGTTAAGAAGTGAAATTGAAAGCTATTTCGATGATAAAAAAATTAAAGGTGTATGGAAAGAAGTTGATTCTTCAGCACTAGGTGCAACATTGATTAATGATGTCCCACTAGAATTCGGATTGCGAAAAAAATATGGAACCCGATACATTAAATATTTCCCAAGTGAAAAATAAGTATCAAAATTGTCGCTTAAGGGTTTACGCTAGAACGAGGCTTGAATACTAAATACAGTGCAGAAAGGAATTATTGATTCAATATGTTGTGGCTTTCCCCGCGTATGCGGGGATGTTTCTTGGGACAAGAGCCACCGCGCGGCTACATCCTCGCTTTCCCCGCGTATGCGGGGATGTTTCCCGTAGGAATTAAAAAGTCGGTTGAATCAGTCGGCTTTCCCCGCGTATGCGGGGATGTTTCCGAGACGAAGAGTAGTAAGATTACTCTATCTAAGCTTTCCCCGCGTATGCGGGGATGTTTCTGCAATGCACTACTCAGACTTCAGAGATGAAGAGCTTTCCCCGCGTATGCGGGGATGTTTCTAGCGTTGGGGCACCGAGGGTATCCCATGAACAGCTTTCCCCGCGTATGCGGGGATGTTTCCTGTATCCGGCCGAAGTGGTCTCCATTTGGAACGGCTTTCCCCGCGTATGCGGGGATGTTTCCAAGCTGTTCTCAATAAAGAAATTTTTGCGCAAGCTTTCCCCGCGTATGCGGGGATGTTTCTGGACTCCCTTAGGAGTCTCAATGCGAGCATTAGCTTTCCCCGCGTATGCGGGGATGTTTCTCGTACCTACAGCGGCAAGCCAAATAACTAAAGGCTTTCCCCGCGTATGCGGGGATGTTTCTAGCGATACTCTGCATAACGCTCTTGATAACCAGCTTTCCCCGCGTATGCGGGGATGTTTCTTGAATTGGGCGCTTCGGAGTGAAAGGATCAGTGCTTTCCCCGCGTATGCGGGGATGTTTCCTTTAAGGATCATGATTGATTCTCTTCCATAACGGCTTTCCCCGCGTATGCGGGGATGTTTCTATTCAGGTCGTTGCAGACGAGCATCAGGCGAAAGCTTTCCCCGCGTATGCGGGGATGTTTCTTATGGGATTCCCTTGGGCTGAGGCAATTGGCGGCTTTCCCCGCGTATGCGGGGATGTTTCCAGGAGCACCATTGCCAACAATGGAAACATTAGGCTTTCCCCGCGTATGCGGGGATGTTTCTTCACAAACTCCGCACGGTTTTCGATGAGCTCAGCTTTCCCCGCGTATGCGGGGATGTTTCTACTCGTGCTACGCCTATGCGTGGCGGTTTTCGGCTTTCCCCGCGTATGCGGGGATGTTTCCAACATTACTCGCAGTATTCGTAGTGGCAACCAGCTTTCCCCGCGTATGCGGGGATGTTTCTCACAGATTCTCTCCGCAAGCTCCGGCGTATAGGCTTTCCCCGCGTATGCGGGGATGTTTCCATGATTGTCGATGAATAAGGAGTAAGGAAATGGCTTTCCCCGCGTATGCGGGGATGTTTCTGGACGCGCCCGGGGCCGCGCCGGCATCACCGCGCTTTCCCCGCGTATGCGGGGATGTTTCCTGGCTCAAATAATTCCTGCAGATCGAGAAGTTGCTTTCCCCGCGTATGCGGGGATGTTTCCACTGGCTGAGCCATCAGGCAGCGTAACTGACAGCTTTCCCCGCGTATGCGGGGATGTTTCCCGTCGATGACGCAGCAACACTTCAAAGATGAGGCTTTCCCCGCGTATGCGGGGATGTTTCTCGGTCGCCTTTTTTTATCTATAGCTATTGGATAGCTTTCCCCGCGTATGCGGGGATGTTTCCTTCTGCCAATTATCCCAAACAAGACGATTTGGGCTTTCCCCGCGTATGCGGGGATGTTTCCAAGACGTGAAATAGTCGTGACGCTTACCACGAGCTTTCCCCGCGTATGCGGGGATGTTTCTAAAGAGATCTACGCTCAAGGCACTGCTGATGAGCTTTCCCCGCGTATGCGGGGATGTTTCCTGGTTCCGGTGACACCTCGATATTTGCGCGGGGCTTTCCCCGCGTATGCGGGGATGTTTCTTCGACCGCTCCGCTTACAAATTCAGCTGTTGGGCTTTCCCCGCGTATGCGGGGATGTTTCTTTAAAGCAGGCGAAGTTTATGACCCAGAATTCGCTTTCCCCGCGTATGCGGGGATGTTTCTTCCTTCGGCTCATATTCCTCGATCGGTCTTTGGCTTTCCCCGCGTATGCGGGGATGTTTCCGCGCTTGGACTCGATGTATCCAAGAGTGCGCAGCTTTCCCCGCGTATGCGGGGATGTTTCTACGTAAATTCCATCTCCGCGTGCTTCAGTCTGGCTTTCCCCGCGTATGCGGGGATGTTTCCGTTCGCGCCGATCTGACTTACCAGCAAGGTCTGCTTTCCCCGCGTATGCGGGGATGTTTCCTCTCGTGCAACTCCGATGCGAGGAGGTTTCCGGCTTTCCCCGCGTATGCGGGGATGTTTCCAGTGGTACGACTATCACGAACGAGATCAGAGAGCTTTCCCCGCGTATGCGGGGATGTTTCCATCACGCCTTCCCAACCAGAGTCGAATGATCCGCTTTCCCCGCGTATGCGGGGATGTTTCCTGCTAGAAATTGCTCGTATGGAGCTCCCCGAAGCTTTCCCCGCGTATGCGGGGATGTTTCTTTACCTCACTCCACTTCATAAACCGAATCTCAGCTTTCCCCGCGTATGCGGGGATGTTTCCGACGCCATAAGCGGCCAAATTACCTTGAGGAGGCTTTCCCCGCGTATGCGGGGATGTTTCCTAGACCAGGCACAGAATAGACAGGCATAGGACGCTTTCCCCGCGTATGCGGGGATGTTTCCTATGACTTTGCGGCCTTTGTGCTTGCCGTCGGGCTTTCCCCGCGTATGCGGGGATGTTTCCGCGTCTAAGTTTAGCGGCTTTCAGTTCTTGGAGCTTTCCCCGCGTATGCGGGGATGTTTCCGAGTATCAGACCAAGTACGGTATCCGGATCGAGCTTTCCCCGCGTATGCGGGGATGTTTCTAGCCAGCCTCGGATTGGAATCACTTCCGTTAAGCTTTCCCCGCGTATGCGGGGATGTTTCTACATTCGCGAAATGCGCATTGCGCGTGACGCTGTTTTCCCCGCGTATGCGGGGATGTTTCTGGGGTTTATTGTTCGAGCGCCATGCCGCAGAAGTTCTCCCCGCGTATGCGGGGATATTTCTACCCCTTAAAGCATGGAGATAATTCGACATCATGCTATTTATAGTGCTTGTAGCCTAGTAATTCTTACTATTGATAAGGTAGTAGCACAGTTTATATATACCATTTAAATGGTAGTTTATGAGAAATAAATATAGATAATATCAGATGCTGCTTTGGTCGTATTTCCGATAAGTGGAAATGATATTTTGTCGAAATTATTTTTATTTGCTACTTGTATATGTGATAATGCGTTATCGTTGCTTGTAGACGACTCAGTGTTTATGCGGGCTGTAAATATCCCCCATTAGTAATTTATGATGATGTAAAGATAAAGAATATCTTTTGTCCTTAGTGTCCATAATAATCTTGATGGAGCTTTGATGAGAAAAATATTTTTTAGAATCACAAAAGATATGTTCCCTCAAATGAAGGACAGATATCCCTATGTGTACTTAGAACATGGACGTCTCGAAATTGATGACAGCAGTGTAAAGTGGATTAGTGCAGAAGGATATGTTGTTCGATTGCCGGTAGCAGTTATAGGTTCTGTAATTTTAGGACCAGGAACATCTGTAACACATGCAGCCATTGAGTCAATATCCTCTAGTGGATGCTCGGTATGTTGGGTAGGTGAGGATTCTTTGACGTTTTATGCATATGGTATGCCGCCCACTGCAGATACACAAAATTTTTATAAACAAGGACGTCTTGCTTTTAACCCCTTGTCTCGACTGAAGGTCGCTAGGCGGATGTTTTCAAAAAGATTTCCAAATGCTGAATTACTTGATAAATCGCTGCAAGTCATGATGGGGATGGAGGGACAACGTGTTAAAAGGTTATATGCTGAAAAATCTGAAAAATATAACGTTCCTTGGAATAGCCGTAGTTATATTCCTGGACAACCAGCTAAAAGTGATCCGGTGAATAGATGCTTGACATTTTTTAATGGATTGTTATATGGAATATTGACATCTGTGATTTTGTATGCAGGATATTCGCCACGTATAGGTTTTATACATTCGGGATCGCCAATGCCATTTGTGTATGATGTTGCAGACTTGTATAAAGAATGGTTGACTATTGATTTGGCATTTTCATTGGTGGCTAATGATATAGATGTTTTTGATAAACGATTTTTAATAGACGCATTTTGTAATAGAGTTGTTGAATATGGGTTGATGGGGAAAGTTGTTTTAGATATTGAAGAAGTTATGGATATAGATGAAGATGATAGTTGTATTTTCTGATCGTATTCCTCCGGCGGTAAGAGGTAAGATGAAGCTTTGGTTCATAGAGCCGAGTCCGAATGTTTTCATTTCAAGTGTATCTGATGCTTTAGCTCAAAGAGTATGTGATAAGTTGTTTGAGTCATGTAAGGATGACTCGTCGCTAATCATAATTAAATCAAAAAATAATCCTCCTGGATATGAAATTATGAAAAAGTCAAACGAGATCTATAAGGAAAGATTGGTTCGGATAAGTGGGTTACAGCTTGTGAGAATTGAAGCAAGTGTAAAAAATAAACTATAAGGATATATTTGCTCTGCAAACATTAAAAATATATCTGTTTCGTTTGTTGAGTGATAGTTATTAAAACGTGAGCAATTTTTGAGTCTAGTTTCACTTATTTGTGTCTAAGGACAAATACTTCCCCTCTCCATGACAAGTCGCGCCGACTTCTAGGGTACGATCAGATCAATAGTTCAGGACGACGTTAACAATTCTTTGTCGTCTGACATCCCACAACGAATGTCGTTTTCAAGAGTGACGTCATTCCCTTCACGGAGATCTCCCATGCTCTATATCTCGACGCGCGGCGCCGCAGACGGTAAGACCTTCGCTGACATTACGTTTGAAGGCCTTGCCCGAGACGGCGGCCTCTACGTGCCGGAAAACTACCCAAAGTTCACCGCTGATGATCTGGCTCAGCTGCGGGGGCGAGACTTTTCAAGCGTTGCGCTCGAAGTCCTTTCGCGTTTCTGGACGCAGCTGCCGCAGAAAGATCTTTGGCAGCTCTGCCGGGACGCATGGCAGCCATCGATCTTCCCCAACGGGCTGGATATGTTTAAGGCGCACGATGTAGCGCCGATTACATGGCTGCAGGACGGTGTCGGCATCTATGAACTTTCCAACGGCCCATCGCTTTCGATCAATGACTTCAGTCTCCAGTTCCTGTCGCAAGTTCACGAAAAGCATTGGGACAAGGGGCCGCGCTCGATCACGCTCTTGGGCGCTACGACGGGCGATATGGGGGCATCGGCAGAGGCTGCTTTCGGCGGTCGTTCAGACGTCAAGGTTGTGATGCTTTCGCCTAAAGACCGCATGTCGAAGTTCCAAGCCGCGCAGCTTTATTCCAATAAAGATAAAAACGTTCTCAATATTGAAATTGACGGCACCTTCGATGCTTGCCAGGCTTTAGTGCGAGAACTCCTCTCTGACGATGTTTTCTGCAAAGAAGCGCATTTGGGTGCAGTCAACAGCCACCTCTGGTTGCGTATTGCAGTGCATGTTGCGGCGTTTTTCTATGGCTATATTCAAGCAACGAGCTTTAATACGGAGCCTGTCGTCTTTGTGGTGCCGGCCGGGAATTTCGGCAATGCTTTTGCAGGTTGGGTGGCGCGCGCGATGGGTCTTCCCATTTTGCGTATCTTGGTGGCCACTAACGAAAATGACGCTATTGATGTGTTTTTCCGTACAGGTGTCTATGCCCCGCGTCCAGTCAGTGAAACGGTAGCGACGTCGTCGCCCTCCATGGATATTTCAAGAGCTGCGAGCTTTGAGCGCTTCCTTTTTGAAGTGCTCGGACGCAACGGCGAACGCATTGCAGAGCTGATGACGGCGCTGGAGACCAACGGTCGATTTGAACTGACAAAAGAGGAATTCAACAAAATCCGTCGTTCTGGACTCGCGTCCGGCACGTCTGATCACCCGAATCGTCTGGAAATGATTGAGTCACTGTGGGTGACGAATCACCGAATGATTGATCCGCAAACGGCAGACTGCCTTTACACGGGCACCTATCTTCATCCGGTGGGCGTGAAGACGCTTTGCTGGGAAACGGTGCAGGCGGTGAAGTTCCCCCGCATCACGAAGCAGGCTACTGGGGAAACGGTTCCGCTGCCGGAGCGCTTTAAGGACATCTTTGAGCGCAAGCAGAAGAAAACGCCGCTGCCCGCCGATATTGCGGCCGTGCGTGAGGCAGTTGCCGCGTTTGCAAAAGAATGAGTACTGAAGCTAAGAAATGTTTCGTTATGGGCTTCATCGGGCGATCCGGCTCGGGGAAGACCACCCTTGCAGCAGCCGTGCTCCGCATTCTTGCGGCGCGCGGCTGGCGCGTCTGCGCGGTCAAGGATGCGCATCATCACATTGATCTCGATACGCCGGGCAAAGACACCTGGCGCTATCGCGAATCCGGCGCATCGCGTGTGATACTGCGCACGCCCGAGCGCTGGGCGGTCTTGACTGAGACACCGGAAGGAGCGCCCGGAATCGATGAACTGCTAAAAGAAACAGGTGACGCAGACATCGTTCTTGTGGAGGGCTTCAAGCACGAAGGATCCTTCCCTAAAATTGAGGTTCGTCGACAAGCCGCTGCCGATCGACCGCCGCTCGTGCGAGAGTTCGGCGGACGGATCAATCTAGCGGCTGCGGCAAGCGACTTTGACGAGCCTGATTTCGCGGGCGTGCCGAAGCTTGACATCAACCGGCCGGAAGAAACGGCAGACTTTATTGAGAGACTTGCCTTGGCGGCAGGTGCAAAGAAGTCTGCTCGCTGAACGCAGCAGTCATTCTGGCCCGACGATCAAGCACGCGCGTTGGGCTCTCCTTTTTTCTTCTGGATCCAATTCATGATCACCTATGCCGAGGCCTTGCGCCTGCTTTTAAGCGAAGCCAAGCCGATTGAAGAAACGGAAACGATTCCGCTGATGTATTCCACCGGCCGGGTGCTGGCCGAAGACATCGCCAGCCCGATTGATGTGCCGGGCTGGGACAATTCGCAGATGGACGGCTATGCATTGCAGGTCGAGGATATTGCTTCGGCTTCGCAGGATGCGCCGGTGCGCCTGCCGGTGGCAGAACGCATTGCTGCGGGCAAAATCGGCGGTCCGCTGCTGCCGGGAACGTGTGCGCGCATCTTTACCGGCGCACCGCTTCCGCCGGGAGCGGATACGGTGGTGCCGCAGGAGGACGTGAGTCGTGAGGGTGATGTTGTCGCCTTTTCGCAGACTCCGCAGATCGGCGCCTGGGTACGCCGTCAAGGTTCCGACGTGGCGGCCGGCAGCGTCATTCTTCACGTGGGCGATCGTCTGACGCCGGGAGCCATTGGTATGGCTGCCTCGATTGGCCGAGCATATGTGACGGTGTTTCGGAAGCTGCGCGTCGGAGTCTTCTTTTCCGGCGACGAACTCGTGCAGCCCGGCGAACCGCTTCCTCCGGGCGGCATCTACAACTCCAACCGCTTCATGGTGCGCAGCATCCTGCAGCTTCTGGGCTGCGAGGTGACGGACCTTGGCAGCGTTCCGGACAGCCTGGAGGCCACCAAGCGCGCCTTCGAGCACGCTGCGGAAACGTCGGACGTGATTCTCACGACGGGCGGCATGTCGGTGGGCGAAGAAGATCACATTAAGCCCGCCGTTGAAGCGCTCGGCCGCATCGATCTGTGGCGCGTGAAGCTCAAGCCCGGCAAGCCGCTGGCATTCGGCGAAGTAAAGGGCGTTCCTTTTGTAGGGCTTCCGGGCAACCCGGTTTCAGGCTTCGTGGTGCTGCTGATGATGGCGCGCCCCTTCCTTTTGCGTCGTATGGGACTGAAGGAAGTCGATCTCACGCCGATGAAGATCCGGGCGGATTTTGACTGGCTCAAGGCTGGAGACCGTGAGGAATTCGTTCGCGTGCGGCGCAACGCAGAGGGCGGGCTGGACATCTATCACACGCAGAATTCGCAGGTGCTTTCGAGCTGCGCATGGGCAGATGGCCTGGTCGACATTCCGTCGGGAGCGGTCATCCATCGCGGAGATGTGGTGCACTATTACCCCTTTGCGCAGTTCTTTGCTTAAGATTGCGGGAAGACCCTGTCATCCTTATAAGAAGGAAAATTCATGAAGGTCAAGGTCATCTTTTTTGCCAGTCTGCGTGATGCGGTCGGCACCGGTACGGAAACCGTTGAACTCGCTGGTGATGCGGCCTCTGTTGCTCAAGTGCGCGAAGCCCTGATTGCCAAGGGAGAGGCGTGGGCGCATGCCTTTCGCAATCTCAAACGCATTCGCGCGGCGGTAAATCAGGAGCTCGCCGGTGATGATGCAGTCGTCAAAGAGGGCGATGAAGTCGCCTTCTTCCCGCCGGTGACCGGGGGCTGAGATGGCCATTACCGACATCCGAGTGGGTGAGGCGGATTTTTCGCTGGACGAAGAACTCACCCGCGTCATGCGTGAGAGTCCGTCGGCAGGCGGCGTAGCGTCATTTGTGGGCTTGGTGCGCAATAAGAATGACGGATCTGCGGTCTCGCGCATGACGCTCGAACACTATCCGGGCATGACTGAAAAGTCGCTCGCGAAGATCGCGGCCGCCGCGCGCGAACGCTTTCATTTGGTGGATGTGATTGTTGTGCACCGCGTGGGCGAACTGAAGGTGGGTGACAGAATCGTGCTCTGCCTCACCTCGGCCGAGCACCGCGGCGACGCATTTGCCGGCTGTGAATACATCATGGACTGGCTCAAAACCGAGGCGCCTTTCTGGAAGAAGGAGCAGACGCCGGACGGTGAACGCTGGGTTGATGCCCGCGAGAGCGACGACAAGGCGCGAGAGCGGTGGCTCGTGTAGACAGAAAACACACTCTGCGTCAACTTGAAAGTGAAACCATTCGTTAATGGGCGCCGTTTCCTGGAATCGGTGCCCTTGTTTCTAATCGGTGTTGACCCCATATAGAAGCTATGTTCGGGAGGAACCCCGGCGGAACCCTACAAAAGGGCTTCGTCAAGGCGGGACCTCTCCAAAGGAGTTTTTATATATGCGTCAAGACAAGTTAACGACGAAGTTTCAGGATGCCATAGGGAGTGCGCAGTCGATTGCGCTGGCTCATGACAATCAGTTCATGGAACCCCTGCACCTGCTCGCCGCTCTGCTCGCCGATACGGAAGGGTCTACGCGCAGTCTGCTCGAGCGCGCCGGCGTGAATGTCGGACGCCTCGAACGTGACGTGAAGGATGCCGTTGACCGTCTGCCCAAAGTGACGGGGCAGGGCGGCGATGTTCAGATTTCGCGCGACTTGATGAACCTCTTGAACCTCACGGAAAAAGAGGCCATGAAGGCGGGCGACGAATACATTTCGACGGAAATGGCGTTGCTTGCCCTTACCGAGGACAAGACCGAAGCCGGACGTCTGGCCAAAGAGGCCGGGCTTACGCGCCGTGCAATGGAAGAGGCCATCAAAGCCGTGCGCGGTACGGACAAAGCCGACAATCCCGACGCGGAAAATCAGCGTGAAGCGCTCAAGAAATACACGATTGACCTCACAGAGCGTGCTCGTCAGGGCAAGCTTGATCCGGTGATCGGCCGCGATGATGAAATTCGCCGCACGATGCAGATTCTGCAGCGCCGCACGAAAAACAACCCCGTGCTGATCGGCGAACCCGGTGTTGGTAAGACCGCCGTCGTGGAAGGCCTTGCTCAGCGAATCGTCAACAATGAAGTGCCCGATACCCTGCGCAACAAGGTGATTCTCTCGCTCGATATGGCGGGTCTGATTGCCGGTGCGAAGTACCGCGGTGAGTTTGAAGAGCGTCTGAAGAAGCTCCTTCAGGAAGTGACGGCTCAGGAAGGGAAAATCATTCTCTTCATCGACGAAATCCATACAGTCGTCGGCGCCGGCAAAACCGAGGGCAGCATGGATGCGGGCAATATGCTTAAACCTGCACTCGCCCGCGGCGAACTTCATGTGATTGGCGCGACGACGCTCGACGAATACCGCAAGTACGTCGAAAAGGACGCTGCGCTTGAACGCCGCTTCCAGAAAGTGTTTGTCGATGAACCTTCGGTTGAAGATACCATCGCTATTCTGCGCGGCCTGCAGGAAAAGTATGAAGCCCATCATGGTGTGGAGATTACCGATCCGGCCATTGTTGCAGCTGCTGAACTTTCGCATCGCTACATTACCGACCGCTACCTGCCCGATAAGGCCATTGACCTGATCGATGAGGCGGCTGCCCGCGTGAAGATGGAAATCGACAGCAAGCCCGAAGCCCTCGATAAGCTTGACCGCCGCTTGATCCAGTTAAAGATCGAGCGCGAAGCGATGAAGAAGGAAACGGACGACGCCTCCAAGAAGCGTCTCGCTGCGATTGAAGCCGAAATCGAAAAACTTTCGCGCGAGTACGCCGACCTCGAAGAGGTCTGGAAGAAGGAAAAGAGCGAAGCGCTTGGTGAAAAGAGCGTGCGCGATGAGATCGACCGCGTCCGCCGTCAGATGGATGAGTACCGTCGCCAGGCTCAGTACGAGAAGCTCGCAGAGCTTCAGTACGCCGTGCTGCCCAAGCTCGAAGAAAAGCTCAAGCGTGCAGAAAAGGCCGAGAAGGATACTGAGAAGACTGAAAAAGGCGGTCCGAAGCTGCTGCGTACGAGCGTAGGCGCTGAGGAAATCGCTGAGGTGGTGAGCCGCGCAACCGGTATTCCGGTTTCGAAGATGATGGAAGGCGAACGCCAGAAGCTGCTGCATATGGCCGATGCGCTTGAAAAGCGTGTTATCGGTCAGGATGAAGCGGTCAAGCGCGTCACGGAAACCATTCTGAGAAGCCGTGCAGGTCTCTCGGATCCCAACCGCCCGTACGGCAGCTTCCTCTTCCTTGGCCCGACGGGTGTCGGCAAGACCGAGCTGACGAAAGCACTCGCAGAATTCCTCTTTGATACCGATGAGGCGATGATCCGCATCGATATGTCGGAATTCATGGAAAAGCACAGCGTTGCTCGTTTGATCGGTGCGCCTCCGGGATATGTCGGCTACGAAGAAGGCGGCTACTTGACGGAAGCCGTGCGGCGTAAGCCCTATTCAGTGATCCTGCTCGACGAAGTCGAAAAGGCTCATCCAGATGTCTTCAACGTATTGCTGCAGGTGCTCGACGACGGCCGCATGACGGACGGTCAGGGCCGCACGGTGGACTTCAAGAACTGCGTGATCGTCATGACCTCGAACCTTGGCTCGGCTGAGATTCAGGAAATGCAGGGCGAACCGCAGGACAAGATCAAGTCCGCTGTGATGCAGGAGGTGCGTGCGCACTTCCGTCCTGAGTTCGTCAACCGTATTGACGAGATTGTGGTCTTCAACAGCCTTGACGCAGCCAACGTGCGCAAGATTGCTGAGATCCAGCTCGAGCAGCTCCGCAAGCGCATGACCGCTCAGCAAATCGGTCTGGATGTGACGGAAGCCGCGCTCGACGAAATCGCCAAGGTGGGGTTCGATCCGCAGTTCGGCGCTCGTCCGCTGCGCCGCGCGATTCAGGACCGCATCGAGAACGGCATTGCTCGGCTCCTCCTCGAAGGCAAAGCTGCGCCGGGCGACACTGTCAAGGTGGGGACGGCTGGCGAAGACTTCACCTTCGACGTGGAAAAACCCAAGGCAGAGCAGTCTGCTTAACCAGCAGGGTCTCAAAGATGAAGCGGAAAAACCCCTTGAGCGACCCTTGAGGTGAGGCGGCGGTGAGCATGACTCCTGCCGTCATCCGAAGAGGCCGATCAGCGATTCCCCCCAAAGCGGGTCAGAAACGTTGTGAGGTGCTTCGGGCCCGCTTTGTTTGGCCTGAATGAGTGATAGGAGTCACTCGTTCAGGCCTTTTTTATTTTTAATGTTTATGAAAATATTTTATATGACAGAAAGCTTTTATGAATGAAAACTGCAGTCAATGGTGAATATTTTTGAATATGCCATAAATGTCATTATCTGTATTTGACAGATCTAGCCAGATGAGCAACGAGATGCCAATTAGTGAGGATCGCTGAGATTTAAGGAGCCCTTAGAAGAGTTGAAACATAGCTGGCGAAACAGCAAGTTGTGAGCATCTTCTGTCTGATAGCTGGGCAATAGAAATTCAATAGAAGCCAATCAATGTTTACAAATAGTGAGAGGTACATCCGGTTCAAAATATGCAAACGGATAAGGTTATTGTATACGATAATTACGTTTATTTCGAATACAGAGAGAGCCTTATCCAGCAGAGTAAACGTATCTAATTTGTTGAAATATAAATAATTATGTTGTTGCCATAATTTATCGTTTCATGTTAGATGATGTTTTCTGTTGAGTCATTTTGAATTGTGCAACACTAGAGTACATGCTAAACTGATTAGACGTAACCGACTGTAAACGACGTATTGCGTAAGCATTATCACTAGCATTTACAGGTGTTAGTGAAGCTTCGAGTGAATTGATGGCATATCAATTGATTCAAGGTGCGTCATTGAACAATCGAATGTTTGCATATTCGTTTCCGTACGCACTTGACTGACTTTATGAAGCCTTTGCATTTGCCTAATTCAAGTCATTTGTTTACTCGTTGAACTTTAGTAAGCGCAGCCGTTTCAACACTGTTGCTAAGTGGGTGCTCACAAACGCTGCAACGGCGAGATGACAACATATCGAATCCTGTTAATCGTCCCGCGGTACTTTTTGCTGGAGTTTCATTTACGGGTGATTACGTTGATAATCGTGTAAATTGCCCACTCAGTTTCGCGGCATTGAAACGGGTTGATCTTGATGGCATGTTCCGTGAACGAATTAAGGGACGATCTTTTAGCAGTTTCGATCTCATTTTGGATTCTCAAGGTCACCGTTCAACGGATGCAGAGGCTGTAGCCTTTACGCTAGCAATTGACTTTGAAACAACATCAGTTAGCGAACTTCCATCGGGGAAATTCAAAGTCATTCTTACCGTTTACGCCAACCTTCTCTTCTTTGATTTCAACGAGAAGAAAGTTATTAATACGGTTCCTATAAATTGCGAATACATCACACTTGAGCCGACACGCCCAACACAACAGCGGCTTGGAGCATTGATGCAGGGGCTGCTCACGGGAGAACTGCCTGAGATAGAAGTGAGTTTTCTTGATGTTGCAGTGCAGCGGTTAGCGTCGACGGTGGTTCGTCCTCGTTATGGGATGCGACTGAAGGTGCGGACAGTGGATGTAGACCAGCGGGGGTTAAAGAGCTTTAGTGCCTTGGGAGGTACAACCAGTCAGATTTGCTCGTTGTATGCACTTTTATTAACGCGTTCATTTGTTGATCGTCTGAATGTTGCGATGCTGCCTTATACCAAGGGGCAGGCGATCGGGGCAAAAATGACTGGACGCTTTGTGGATGGTCGTGCTTATCAGCTCAGTATTCCGGATGGGGATTATGTGATTGATCTTCATCTTTTGGGTCTTAAGACGCTCTCACAGGACAATGAGGATGGGAAAACTTTTAATCAAGCTTTCTTTGTCTTCTTGGGAATTCACATTGAACAGCCAGATCTAGGGAAGGTTTATTTTGATCAGCCCATGCGGGGTACTGGCACCGCTCTCCTTCTTAAGGGGCAGAAACCTGGACTTAGTGCCTCTTATCTGGAAACTTCTGCGGCTTTGCTTGACGGTTTTGCAGAATGTCTGCGCGATGAAAATGATGATTGGATCGCACAAAACATTTCGCCAACAAATCGTTCGAGTTTTGTAGATCAAGCTAAATCACTTCGCCCTCTTTGGAATAAATTTAAATGACTTTTCTTCAGAAATGTTTTGGTGTTATAGCGGTATTTTCAATCGCATCTTCTCTGGCCCAGGCTGTGGAAGTGAAAGCGACTATTACGCATCCCTATGAAGGAGGCATTTTCAGCAGCGGACCAACAGATGAAGATAAGGTCAAGGCTTTAAGAGAGGCTAAGCTTGCGGCACTTAAAATTTATGGGGCTTCCATGTCTCTCTCTGAGCAGAAGATTTTTGACGAAATCCGCCCAGAGGTGCTTGCTAACCTAGACGAATATGTCCCTTCATGGGTGATTGTTGCCCAGGATGTTGATAAGGATTTGAAGACTATTAGGTTAGTTGTCCGCGCCGTTGTTGATGACTCTTTGATTGGGGCAGAGATCAATAAGCGCATGCCTGCAGGAGCTCAGGCTACTGGGGATGGCAGCTTGATTTCGGCTTTGTTCGTTGGGCGTCAGGTCACCTCGAGCACCGTTTTCGACGAAAAAATATCCAAAGTTCGTGAAGAGAACAATGAACGTGATGCTTCTGCGAACAACAGTGCCACAGGTGTAAGTGAAGCAGCTTCAAGTCGGAGCTTGACGACAACTGGAGGAAGCACAACTCGAAAGTCTTCACGGGAATCCTATGCTGTTATTGGCACTTCGGATTTCGATTCTGCTTTTAATGAAGTGCTTTCTGCAAGAGGATATGAAACCTCTAATTATGCGGATGTTTATGAAACGTGTAAGGGTGGTGCCGCGATAGAAACTATTCGAAGTGAAGTACTGAAAAATAATGAAATTTCTTCCGGTACTCGCTCAAAAGCCATTCGGGCAGCTCGAGAATGCGAGGTTCGCTATTTCACTATTGGCCGAATGGATGTTTCAGCACCCATGAAAGACTCGGTAAGCGGCAATCTTAAGGTTGTCGTGTCGGTAATTGGACGCGTTTGGGATATCGCTAAAAAGGTACCCAGAAATGTTGCCTCTGTCGGTCCGATTCAATCCGTTGGTTTTGGCGAGGATGAGGGTACGGCTCGCCGAAATGCACTTTATGACGCAGCAAGAGCAGCCGCTAAGGCAGTTGCTGATACGTTGCAGAGTAAGCGCATTCGATAACGCTTTCTTTTTTTTCATATCAAAGGAAATACGAAAAAATGTTTATTCGTAAAGCTGCGGCGCTGCTGATTGCGGCGGCTATTTCGACTTCTGCCGGTGCTTTTGGTCTCGACAGCCTCACAAAAATTGCCAATTCGGCGTCCACACCAAAGGTTTTGATGGATGGTCAAGCCAAGGTTGCCGCGGAATTTGTTGCATCATCTCTTCTGGTTGCTGATGCACAAAAGGATATTGCTCAGGCACTGGCTTTGAAAGATCAGGTTGTTGGCCTTGAAAATGTCCAAAAATCTTTGAAATCTGGCAATCTTACAAGTGGAACTGTTGATAAGGTAACGACGACGAGTAAGTCCGTTACTGCCGATATTCAAAAATCACTCAAGGCAACAAAGCAACTTACTGCTGATCAAAAAAAGACGCTTGGCGAAGGATTGCTGAAATATTCACTTGGCGCGCTTGGAACTGCCAAAATGGGACATGACGTTAAGAAATTGTCTCAAGATTATCAGAGTGAACTAAAAAAGGCAGACGCAGCTGGCAAGGCTGTCATCACGTCCGATCTTGCTCCGACAGCTGCTCTTGCAACCGGTCTGCCTGGTCATGTTAGCAATCTGGTGAAGTCTGGTCAGCAGCTCATTCAGATTGCCACTAAGCAGGGTGTTGATACCTCTGCAGCAAAGAAGAATCTCCAACAGGCGGCAGGCTTCAAGTTCTAATGCTGTTTGATGAAATTTAGAGATTTCTTCAAATAGAAGGGAGAAGCCATCTAGCTTCTCCCTTTTTTCGTAAAGGCAATGAATATGAAAATTTTTCGTCTGGCAACTGTCATTTGTTCGGGGATGATTGTTTTTATGAATCAGTCTGGTGCAGCTGAGTCTGAAACAAATACACCGAAAAATGTTGCTGTAGAATCGGCGGCCGCTACATCTCAACCTACTACCGACGTTGCTGCTCCAGACGCAACAGCTGCATTTTTTGGAGCGGGCTCAGCAGTTTCGGATAAATACCAGAATTGGCTTAATAATGCTTCTGAGAAAACACTTTCGGGTTGTCGAAAAAAGGGGAAGGATCTATCACTGCCTGAGTGTAATCTTGGAAAAATTGTTGTTTATGGTGATGCTAGTGTGCAGGTGCCGAGCACTCATCCTGATTGGATTCACTATAGAGCGCTGGCCTATTCTGAAGCAGTAATACAGGCGTTATCTAAATTTGCTGAGCAGCAAGCTTTAACAAATAAAGTAAAGATTGTTCGAGAGTTTACTCGTGATAATACACCTCTCCCAGACGATCCATTTCGGGCAGAAAGTCAGATAAGTTCTATGATTGATAAAGTTATGGCTTTAGGCGGAGGGATGCTCAACAAATTTTTAGAAAAATATGACATTGATCCTAAACAATACGATCAATTGCCCCCAGAAAAGCGAAAAGCATTGCTTTCTCAGACTATTACTGTAATTTCTCAGCGTTCTGCACTTGCAGATTGCACGGGACTTATGCCTCTAACCACTATTGAAGCAGACGATGGGAAGGGCGGCACGACTATTCGAGTCGTTTATGTTACATCTGCAGATCGTATTCAGATGGTTAAAACGATGTTCAGGCAAGGAGCGCGAATTGAGGCGAATGCAGATAGGCGAGCTGCCCGTTCCGTAAGAGATCGATACGTAAATGTTTCTGAACAAATATTGTTTAGTATGTTCGGACCGAGATTTGTTTGGGATGAAAATGGTTATCCCGTTTTGATTTCCTATGGTCAAGCCGGTGTGGATAAGGCAGCTGATCGCACAGAACAAAATTTACTTATCGATGACGCTCGAGATTTGGCACGCCAGGCCGCAATTAACGAACTGACAATACTTCTCCACGGTTCAATTCTGACGAAGGTTGAGCAGCAAGAGAGGAGTCGTTTTGCTAAAGAAGATGTTCGTCAACGTCAAGCAGATGGGTCTGTGCTTGCATCTCAAGAGTCATCTACTACGCTCGCCAAGAGTACTCAGATTAAGCAAGAACTCTCAGGGCGTATCTTAAATTTTGCCGGTATTCAAGAAGTTCGTACTTGGCAGTGGGTTGAACCTTCGAGTGGCAAGCCTGTCGTTGGTTCCATTGTGATGTGGTCGCCAGAAACGGCATCGCTTGCACATACGCTGAAGAATACAAAGGCTTCTTCTATTTCTCAGCCGCAGACTCAAACGACCCCTGCGGCTAAACCGGCAGCCGCCTCGGTCAAGCAGAGCATGGAGACGGATGATTATGAGTTTTAAGCTTCAGATGACGGCTGCAGTGTCTGCATTCATGCTGTTTTGCGGATCAGCTGTTGCTGGAATTGTTACCGTTGAAACAACGGGGGTCGGCGCTGATTATGTTGCCGCTCGCTTGGATGCACTTAAAGAGGCACTCATGCAAGTTAGCGGAGTCTCAATCGACGTTAATAGTCTTCGGCAAATTACCACGCAGTCAGATTCGGAAACGGCAAATGGCCAAACTAACAAACGGCTCAATTTGAGTAAGTCACAGCAGCAAAATATTGAAGAACAGGTTCGTGGGTACATTGACTCTTATCAGGAACTCAACCGTCAAGTTAATGCAGATGGAATGCACGAAATCACGCTTTCAGTGAATATCTACAAATATGACGCAGTGGGCATTCAGGATGAGCGTCGTACCATTGCAGTACTTGGAATTCAATCAGCAAAAGGAGGGTGCTCAACACCTGAGGCTGTTGCGGAGCTGCTCACTGAAGCCCTGCAGAATGAACTAATAGCCACTCGCAAATTTGCAGTGCTTAAACGAAGCGATATTGGTGTAGAACGTGAAAAAGCCTATTTATCAGGTGATGACGTGCACCGTCGTGAACGCGCGCGTCTTGGCCAAGGACGCGGAGCTGATTATGTGGTGTCTGGCCGGGTAATTCAGTTTGCCGTTACTGAATCCAAACAAACGATTAAACTGACTGGAGATCAACTTATCCGTCGCAGTGCACAATTCTCCGGCCAATTCGATTTGATCTTCACCGCAACGAATCAAGTGAAATTCTCTAAAAAAATCAATATTACACTTGATGATTCTCAACTGCGCGGATTGGATTGCACGGCAATTTTAGGTCGTTTATCACAGGAAACAGCTCGACGGTTGGTCGAAGCTGCAACACTTGATATTTATCCACCGTTAATTGTGAAGCTCAATGGCGGTAAGAAATTTACCGTGAATTATGGGAACGAGGTTCTCAAAAATGGAGACGCCTATGAAGTCTTCAATCAAGGGGAAAAAATTTATGATCCCTACACTAAAGAATCTCTTGGTCGAGATGAGATACGGGTGGGAAATGCGGTAGTCATTGACACTAAGCCTAAATACAGTGTATTGGAACTTATTGAGGGTGATGTATCGCAACTGCAGGAAAAAGGGATTTGCCGGCCTGTAGTGAAAGCGAAGCCTGTCTCACAGCCAGTAAAGTCGAAGCCTAAAGCTGCACTTCGACAAAAGATTGAGGATGCGTGGTAATCCATTTTGATCTCGTCAGAGGAGCTTGCGTTTCTTTCCCCGTACTTTGGTTTGCTGGGATACGGAAGGCTGATGCTTTTTGTTCTGAGCATAAACCCGTACCTTAAGAAAGACGCAAGCGCAGAGGTTAAGAATGGCAGGCAATCAATAAAACCATGCCACCCAGGAGACCCATTGTGAAGTTTTTGGTTTCAGCGCTCGCCGCTGCCGGCGCCGCACTCACCCTGCTGCCTTCCGCCCAAGCCGCGGACTCGCAGCTTCTGACGGCTCTTTCGACCTGCCGTGCAACGTATTTTGATGCGATCGCCAAAGATAAGAATATTCCCGAGTCGCTCAAGATCCGCGACGGCAGCCGCGCTTATCTAAAGGTGGAAAAGCAGCCGCTTGACGTCGTGATGTTTGAGAAGCCCTTTAAGGACTCGGGCCTCACGGTGACGGGCTACGTCTTCAATGATGAAATCATCCGCTACGTCGGTGTTCCGGATATGCACACGCATTTCTGGGGGCTGATCGTCAAAGAAGACTGGAAGAGCGTAGTCGATAAGCTCAAGGGCATCGATTGGGAAGCCGTCGACTCCCGCCATATGTCTGCGCACGCGAACCGCATGCTGCGCAAGAACGATGAAAAGGAATGGAAGGCCTATACGCATCCGCAGAACTACGAATATCCGGATCTCGGCGCGTCGGAACGCGCCTTCCATGTGCAGCCTTATGAAAACCAGACGATGGTTTTCTGCGGCATGCTCTCGGCCGGTGCGCCTGAAGAGGCGATCATCGCTGACGTGCGTCCGGATTTGCTCTACGGCGAACAGAAGGTGCCTATCCGTGAAGAGCAGATCGTGAAGGATTCGGAAAAGGCCAAGGCTAAGACGCCGATTGAACCCGGAGCTCAGATGCCTGCCAACCATCCGAAGATCGACATGGAGAATCTCCCTGCCGGTCATCCGAAAATTGACGGTACGCAGGAACTTCCCGCCGGCCATCCGGATATCTCCGGCGCTCAGAAGCCTGCAGCGAAGTAATTTCAGCTGACGCGAGAAAGAAAACTCGCACGCAGAAATGTTCCCCAGAAGGTGAGATCCTGAACTCCCGGTTAACTGATCCATAAATCAGCGGAGAGTTTTAGGCGGCAGTT
>ERZ1026878.235-NODE-235-length-45864-cov-18.166648_pt1 | contig 45864 bp, 27 predicted proteins | sample MGYA00380169_ERZ1026878 | MGnify/ENA primary metagenome ERZ1026878 (study PRJEB33269, sample SAMEA4719805) | human gut metagenome | biome: human-associated habitat; feature: organic feature; material: feces | place: Cameroon | collected 2013-10 ...
AACTGAACCATACAAAAGAGGATTTCATCAACCATTTCAAAGAGACATATACCAATCAGTACCCACCTTCATGGATGCTGACCGAGATATTGCCATTTGGTGTAATCACCAATATTTATTCTAACATCAAGAACAAGAAGATAAAGAAGCGTATCGCACAGTCGTTTGGTTTGCAAGTTGCACCTTTTGAATCTTGGCTTACCGTTATCACTGTAACAAGAAACTCATGTTGCCATCATGCACGTGTATGGAATAGGGTATTCTCTATTCGTGCTACCATGCCAATCAGAATGTCACGTCCTTGGATTACCTTGCCAACGGATCCTTTGAAAGTGTACTTTGATATGTGCATCATCAAGTATTTTCTTGACATCATATCTCCAAACAACGATATGCTTGATAAGATGAACAGACTTTTTGCTACATTTCCAGAAGTAGATAAGGCTGCCCTTGGTTTTCCTTCTGGTTGGGAATATGAACCATTGTGGCAGTGAAAGGCATATGGAGTTACTACTAACCACCCCACATCACCCGTATTTTCTGTAATTCTGGTGTAATAAAAGGTTAAAGACATTAAATCTTCACCTTTTCGTATCTAAACAGAATCCATATGGGCACTTTTCTGCCGTTTAGAGCGTATAATACTGATAATCAACTAATAATAGATACAGTGCTTGTAAGTTATTAAATCTGCCGCTAACGCGGAGAACATAAGAATAAAAGGACATAAGAACAGAAGAGTTTCAAAACATACGGGCATGGACTTGCGTCCTTATGTTCTCCGCGTTAGCGGCTCGCTACGGCGTCAGCCCTTATGTTTCTTGGGCCACGCGGACGTTAGTCCGTGGCCAGCCGCGCAGCGGCCTTTTGTGTATCTTATGAAAACTTATGTTGCTTATGTTTTCCGCGCTAAGCGGCTAACACAAACGTTATATCTTTTGTCCTTATGTCCTCCGCGTTAGCGGCTAATCTCATTGAGCACCACAATATCCTGATTCCATCACTTTCTGCGCTATTGAATGGCGCGATCACCATGGTGTTACGCACCAGTTTGCTCACGAGCACAAGCCCTTTGCCCGCCTGGTCGCACCGTTGCACTTCGGGCGTGCGGTCAAGCACATTATAGCGAATGTCGCATTGTTCGTCCATAAGCGTAATGGCTTGTTCGGTCAGACCGCAGTCAGTGTCATTACCCATGCGTTTTTGCGGCTGGGGTGTTTCAGTGTTTTTAGTTTGTGGTTCCGGACTATGTCCGATAGCGTCTATCAGTTTGTCAACGCCACGTTTCACAATGGCATCGGCATAGCGCAGCATTCTGTTAAGCATTCGTTTCATGGTAGTCAATACAATTTGGTTTAGTACAAAAGTAAAGTGCTGCAAAGGTAACACCAAGACATTGCACCCATCAAAAAAAGTGTACAATTTGTACACAAATATTTGCTCCCTCCCCGTCTGCCTACATGTAAAAGAGTGCGTGTGTTTTTACTGCCATCTTACACTTTTTATGCGTAACAAGTTGATATACAGATGTTTCAAGAGTGTAAGATAAGTTCAAAGTATCTTACACACCCTTGCATACATCTTACACACCTCACCCCGCTGCCGTGCAGTCGGTTTGGACGTATTCGGTGGATTGTACACCACAGGGACGTAGGAAAATCAGTCGGAGCAACAGACTTTTCTGTTCCCCTATACTGTGATATTGTCCTCCCGTGTTTGTGCCGTGTGGCAGCATGTAGGCTGTGTAGGTTGTGTGTAGGTAAAATTTGTAGTATCTTACACTAATCAAAGTATTGATAATCAATAAGTTGCAGTGTGTTAGTGTAAGATGCAAGATACTCGGCGTGTAAGTTGTTGTAGTATAGTAAAAGCCCCCCAAGTGCAACTTTCTCGTCTTGGCCTTTTTATAAATTATTGCTGTTCAGTGAAACGTAGCCATGCGAATGGATTCAAGCACCAAGCGCTACCGCTCAACGCTACCACCAAACGCAAACTCTAATGGGGGCGACGCGTCCCGCGTCGGGATAATGAAAGAAAAGAACACAAACTCTACTAAATAATAGCAGCATATTTCCCCGACGCGAGACGCGTCGCCCCCATTAGTGCTTGCGTTTCTTCAGAATGCAGCCCATAACAAACAATGTGCGAGTGCAAACGTAGTCTGCACTCGCACAAAAAAATACTATATAATTCTCAACTGAATGATGCACGAACAAGCCCTGGCGAGACTAATACGTGTTCATTCATGAGCATTTACTGCAGTTTCTGCTTAACCTCAATTTCCTGGAAGGTTTCAATCATGTCACCCTCCTTAATATCGTTGCAGTTGGTGAGAGAGATACCACACTCAAAGTTGGTGCTAACCTCCTTCACATCGTCCTTAAAGCGCTTCAACGCATTGATTTCGCCGGTAAAGATTACAATACCATCACGAATGACGCGCGCCTTGTCGCTGCGCTTCACCTTGCCATCAATCACGTAGCAACCTGCCACATAACCAACCTTGCTGATGTGGTAAACCTGGCGCACCTCGATGTTGGCAGTAACCTCTTCCTTGATAACAGGCTCGAGCATACCCTCCATGGCCACCTTGACGTCCTCAATGGCATCGTAGATGACTGAGTACTGACGGATTTCGACACCGTCGCGCTCGGCCAATTTGCGGGCCTGCTGTGACGGACGCACCTGGAAACCAATGATAATGGCCTCTGAGGCAGCTGCAAGTGTTACATCGTTCTCGCTTATCTGGCCCACACCCTTGTTGATAACCTTCACCACAATATTCTCGGTAGAAAGCTTGATAAACGAGTCGGCCAAAGCTTCGACCGAACCGTCCACGTCGGCCTTGACAATGATGTTGAGCTCGTGATATGAACCCATCTTGAGGCGTTTGCCAATCTTTTCGAGCGTGAGCACCTCACGGGTACGTAAGTCTTGCTCGCGCTGCAGTTGTTCGCGTTTGTTGGCAATTTCGCGGGCCTCCTGTTCAGTTTCCATCACGTGGAACTGGTCGCCGGCCTGCGGAGCACCATTGAAGCCGAGCAATGTGGCAGCCATTGAGGGACCTACATTGTCGATGCGCTGGCCACGCTCGTTGAAGAGGGCCTTCACACGACCATAGTTGGTACCTGCCAGCACGATGTCGCCCTGGTGGAGCGTACCGTTCGACACCAAGATTGTGGCCACGTAACCACGACCCTTGTCGAGCGACGACTCGATAACCGTACCCGTAGCCTTGCGGTTGGGGTTGGCCTTGAGTTCAAGCATATCTGCCTCGAGCAGCACCTTTTCGAGCAGTTCCTTCACACCCGTACCCTTCTTGGCACTGATGTCCTGGCTCTGGTACTTACCGCCCCACTCCTCAACGAGGAAGTTCATGGCAGCCAGTCCCTCCTTAATTTTGTCGGGGTTGGCGTGCGGTTTGTCCACCTTGTTGATGGCAAACACGATGGGCACATTGGCTGCAGTGGCGTGTGCAATAGCCTCCTTGGTCTGGGGCATGATGTCGTCATCGGCAGCAATGATAATGATGGCGATATCCGTCACCTGTGCACCACGGGCACGCATGGCGGTAAATGCCTCGTGACCCGGTGTGTCGAGGAAGGTGATGTGGCGACCGTTGTCGAGTGTGACATTGTAGGCACCAATGTGCTGGGTGATACCGCCAGCCTCGCCGGCAATGACATTCGACTTGCGAATGTGGTCGAGCAACGATGTCTTACCGTGGTCAACGTGACCCATGACGGTAACAATCGGTGCGCGTGGTTCGAGGTCTTCGGGGCTATCCTCCTCCTCGGCAATGGCCTCTTGCACGTCGGCGGCCACATATTCTGTTTTGAAACCGAACTCTTCGGCCACGAGGTCGATGGTTTCGGCGTCCATGCGCTGGTTGATGCTCACCATGATGCCAATGCTCATGCAGGTAGCAATAACCTTTGTCACAGGCACGTCCATCATTTGTGCCAGCTCGTTGGCAGTCACAAATTCGGTGAGTTTGAGCACCTTGCTCTCGGCCTTGGCCTCGCGGCGTTCCTCCTCAGCACGCTGGTGCTGCTGTTCGCGCTTTTCCTTACGGTACTTGGCACCCTTGCCACCCTTTTGCTTGCTGGTGAGGCGTGCCAGTGTTTCCTTTACCTGCTTGGCCACGTCCTCTTCGCTCACCTCAACCTTTTGCTGCTCCTTGGCGCGGCGGTTGCGGTTTTTGTTAGCACTCTTGCCATTGGCAGCGCCCTGCTGGTTGTTGCGGTTGTTCTGTCCGTTCTGACCGTTGGCACCCTGCTGGTTGCGCTTCTTGCCATTGTTGTTGCCATTCTGCTTGGGCTGGTTGGCAGCATTGTTCACATCGACACGTTCGCTGCCAATGCGGTTACGCTTTTTGCGTTGTCCGCCGGCCTGTGCCTGCCCGTTCTGTCCGGCAGCCCCCTGCTTGTTGTTGCGTTCGCGGCGGCGCTCCTCCTTCGACTTCTTTTTGGGTCGTGTAGTAGAGTTAATGGCACTGAGATCAATGGTGCCGAGCACCTTGGGACCAGTAATTTCAACCTGGGGGTGGAGTTTGAACACACCGTCTTCCTCCTCGCCAATGGCTTTGGCGCGCTCTTCGCGTTGTACTTTGGTGTTTTCGGTAGTGCTTTGGTTCATGTTTTGGGGGTTGGAAGTAGTTTGGTTGTTGGCATGTGCCGGCACTGCTTCCTCGGCCTCAGTCTTTTGGGCAGGGGCTGCGGGGGTGTTTGCAGCAGTGGCTGCGTTAGCCTGGGGCTTATTTATGCTTTTAGCCGGAGCTTTTGGAGCCTCGGCTTTTGTGTTGTTGGCAGATTGTGTGTTGCTCTGTGCCTTGGCGGGTTTGGCATCGAGGTCGATGTGGCCCACAATGTGTGGTCCCTTTACTTCGGGCACCACCGTTTCAACCATGGTTTCCTCGGCCTTGCGCGTTTTGGCAGAGCGTTTCTTTTCCTGACGGTCCTGCATACGTTCCTCAGCCTTGTCGCGCAAAGTTTTGTCAGCGCTGAAGGCATTCTTAAGTAGTTCGTACTGCTTGTCGTCAAGCTTTTGGTTAGGGTCGTTGCTTGCCACGGGTGCTCCTTTTTCCTTCAGGAGGTCGGTGATTGACTGCAAGCCGACGCCAAATTCTTTGATAGCTTTATTTAATCTGATACTCATGCAATAATGTTAGTAAGGTTTGCTAATGCGATTGTCTCAACATAGGTAAGTGGACTGGCATGCCCCACAGCGGCCATAGCGCGCCGCACGGGGTGGAGTTTTCAAGGCTCTGGCCTTGTTGGCTGATTATGCTTTGCCTTAAAAAGACTCCACACCGGCTGCGTGATTATGTGCTTTAATGTGTGTGCACCGCCCGACTTACGCGTTGTGCATTAGCTCTCCTCGCCTGCCGGCTCTGCAGCAGGTTCGTTAGCGTCGGCCGGAGCCTCAGCAGTTGGTTGGGCAGCGGGTGCCTGGGGTGCGTCGTTCTCAAACTCGGCACGCAGCACGCGCAATACTTCGTCGACGGTAGACTCTTCGAGGTCGGCCTTTTCGATGAGCATTTCGCGGGGTGCGTTGAGCACGTCCTTGGCGGTTTCGAGACCGATGCCCTTGATGGCGTCAATCACCCACTGGTCTATTTCGTCGGCAAACTCGTCGAGGTAGATGTCCTCGGTCATTTCTTCGCCCTCAACCTCACGGAACACGTCGATGGTGTACTCGGTGAGCATCGAGGCCAGCTTGATGTTCATACCACCCTTACCAATAGCCAGACTTACCTCGGCAGGACGCAGATACACCTCGGCTTTACGCTCCTCTTCGTGCAGCACAACGTTCGACACCTGTGCGGGGTTCAAGGCACGCTGTATGAACAGGGCTGTGTTGTTGGTAAAGTTGATCACATCGATATTTTCGTTGTGCAACTCGCGCACTACACCGTGTATACGGCTGCCGCGCACACCAACACAGGCGCCCACGGGGTCGATGCGGTCATCGTAGCTTTCAACGGCTATCTTGGCGCGCTCGCCCGGAATGCGGGCAATGCGGCAGAGACGGATAGCACCGTCGGCAATTTCGGGGATCTCGTTCTCGAGCAAACGGCGCAAGAAATCGTTCGATGTGCGCGAGAGGTAGATTTTAGGATTGCCATTGGTGTTGTCCACACGGTCGATAACGGCTGTCACGGCATCGCCTTTGTGGAAGAAGTCGCGGGGTATTTGCTGCGACTTGGGCAGGTAGAGCTCATTCTTCTCCTCGTCCATGAGCAGTGTCTCGCTCTTCCAGGTCTGGTATACCTCGGCGGTGATGAGCTCGCCCACGCGGTCCTTATATTTATTATAGAGGGCATCGTGTTCCAGCTCGAGAATCTTGCTGGCCAAAGTCTGGCGCAATGTCAGTATGGCACGGCGTCCGAAGTCGGCAAAATGAATCTCTTCAGACACATCTTCGCCCACCTCATAGGTGGCATCGATCTTTTGTGCCTCGCTCAATGATATTTGCTTGTTGGGGTCTTCCACCTCGTCGTCGTTCACCACCACGCGGTTGCGGTAAATTTCGCAATCGCCCTTGTCGGGGTTAACAATCACGTCAAAGTTCTCGTCCGAGCCAAAGATTTTGGCTATCACGCTGCGGAAGCTCTCCTCGAGCACACCCACCATGGTGGTGAGGTCAATATTTTTGTTTTGCTTAAACTCAGCAAAGGTTTCAATCAAGCTTGCTGTTTCTTGTTTCTTCTTAGCCATATATTGAGCGGTATTGTGTATTGTCTTATTTATATATGCGTGCGCGCGGCACACCAGGCAGGCGTCCGAGCTCCTGTTACGGAGGCGCGCCCGCCAAAGTTCTTACTTAAAGTCGATGACGTACTTGGTGCTCTTTACCTGGTCGAAGCTGAAGGGCACTTCGCGTTCTACCAGCTTGGGGCGCTTGGCACCCTCTTCGCGCACTTTTTCCTCGATGGTGAGCGTAAAACCCTCGGGTGTTACACCGCCCAAGGTTCCCTGCAACTTTTTGCCCTCAGTGGTGATCACCTCGACGCGCTCGCCTTGGTGAATTTCGTACTGGCGCAACACCTTGAAGGGCTGTCCTATGCCGGCGCTGCCCACTTCGAGTTCAAAGTCCTCCTGCTCGCGGTCGAGATGGCTCTCGATGTAGCGGCTGAGTTCCACGCAGTCTTCAATCCACACGCCCTCTTCGTGGTCAATCTCTACCACGATGCGGTCGTCGGTACTGATGGTGAGGTCGGTCAGGAAGTAGTCCTTGCCCTCCAACCACTGTTCCACCAGACTTTTTACAAAACTTTTGTCAATCATTCGTTATGCTTTCAGATGTATTTTAACACCTGCAAGGTGGCCAATATTCCTCCTTGCCCCCTTGCCTTTGGTTATGCTTTAGGGTGTTTCTAAAAACAAGTGAGGAACTTCTTTCGAAAGCCCCTCACTCAATCTTGCTGCAAAGATACAAATATTTATGTGTGTTTGCCAATAGTTTGGCGTTATTTTTTATGGCAATATGCTAATGCTAATATGGAAATATGCTAATGTGCTGACGCTGTTGCGATACTATATGCCACGCTGCGGCCTTCGCAAATTGACGCACCACTGTGGTCTTTCCTACCTGGCGTGCACCCTTTATGAGCAGTGCTTTGTTTGCGATGGTTTCCTTCCACGCTTCCAACTTCTTGATTATCTTACGTTTCAGCATAGTGATTACAACTTTTTTCCAGCCTTTGCACGGCTTGTTTGCAACTTTTTTCCAGCTTTACGACTGTTTGCTTGCAACTTTTTTCCAGTCTTTTGCTTGCAATATTACAACTTTTTTCCAGCTTTTCAGCCGTCAACTTGCAACTTTTTTCCAGCAGCATGGTGCAGCACCTGCCCAAGAACCTATGTTGTGATGCCGCCCACACATAGCAAAACGGGCTGCGCGAATCACTTCGAACAGCCCGTATAATGAAAAAAATTACTTTAACTCGCAGGGCTACCTACTCCCTGCAAGGGGGTAAAGGCCTGGAGCGCAAGGTACAGTTGTTACGCCGCTCTTACCTCCGGCCTTTATGTTTGTGTACATGTGAAATGCTTGTTATACGCACACCTCACACGGTGAGATTAGTCTTCGTCAGCCGACCAGTTGTCGCTGCTCCAACCCTTTTCGTTAGACCATACAACATCGGATTTCTTTTCGTGTGTAGCGTCCTCAACGGTTGAACCGCAAAGAGGCTGCAATGCTTCAAGATAGCAGATTGAAGTGCTTGCGGGAGCTATATACTGTTTCTTCATTGTTACGAACGTTTAATGTGTTTCAGTTAATTACTTTACGATATACTTCTTGCCATTCTGAATGTACAAGCCACCCTTAACAGCCTTCACTACACGACGGCCAGTGAGGTCGAAGATGGGTGCATTAGCGTTGGCATTACCAGCAACTACATTGTTTACAGCTGTTACGTTGCCAAAGTTCAAAGCGATAGCTGAATCCTCGGCATCAGCAAAGAATGCGCGGTTGGCAGGGATTGATGTAACAGTAGTTGAAGGTTCGAAGAAACCTACCTCTTTTTCATTGGCATTGTTCTTACCGAATACCAAGTACTTAGTCTGTGCATCGGTAATGTCCTTAGCGAGCAAAGTACCTTTCAGAGCGCTTGTGTTAGTAGCGCCTTCAGCATCGCCAATAGTCAGAACGGCCTTATCAGCAGCCTCATCGCTAACGAGGAGCACACCAGTTTCCTTGGCAAAGTTTGCAGTCTCGGTCATTACAGTTTGACCGTTAGCAGGTTCAGCAGCAGTGTAAGCCTTAGCACCATTTACTGCGCTTACGCCGAAGGGGAGATAAGCAGTAGCGTATGACTTGCTTTCTACGGTGTTGAGAGCTACCTCGATATCGTCAGCTTCAACAAATTTCCAAGCCCAAGCACCATTAGAATAATCTGGGCCCTCGTACCAACCAGCTACTGCATAAGGATCACCCTTTGCAGGTTCATTGGGGTGATTTTCTGCGAAGAGACACGCAGTATACATTACGCCAACTACATGAAGTGCCTTCTGCGTGCTGACACTACCTTCCATTATTTCGAACTTGTCAGAAGGAGTATTTACCAAACTTGCACGTGCATCACCTTGACGTACATTATTCAAGTAGCCATTGCCGTTCATGTTCTTCAAGTAATAACCACCGTCAGTTTTCTCAAACTTCCAGATTTGGTCTACATTACCCTTTGAGAACGGAGCTGTCACTACATTCTTAGTGCCTTTTGTCAAAGTTGTGTAAGTAGGATCAGACAGATTTTTATTAGCATCTTTGTTACCTGTTTTAGGTGATACGCAAACAAGACGATAGTACTTGTTCTCGTCAATAGTAACCGAAGTTGGAAGGTCTGTATTAACCAAATTCAAAACATCTGCCATTGTTGCAGATGAAGATATCTTATTGAAAGCCTTTGCTTTTCTGGCGTCAAAGCTACCTACCAAAAGGCCACCCTCATACAATTCGGGAGTACCTTCTTCGCTAACTTGCATCTGCTTAGCCTCGTCGAGCGTAGCCTCTACAATAGTCCAACCAGACGGGCCGCTTTCTTGACCAAAGATTTGTGAATCCTCTTCATATGCAGTAAGACTACCTTCGCTGCCTTTGCCACCGTTATGGCCCAGTGCATGAAGCATTGAAGCACCCGAAACATGAATATTCACTAAACCTGGTGTTGAAGCAATCTCAACATAACCAGGTGTCGCAGACAATTGCGATGAGCTATTAAAATAGAGTTTGCTGTCAATTGCCTGCAACTTGTAATACGAGCTACCTTCGCTATAAGGTTCCATGAACCAATATTGTGAAGGACTTGTTACATCTTCGTTGCCCCACTTGGCTGCAGTACCATCGTGATAGATAACCTTAGTAGTCTTAAAAGCTGAATTAGCCGACTTGATGCGATAAAGCACACCAGCTTTGGGACCGTTCGGTTTCAACTCTATCTTGGCATTATAATAATCAGCTGCTGTCGAAGCAGTCGCATCAAGTACTGCTTGAGCCTTATCAATGGCAGCTTGCGAATAATAACCAACTTTATTATCATCAAGCAGAGCCTTTGCAGCTGTAATCTTTCCAGACAGAGCCGTTTTGAAAGCCTCAGCAGACGCATTATCAGCAGCCTCAACCTCAGAAAGCTCTACAGCTGAGAACTTAACTTTTGAACCATCAACGCCTTTCGCAGCAGATGAATTTCAGTAACCAAGATAATTGCCACGCTTATTCCAATAGTAGTTGCCAGCCCCATGGAGTTTTACGTGATATTCGTTAGAGGTAGTTTCAGCATAAAGTCCCAAATCAAAAGTAGTACCAACTCCACTTGAAGCTGACACTGTTTCAGATGTATAGAAGGAAGCTCTTGTTAAATCATTATCATTATTAGTTAAGGTACATACAATACCGAACACCTTGTTAGGGCCTGCAGCACGGTTGTAGAACTTATAGCCGTTGGTTTCATCACCAACAATACACCAATAGGCACCAGCACCCTCAACTGTGGCAGAATTGTCTAAAAGGCTGCCGTTATGGTCAGTTTTGTAGGCTGACAAATAATTTCCACTAAGCGACATCTTATACCACTTGGTGTCAGATGCCCAACGGCCATTACTTGGCGCGCTTGAAGCCACGAAAGCGTCCTGTGCGCTTGCCGTCACTCCCGTAGATGCGAGGAGCAGCGACAGTAAGAAAGTAAATTTCTTCATGCTTTTGTTGTTTTTATTAGGTTAATAATGAGTTGTGTTTCTTATTGTGTTCTGCGCCTGATACGTATCACCTTGTTGCGGCCATGGTGCAAACTAATGCAGGGCCGCGGCATACAGGGGTTTACATTATCCAAATGTTTTATACGTATATTTGCGTAATAAGTCCCGTTTGTGGCGCAAATATACGTGCTGTTTGTAAAATTACCAAACGGGGGGGTAAAAGTATGTTAATAGACTAACATTTATCGCTTTTAGCGGCAATTGTGTACCTAATTACGCAACAAGGGCGTGCAACAAAACGATTGCACGCCCTTGTTATTAAGGTTGGGTGAAACAAAAATTAGCTGATGCGGACAGGGAAGGCTGGAATAAGTTCTAACTATTGCGGCTTGGTAAAACGCCAAAGCATAAAAAGGTTGTTATGGACAACGTGTCGTTATCGTATTCCATGCCTGCTTTTATGTCAATAATAGTTTCTGCAGCCATGTATAGTTGACTTAAGGTGTTTGCTTTTTGCGATAAATCGTCCTAATTATAAAGGGATTTAGACGAAGAAGTAACGCCCCTAACGTTATGATGAATGGTAATGTCTTGATTTACAAGTACTTACGTCGCAAAGTTACACTTTTTCGAGGATAAAATGCGCGGATTACCACACTTTTTCGAGGATAGTTTGCGTAAAATACTACACTTTTTCGAGGATAAGATATGCGGATTGTTACACTTTTTCGAGGATAAAGCGCATTATCTTATTGCGGCATGGTAAAACTGTTTCGATACGATTATCAAATACACCTGACTTCATCACTTTTTTGTGTTATGGAATAGCGCGTATTGAAAATCAATGAGTAGCGTCGTTTGATTGGGTGACGCATTGATGAAGTTAGGAGGAGATAAAGCACTAATGCCCTAACACCCTAACACAAAACGCTACCACCAAACGCAAGCACCAAACACAAGCACAAAACGCTACCACTAATGGGGGCGACGCGTCTCGCGTCGGGAAAAGATGCAGCTATTATTTAGTGTATCTTTCCTCTTAATTATCCCGACGCGGGACGCGTCGCCCCCCATTAGTGCTTGCGTTTTTTACAGCGTTTAGTGCTTGCGTTTTGTGGTAGCAGTACCTTTACCATACTACAAAAACTTTACTTGCCGAGTATCTTACATCTTACACTAACTCGTTGCAACTCATTGATTGTCAATGCTTTACTCAGTGTAAGATGTTATCAATGCCACCTACACACAACCTACACACCCCACACGCTGCCACACGGCACAAGCACGGGAGGGCGATATCACGGCATAGGGGAGCAGAAAAGTCTGTTGCTCCGACAGATTTCTCTACGTCCCTGTGGCGTAAAACCCGCCACATACGTCTATGCCGACTGTGCGACAGAGGGGTGAGGTGTGTAAGATGTGTGCAGGAGTGTGTAAGATACTTTGAAATCATCTTACACTCTTGAAACATCTGTATATCAACTTGTTACGTATAAAAAGTGTAAGATGGTAGTAAAAGCGCATACATTCATTTATATGTAGGTAGACGGGGAGGGTGCAAATATTTGTGTACAAGTATGTACACTTTTTTTGTGCCATTGAATGGCGTATGTTGAAAAACGATGCGTTGCGTCATTTGATTGGGTGACGCATTGACGAAGTCAGGAAACACAGTACACGCTGATTGCGCGTAGCACGTAGCGAAAGGATCCGTGCGATCGGTGCGATCCGTGAGTTACTCAAGTTTCTGATTTAGCAAGGGCGGGCTGAAAGCCCAATGGAGCACTCAGCCCAGGGCAAGCGAAGCGGCACCCTGGGTTCCCCGTGTTAGTGCAGTCGCGCCCTGAAAGGGCAAAAGCATTAAACGTGCTTTTGAGATCCTCATCGGACAGCAATAACAATGATTGATGCCGGGTTAAAGCTTTTGCCCTTACAGGGCGTGACTGCTCCAACACGCGATACCCAGGGTGTCGCTTCGCTTGCCCTGGGCTATGTGCTCCAATGGGCTTTCAGCCCGCCCTTGTTAAACCCGAAAGTTCAATGAGTTATAATCTCAGAATTGTTTTATCAAGCTGCAATAAATGATATTGCATTTTTTACGAAGGCGTTTACACCAATTATGCGGGCAAAAGCTTAACTTTGCATCAATTCTTCTAACAAACAACCTTTGCCTAAGCAGATGTTCGGTAAAAGGTCTGGAACGAATTGGCGTAATGCGTTGTTGTGAAACATGAAATGATGAACGGGCACAGCGGCTGCGCGAGCAGTATGGCCCGTAATAATGCGCCATGACATACCAACGATATAGGAACATAACTTTATGGTTCGTCGAATGTCTGCTTAACCGGTGTACACAGTTCTCCCCCTTATGAAGAGGCATATACTCAACTTTGTGCTCGTGGCGCTTGTGCTGCTTGTGGCAGCATGCAAGGACCATGAGGCCGACACGTTCAAAATAGGTGTGTCGCAGTGCAGCCAAGATGTGTGGCGTGAGCAGATGAACCGCGAAATGCAGCGTGAAACAATGTTTTACAACAAAAATGTAAAACTTGACATTCGTTCGGCTCACGATGATAATGCACTGCAAATAAAACAGATTGACAGTTTGGTAAACGAGGGCATCAACCTGCTGGTGGTGTCCCCCAACGAGGCGCGTGCGCTCACCCCCGTGGTGGAGCGTGTGATGCGCCGTGGCATACCGGTGATAGTGGTTGACCGCAAAACACTCTCCGACAAATATACAGCCTATATCGGCGCCGACAACCGCAGCATAGGCAAGGATATGGCCGCCTGTGTGGTGCAGGAACTCAAGGGGCATGGCACCGTGGTGGAGCTGACAGGCCGCATGGCCGGCACAGCAGCACGCGAGCGTCATGCCGGACTGACCCACATGTTGGCACAAGCGCCGGGCATAAAGGTACTGGCCAGTGTTGAAGTGGGGTGGGAGGGAGCACGTGTGCCACAGCAGATTGACAGTTTGATTGCGGCCGGCGTTGTGCCACAAATAATCACTGCCCCCAACGACCGCACCGGCGTGAAGGTGCACCAGGCTTTGGTGGCAGCCGGCCACCCCGAGGTGAAGGTGATTGGCGTTGACGGCCTGTCGACCAAGGGCGGCGGACTTGACAATGTGGAACAGGGTGTGCTCACAGCCACCTTTGTCTATCCCACAGGCGGTGACAAGGTAATACAAACGGCCATGCGCATATTGCGGCATGAGCCTTTCAAGCGCGACACGCGGCTGCACTCGGCTGTAATCAATGCCACCACGGCACGCCTGTTCCGCATACAGAGCGACCAGGTGCATGAGAGCGAGCAGCGCATTGACCAGCTTGGCACGCAGATGGACAAATTCCTGTCGCGCTACTCCATGCAAAAGATGCTGCTCTTTGCTTGCATAGCCATTATAGTGCTGATTGGGCTCGTGATGGCCATGGGCATACGCTCGTATTATGTGACCATACGCCGCAACGAGGAACTTGACAACCAAAAGCGCAAACTTGAGGCGCAGCGCGACCAGTTGGTAAAAATGTCGAAGGAGCTGGAGGAGACCACGCAGAGCAAACTCACTTTCTTTACCGAGGTGTCGCACGACTTGCGCACACCACTCACCCTCATATTGGCGCCTGTTGAGCAACTGCAGGGGGCGGACAATTTGACCGACGAGCAGCGCGGACTGCTGCAAGTTGTGCGCACCAATGCCGACATATTGCTGCGACTGGTGGGGCAGACACTCGACTTCCGCAAGTTTGAGACGGGCCAGCTGAGGCTCAATGTCAAGACTGTGCAGCTGAACGAGACCCTCAAGCAGTGGTGCGACCCCTTCCGTGCCCTGGCACGTAAAAAGATGGTGCGCTACCATGTGCAGCAGGCCGATGTGCCCGATGCGGCATGGCTCGATGTGATGCTCGACGATAAAAAGATGGAGAGTGTGTTGTACAACTTGCTGTCTAACGCTTTCAAATATACGCCCGAAGGGGGTAAAATAACGGTTACGCCAAGCATAACCGATGATGCCGAACAGGGCCGGTGGCTCAGCATTGTGGTTGAGGACAGCGGACAGGGCATAGACCGCGACAAGTTGCCCCACATATTCGACCGCTTTTATCAGGCCGACGCGAGCCACGATGGTTCGGGCATAGGGCTGGCCACGGTAAAGGCGTATGTCGAACTGCATGGCGGCACGGTGAGTGCCGAGAGTGTGCGCGGCAACGGCACGCGCTTTGTGGTGCGCATACCCTGTCAGCACGATGCGGCAGCGGCTCACGTGTATGAGCAACCAGACGCCATGCAGCCCGGCGGGGCAGGTGCGGTGGCACCACACATTGATGCCATTGCGGGCGAGGGCGTGCACACGGTGCCAAATGCGTTGGCCGACCGTGCGGCAGATGCTGCACAGGCGGGGGGCGATGCTGCCGAACCGCGTCCCACTGTGCTCGTGATTGACGATAACGAGGACATACGTTCATATCTGCGCTTGTTGCTTGCTGACGGTTATGTGGTAGAAACGGCTGCCGACGGGCAAGAGGGTCTGGCCAAGGCGCGCCAGCTCATACCCGATGCGGTGGTGTGTGATGTGATGATGCCTGTGATGGACGGCTGGGAGTGTTGCCGCAGATTGAAGGACGAGTGGCAAACTTCGCACATTCCGGTGATGATGCTGACGGCCTGCACCCTCGACGAACAACGTGTGGCAGGATTTGACTGCGGTGCCGACTCTTATATAGCCAAGCCGTTCAGTCCGGATATGTTTAAGGCCCGATTGCGCAATCTTATTGATAACCGCCGCCGTTTGAAGGCTTTCTTTGGCGACAAGACATCGCTCAAAGCCTCGAATGTGAGTGAGCTTGACAAGGGTTTTGCTGCGCGATTGCGCGACATGATAGAGAAGAATATGTCGAGCGAGAATTTCTCGGTTGAGGACATGGCGGCGCAGATGGGCGTAGGGCGCACGCAGCTTTATCGTAAGGTTAAGTCGCTCATGGGTTTTTCGCCGGTAGAGTTGTTGCGCATAGCGCGTCTTAAAAAGGCTGCCGAATTGTTGCGCCGCACGGAGATGACTGTGGCCGAGGTGGCTTATGAGGTAGGATTCGCATCGCCCAGCTACATGGCCAAATGCTTTAAGGAGTATTTTGGCGTGAATCCTACGGAGTATAAATAACTATTGTTGTCCGGTAAAACATAAATATGCGAATTGGCTCAAGCACCAAGCGCAGCCTCCAAAGGGGGCTTACTTTTCAAAAAATATCCGCAACGCCTGTTTGTGGGCATTGCGGATAGGCTCTCTATGTTATTTTGTGTTTTACCGGGTAGCAATAGCTGCACATACACAACGAATAAAGCCGTTGATTATAAGTGAATGTACTTAATAACCAACGGCTTTATTACTTGTCGGGGCGACGGGATTCGAACCCACGACCCCCTGCTCCCAAAGCAGGTGCGCTAACCGGACTGCGCTACGCCCCGTGCAAGATTAGTGCAGAAGTGACTGCTCTTAATCGTTTTGCGAGTGCAAAGGTAACAATATTTATGTAAATGCAAAATAGTTTGCCTGCTTTTTTGTGGTAATGCCTTTACACTTTGCCATGATTGGGCACGGAAGTGCCGTTTTGCTGCGTGGCAAGGGTGGGGAGGTGGTAAAAAGAAAAAAGCTACCACGCCAAAGCGATTGCCAGGTGAGGCATCGCTCGGGAGTGATAGCTTTTTACCTGAACAAGCAGGTAGGAAATTCTGATTAGTTGACGCCAGCAGCAAGTTCGGCACCAGCCTTGAACTTAACCACCTTCTTGGCAGCGATCGTGATCTTTTCCTTGGTTGCGGGATTGATACCATCGCGGGCAGGACGCTCGTTGATAGAGAATGTGCCAAAGCCGAGGATTGCAACCTTGTCACCCTCCTTGAGAGCACCTGAAATGGCATCGAGCACTGCGTCGAGTGCTTTCTTAGAATCTGCCTTGCTCAAGCCCTGGGCTGCAATGGCATTTACGAGATCAGTCTTATTCATACTGTGTAAAATTATTTAATGATTTTATCTGTTCGTTGGACTTGCACGTGATGGCATTTCCACTGTTAAAAACGCTCACTTGCCGTGTAGTTATGGGGCTTTGTGCGCATTTTTATGGCAAATATAGGGCATGGCGGCTAATGGTGCAAGCAATTCGGCGCTTTTTTTATAAAAATGAGTCAAAATGGCGTGTTTATGCGGCGTGTGAGTGCATGCAAGTGTGCTTTTTGGGACATATAGGTTCTTTTTAAGTGTCTTACAATTCAGGCTTTAAGTAAACGCGTTGGCGGAAATAGTAAACAAGTTGACAAGTTAACCAGAAATTCCGCCAACGGCTGGTTTTATGGCTTGATTTACGCGGCATTTGCTTAAAATAAGGCCGCACACTTTGGTCATTTGGCGCCGAATTGCTACCTTTGCGGCCACATACCGATATCCAGATTTCGGGCCAGATTGGATTTGACAGCGGGTTGGAGTGGTATGTAAGCACGCAGTGCGCCTGGAGGTGGGCACTTAAATATCGGCCTTCGACAATTTAACTGGCGAAAACAAGTTTGCTCTCGCTGCCTAATCGAAGTACAGTAGATAGGCTTTATTCCGGCACAAGGTGCTGGAACGAGACATCACCCAAGAGCTGTTGCTCCGAAGCGTCTTGACAAGGTGGTGCAGGTAAATCGGCGCTGGTCAGAGTTGGCCTTGCAACTCTGGCGAGATTTTTAGAGGATAAGGTGCTGGTTGGTGGCACTGGTCTTGCCAGCACTCGAAAATCAAGTCAGTGATAAGCGTGTAGAAAGCATATTATTTCCCCGTTTGGACGAGGGTTCGAGCCCCTCCTGGTCCACAAAGAAACACTGATAATCAGTGACTTGGAAATATCGCGTGCTAAAATGCGTGCGATAAATTAAAGGTATTAAGGCCATGGCTTTGTTCTGTTGAGCAATGCCATGGCCGTTTTCTTTATGTGGCGGTTCCATTCTTTCAGCCTGCATTTTGTGCCTGTTGAGGCTACGGCATGATGCAATAAACTAATGGTGAAAACCAGCTTATTGGGCGTGGAAACTCAAATGTGCCCGCACATGGCATCACTGCCGCAGATAAATGTGTATATTTGCAAGCCGTTAGTGTGGCATGGCTATAAGAATGCCACATTGCGCAGTTAAATATGCTAAAATAACGTCATGCTTAACATACCTATTATATATAAGGCCCTTGGCACACTGTTGCTGCTCGAGGCACTGCTCCTTGGCTTGTGCTTCGGCATGGGGTTCTATTTTGGCGAGGTTAACCACCTCACATTCGGTCTGCCCTCGGCCCTGGCTGCAGTGATAGGCGCCTTGTTGCTCTACTTTGGGCGCCATGCCGAAAACCGCATGGGGCGGCGCGACGGTTTTCTGATAGTGTCGCTCACCTGGGTGGTGTTTTCATTAGTCGGCATGTTGCCGTTTATAGTCAGCGGCTACCAGCCCCGTGTGGCAGCCGCCTTTTTCGAGACCATGTCCGGCTTCACTACCACGGGCGCCACAGCCTTTGCCGACATTGACGCCCTTCCGCACTCCATCTTGCTATGGCGCTCCATCACCCACTGGATAGGCGGTATGGGTATCGTGTTCTTTACCATAGCCGTGTTGCCCAACATGGGCGGGGGCGACGTAAAGCTCTTTTCGGCAGAGGCCACAGGTCTGAAAATAGGCAAACTCCACCCGCGCATCAGCACCACCGCGCGCTGGCTGTGGAGCATATACTCGTTGCTCACCATCACGTGCATGGCAGCCTATTTCTTTGGTGGCATGGGGCTGTTCGACGCGTTGTGCCATGGCCTGTCAACCATTGGCACGGGCGGTTTCTCCACCCACACCGACAGCATAGCATGGTTTCAGTCGCCACGTTTGCAATGGATAGCCACCCTGTTCATGTTCCTGGCCAGTGTCAACAGCACGTTGCTTTATTTGTTCTTTATCAAGCGCCGTGTGCGCGATGTGTTGCACGACGACGAGTTGCGTTGCTTCCTGGTCATATTTTTTGTAGCCGCATTCAGCATAATGGGCATACTCATGTATGCCGACCACTTGGACTTTACCACTGCGCTGCGCAGCGCATTCTTCAACACCGCGTCATTGCAGAGCACCACCGGTTTTAGTGACGAGGACTTTATGAAATGGCACCCCACCATCTGGCTCATACTCTCGCTGATAAGCATCATTGGAGCTTGTGCCGGTTCAACCAGTGGCGGCTTGAAGAGTGTGCGTGTGCTCATGGTGTGGCGCCTGACCAAGGCCGAGTTCAAAAAGATGCTGCACCCGCATGCCGTGCTGCCAGTGCGCATCAACAATACGGTCATCACATCGCAAACCGCCCGCACCGTGTTCGTGTTCTTTGTAGTCTACTTCATGCTCATCATGCTATCCACCTTTGCCATGGTGGCCATGGGCTTGTCGCTGCTCGATGCCTTCGGGCTGGCCATATCCTCGTTCAGCAATGTAGGTCCGAGCATCGGCCACGTGATAGGCCCGTTGGGCTCGTGGGGAGTGCTTAACGATGCCACTTTGTGGATAAACTCCTTTTTGATGCTTGCCGGACGCCTTGAAATATTCTCACTATTGTTGCCGCTCACACCTGCCTTCTGGCGTGACGAATAGTCCAGAAAGTGCGCAAAATGGCTCCATCATATTGGGGTTAACGGGTAGGAGGCAGCCTAAAATTAAACTTACAGGTAACACTTAGAGTGCCACGAACGAAAGTTTTCAGACTTTTGTTTGTGGCATATATATATTTGAGCTATTTTTGCACAATAAAAGGATACATTGGCTGCGCTACCTGTTCGCAGCCAAACCTATCTTGAGTTAAAGCGTAATCTCCCAATATTGCTGACAACCTGTGCCAAGTGGGGGGATTATTCGTCATAAAGTACCAACTATGTGCCATATAGTGCCATAATAGTTACTACACACTATATAGTAATTGAAAAACAAGTAACAATAACATGGAGACAAAATCCATCAATCCGCAAGAGCAACAGGACGAGGAGATGCAGCTTATTCCCTTGTTGAAGTTGTGCTACCACCAATTTATCAACCATTGGGCATGGTTCGCCTTATCGGCCGTTGTGTGCGGTTGCATAGGGTGGTACTATCAGCAGTGCCAGCCCCGCGTGTACCAGCGTCAAGCCGTCATGCTCATCGAGGACTCCAACGGGTCGTCGACAGGCGGTCTGCGCCGTACATCAAAGAACAGCGGCATGAACACCCTGCTCGAGCTTAATGGCGTGAGCGTAGGCGACAATCTTAAAAACGAAATATTCATTATTTCGTCAAAGCGCCTCATGTCGCGTGTGGTTGACAAACTCAATCTTGATGTAGACTACACCACCAAGGAGAAATTGCACAGCATCACGCTGTATGGCAAGGAACTGCCATTCCAGGTATTGTTCCAAAAGCAATACAAGGGCAAGCGCGGGCAGCATATCGATGTGGTGAAGAAAGGCGGCAACACCGTCACCCTCAAAGGCATGACCGACCGCATGGGCAACGATGTGCCCGATGTTGATGTGCAACTCGGCCAGATGACACAAACGCCCTACGGCCCATTGTGCGTAGTGCGCGGCCCAGGGTTCGGCCGTTGGACAGACGAAACCATCGAGGTAGACCGCTTGTCCAAGGAAAAGGCCGCAGCGCGTTTCTTAAAAATGCTCTCTGCCAGTGAGTACGACAAAGAAACATCGCTCATTGTGCTCAACTGCAACGACACCAACGTAGAGCGTGCCGACCAGGTGCTGGCCACACTCTATGACACGTATAAGGAAGACGTGGTTGAAAACAAAAACCGCGTGGCACTCAACACTGCCAAGTTTATCGACGACCGCATACAAATTATTGGCCGCGAACTCAGCAGCGTCGAAAATCAACTGGCAAGTTTCAAAAAGCGCAACCAGCTTGTCGATTTCGACAAGACACCGCAGGCCATGATCGACGAGAGCTCAACCGCCCGCCAGCAAAGCTTGCAGGCTGAAACGCAGCTCAATGTGGCCAAATACCTTGACGAGTACCTGCACACACACTCAAACAGCCACGACCTCATACCCGCCCTCAATGTGGGAGACGCCTCGTTCAACACCCAAATTGCGGCCTACAACGACCAAATGAACAAGCGCAACACCATGGTGGCCAACTCAAGCGAAAACCAGGCCGTGGTGCGCGAAATGGACCGCCAACTTGCACAGATGCGTCAGGCCATAGCCTCGTCGTTGCGCAGTTATGTTAATTCGCTCGAAGTGCGCTTGCAGGCAGCACGTGCCAACGAAAACATGCTCACAGGCCGCATGGCAGGTGCTCCCGAACAGGAGAAGCAGGGCCTCGACATACAGCGCCAGCAGTCGCTCAAGGAAGCACTCTACACCTATTTGCTCAACAAGCGTGAGGAGGTAGCCCTGCAGCAGGCCATCAACGAGGCCAATGTACGATTGGTTGAAGGCCCCATTGGCAATCAGCAAGTCAGCCCCCGCAGCCTTGTCATTCTGCTCGTGAGCCTCATTATCGGACTCTGCATACCGGCCTTCGTGTTGTGGCTCCGCTATATGCTCGATGTAGCCATACATGGCCGCAAGGACGTTGAAAACGCAACCACCATACCGGTGCTTGGCGAGGTGCCCCGCATGAAGAATGCCAACAACAACAAGTCGCTCATTACCGACCTCAGCAGCGACGACCCCGTGGTAGAGGCATTCCGCATCATACGTTTCAGCCTTGGCTACATGCGCCATTCAACGCAGGTGATGATGACCACCTCAACCACTCCCGGTCAGGGCAAGAGTTTCGTTGCGCGCAACATGGCCGCCATCTTGGCCATGGCAGGCAAACGGGTGCTTGTAATCGACGGCGACATTCGCAAGCGCACACTGAGCGAGAGTTTTGGCCACACATTCGGCCTTACCACCTACCTTTCAGACGACCACACACAGGTGGCAGACCTCATTCGCACCGATGCCGTTGTAAAGGGCGTAGACTTCTTGCCGTCAGGCCCAACACCGCCCAACCCCACAGAGTTGCTCATGAGCGACCGTCTGCACCAACTCATGCAGCAGTTGCGCCAGATGTACGACCACATCATCATCGACTCAACTCCAATGTTCTCAGTGGCCGATGCCAGCATCGTCAACCGCGAGTCAGACATCACCATCTTTGTGTTGCGTGCCGGAGTGCAAAATCGCGATTTCCTGCCCGACTTTGAACGCATGTATCAGGAACACCGTTTCAACAATCTTACCGTTGTGGTTAACGATGTCAATGTCGACAAGCGTTACGGCTATGGTTATGGCTACGGTTACGGTTATGGCTACGGACAAAACAAGAAGAAGAGTCGTGTGAAGCGCATCATAAACCGCTTGCACAAGTAATAAATTCAAGACATAAAAGAGAGAAGAGCAAGGTTAGCACAACAACGCAATGTGCCCGCCTTGCTTTTCTCTTTTTTATGCAAATGTCCGGGCTGAGGCCGCTGTGCGGAAAATTTTGTCCTGTGCTTTAAGGGCTGTTCGCCCTTGTGGTGCTTACCGCTAAGACATAAGTGCAGATGAAAAGCAATGAAGTCAAGAAAAACGCAAACTCTAAACGCAAGCGCTAAACGCAAGCACTAAATGCAAGCACTAAATGCAAGTGCTAAATGCAAGTGCTAAACGCAAGCACAAAACGCTACCACAAAACGCAAGCACTAAATGCAAGCACTAAATGCAAGCACAAAACGCTACCACTAAACGCAAGCACTAATGGGGGCGACGCGTCTCGCGTCGGGATTTTAAGGCAAAAGTTCACAGACAAGCGTGTAATTAGCGCTGCGTGTGAGCCTTTATTGGGTGTATTAACCTTTGCCTTAATGCCCGACGCGAGACGCGTCGCCCCCATTAGAGGTAGCGTTTGTTGCTTGCGTTTGGTGTTTGAGTATGTACCGCGGAAATCAAGTCATAAGCTTACAGATATGTGTGTAATATTTGCCCCCTCCCCGTCAGCCCCCTTATAAATGAGTGTGTGTACTTTTACTGTTATCTTACACTTTTTGCACGTAACAAGTTGATACACAAAGGTTTCAAGAGTGTAAGATGTGTTCAAAACATCTTACACACCCCTGCACACATCTTACACATCACACCCCGCTGCCTCGCAGTCGGCATGCACGTATGTGGTGGGTTATACGCCACAGGGACGTAGAACAATCTATCGGAGCAACAAACTTTTCTGCTCCCCTATGCCGTAATATCCTCCTCCCGTGCTTGTGTCGTGTGGCAGTATGTGTGGTGTGCAGGTTGTGTAAGTTGCGTGTAGGTAACATTAGCAGTATCCTACACTAAGTAAAGCGTTGATATCCAACGAGTTGCAACGTATTTGTGTAAGATGCAAGATACTCGGTTAGTAAAGTTATTGTAGTATAGAGAAAGCCCCAAATGCAACATTTCTCGTCTTGGTACTTTTATAAATTAGCGCTGTTCGATGAAATGTAACCATGCGAACGGACTTAACCACCAAATGCAAGCACTAAACGCTAATACTAAACGCAAGCACTAAACGCTAACACCAAACGCAACCTCTAAACGCAAGCATCAAACGCTAACACTAATGGGGGCGACGCGTCTCGCGTCGGGCATTAGGGCAAAGGCTATTTCGTGTATAGACATTGCATTTTCCCGACGCGAGACGCGTCGCCCCCATTAGTGTTAGCGTTTATTGCTTGTGTTTAGTGTTAGCGTTTATTGCTTGCGTTTGGTGTTAGCGTTTAGTGCTTGCGTTTAGAGTATCATTTAGTGCTTGCGCTATTGCAGTGCATTTCAAGCAACTTAGAATTCCCCCAAACTACCTCGTTTTAATGTCTATTTTGAACACCCTGCCTCACAACGCGCGATTGCCCCAGCACGTGGTATCCGCGGTGTCGCATCGCCTGCTTTGTGCAGCATCTATTACAAAAAACACTTCCAGCGCAGCAACTCATACAATAAACGCACATTTTGTACAATCAACGCCAATATGCTTGTGACAGAGTGTGAAGAGTTGTATTTTTGCAGCGTCAAAATACATAATGACAAGTAAAGTAAGCAAAATAGAGGCATTGAGCAGCTACCGTGAAATAGCAATGTGGAAGTTCTTATTTTTCAGTTGAGGTACTGTTTGATGCCTTTTTATATGCTTCATATATGCATCACCCTAACCCCTAAATTTTATGGTAGAAAATGGCATTGTCTTAAGGGTGGTTCTAATAATTCTGAAATAGGAATTTGTGCGCTCTCGGAAGTGTATTTTTGAAAGTTTGAGAGGAAGCATAGCGGGCTATTTGACCGAACAAACTTTCAGAAAGGCACTTTCGAGAGTGTGCAAATCACATTTCAGAATAGCCGAACTCAAAAAACAGAATTTTTAGAACCACCCTTAAATAATAAATACTTAACTTTGCGCTTAGGATCGGAGCTGTTGGAAATGACCAACTGCTGTGAAACGCCATAAAAAGAGTAAATGAGCCAAAGTTTGTATAAGACTTTGACTCATTTATTCTTTTAATATCGTCTGGTGGTGCCACAAAATCAACAACTAAAAATAGCTCTTGATTATACCAAATCTCTTTGTGGCATTATAACCAAAGTGTATACTTCCAGCAATATGGAGTAGAAACTCTGGCTTACTTAAATCGCGTATAATTCATCACCCTATCTTTTTCTTCTTTGGGATAAATTTGTGTACATGAAAAGAAGTCGTTTGAAAAATTTGTTACGGTGTACACTTCTGTCCATCTTTGATAGTCTTCTACAGGTTCTTTTACATCATCATCCCAACGATACAATTGTTTAAATGTTAGGGTATTGTTAGAGTATGACCAGGTGCCTGCAAATCCTCCAGCTTCTTTATCTCCAAATTCTTCAGGACTGTCATAAGCATACCACGTACCATCAGAGTTAAAGATTATGATATCGTTGTCACCATCTTGTGCCCATGCACCTCGAGTGATAATCTTTTCGAATTCGTTCTGTTTCTCATCATCATCACTGCACGACTGTAGAAATGAAAAAGGAATACAGAGTAATAAAGCCGTTAACACGACCTTGCTATACATTTTAATGTTATTGATTTTCATTGTTGATAGTTTTAGTAATTAAGAACTGTTTTTGTAAAAGAACAATTGCAGAATAGGGCTTGTGATGCGGCACAAACCCTACTGCCCCCTTACTAAAAGAGATGGAACTCTCAGGTTTAATTTATCATTTCTTGCTTGTTGCTGATTTATCTTTTGCGGTAATAAAAGTCTATAGCAATCTCAACAACAATATTAACTAATAGACTTGTTACAGGATCAGGTATAAAACAACAAGCCACTGTAACAACCGCCTATATAAGTTTTTTCTATTTCATAGGCATTCCTTGTTTGTGTTTGACATACGGAACCGCATTTCCACGCATATGCTATTACCCCATTCTCGGTAAATCATAGAACCATATGCGATTTTAAGTAGCCTATCCTTCTGAAAAGACAAAAGGATAGGCTTGAATAGTTAAGCGAAGAAACTGCACAAGATATGAATCCAAGCAAGAATTTCTTCAAGCTTGATTTCAATCTTAAAATGGGATTCAATCATCATAGTGACCTCCTCTTTTTTAAGATCAGTTTGATATAGGACTTCTCCCGCTAACAGTATCTATACTGTACACTTAGTTAACCATACATGTACAGGAAGGCAAATATCTACTCTCCCACAGAATGTAGTACCATCGATGCTAACGAGCTTAACTTCTCTGTTCGGAATGGTAAGAGGTGTACTCCTCGTCGCTTGATTACCTTCATTTATGCTTCTTCACGAGGTCGATGTTCTTAATGGGTGTGCTCTTTTTTATCATTCACAACGTAATGAGTTGTGTCTTGATTTTCGGCAGTTGCTATTGTATTGCGGAAACTGGTGGCATCGAACTCTACAATGTTTTCAAAGTATCCAAATTGTGATCGTGAATACGCATCATATGTACCTATAGGGACGTAAACTTTGCATTTTTTCGAGTCGCAACCTTCAAAAGCACGACTATTATAAGGTAAAATAGGAACTTTTTCTGCATATATGTAAATTGCTCTTAAGCTCTTACAATCGTGGAAAGCACTATATCCTATCTTGGTAACATTTGAGGGGATTTTTATACTTTCCAAAGAACTACAGTTTTCGAAAGTGCCTTCTTTTATCTCTGTCACACTTGATGGAATGTTTACACTTTCCAAAGAACTACACCCACTGAAAGCGTAGTCTCCTATCTCTGTCACACTTGATGGAATGTTTACACTTTCCAAAGAACTACACCCACTGAAAGCGTAGTCTCCTATCTCTGTCACACTTGATGGAATGTTTATCTTTTCCAAAGATTTGCACCCACAGAAAGTGCCTTCTTTTATCTCTGTCACACTTGATGGTATGTTTATATTTTTCAAAGATTCGCAAAAATTGAAAGCGCACTCTCCTATCTCTGTCACACTTGATGGAATGTTTACACTTTTCAAATGATCGCAATACAGGAAAGCGTGCTCTCCTATCTCTGTCACACTTGATGGAATGTTTATGTTTTCTAAAGGTGTGCAGCTTAAAGCTCTATCTCCTATTGATGTGACACTTAATGGAATGTTTATACTTGTTAAAGAGAAGCAACCATCGAAGACATAACACCCTAATTGGTTATTGCTGCTATAGTAATTATGATAATAGGCTTCACCTCCTTCGACAATCCAAGCTTTTGAAAGGTCTAATTTGGAAAGGTTACCATACCCTATAATGTTACCTGCCATCTCGCGTATAAAGCGCAAATCAGTACCATTAATGTCGCCGATTATTTTCAGATTTGTAATTTTGTTTTTATTGCTACTCGAAATTTTGTCGGGTAATGTTCCAGCTTCTGTAAGATTGATGGTAACCGTTTTTAATATCATGTCATCATCTTCAGAACAGCTCACAAAGCAATTAAGCAACAAGAACATGAGAACTGTTAATTGTTTGTTTAATGTATTTTCTTTCATAATTGTTTTTTGTTAATTTAGTTATTGTTGAGCACCCATTGTGCCTTTTTATATTGCCGAATTTGTTCGAAACGTTCTTCAATAAAATCACTTATTGCGTCACCTGTTGGTGGTTCTTGCTGTTTATATGAAGCAGGCACCACAATGTTATATCCGTTCCTATCCAATGTTGATGTGTACCGTATTCCATCCCAATACACAATATCATCACGTTTTGTTGTGAATAAGAGATGAAAGAATAGTTGTGAGAATAGATATTCTTCACAAAATCCAGTACAATCTTTATTGCTTTTGGTTATAAGACTAAGTAACAAAAGTGGATATGTAACAAGATATTCGAAGGTGTCATATGCTGTCATCTTTTCTCTTTCCTCTTTAGTGGGAATGCAAAAGTTTAGATAGTGTAATTTTTTTTTGGACTTAAACTCGCCAACATATACATGTTCAGACTCTTTACAATTAGACTCTTTACAATTAGACTCTTTACAATTAGACTCTTTACAATTAGACTCTTTTTCTGCAATATCTAAAGATGATGCAACATACAAACACGGGAATCCTATTTGATTAAACCGATTAGGACTTGCAAGGTAGCGAAGATTATAAGGTAGATGATTGCAATTTTTCGGTTCTATATTAGAATCTAATTTAAGGTACCTATAGTAAATTCGTCCATCGTCAGCTGCAAACTTCAGATAGGATAAGTACCGATCTGCAAGATACCCTTTTGTTGCTTTAGATACGGTCATTAATTTTGACAATGTAGAAATAGCATTATACATATCGCCCTTATAAGCTAATTGCAAAATTTTCAAGCATGTTTGATTTATCACCTTTATAAGATTAACAAAACGTCTCTGCGTTTTGTTTTTATTTAGGCCCAAATCACCTGTAGCTTCAAGCAAATTGTCGAATTCATTTTTATCGGTAGCAGACAACAATGTAACATATTCCTCTAACTTGTTTTTTGCAAAATCATAAAAACTAACACCTTCATAATTTGCAGGTAAGTTATTCGAGAGTATGTTTACTAGTTCTTTTATGTCCATAATCCTGTCATTTTTATGTTTATTGTATGAAAGGTACTAAAGTTTCTCACCACTATTTCTAGAGGTGGGAGACTTTAGTCTATTAGCTATATCCTTTATTACATAATTCTTGTCAAAGAACAACCTTGAAAGTCTTGCCTCCAACATTTACAAGATAAGCACCTTTAGATAGTCCGCTTATTACACTACGTTGTGATTTTGCAACTAATGCGCCCTGTAAATCATAGACCTGTACAAGGGTGTTATGAGGTGCATTGCTTACTATGATTGAGCCATTTTGGGTGGTTATTGATATGTCTTTGGGGGTGTCTGTTACATTCGTCACTTCTGTATTACAATCATCTTCGAATTCCTGAATATCCCAGAATAAGCCCCATTCAGAGTCTTTACTATAAGCATCTTTGCAACCTTTGGGCACATATAGTGTAGTACCAATATATACTTTATTCAAAAACGGCCCATTGCATATAACAGGAGGAGTAGAAGATTTACAGATAATCATATCCAAACAATTTCCGTATAATCTATCTACATAAAAAGACTCTATGTTCTTTCCTAATATTAGCGTATCAACCGATTGATAGAACCGTGGATTTTCTGTACATGTGCCAGCAATCTCTAGTTTTTTAATGTTTCCAGCAGGAGCCTTGATGTCTACATCAAAATAGCGGCTACTATCAGTCCATCTACTTATATCGATCAAAGGACGCCCTACATAAAAATAGTCTAGCTCAACACTAAATGCGGGGTAGATACGATAATCATCAGCATCATGACAACCATAATTGCTTATGTATCCTTTTATACTGAATTCATCATGTGCATCCTCTATGATTACAGTATCGAGCTTACTTGAAAAGTATGAAGTTTCAGAACCTTGTTTATAGGAAGTTTCGAGTGATTCTGCCCATGCATCGTAGACGGAACAATCGAAGGGTAGGCCGTTCAACCCTTTCCCAATAGTCAATTTTGATATATTCGAACAACCCCAGATAATAGAAGGCGATATTTCTACAACACTAGGTGGAATAGTAAAATTCGTCAGTGCTTCACAACCTTCAAAAGCACTGTAACCAATAAATCTAAGTCGTTTTGGCCATTGTATGGATTTCAAAGAATCGCAATAGTAAAAACAACAAGGTGGAATATATTCCATATTATCTGGCAGCGCAATAGAACAAAGTTTAGTGTGGCTAAATGCGTATTTCCCTATTGATGTTAATGATGATGGAAACCTTATGTCTTTTATTGAGGTATACGAAAATGCGTATTCCCCTATTGACAAAATTGTATTAGGAAGTGTCACGGATTGTAAGGGGCTGGCAGAATAGTAACTCGAACCGGAAAAAGCATTATCTCCAACACTTGTAACAGTAAGGGTCCTGCCTTTATAAACAACGGTTTGAGGTATAACTATTTTATCCGTGTCTTTGTTTACGGCTCCGTCTACACTTACAGTTAGGTCCTTAAGGGAGGTTATTGTAAAGTATAGGCCATCTGCCTCGAAATCATAAGCAGATGCCGATAAGTAAGAAAAGCATGCTAGTACGACCAAGCATATTTTATGACAAAAATGTTTCATGTTGAGTAGTATTAAAGGGTTCTCTAATGTGTTCTTTTTTGAGACGTATCTATCACTTTCTATACTGTTCTTGCGAAATGATGTCTCTCTTAGATTTGCCAGGACTACGATAATGTTTTTGAACGAACAGTGACAGAAACAACAATGATCATAACTTCCTGCCCGTAGCTACTGACTCTGTAAATAACTAAATTAAGTGCAATTCATAGGATAAAAGCGTTTTTGCCAACGTACCCTATTGACATGGTTAATAAAAGCAATGACTGTTGTACGTTCATGAAAAAAGCGTGGTACTATCGCCCATTGCCGAAATAGAGGTTGTGGAAGAGACCTATTCAGTATGCAACAGACAATAGCCCACGCTTGTAGAGAGGTATATTGTGAAAAACATACGTTGCCCCACGCCGCCTATAAAGGGAGGGCGTGAGGAGCGTATACAATGATACCAAAGTATGCGTGAGCGATAATGTACCGTGTGCCCTACTGAATATCGAAACTTCCACATTTCTATTTCAAGACAACGTTCAATACGCTCATTCATTGAGAGTCTTCACAGCTGATGGGCATTTCCACCAGCTCCAACTCTAGATGCAAAATTAAGCATTATTTCCGACAACAATACTTTTTGTCAGATATTTTGATTGTTCTGATAAACCAAACGACAATAAGAGACAACGTCCATTGTGCCTTTGTAGGGGCACATCATGGTTCGTTGTCTCTTATTGTCGTTTGATATATTTCCAATTCCTCACACAGATTACCTGTGTTTATGTTCTTAATAAAAACGCGTTGGCTGAATTTCCGGTTAAAGGGTTAACGGGTAAGTTTGCCAAGCTTTTTAAGCTTCTTACCATTCAGACTTTAACATAATAAGTAGTGTAAAGCATACTTGCTTGTCAACCTGTCAACTTGTTAACTTGTTACCCCGTTAACTAAGAACCTCGCCAGCGGGTAAATAAAAGGATAAAGTGTTTTGTTCTGGGTTAGCCCAGTCACACCTCCTCGCGCCGTCTTTTCAACTTCTCCCTCGCCTCATTTATCAGCGTGGCGCAGCGCACAGGGTCTGCCTTGCGCTCCATGGCGTAACATTCTGCCAACTGGGCAAAAAACGCATCATCGCCCGACAACTTGGCCAAATTGCGGCAACCTGCTTCAATGCTGACACCCGACCCACACTTCATGCTGTTAGTGTCAACCAGCGAAAAGTGGTAACGCCCGTCTATCACATCATACAAAATGTTAGATGATGAGAAATCACGGTGTAAAAAACCGTCCTCGTGCAAACGGGCCGCATAGCGGGCAAAGTTAGCTATCACCTCGTGCTGCACATCAGCCGTCTCATTACGCAGCGTGTCCATGCTGTAGCGGTAAGTAGACAGCAGGCTCACAAAGTAAGTGTTTGTGCGCAACAACCCGTGGCGGCAGCGCACAAAGGCTATCGACTCCGGACTCTCAAATCCGCGCTCACGCAGCAGCAGCGGACTCAGATATGCCAGTTTACCCTTCGACTTTTTGTAAAACATTTGTTGCACTTTGCGTCTGAAGGAGGGTGGTCCAAAGCGTTTCACGCAAATGGTCAGTCCATTCACTTTAAGGCTGCGTATCACATTGCGTCCTGAGTGAATGTCGCGCCCTTCGTGTTCAAAGTGTTCTTCGATGTGCGTCAAGTAGTCGCGTAGTGCTTCGTATTTAGGGTTGAGTATGATTTTCATGGGCAAGTGCCTCAACGGCAGTTGTTGTTAGTAATATACGTATATTATATGATGTGAGTCCGGCTTGTTTGAGTGTTATGCCGAACCGCAGCCTATCTTATGCAAAGATAGTGCAAACCGAGCGCAATACAAAACGAAAGGCTTAAAGACTTACGTTTTTATGGCCGAGGTGCATACTTGTTTACTTCATGTATAACAAACCCCTCCCTAAAAACCACATCTTTATTTCACCAAAACGATATCATTGTAAGTATGGCGCCCTCCGTCACACTCAATGTGCAGCAAATAAATACCCCGCTCCAACTTTCGGAGCGATAGCACACCCTGGCGTCCGTTAGCAGACAAAGCACGCTTAACCAATCTGCCGCTTACGTTGTACATGCTCACGCCGAACAAATCGTGGGCCGAAATAATAAAATCGTCACCCTTGCGCCTCACACTGAATGGCTTAGTTGTGGGCAAACAAGTTGAGGTTGATGAAGACCCTGTCACCACATCTTGCTGAAAGAGTGTGAGCACATCGCCCTCGCGTTTCAGGTAATAGGGGGCCGCCTCGGGATTGTTCAACTCAACGTCTTGCCCGTCAAGCTTGCCCATAACTATAAGGCGATAGCTGTGGCCATCGTACCATGGCAAATTATCCTTGCGCAGCCAATAGCTAAATAATGGTACGTCGTAAGATGACGACACGTCAACCTCGTCATCAATGCCTTTCACATAAGTCCTTTCTTTCGTCTGAGTGTCTTCGGCCAGCATCGTAATATGTCCGCTGTAACACTTGTATTCTGATGTGCGCAACGACACGGCAAGTTTGAAAAGAGACGTTTGCGAGAGGTCAACACTGCCATTCTCAATCTTGTCGTTAGAGTCGTCGGCCAAGAACACTTCAACCTTAGCCATGAGCGGTTTGTCCTCTGCTTCAGCTACATCAATGTAAGGCACCTCCTTGTCGTGTATATTATTGATGGGGTAAAACAGAGACTCCTCCGCGTCGGCCGAAAGCAGCAGCCTCGCTTCGTAACGCCCCGGCACAAGACTGGCGGGGAGTGAAAGCGTGATGGGAATTTCAGTCTCAGAAAATCCTTCTATTTCAGTACATTCGTCCACCCGGGTATCTAACACAACCGCCTGGTGCTCATCAAGCAGCTGCACCCTCATGTAGCAGTCGCGCGGCACACCATTAAGGTTCTTAACAGTAAAAAATGCCTGCACCCTGCCACCCTGTTCGGCCACACCGCTGAGGCGTGGCTGTGCCATGAGCTGAAAGTGAGCCTCGTCGGAGCACACCTCAGACACGCGACCTGCATCGTCGGTCAGTTCCACCTCAATGATGGGGGCCTTTTTCATTCTGAACAGGTCGCCCCATGTGCCATCATCGTTACGTGCCACACACACGGGGGTAAGGCTATAATATCCGTTGGCAAGGCCAGCCAAACTCATCTGCACGTGCTGTGGCTGATTTACCAAATAGTCAGTCCCCATAAAGCCATCATGGTCTGCCCCATAAATGCGCTCCGTAAATCCGCCGTTGTCATGGTCGTCTGAATAGGCCACGCGCACAAACTTGCCACTGTCGTTGCAAACGGCTATGCCAATGTCGCCCTTAAAGGGAGTGCCTCTGTTTACAAATGAGTTGATCACTATGGTTTGGAGTTGTGAGGTGCTAAAACTCTTGTCGTCAGCACCCTTGAGCGTGACAGAGCCTCCCTCATTAAACATGAGCTGGGGCGAACCCTCCAAAAGCCCGCGGTCAATATCGGGATATTTACCATTGTTGGGGTGTGCAAGAATGGCCGTTACGGCACGGTTAAAGGCTAAGGGCTTACCCTGAAACTCACCGCCCGTTTGTGACAAACTGAGATTGGTGAGCGAATAATAAGCATCGCCTTGCCCCTCCCAACCAAAATTCATGTGGAAAAGGCCATTCTCGTCAAAGCCATCGGCCACCCAGGCGTGTCCCGAAGCAGTATTGGCAGGGCGCCCCTCAAGGTAAACGGGACAGCCATTCAGCAACTCCTGCCGCAATATGCTGGCAAAGCGACTTGGGCCCTCCACAGCCCTCGTCACGTATGCCGCAGTATAGTCAAAGTGCTTTTGCAGGGCTTGGTATGCAAAAAGCCCCTGTGTGCCGCTCGAACTGGGAGTGTACTGCATAGATGAGGCTATGCCCACATCGCTCATGAGTTGTGCCACGGCATGCTCCTGTGTGGCGGTGGCGCGCACGGGATAGCGGTAATCGGGCAGCATATCAGCCCAGTCGTAATATGATTGGCTAAAGTCGGTACTTTTGGTAGTTTGGTCGTAGGTAACGGTATATTCATGCTTGCCAAAGCCGTGTGCGGGCCATTGGTAGTAATACATCATTTGTGCCACGGCAGTGGCCACGCAACCGCTGTATGGATACCCCGTTTGAGCATTGAATGGGTGCGACTGTCCCCACTTGGTTTTGAGCAGAGGCTGCACTGTCTGGCTGAAAGTTGCTGCGCGAGGGCTGGCTTGCGTAGCCACCTTTTCACTCTCAATGTCATAGTATGCTTGTCTGTACCCCTCTAATAGCCATTTTACACAAGGGTTAGCATTCAGCGTGTCAAGCGTGTTTTCGGTATCGTAAGCCAATATTTCGCCCATGGCGTCATTGCCTGCAACAATTACAAAGCCGTGTCCGTGTGCATCATTAAATATATAATAAGGTGCATTGCCGGTGCTATGTTCTTGTTGTTCCGCTTGTGCTTTAATGCTTTTGTTGTTACGCAGCGTAATATACTTTCGGGCAATTTTTGCAGCCCTTTGGTAGTCAACTTGTTCAGCGTCGGCCGCAAATGTGGCAGACATGAGCAGGGTTACGACTATCAGCAGTCGGGTAATAGCATAGGGGTGGTAATGAGCCTTTATCATCGTGTTGAGTACGTTGTTATTTATGCAAGAATAGTATCAGTGCAAAGATAGTTGGTTTTTCAGACAATCGCAAATTGACTGGCTGCATCATGCGGGTAGGGGGGAGGTAAGTACTTTTTGTGTATGTAGTACTTGCCTCCCCCCCTATAGTTAGGTGTTTGAAATTAGTTGATTCTAAGACCGACCAGTAAGGGCTAAAACATAACAGAGCCAACTGCACTCAACAGTCTTAAACCTCCGCTAATGACCATGATGATGCCCGCAATATTACAAGCCAGCTTTATCCATTGTCGCGTTTTACGACTGCCTTGGGTGATCCAGCCAGGTACGAATAACCATAGCAGCAGCCCCATAGCAATTTGTATAATACATTTTGTAACCATCGCTAACAAACCGAATCCGTTTCGATGTAGACAGAATCACTTTTAGAGTAATCTTCGGACGGGCTTTCTTCAGTATTGTCAGATGGATATACGTCCTGTTTTCCGCATATTTCTTCAAGCCCTTGTACAAATCCATCAGCCTCATTCGACGATTTTTTCGCAATATGCTCAAGATATCGGCTGAATGCTCCTACGCAAATGCCCTTGAGACGTCCGATTTCGTGGAGTTGTTTTGGGGTGAAGTCTTGGTAATTTTTGGCAATCTCCTCGTCTATTTGTTTGAATTCTTTGGCAGCGCGCTGCCATTGCGTAATAGAGTAATCATTGCCTTGACGCTCAAGCTTTTTGCTCAGCTTTTCAAGGCGTTTTACAACTTTTTGTTCACGGCTGGTACACGATGTGGTTAACGACAATGAGCAAATAGCAATGATTATAAATAGAATGTGTGTCCTCATGGAATGTCAGTATTGTTAGTTGATAAATTTGTGGAAGAATAATTGTCAGAAGTCTTATGTTCAATCATACCGGGCTTAGGTATGACATGAATTAAAAATCGTTGGTTCTTCGCATTAGTCGGCACATCGGGCATCATGCGCATTACCCCCTTGTCGCCGCTTCCGCAAACAAGCAATTCGCACTTTTGAGCATGGTTGGCATCGCGCAGGCTGACATCATGCGCTTCCCAAAAGTTTACTAAGGCCAGAGCGCGTTCATAGCTTAGCACATCGTTGTTTTCGTGCACATTGCGCCAGTAGGGGCCTTTTGATGATTGTCCCTCCACCACGACAAGAAAAGGCGATTCATACACAGCATAGATGCTGTCAATAAACTGCACGATGCGCGAGCCAGCAGCCAAAAGTTTGTGCTTGGCTGCAGGGTCAATGCTCTCAATGTTTGAGTCGTAAATGGGGAATTGCACATCAATTTTTAGCACATGCTTCTTAAACTGCGAGTTATATTCAAAATAACGCGAGTCAATAGCCTGAACCGAGTGTTCCAGTTGGTGTATTTTGTTCAGCTCCTCCTCGTTTGCCTTGCCATGGGCGTACATCATGATGACTGTGGTAACAAATAGCAGCAACATCACAAAGAACAGGCTGGTCATGAGGTCTGAGTAGCTGGTCCAGAAAAACGATTTGTTCTTCATAATTTCATGTGTGTAGTTTGGTTCAATCAGTTCGCAGCTGCTGTTTCTTGCGGTGTTTGTGGATTGTTGGTCACTTTCAGTGTATTGCCTTGATTGGGAAGTTTCGTGTTGGTGATAGCGGCAGGCTGCTTGGCATCTTCTGATTTGTCAGTTTGCTCGGTAGACTTGGTTTGGCTTTCAGATGGTGCATTATGATAGGTTATCCATGCGTTAAATCCATTCACCGCGAGCAGCAACACAAGTGCTGCGGCAATCACCATTTGCCAAATGTTCGCTTTGCTACGCACAACTACCTGGCTGCCGCCCTTGCCATCGGGGCGGGGCATGGCATCGATGGTTTGCACCAGTCTGTTCAATTCTCTGTTTTGCACTTGCAACTCCTTTCGCCAGTCCTTGAGCCCATCGATCACAGGTTTAAGGTCGCGCAGTGTGTCATAAAAAGCATCAATCTTGCCCGCTTGTCCCGCCACGAGTCGCTTTTCGTTTTCAACCAGGCGACTCATTTCGTCTGACGACATGGCCAGTGATTCTTTCAGAGCTTGCATCTGTTCATTCACAGATTGCTTCATTTTATTGAGTATGCTTTTAATGCCGTCGTCCACTGCGATTGTAGCAACTTCTACTGCATCGTTGCGCTTTTTCAACGCTTCGAGCTGTTTGTTCGCATAGGTCAGATATTCGTGGAATTTGTCAAGTTCGCCAATCGACTCCTTAAATGCCGTGAGCACCTCCACGTTAGCTGTGGCCATTTGTTTAAGGTCCAACTTGTTGACAGTTTCAATCAATTTGCTTTGGTCGGCAGCAGTTTGGGCAATGTCGCCAACCGATTTGTTAAGTCCGCTGACATTACGGGTAAAAGTTTGGTTGAACCTGTTGAGGTTCTCCTCAAGCCGGCGCACCCCTTCGCTGGCATTCTCTCGCGAAATGATAGGCATGAGTTCGGCTTGGAACCAGGAGTAGAACGTGTTCTTGCGTTCTTCAAGACATTTTTTGCTCTTCTTGGCCATGAACGAAATGGTCGAGGTAAAGCCAATGCCACAAAACGAGGCGGCCATGGCTAATGCTACATCGCCCATTAACGACCCAATATGCTGCTCCGGTTTGTCTACGAATGCTGCAAAACCACCGTCGCCTAAAGCGATGCATCCAATACCTATGATGATGCCGAGCATAGTGCACATCAATCCGATATAGAGTGGGAAAGGCGTCTGCGTATCAATCTCGTCCTCAAGCATGGTGCAGTTGCGCTCCACTGTGTCTTTGATTGTGCTAAAGTCGCTTGCAAGTCCCTTGTTGCGAATAAGGTAGTTGTTGATAGATGACTCTATTCTTAAGCCAATAGGGTTGCTTGATGAGATGTCTACAAGGCTTATTTTATCTTTCTTTCCTCGGTCTGTCCAATCAAGGTCAGAGCTATAACTTGGGTCGGTGTAAAAAGCTTCCTTATACCGAATATCTTCATAGCTTGTATTGTCAAATTCGTTAGCAGGTATATAATAGTCTGTGGAATGGTAGCTTTGCTTTTCTGAGAATATGTTTTTTAGCTGGTTTATCATCTTGATGCTATCCTTCAGGAAATAGAATTGCCAGTAGATAGCAAACAAAATAACAGCTATGATGAAAATCGTTTCCATTTTATTTTTACGTGTTTTTAGTCAGCGTCTAATGCCCGTTCGATGTGGCACTTTTATTAGTAATGGTTATAGGCTTCAGCACTTCGGCCGTTTGTCCGTTAATATGCACTCTGCCAGCCTCCTGTTTGAAGTTGGTTGCATTAACTCCGGCGTCAACGTAGCAACATTTAATGTTGTCAGAGTTGCCCAGACATTTTGCGGCATTCTCTTCCACAAGCTCAAAACAGCCTTCAGTATCCGATCCATTGTCAAGTGTGATGACAAAGATGTGTTCGTAGGGGTCGAATTCCTGGCTGAGGTTTATTAGCCTGTTGGCATCTTGTGCATCTTGTCTGGCGTAAAGTTTGCGCGGTGGGGCCGGGGTAACGTCAAGTTCGATGGTCGGTGAGCGTTGAGGGTCTTGTGGAGCATCATTTGCAGAATGCTCATCGTCCTGTGGCGCATCATGCACGTCTGTATTTTTCGACTTCTGCATCTCTGCCTTGGGTGCTTCCTGCGGCTTATGCTTTAGTGCTTGATACCATTGTTGGCACACATCCCTATCACGCTCCGCTTTTTTCGCGCGGCGTTCCATCTTCGCACCAAAGCGCCACAGCATGCCAATCAGCACGATGCATATCGCCACTGCAACCATGAGTCCCACCTCAAGGTATGTGAAGCTGGCTACACCCACTTGCAGACACTCATCGCTTGTGTGTGCCATGACTCCCCATGGGCAGGCAAGCCATGGCACCAAAATAGCAGATAACTTCTCCTTTGTCATACCTTTAGCAATTCGTTGGTCAGTTTGTGCAAAATGCCCTCAATAGGCAAGAAAAAGAGCGATGATGCCACCTCGTAGTTTGGGTTTGCCACTTGCGCGCAGCCATCTTTCACATACTTTTTGATGTCGCGCTTGAAGGCTGTCATGTCAAACACCTTTTCCATGTCGGCAGGTAGTTTGATGTATTTGTTGGCCTCGCCCTCGGTGAGAATTTTGCGGCAAAGTGTCACAAACTCTTCCACATGATTGGCAACCTCTTGTTCTTGTTTGTCACCCACGTCGGCATATTTCTTCACGGCATCGTCTGTGCCTATCCATGTAGTGGCGTGTTGGCTGACATAATCAATGTCAATGCTATCATTGTCATAATTTCCTGAAGCAAGCACAATACCTCCCTTGGCTGTTGCTGCTTTGGGCGAGTTGCCCGGAGGCATCAGCAAATCCAGGCCGTCTGCGTCATATTCGTGTCCTAACACGTGCTCAAATATCTTTTGCGTGATATTCACGAGTCGTTTTCTCGATACAGGGTTGTCAAGGAATATGTCGAATATCTTCGAGCCGTTGCCGCTGAAGCCTATGTAGCGTGGTTCTTTCAGGTGGTGCATTCGTGTTACCTGTGCTGCATAGTATGCAATGGCCATGTAGTAGATTAGTATAACCATGTTGCATTCTTCCGATTTGGAAAGCTTCTCCTTAAAGTCATTCTGCCGGCGTATGCTTTCATCGCTGATGATGGTGCTTTCGGCAATGGAGAAAAAGAACGATGCCAAGTTGGCCGACGCATTTGCGCCACGGCTGATTTCATCAAGCACAGCATAATAGGCGCCCGTAGCTTGCACGGCCTCGTACTGTGGCTTGAAATATTTGATAAAGCCATTGTCGGCACTGTCAAATGCAGAGTTTGAACCAAACAGACTGTTCGAGGCAAAGCGTGCCGATGAGATGCACACAACATCTTTACCGTCGGCAAACAGAAAGTCGGAGGTGCCACCGCCAATGTCAATGGTGATGGCAGACGAAGAACCTGTTTTGAAAGCGGGGAGCGGGGCAATTGCCTCGGGCATGTACTTGATTTGATCGTGTGTGGCTCCATCGAAGTAGCGGCTGAACACATTGTCCCATGTTTTTGAGAACTCGCCAACCATTTGTGAAACCATGCTGGTAGGGTAGAACCATACCACTTTTGTAGCACTTAGGTCACCATTGTTCATCAGCACCTTGTTGCGCATGATGAGCGCCAGTTCCGACAGGAAACACTCTATCTGTGCTTGTGCCGTGTCCGCATCATTCCATTTTAGGTTGGTTGTAGGTTGCTCGTCGTAAGTGGGCATTGTATTGCGTTCGTAAAAGAACGGAATGTTGGCATCGACAAGTGGCTTGGCCCGTAACCAGTCCACCTTTTTGCACGAGGTCAATGCTGTGCGAATCGGGAATGAGGCCGACAGATTGTCAGAGCGGCACTGCCCTATGATGGGTGGAAACATGTCGCCGCGCATCATTCTGGTCCACGACGCGTCGCTCATCATGTCGTTAGACGGACGCAGTTGCGCATCGTCAGCTGTGGTGTCGAGCGGTCTGGGCGATGAACCGTCAACAGAGTATTCAATGTGTGTGTTGGTCGTGCCGAAGTCAACTGCAAACACAAACTTTTTGCTGCCGCCGCCTTCATTCATCAGTGGTATGAGCAGATTGTCGGTGCCTTTGTAGTTGACAGCTATGGCTGTAAAGTTATGTGCAATGTCCCATTGTTTGGTTACACAAGTAATATCGTCAATACGGTTGCCCAGGGTGTCAAAATTGCGGCACATTTCAGGTGTATGGTCAATGAATTTGCATTCGTCAACGAATGACAGTGTGGGCAAGTCGTTTTGAGCCTCCGTATCCGATATCTTGTTGTCAATAGAGAGCGTAACACGATAGTCGGGGGCAACGCCCTCAGGAAATCGTATGTGTGGCAATATAGTAAGTCCGGTGCTTCTCATGTCTATGATGCGCCCAAATTGGCTGTTTAACATCGAATCGGTCTGCGTTTCCATATAGCTGCGCTTAAACACCACCTTGTCTCTGCTGTCGTCACCCCTGATTGGAATAGACAGTTCAACTTTTATTTGCCCCATACCGCCTTTCTCGGCACGCAGGCAGCGTTTCAAGTCGGCAAGGCTGAAATAGCGGAAAAACTCTTTCTTTATAGGAATGAGGTAATGCCTCAGCTCTTCGTCTGTTCCAAGGGGCAAATAGTCGTCGTTGCCCCCGTCAAAAGGTTTTAGTGCATAGCTTGTGCGCAATATGTTGGCACACAGAAAGTCGCCTGCGGTCAGATAAGGGTACTGTACATTTATACCTGGCAGAATACGTTGGGCGAGTTCTGCCTTTTCTTCAAATGGTACAAGTTTGACAAGGCTGCCGTCCCACTCTGACGTGGTATAGTACATTCCGTCGCAACTGTGGTCGTTGGGCAGCACAAGGGGCAAGTCGCCTTCAATGGCTTTCGTGGCGTTGATAACCAACTGGCTGTGTTGGCTTACTTGTGCGGCATCAAAGCGTTTGTACATCACGGGGTAACCACCGGCCAGTGTCACGGGCTTGCCATTGTCTGTCGTAACGGGGGCAGTGTCGGTGTGTGATGCTGCGGTCATGTTGGCCAACTCCTGTCCAAAAGCATTGTCTATGCTGTTGAGTTTGGTAATGGTGTCGCTGATGTAGGTGCTGACCTCAGGGTACCCCTCGGCAAAGCCAGGTTGCTTGCTCAGCCACACAAGGTAGCGCACAAAGTCCGCATCACGTTTGTAGAGCGGGTTGTAATCTCCGTCAAAGGGGCGGTCGTTATTGCCATCAAACAGTATTTGGTTTGTCACGTATCCCAGGTCATTGGCCGGTGTGAAGAATAGTGTACACGGGCTGGTGGCGCCAATCACGTGGCCGGGTAACGCACTCGTGCCCGGTGCGCCAGGCCCGGTGTATTGCAGTATGAAGATGCTCTTCATGTTACGCAGATTGTACACATTGCCATTGGCCGCATCTGATTGTATATAAAGCTCCAGTGTCTTGCCCAACAAGCGCAATTGCTTGTCTGTCGAGGCTTTGAGATTTTGTATCTCGCCCACGTTCCACTCGGTAATCTTTACCAGATTGCCGTACTTGTTGATATTGAAAAATATTTCGCCCACATCGAGCGCGTCCGACACCATGCGGTGATATATGGTTTTACCGTCAAAGTCGTGTGTGTCATTGACATATTTGAAGCTTTGCTTCACAAGGTCAAGACGCGCAAATGGACTTGGTATGGAGGTTATCTCTGATTGTGCGCAGTTGCCTTGGGGGTCGGTGATGGTTTCAACAGCTTTTTGCGAAATCACTGTGCTTTGTCCCCAACCATTTATATTGTTTGTGGCACCCGATGCAGTGCCATCATGAAGTCTGAGTACTTTCATAGCAGGTTGTGTCAGATTTTGAGTTTTTCTTCAATAAGGTTGCTGGTCACTAACGAGAACAGATTGAGCCAATATGCTGCAGGTGTCTTTAGTGACTCTGGCAATTTGCCGAAGTCCTTCTTTTTCTTAAAACTGTCAAGCTTGTTGTTGAACAATTTGAAGTTGTCGTCCATGATGTATGACAGTACCTTGATCTTTTTAGGCTCTTTGTCGCTTACAATGGCAAATACGTCTTTCTCGCCCGTAGTCAGTTTGAACGGGCCGAACTGACGCTTGTTGTTTGCCATGTCGTTCAGCCATTGTTTGTAGGCGGTGGTAAAGCTCGTCAAACGTTCCCAAAAGCCTTTCTCTTCAAGCACAGTGCGCGAAAAAATGGGTTCGTGCGTACTGGCCCAAGCCAGTTTCCATGATTGGTCGAGAGCCTGTGTAAAGTAGTTGTGCGCCAGCAGCATTTTGGCCATAGGCTTGCGCACGAGCGCAACGCTTTGTTCGGAAAGGTTGCTGAAGTTGAATTCCTGCTTGTCCTCCTTAATGCCGTATTCATGATATACCGTACGGCTATTGGCATTGTGTGTCATGCCGTCACAAGCTTGGTTGGCAAAATCAAATATCGAGAGCGCAGCAACAAATTCCACAAAGTTGGGTTTGTTCTTTTGCTGCGCGCCGCCGTCGTGGTTGTCGTAGGTGGGACGTGCATCATCGCCTATGTAGTACATATGATCCAATTCGGCCAAATTGCGCTCGTAATATTTAAGCGCGGCACGCGTCTTTTGTATAAAGGTGCCGCTGTCTATTTGGTCGTCGCGGTTGGGGTCAACATTGTCAAGAATGAAGTAAGGTAATACGCTGATGGCACCGATTGGAGCTTGGGCTATAAGATTGGCGTTTGGCACGTTGGACGTGTCATTGGCGCGCAGGTTCTTAAGCAAAATAGGAAAACCGCTCGCACCTGTGCCGCCAAATATCGAACTGATAATGAATATGGCATCACCTTCAGCAAAAGAGTTGGCAAACGCTGCAAAGTCATCGCTGCCAATAAATTGGTTCAGCACCACACTGCCAATGTTGGGGTTGCCCTTGAAGCCTACCGACATATCAGCTTCGAGATTTTTCTCGCTGAATAGCATTTTGACAAGGTCGCGGTTGGCATTGTCAAGGCTGCTGAAGTGCATATAGTCCTTGAACTTTTGTGCCGTGCCGCCGGGTATGTTGAGCGTAAAACCATCGTGGCAACAACTTGACATGCTGGTGGCAAAAAAACCGTCTGGGTCAGCAGCTGATGTATGGTCGGTAAATTGGTAAAGACGTTGGTAGTTTTCCATCAATTGTACGGTCTCGGTTTTGTCGCCTGATGTGCTGTCGGCATCAACCACAATTGGTACAACCTCTGAAAAACTGGGTAGCTTGACGCCTGCGCCAAGCAAAAACGTTAATGAACGTAGCACACGCGAACCTGTGCCGCCTATGCCAAATATGTATAGCTTTGCCATAATGCTAATGTAAGTAGGTGTTCAAAATAGAATATCATTTCTTGAATGAGCCGCAACTTTGGTTGTCGTCACATCTTAAATGGGACTTTATAATTGTGTGTGCTGAAAAAGCACAAAACAAATGAGCAAAGCACGAACAGCGATAAGCTAATGAGGCCGCTGGACACTCCTGTGCCAAACAGGTCGGCGTAGCTGCAGTCGCTTACTTCGTCGCTGCCAGCTTCGTTAAACAGTGTGCAGCATTCGGCAAATGTGGTCAATGCTACAACTACAAAATTGATGCCGCCAAATATCAACCACCATTTGCGGCCGCTACATCTCACTGTGGGCAATAAATAAAATAACAGTGCTATGAACAGCGTGATGCCAACAGTAGTGCAGCCCAGCATAGTATAGCCGTTGCAGTCGTACAGATAGCTGTCCCAGGAATCTCCATAACAGTTTACATAACCGTAAATAGTCGAAAAGAAATCGTTCATGATATAAATGTGTTTGTGTTAAGGGTGGTTTTAATAATTCTGAAATAGGGATTTGTACGTTATCGAAAAGTGTATTTTTTGAAAGTTTGTGAGGGAACATAGCAGGCTATGTGATCGGACAAACTTTCAAAAAAACTTGTGATAGCGTGCAAACCGCATTTCAGAATAGCAGGACTCTAAAAACAGAATTTTTTAGAACCACCATAAAGTAAGCGTTCAAAAGGGTTATTCAATGCAGAGCCTCATTCGGGCATAGCATGCATCAGTGCTTGAAAAGGCTTTTTGCACACCTTGCATCAATGGCAACAGTCCGAACGTTTTCCCCGGTAATGGTGCTGTGCCCTCAGCGTCATTGCACTGCTTGATCCATGCCGGAAACGATTTTTTCAGCAAAATGTCGCATGATGGGGCGCACAGGTGTTTGCTGTCGTTCGCAGTCAGTGTGATACAGTGTGTGTAGCCATCTGCAGAGGAATTCAATGGCGCTACGCTTGTCACCTTGTAGCTACTTGTACTGGTGGTATAATTGCTGGCGTCACATAAAAATTGGTCGGTCAATGGCAGACACGAATAATCTACGTATACCTTAAATGTAAAGTTGCCGCTGCGCTTGTTAGCATGGCAGTCTTTCAGATGGTGTCTTAGGCCATTTTTGCTTTTCTTGCACAGTTTGAAGGTGCCATACTTGGCACTTGTATTTTTCACAACTTCGTACCTCACGGGCGACAGCCCAGCCTCTGTAAATGAATTTATAAAATGTGTATCGCCCTTCATGGCTGAGTGTAACAGCTGCGCTATGGCTGAGCGATTGCCTGCCAGCATCACATAATAAGGGCGTTTGCCATGATAGGTTGATTTAGTGTTGCTTACATTCCAGTAGTAGCCGGCGTAGTCCGATATGCCTTGTAGTATTACGACACAAAAGTGACTGTCTTGTTTGAACCTGCTGCCCATGGTATTGCTGATGTCTTGCTGCTGCATACTAAGGTATTCCTTCACACTCTGAGCATCAGTTGGCGGTGAAAAGATAAAATCAGATGCCAGCAATGCAACTTCTTTCGGACTGTCGCCCAGCACGCGCTCAATCACTTCTGAGATGTCGGAGAAAGCTCTGTTGCCACCTTGTTGCTTAAATGTAGACGGTGTAAGCTTTAATATAAAGTTACGGGCATCGCAGGATTGCCTGTATATGCTGTCGTTCACATAGCTTAGTTTGGGCGCTTTTACGTGCTCATTTGTGAGTAGTGTGTAAATGCCTGTCTTGAATGAAGTGCCACTACTTACGTAACCATCAATGCTTCCAGAGTTTTCAATGTATGCGTTTAGCGAAACATTGGGGCATGCTTTGTCTGGTTGTTCCACTGCTTCGTCTTTGCAAAAGTCTTTTTTGAAGAACGAACATGAATTTAGAGTAAGTAGAAGGGATATTAAACTCGTATAAGTTGTTAGTTTATTCAGAAACATGTAGCAAAGGTTATTTCATATTTAGTGTGGTGGCGCATTAGTGTTGAGTTTTAACCTTGTAGGTTGCGGGTTAGTAACTCTGTTCCGGCTCCGATATTCCTCAATTTGTTAAAACATCTACAGTAATTCTGCGAAATGACTGTCAGGGCGCAAAGATGGCGCTAAAACCATAGATTATTTGCACGCGATGTAAGTTCAATTAAATTTATGCAAATATAGGTATTTAAGAAACACCCCCCCATTTTATACAAATATTAACGCGACGGTACGCAAGGTATATATCGTATGCACAAATTCTTTATTAAGTCGAGATCTAACACGGCAATAATCCAGGCCATCTCTCATAAACGTAGCTTGTGTAAGGTAAAAGTGCATTTTGTCTACACCCTACACTTTCGTTCGTAATATATTGAATATCAGCGTAAAAAAGTGTGTAGGTAGTATCAGCACGCTACCTGCACTGCCTGCACTATCTACACCCTGCCTGCACTATTTGCACTATTACCTCGTCTGCACTCTGCACTATTGTTCGTAATGTGCTGAATATCAGCACAAAAAGTGTGTAGACAGTGTCTGCACTTTGTCTGCACTGCCTACACCGTATCTGCCTGCGCTTTTGCCATCGGTTTCATAACCTGCATTGTCAGCACGCATGAGTATGCATTTCCTGTAACGGCAGACAGAAAAACCTATCATGCCAGGCAGGAATTTCTGTCGGAGGTGTCAAACATTTTCTCTCCCTATACCGGAAATCCGCCCTCCCGTAGTTGTGCTTGCAACTCCGCACCAGCCGCGTGTAGTTTTTGTGTAGGTGAATTTTTCATCTGCCTACACACCTAAATGCGTTGATTATCAGGTAGAAACGCTTCGTTAGTGCAGAATGCACACAATATCGCCTCAAAATGCAGGACGTGCGCGCGTGTGCGTGCGCGCGTATACGTATATATAGTAACATTTCCCGTGTTCCTCGGCGTCTGCTTATTTGCATACCTGCACATTTGCACATCTGTATATCAGCGAGCGCAAAACGAGCAAATTTTCCCGCCCGCCAGCCCGCCGGCAAACCAGCACTTTTGCCCGCCAGCGGGCACAAACGGTCATGTCCGCCGCC
>ERZ1026878.238-NODE-238-length-45338-cov-49.490427_pt1 | contig 45338 bp, 42 predicted proteins | sample MGYA00380169_ERZ1026878 | MGnify/ENA primary metagenome ERZ1026878 (study PRJEB33269, sample SAMEA4719805) | human gut metagenome | biome: human-associated habitat; feature: organic feature; material: feces | place: Cameroon | collected 2013-10 ...
AACGTTTGTATTTACATAAATTGACATTTTGTTTTCCTCCTGCGGAAAATCTTTTTTAATGGGCTTTCCTGCCCGGATACTTATTTAACGTCTTTATGTAATTTCTCTTGAGTACTTTTTTATACTTTTCTTGAAATTTTATTTATCTTTCTGAATTATTGAGATTTAATATCTAGTTTTTTTTGAAGTTAGGAAAGATGTTGTTTTAATTTTGAAGATTTAAGAGACTGCACAGGATTTTAAAAGGAGATTTGAATACTGCGCTGAGAACACAGCGCAGTTGAAGGATCGATCAATTATTAGCCGATGATCTGACGTAACATGCAACGTAAAGGCTCTGCAGCACCCCATAACAGCTGGTCACCTACGGTGAATGCTGATACAAAGTTCTCGCCCATGTTCATCTTACGCAGACGACCGATAGGTACATATAATGAACCTGATACCTTAGCTGGAGTTAATTCCTTTAAGGTTACTTCCTTATGGTTAGGAATTACACGTACCCACTCGTTCTGTGAAGCAATCTCTTTTTCGATGTCAGCAATTGACATATTCTGCTTTAACTTGATGGTTAAAGCCTGGCTGTGACAGCGCATTGAGCTGATACGAACACAGTTACCATCGATAGGTAGTGTACCTGGAGCATAACCTAGGATCTTGTTGGCTTCTGCCTGGCTCTTCCACTCTTCACGGCTCTGACCGTTATCTAACTCTTTATCAATCCAAGGTAGAGCAGATCCTGCTAAAGGAGCACCAAAATTCTGAGTTGGGAAAGAGTTATCGTTCATCTTTGCGCGAACTTTTCTTTCGATGTCTAAAATTGAGCTGTGAGGGTCTGCTAATTCAGTATTTACGCAATCATATAATGCGCCCATCTGACATAACAGCTCACGCATGTTTTTAGCACCGGCACCAGAAGCTGCCTGATAAGTCTGTGTAGAAATCCACTCAACATTACCTGTCTTGATTAAACCTGCTAAAGCAATTAACAGTAAGCTTACTGTGCAGTTACCGCCAATATATGACTTAATGCCGTCATTTAAAGCTTTATCCAGTACATCATGATTTACAGGATCTAAAATGATCTTAGTGTCATTTTCCATACGCAGAGTTGATGCTGCATCGATCCAATATCCATTCCAACCTGACTGACGCAAGGCTTTATACATCTTAGTTGTGTAATCGCCACCCTGTGCAGTAATGATGATGTCCATTGCTTTTAATGCATCTAAATCATATGCATCCTGCAGCACACCATAATCTTTACCGTTGAATGATGGAGCTTTCTGACCAGCCTGTGATGTTGAGAAGAACACAGCATCAATTAAAGCAAAATCATTCTCCTGCTGCATACGCTCCATTAAAACAGAGCCAACCATACCACGCCAGCCGATTAAACCAACTTTTTGCATTATATCCTCACAAAAATTTGCAAAATTTTTAAAAATTACATTTCTCAATCAATCTTATTATCGCAGTTCGAAACTACAAACTCTTTATTAAAAGAATTGTCATCAGCCTTTAAAAGTACTGATATTCTTCTGCCTTTTTTAATCATATCGGAAAAAAGCGGAATTTTACAGAAATTTGAAGATGCACTCTGAATGTACACATTAAGTGCACTATCAAGATCTTTTATTTCCTGAAATGATTCTTTTGACTTTATTACTTCAAGATTTAAAGAATTGTCATCTAAGGACACCTTTTGTAAGGTGGTGTAAGAATCAAGCTTTATGGGTAGTTTAGCTTGAAGTGCAGAAACAGAAAGTTCTTCGTCACTGCGAGTATACACGTTGTAAGCATAGTAGCCTGCGAACGCCACTATTATAATAAGAAATAGCTTAAAGTTTTTACTAATTTTTGCTAATACTGCTTTTTTTTCATTATTCATACGATTTACGTGTTGCATAGCCTTTTCATAAAAGAGGCTCTCATCAACTTTATTACCTGCCTTGCTACCTATGTGAAGATCTTTAAATGACTTGTATTTTTGAAGATCTATATTATGAATTTCTCCTTTCTCTATATAAGATCGAGAATTCTCGTTAATCTCATCTTGTGAGTTTGAATTATTATCTGAAAGCTTTTTATCCTCTGACATTCTTTCATTTTCAAACTCTTCTTCAAGATCTTTTAGTCTCTCTTTTACATCATCTGGTAGAAATCTAACTTTTAAAGGTTTGGAGATTGGTTTTGTGCCATTAAGACGTCTTACATGATCTAAAGCCTCATAAATTAATGATGGACCTGCTAGATTCTCATAAGGATTTTCTTTTTTATGTTGCTCTTTATTTGATTCATCATCTACTAAAGCATCACTATCTTTTAAGGTATCTTTTGAAGATAAAGAATCTCTACAAGTACTATGTAAATCAGAGTTATTAGTCTGAACAAAATCCTTTATAAGATCTTTTTGTTCATCTTGGTTAAGTTGTCTTTTTATTTTCATGACTTTATTTAACTACTAACAGTATCTTCAAGCTTTACACTAGATAACGTTGATTACAAAGGTAAGTTACTTTTAGGAAAGTGCTCTTAAAAAGAAATATATATTGCTCCATGAGCTCAAACAGGAAATTCTTTAACGTAAACAAGTATCGACGTCTATCGAAAACATATTTGAGCAAATTTTCAAACGCTGTCTCAAGACAAACTTGGCAACATTTTTTTATTGAAAAGCTATAAGTAAAAATAAGAGATTATTACTGTTCAGCTTTTAACCACTTGCAGGCAAGTACACAGTTTTTTCCTGAAAAGGCTATGCCTATGGCATTAACAGAAGTTATGTTTTCATCTTCAAAAATAGTATCTGCATAGTGTTTTTCAAGGATCTGCTCAATAGCTTCATTAGCTTTTTTTGCTCTACTTTCTTTTTCTTTGCAGACTTTAATTTCAATAACACAAGCTTTGGTGCCACCTAGATTATTAAAGGTAATATCTGCATATCCATCACCTGATTCATAGTTAGAGTGGTATTCACCTAGATTATCTTTACAGTTAGTAAAAATACCGTTTAAGAAACCGTGGTAGTAATTCTCGTGAGGTGCTTTGGTTGCTGTGTCTCTTACAGATACAAATGAACGTAATAATGGTCCTAACTTATCCTGTACATAATCAACTTTACCTTCTAATAAGGCATTAGCTATGTTTAAAGCTAGATTATCTTTACTTAAGATTTTCCCAAATCTATCTAATATATTGTTTTCAAAACACTCAAGTATCTCTAGGTTAGGTATTCTTACAAAGATATCTTTATTGTTTTCTTTTGCTAATTCTTCTTTTTTGGTCTGTTCCCAATCTACTGTCAGATAACCTGTATGTAAGAGTAATGACCAGAAATCATCTGATTTATGCTCTGACAGAGTGTCATAGTTCATTGATTCGTTTAACTTAAAACCTATAGACTTTCTATCAACCAAGTCCTGCATCTTTTGATTGTCACTGTCGGTAAGATATCCTAAGTACTCTCCTAAGGCACTGTCAGATGAGCTTTTATCCCAGTAGTTGCCAGGTTTAATGTCATCTGTGTTACCTGTTTGTTTTAGGCTAAAGTTCTTACTTATAAAGTTAATCACATCCCATGGACAGAACATCTCTTTGTCATAGAACTTATAACCGTCGTAGTAATTTTTTACGGTTTGTGAAAAGTCATCAAGTTCATAGTCTTTTAAGATTTTTTGTGTTTCATCTTTGGTAAAACCAATCATGCCTGTATATTTGGTTTCTTGATCTGCTACTGTATTTACATAAAGGTTATTTACACCTGTAAAGATACTGTTCTTAGCTACCTTTAAGCATCCTGTGATTACTACCTTACTTATAATTGAAGTATCCTTTTCAGGATCTCTTTGAGGATCTTTTAAGAAACCTAAGAAAGAGGACATTAAAGTTACCATATCTTTATGGTAGCCATGCTCTTGAGCTTTAGCTAAAGGTACATCATATTCATCAATTAAGATATAAACCTGTTTGTTAAAGTGCTTATAGAGCATTAAACTTAAGGATTTAATTGCTGATGTCACGTATGATACAGCTTGCTTATCAGCCTTTTTAAGATATATCTCATCACATAGCAAATTAAACTTAGCTTTCTCCATTTCATTTAAATATGGACTTTCTTTTAAGAAGCTAAATTCATTTGCTTTAGTTGAAACAACTTCTGCTAATTTTAAGTAGGCACTTTCAAAGTCATCTCCTAAAACATCTTTTAAGGTAATAGAGATAACAGGAAATTGTCCCATGTACTTTTTACAGAACTTTTTGTCCTCTAATATCTTGGTATCTTTAAAGTAGTTTAGATGTTTAGTTATGTTTCCAGGCTCTTTAGCACTAATCTTTAAGAAAGATTCAAACATATTCATGAGCAAGGTCTTACCAAAACGTCTGGGTCTTGTTAAGAGCAAAACAGTAGTACCATCGATTAAAGAATTCTCATCTACTGCTTCATCCTCTGAGAATACCTGCTTTAAGTATGGAGTCTTATCTACGTAGTAACGATTCTTTTCTCTAATCTCAGCAAAGGTATCACCTGTTACTGGTAAGGCTAAGAATGTTTTTTTTCTCATGTTTAAATCCTGTTTTCAATGTCATATCTAATTATACATTACCTTTTTTAAGTCACTTTTAATTCAATTACATTTATTGAAGTTTTTAACGCTATTTATGGCAATTTTTATTGTTTGTAAGGCTTTTCCAAAAGGTTTATTAAATCTTGTGTGAATAATGCCATTACTTGTCTTGAAGTTATGGTCATTGTGTTATCATTACCCGTTAATAAAATTCAGTCTTTTACATAATTTTTGGGATTTGATATGACTACTATTGTTGGTAAGGATGCACCTTTAGAACAGAGTATTGCCCACTTTCAGGAAATATTCAAAAAGTTAAAAATCGTTGTTAGAGAAAGTAACTGGCTTAATCCTTTAAATGATGTTTACTCTGTACATTTAGACATTGAGTCATGTCCATGCATCTATTCAAATGGTAAAGGTTCATCAAGACTTGCCGCCAGAGCTTCAGCATATGGAGAGCTCTTTGAACGCTTATCAACCCATATGTCATTTTCAGACTATTATTTAGGTTTAGATAACTCTAATGCTCCTTATGTTCATTTCAAAGACGAAAAATGGACTGTCATCGATCAGAATGATCCGCAAATTCCAAGCGATGTATTAAACTCATCCTTACGAAAGTTCTACTCAGAAGGTACTGATTTAAATCTTGAGGATCTAGTGGACTTACAGTCATCAGCGTTCTCACGTGGTGTCTGCTCTATTCCATTTACTAATGCAAGAAACGGTGAAGTAGTTTACTTTCCTGTAAACCTCTTAGATAACTTGTACGGTTCTAACGGTATGTCTGAAGGCAATACCGAATATGAAGCACTTGTTCAGGGACTTTCTGAAATCATCGAGCGTTATGTAAAAAAGGAAATTATTAAAAGAGGTTTAGCTCTTCCTGTAATTCCTGATGAGATCTTACAAAAATATGAAAAGTCATATAACTCATTAAAGACCTTACAAGGTGATAACTTAAAAGTTATTGCTTATGATGCCTCTTTAGGTGGTAAGTTTCCTGTAGTCTGTGTGGTTTTATTCAATCAGAGTAACGGTACTTGCTTTGCCTCATTTGGTGCCCATCCTATTTTTGAGGTTGCGCTAGACCGAACCATTACAGAGTTAATGCAGGGTCGCACCTTCAGTGATTTAGACAATTTTGATGAGCCTGATTTTGATTTAGAGAGAACATCTGACATCGTAAATCTAGAGAGTCACTTTGTAGATTCAACAGGTATTCTGCCAATGCAGATGTTCAGAAAGATCCCTGACTATAAGTTTGTAGCCTGGGATTTTTCAGGTAACACTCAAGAACAGTACAAAGCTCTGCGCTACATGATTGCAAAATTAGGTTTTGATATTTATGTACGCTCATACAATGAACTAGGTGTATGCGTCTACAGAACCATCGTTCCAGGTATGTCTGAAATCTACCCCGTAGATGATCTTGTCTACAACAATACCAACAGTGGTATTGATTTTCAGGATGCTCTTCTCTCCTTACCAGGTTCTGAAGAGACCGTTGAGACTTATGCAGACTATCTTGATGAACTTGAAAGTGAAGATATCGATAACGATGTCTTAGTTTGCCAGCTGTTAGGTATTCTGCCTGATCCTAAATCAAAGTGGGCAAGTTTAAGAATGGGTGAATTAAGATGCTTAATCGCACTTGCAGCAAAGGTTTACCCTTCAGCTTTAACCTACGCAATTTGGACTGTAAGATACAATCAAAATGACTTTTCACTAGATAAGTTATCTTTCTATCAATGCTTGATTAAAGTTTTACAGTGCAAGACTGAAGGTTCTTTAAATGAAGAGGATTACCTAGAAGGCTTTGAGCTCTTATATGGTAAAAAGACTCTTCAGAATGTTTTAGATCATGTAAATGGTAATGCTCGCTTTAATGGGCTTACAGCTTCAGATTTAAATCTAAAAGGATTTAAATCTCATCAGGAGTTAATCAGGATCTATAACATCATTAAAGATGCTCAGGAAAAGGATCTTAAAAATGATGTTCCTTTAGAAAACAAAGACGCTAAAGATAACGTAGAAGAATAAAGGAGTTAACCGTGAAAAAACATAATTTAATGAAGCTGTTTACAGTTGTAACTACAGCCACAATGTTAACTCTTTTAAATGCATGTTCTACTACTAGCTCAAATGAGGAGTTTGCAAAACTCTCAAGACAAGAGCAATTAGCTCAATTAAACAATATCAGTGAGCTAGAAGAGAACGGTAAGATTGCTTTAATCTCTCGCTATAAAAAAGCAAGATTTGCTGTTAACTGTACCTATCACTACAAAAAGAATTACTTCTCTTTAGAGTTTACAGGTCCTATGGGAATGCAGTATGCCATGTTAGAGGTTTATGCTAATGGCACTACTTTCTTAAAAGCTCAAGGTAAGGTTAACAAAGGTGATAGCGCAAGAGAGCTTTTAAAGACTCAGTTTGGTCTTGATATTCCAGTTGAAGACCTACCTGCTATCATGGTAGGGGCTCCTAAAGGTGAGCTTACATATGATGAACACGGCTTTGTAAAAACTGCAAAACAGGGTGAAGAATACCTTGTAACTTACAAGCAGTATCAGGCACAAAGAAGAGGTTTACCACTGCCTACCAACTTTGAAATCCTAACTCCATTTACTCAGGTAAAAGTAAACATCAATAACGTCTTAAGGCTCAACTAACTATGAAATTTGAAGTCACTAGTCCTTGTAAGTTAAATCTGTTTTTATACATTACAGGTAAAAGATCTGACGGTTACCATAATTTAGAAACACTGTTTGTGATCTTAGATCATGGAGATCAAATGACTTTTGAAACTAGTGACACAAAAGATGAGGTTAATCTGCTTACAGACTTTGGATTTCCTGTTGAAAAGAACCTGATCTATAAAGCAGCTATGCTTTTGAAAAAGGAAACCAACTGTAAGAAAGGAGTTAACATTTCCATTGATAAAGTACTGCCTCAAGGTGGTGGTTTAGGTGGGGGCTCTGGCAATGCAGCTACTACCCTCTCTGTCTTAAACAAGTTATGGAATTTAAACTTACCTGAAGACAAGTTAATAAAACTAGGAACATCCTTAGGTGCTGATGTTCCTATCTTTATTAAAGGCACAACTTGTTTTGCTCAAGGTATTGGTGAAATTCTAGAACCAGTAAATGTAGAGAATAAGTACTATTTAGTTGCAACTCCTGATTGCTCTGTACCTACTAAAGTTTTATTTGCATCTGACAAATTAAAAAAAGATTCACCATCAAGATCATTTGACGTGCTGATGCAAACCAAATTTGATAACTGCTTTACACCTGTTGTTGTAAACGAATATCCTAAGGTTAAAGAGTTATTAGACACCTTATCAGAGTTTGGTACAGCTTCAATGTCAGGTAGTGGTTCATCCTGTTTTGTCGCTTTTGATACTTATGATCATGCAAAGTGTGCACAAAAGAAAATTGATGAGCTGAATATAAAAAGTTTTATTGCCAAATCTGTAAGTAAATCTCCAGTACTTGCAAAGCTTGAAAGCCTATAAATGCTTAAGATTTGCATAGTCTTTAATATGCAAGTTTTCTCTTCTCTTAATGCAACATATCCGTAAAAAGCTAAATTATCCCTTTATCGATGTGATTAAAAGTTTTAAAATACGCCTAGCTTTAAGGAGCTCTTAAGGCTCAATTTCTTTTTATGTCAAATCAATCAGGATCACTCATCTTATGGCTGATATGAAGCTGTTTGCCGGAAATGCAACACCGGACTTAGCTAAAAAAATCGCTGACCGTCTATACACTAGACTTGGCAATGCAACTGTTGACCGTTTTTCTGATGGAGAAGTTCACGTACAGATCAATGAGAACGTACGTGGTTGCGATATCTTCGTCATCCAGTCTACCTGTGCACCTACAAATGACAATTTAATGGAGCTTATCGTTATGATCGATGCTCTACGTCGTGCATCTGCAGGTCGTATTACCGCTGTAATTCCTTACTTCGGTTATGCTCGTCAGGACAGACGTCTTCGTTCAGCTCGTGTGCCTATCACTGCTAAGGTAGTAGCTGATTTCTTATCATCAGTTGGTGTTGACCGTGTATTAACAGTTGATCTTCATGCTGAGCAGATCCAGGGCTTTTTTGATGTACCTGTAGATAACTGCTTCTCAAGCCAGATCTTCGTTGAAGACATGTTAACCTTAAACTTAAAGAATCCTTGCGTTGTATCACCTGATATGGGTGGTGTGGTTCGCGCTCGTGCAATTGCTAAGTTATTAAATAACGCTGACATTGCAATCATTGATAAGCGTCGTCCTCGTCCTAACGTATCTGAGGTTATGAACCTTATCGGTGAAGTAAAGGACAGAGATTGTATTATCGTTGATGACATCATCGATACTGGTGGAACCTTATGTAAGGCAGCTGCTGCTCTAAAAGAGCGTGGTGCTAAGTCTGTTACTGCTTATGGTACTCACGCTGTACTATCAGGTGATGCTTATAAGAACGTATCAGAGTCTGCATTAGATCATTTAGTAGTATCTGACTCTGTGCCTGCTCGAGACAACTTCAAGAAGTTAAAGAGCTTCCGTCAGTTAACTCTAGCTCCTATGTTAGCTGAAGCAATTCGTCGCATTAACAACGAAGAGTCTATCTCAGCTATGTTCGAGCAGAACTAATCTATTGGTTCAAATTTAGGCTCTTTTTTGTAAGTCCTAAAAAACGAATCCTCTCAGGATTTTACTTGAGAGGATTATTTTTTTCTTATCTAATTAAGCATTGAATGCCTGATCAAGATCAGCAATCAGGTCATCAACGTGCTCAGTACCGATTGATAATCTGATGGTATTGTTCTTAATACCTGCAGCTAATAACTCTTCTTCAGTCAACTGAGAGTGAGTTGTTGTAGCAGGGTGAATTACCAAGCTCTTAACATCAGCAACGTTAGCTAGTAATGAGAAGATCTTTAAGTTATCAATGAACTTGAAGGCTTCTTTAACGCCACCTTTAATCTCAAAGGTAAAGATTGAAGCGCCACCGTTAGGGAAATACTTCTCATATAAAGCATGATCTGGATGATCCTTTAATGATGGGTGATTTACCTTCTCAACCTTAGGATGCTTTGATAAGAACTCTACAACTTTCTTGGTATTGTAAATGTGGCGATCTAATCTTAAAGATAAGGTCTCAACACCTTGTAACAGTAAGAAAGCGTTGAATGGAGAGATAGTAGCTCCAGTATCTCTTAACAGGATTGCTCTAATGTAAGTTACAAAAGCAGCAGGACCTACAGCATCAGCAAATGAGATACCGTGATAGCTTGGGTTAGGATCAGCAATACCAGGGAATTTTCCGCTCTGCTTCCAATCATATTTACCTGAATCTACGATGATACCGCCTAAGGTTGTACCGTGACCGCCGATAAACTTGGTTGCTGAGTGAACTACGATATCAGCACCATGTTCAATTGGTCGAATTAAGTATGGGGTACCGAAGGTATTATCTACAACTAATGGTAAGTTGTGTTTGTGAGCGATTGCTGCGATTGCATCGATATCTGGAATATCACTGTTTGGGTTACCTAAGGTCTCGATGTAGATAGCTCTGGTGTTTTCCTGAATTGCACCTTCAACAGCGCTTAAATCATGAGCATCAACGAAAGTTGTGGTGATACCTAAACCAGGAAGAGTGTGCTCTAATAAGTTAGCACTACCACCGTAAATGGTCTTCTGAGCAACGATGTGACCACCGTTTGCAGCTAAAGCTTCAATTGTGTATGAAATTGCTGCTGCACCGGATGCTACAGCTAGGGCTGCAACACCACCTTCCAGAGCTGCGATTCTCTTTTCTAAAACATCCTGAGTTGAATTGGTTAAACGTCCATAGATGTTACCAGCATCACGCAAACCGAAACGATCAGCTGCATGCTGTGAGTTGTGGAATACATATGAAGTAGTCTGGTAAATAGGCACTGCTCTTGAATCAGTTGCTGGATCTGCCTGTTCCTGACCTACGTGTAACTGTAAAGTTTCAAACTTGTATGACATTTTCTGTTCCTCTTTTTATTTACTTAAACTTGATGTGCTAGAACTAGATTTTTTATCTTGGTTCTGCGTTAAAAACTAATTAAAACCTTGAAGAAGTAGTTATTTATAATTCCTATCGACTTGCTATGTTTTAAATAGTAATTGTCTAAAAAAGAGATTTCAACAAAAAACATATACTATATAATGATGCTAAACGATAGTCTTAGACTATAAGAATATTGACCAACTTTTGGACATAAAAAAACTCTCTTCTGTTTAGTAAAGAGAGTTCTTATTTTCTGATAAGTAAATTTTACAGTTACAACTGTTTTAGAATTTCAACTAAAAGTTCTGCTCTAGGTTCAACAGAGGTTAAATCAAGCCATTCACGAGTGGTGTGACATTCACCTCCGCGTCCACCAAAAGTATCTAATACAGGGGTACCTGTGTTACTGATGTGATTACCATCAGACACCCCTCCTGATCTTATAAATTTTGGGGTGATGCTGAATTTTGTTAAAGCTTTAGTTACGATTTCTTTTAATTTAGCAGTCTTTTCTGTTACCACCATGGCTGGATTTACAAGTAAAATCTTAAAGCTTGCTTGAATATCCTGACCAAAAGGTATTTCAAATTCATGCTTAAATTTAGCTAAGAAGTCTTCCCATTGCTCATTATTCCAGAAACGGACATCGATTCTGGCATAGCAGTCTTCTGCGATAGCATTAGCAATGGTACCACCTTTTAATACACCAAAGTTTACAGTGACATTCTCATTAGCAAGTGCATTTACTCTTTGAATACAGTTTGCCATTGCGTTAATAGCTGAACGACCTTTCTCTGGGCAGAAGCCTGCATGTGCCCCCCTGCCCTTTAAAAAGATATCAATATGAGAAATACCTTTACGGGCTTCTGTAAAGTTATCTATCTCTTCACTGCCTTCAAAGATAAGTGCATATTCTGACTTTTTAGCGACGCTGTCTATAAATCCTGATGAGTGGGTAGAACCGGTCTCCTCATCAGGATTTAACACAACAGCTACCTTTTTACCTTCTAAAGTACCATTTACAAGAGCCTTAGTAAGCCCCCACAAAATGATAAGATCACCGTCTTTCATGTCGGCAACACCAGGACCATAGGCTAAATTACCATCTCGTTTAAATGGTCTTTCTTCTGCCGTACCATGAGCAAATACCGTATCTATGTGACCTGAGAGTAGCAGATCATAATGCTCTGCGTCTTTGTCGTTAGTTGCAAAGACACCGTGACCTACTGCATCGTCAAATGTAACTTCCTCTGAATAAAAGCCAATATCAGAAAACCACTGTACAAACTGCTTGGCAACTTTAGTTACACCTTGTGTATCTGTGGTACCTGAATCAATATTCACAACAGTTTCAAGTTTCTTTACATAATCCTCAAGATTTTCAATTGCATTTACTAAGCTCTTGCTCATAAAACCTTCTTAAAAATCAAAATGCTCTAGTTTAAAGGTGTATTTTTGAAGTTTCTCAAAATCAAGATCATAACCAATACCCTCGCGCTCAGGGATAGTGATAAAGGAGTCTTTACCAATTTCAATCTGAGGCTTGATAATGTCATCAGAAAGATAGCAGGTCGATGACATGATGTCATTTGAGTAGCGGTAGTTCTCAAGTGAGGCTATAGCCAGGTTATGTGCCTGACCGATACCTGACTCTAACATCGAGCCGCACCATACACCTACCCCATGCTCTTTAGCATAATCATGGATTGCTTTAGCGTTAGCTAAACCGCCTACACGGGAGACTTTTATGTTAATGATCTTTAAAGCTCCGATGTCTATTGCCTGTCTTGCGTCATCCAATGAATCAATACTCTCATCAAGGCAGATAGGAGTTTTTAGTTTATTTTGCAGTGCAGCATGATCAATGATGTCTTCACAACCTAGAGGTTGTTCAATTAAAGCTAAATCGAAGTTATCTAACTTTTTAAAGAGATCGATATCATCAAGAGTATAAGCAGAGTTTGCATCAACCTGTAACTCGAGCTCAGGGAATTCATTACGTACAGCCTTTATGAATTCAAGATCGAAGCCAGGCTTTATCTTAACCTTGATGCGGCGATAACCTTTTTTCTGATAGATCTTAATGGTATCGATTAACTCTTGAGGAGTTTTTTTAATACCAATACTGATACCACCTTCAATTCTGTTCTTATTGCCTCCTAATAACTGATACAGAGGCTTATGAACAGATTTTGCATAAGCATCAAAGACAGCAGTCTCTATGGCAGAGCGGGCAAAGTAATTTCTACGAACGCATTTAAAGACTTTAGCTACATCGAAAGGATCATCTACTGTTTTTAGGTTGCGCTTTAATAGAGGTAATAAAAACTCTTTTAAAACTAATTCACCTGAAGCTACAGTCTCTTCGTTGTAGATTGGCAGAGATAAAGCAGGATTATCTCCATAACCTGTAGCAGAATCAGTATGAACCTCTACAATTAACAAATCTTTATCTGTAATGGAGCCAAAGCTTGGGGTGAAAGGCTCATTTAAAGGTATCTTAATACGTCTTAAAGTAACTGAATCAATCTTCATAAGCTCCTCAAAAAAAGGCAACTGACGTTGCCCTTTTACTTACTGTTTTACATCATCAAATAACACTTGAGTTTAAGACTAGAAAACAGGAATATAACCACCATCGTAAGCATCTAGAATTGCCTTTTTAACCTCAGGAGTTAAGAATCTCTTAACGATAGTCTGATATACAGGATTATCCTTATCCTGTTCACGCGCTACGATCACATTGATATATGGATTGTCTTTATCCTGACCATTTTCATTAAAGATAGCATCAGATGGCTTTAGACCAGCTGAGAAAGCGTTACCTCCATTGATGGCAGCAGCTGCAATATCAGGCAAGATGTTAAAGAGCACACCTGATTCAGCTTCACGGATTTCAATCTTTACGTTGTATTTGGTAATATCAGCTTTGGTTGGAACATAGCCTTTAGCAGGATCAACCTCAATTAGACCTGCTGACTCTAGAAGTTTTAGAGCTCGACCTCCGTTAGTTAAATCTGATGGGATACCAATAATGTCACCATCTTTGATATCTTTTACTGATTTAATCTTGTCTTTGTTGTTATAAAGACGGATAGGAGCGATAAAGGTCTTGCACAATGGCACAATCTTGTAGCCATTTTTATCAATATCATTATTCAGATATGCTTCATGCTGGAAGGCATTTAAATCAATCTCACCATCATTTAAAGCACGGTTAGGAGTTGCATAGTCTGAGTACTTAACTAAGGTTACATGGATTTTATCCTGCTTTAAAAGCTCATTTACTGTATCCCAGTGAGCATTGTAATCACCTACAACACCTACTTTAACCTCTTTAAAACCCTCAGGTACATCATTTGACTCAAACCAGCCTGCGTGAGCTACAGTAGTTGCTGTTGCTAAAACTAAGGCTGATGTCTTTAAAAACTTTGAAAAGATCTTCATAAAATTACCTCTTCTTTTTAAAACTCTGTACGATTTTTTGTTCATTTATTTTGTATGTCATTTCATACATCGGTCTACTTACATAAATTACTATTTTTATACTTTCTGTCAACTAATATTTTATATTTTTTCTTTATATTTCATTAAGTTATAACCAGTTATAAAAATTTACTATATGTCATAAGCATTGATTAAATGATAGAATTGTAAAAAAGAAAATTCAAAAACATTAATCCCCATAAATTTACTTATCTAAATTCAATTGATTAGATAAGTAAACTTTGGTTTAGAGCCTTCCTTATAGGCATAACTTAGGAACAACATGATAAGACTTGAAAATATCAGTAAAGATTTTGTCGTTGATGGAAAGACGGTACATGCTGTAAAAGATGTAACCATCGAAATTGCTAAAGGACAGATCTTTGGAATTATAGGTTTCTCAGGAGCAGGCAAATCTACCTTAGTGCGTTGTATTAACTTATTAGAAAGACCAACCTCTGGTAAGGTCTTTTTAGAAGACACAGAGCTTACAGCTCTGCCTTATAAAAAGTTAAGAGAAGCAAGACAGAAAATCGGCATGATCTTTCAGAGCTTCAACCTAATGCCTTCAAGAACAGTTTATGAGAATATTGAGTTACCTTTAAAACATAATGGTTACCCAAAGGATAAGAGAAAACAGAGAATTGAAGAGCTACTCTCTTTAGTAGAACTCTCTGACAAGGGCAACAATTACCCATCCCAATTATCAGGAGGTCAGAAGCAACGTGTAGCAATTGCAAGAGCCTTAGCAGGAGAGCCTAAAGTTTTACTCTGTGATGAGGCAACCTCAGCATTGGATCCTAAAACTACTTCACAGATCTTAGCTTTATTAAAGAGGCTCAATCAGGAGCTTAAACTTACCATTGTCATCATTACTCATCAGATGTCTGTGGTAAAAGATATCTGTGATAGAGCAGCGGTCATGGAGCAAGGTGAAGTTATTGAGCAAGGCTATGTTTATGATCTGTTCTCAAATCCAAAGACTAAGCTTACCAAGTCCTTTATGGAAACAGCCAATAACTTTGGCTCATTCTTTGACATTCTAGATGAGAAAGGCTCTTTAGCAGATGTTGCAGATGGCACTCATATTTACCTTTTAACCTATACTGGTGATGTTGCAAGTAAGGCTTTAATGAGTGAGATCTACAAGAAATTTACAGTTGAATCTAACATTCTTTACGGCAATATTGATTACATCAAAGGTAAGCCTTTAGGAAAATTAGCTGTAAACCTTACAGGTGATAAGGACAAAATTGAAGAAGCTGTAGAGTATATTAAAAACTCAGGTGTGCAACTGGAGGTATTAAAATGATTGAGTATTTAGTTATAACTTTAATGCCTAATTTTAAACGACTCTCAGGTGAGTTTTTGCACTGCCTGCATGACACTTTTGTCATGATTGGAGTTTCAGGTACGATTGCCTGGTTCTTAGGTGTAATTTTAGGCATTATTTTAGTTACCACTAAAAAGAACGGTATTTTAGATAATAAGATTGTCTTTACTGTAGCAAATAAAGTCATTGATATCTTACGTTCAATTCCTTTTATTATCCTGATGGTGCTTCTAATTCCCCTCTCAAGATTCATTGTAGGCACAGGTTCTGGTCTTCAGGGATCATTTGTAGCTTTAGTATTCGGTACAGTACCTTTCTTTGCCAGACAAATTGAATCAGTACTCTCTGATGTTGATAAAGGCCTTATTGAAGCTGCTGATGCTATGGGCTTTTCAAAACATGAGATCATCTTTTCAGTATATTTAAAAGAAAGTATTCCTGGAATTACCAGAGTAACCATGATCACCTTTGTAAGCTTTATTGGTATTACCGCTATCGCAGGAGCTATCGGTGCTGGAGGTATTGGTGACTTTGCAGTACGCTACGGTTATCAGATGGGCTACAGAGATATGATTTGGCTTACCGTAATTGTAATTTTAATTATGATAAGTATCTTCCAGTTTATTGGAAATCTCATCATTAAAAAGACTACTCACTAAGTGTTTTTCTCAAGCCTAGCTTACTCTGTACTGATTTAATCAGTACAGAATCTCTCACAAAAATAAAAGCTCATCGACTTTCGTCTTGAGCTTTTATTTTTATAAGACCGATTTTAAAAAGCAACGTTAAAAAAAGAGCTTCAAAAAGAAGAGCTTTGAAAGAGTGTTGTTACTCTTCTTGCTGTCCTTTAATGATATTTAAAGCACTGCACACAGCATCAGTCCATGCCATCGCATGAGAGATGTAACCATATAAACGCTCTTTTACTAAAACTAAACCTGCATTATTAGCTACGTCCATAGCATCGTTAATTCTGTGTTCAAACAGTAACATTAAAATTCTGATAATACTGCCTAACTGACCACCACCGTTGGTATAACAGGAAGCAACTGCATCTAAAGGGAACTCTGCAAAGGTAGCTTCCTCTGTATCGTGTAAAAAGACATGCGCAAAGCGCAAGAAGCCTGCGATAAAGGCCTGAGGAGCGGTAATATCATCACAGATATCCTGAGCCATCAAATCTACGATTTTGGCAAAGTTCAATGCCAGTATAAAAGGTTCATAGTTTATAAACTCTGATGAGAATGGGAGCTTCTTTTGCTCATAGGACTGCTTTTCTGTAAGTGTAAAGAGATTGTAACCTACAGAGATTGCAAGGAAATTTCTTAAATCAAACTGAGTTAATGTCTGACTTTCACCTAAGGTAGAACTGTTCTTGCGAATAGTTAAATTGGTTAAATGTTTTGAAGCTACCATGCCTTTCATGGCTAAAGCCATTAAAGGATAGTTAGCTACAATAACACCAATTTCTTTGACATCATAAATTGAAGAATAAAGCTGAGCAAAAGTGCGTAACATTTCGTGCTGCCACTTAGGACGCTCGATCTCATAGGTTAATAAGAAGTTATTAACTGTACCCAGAACGTAGTCAAAGTTTCTACTTTCTTCTTTGGTAAAGGAGAAAATAGAGATATGGTGTTTAAAAGCAATTGTCTTTAAATGAGGATTCTTGTTACGTAATGACTGAATTACAGTCATAAACTCTGCGCTTCTTTCAAAATCCACCATTAGATAATCAATACATGCAAGGATTTCATCATTAGATGCAATCTCGCCCATTGCATCAACTCTAACTGCAAAGCGCATTCCCATTTTACGTAAACGTAAAATGGTGTCTTTATATTCTTCTGTAAGTTCAATGGAATTTTCAAGCCACATGATGACATGTTTAGGATCATACTTACGAGCCTGTTTTAGCCACAGTACTGTAGGTACAGTAGGCACCATCAGATCATCGCAGATACCACTTAAAACTCTGATACTACCCATGGTCATTACATCACGCAGTAATGAAGGAACATTCTCTTTTCTGCAGAAACCGAAATCAAAGGTATTACCAGCTGAGAGCTCCAGACAGTAAAAATGAGATTTACCCATACTGTCTTGAACTGCTATACGATCATAAACTCTACACTGAAGTGATGGAGTATTAAGATCATCTAGCATCTGAGTTTTACCACGAAGATTCCAGTTATCAGCCATATCGTCTCTCAAAAATATTGTGTATTTTTACTTGTAGCTTTTCACTGCATAAAGATCTTATTGTCTGTCGTGCAGTTTATCTAACAGCTTTTGATGAATGCCGTTAAAGCCACCATTGCTCATTACAAGAATTGTTGTTCCTTTAGGGCTTGCATTTACTATTTCGGTGAGTAATTTATCAAAATCGTCAATAACATGTAGAGGCTTTTTACACTGTTTTTCAAGCGACTTCACATCCCATTTAACAGAAGTGTTAGCATAAACAAAAATTTCATCAGCACTTTCAAAAGACTGAGCTAAAAATTCATGGTTAGCCCCCATCTTCATGGAATTTGAGCGAGGCTCAAATACTGCAACTAAACGTTTATCAGAGCCTATCTTTGCTCTTAACCCCTCTATGGTTAACTTAATTGCTGTTGGGTGGTGAGCAAAATCGTCATAGACACTGACATCATCTTCGACACCTTTTAACTCCATACGTCTTTTTGGTAGTTTAAAGGTCTCTAGGGATTTAGCAGCATCTTTAATGGAAATGCCTGTGTACATCGCAGCTCTAATTGCCATTAGAGAGTTATGTACATTGTAGGTACCGGTGCAGTTGTAATTTACAGTACAGATAAATTCCTTACCTTCATAAATATCAAAAGATGAACCATCTTTTGATTTTAAGACTGCACTCAGGTCGTTCTCATCGCCAATTCTTACCACAGGAGTCCAACAGCCCATTTCTATTACCCCATCAAGGTTCTTGTCATCATTTGGCATAACTACAAGACCTTTACCTGGTACGGTTCTTACTAAATGATGGAACTGCTTTTGAATATCTTTTACTGAATCAAAGATATCAGCATGGTCATACTCTAAGTTGTTCATGATTAGAACTGTAGGGTGATAATGAACAAACTTTGAGCGCTTATCAAAGAAAGCACAATCATACTCATCAGCTTCAATTACAAAGTACTCACTGTCAGTACTGCGTGCTGAAATGCCAAAGTTCTCAGGAATACCACCAATTAAAAAGCCTGGATTTTTACCGTTATCTTCTAAGATCCAGGTCAGCATTGATGAGGTGGTAGTCTTACCGTGAGTACCAGCTACAGCAAGAACAGTCTTATTTAAAAGATAATGCTCTTCTAACCACTGTGGTCCTGAAACATAACGGCATCGGTCATTTAACATACGCTCAACTACATCCATGCCACGACGCATTACATTACCTACTACGATTAAATCAGGCTTTTCATCTAACTGCTCAGCATCAAAGCCTGTATGTAACTTAATACCTGCATTTGATAACTCATCTGACATTGGAGGATAAACATTTTTATCTGATCCTGTAACAGTAAAACCAGCCTGCTTTGCAATCATGGCAATACCGCCCATAAAGGTACCGCAGATACCTAAAATATGAATATGCATGAATTTGTCCTTATGATCTTGTGTAGAACAGATCTTCAAAACTAATTAAAAGATCACTTACGCTGCTAAATCTTTAGTTTAACTATCGCTTTTACCTTAGCTTACTGTTGCTTTGCACAATCTAAATATTGCTTGAAATTATCTGTATATCTAAATAGTGGTTTGCCATTGTCATACTCAATAGTAGCAATTGCATAACCATGTTCTTTACCCCAGTCTAAAGCTTTTTGCGCGCCTAAGACTAAAAGACCGGTATCTAAGGCATCTGACTCAAAGGCTGAATCAGAAATAACTGTTACAGATAAGGTCTTATGTGATACAGGGTAGCCTGTCTTTGGATTGATTGCATGTGAAAAAATTTTGCCTGTAGTCTCATCTTTAAAGTAGTTTCTATAAGAACCTGCTGTAGTTACAGCTTTGTCCAGTGCACAGATTGGTACAAATACTCGTCTTTCAGGGGAGGTAGGATCTTCAATTCCCAATCTCCACTTTTTGCCTTTAGCATTGACGCCATATGAGCGTGAAGCACCGGCTACATTTACCATAAAGTTCTTATAGCCTTCCTGTACCAGTTTTGCAGCCACTGCATCAGCACCTAAGCCTTCACCTACAGTTGCAAGATCAAGTTTGATGTCTTTATTGTGCTTTACTAAATAGCTCTTATTGTTTTCTGTTCTAACCTCAAACTTGTCTAGACCAACTAGCTCTAAAGCCTGATTAATCTCATCTTGAGATGGAGCTTCATCTTTCTTTTTATCTTTGCCAAAGCCCCACAGGTTTACCAATGGACCTACTGTAATATCAGTAGCTTCTTCAATACGTCTGCCCTGATAAACAGTATCTTGAATGATCCTGCCTAGCTCATTTGAAATCTCAAAAGGTTCGGTAGATTTAAAATCATTGAATTTATATAACTCAGCATTCTTATCAAAAGTTGAGATCTCATCGCAGATCTGTTTAAATGCACCTTCAGCTAAAGCTTTTAAACCTTCTTCTCCTCCTTTATAACCACCAACTACATTTACAGCATAGAAAGTACCCATGGTTTTGCCCTGAATGATTGTTGATGTCTGTTCCTGTGCAGCAACAGAGCTTTGATTGTCTTTGTCACAGGCTGTAAGAGTTGTAACCGCAACTAATGAGGTTGCAATTACAGCTGAGAGAAAAACACGTGAAACAACATTAGCTAAAACTGATTTTTTTAACATTTTTTGAAACCTAAAAACGAAAAAAAAGCCTGCCTAAAACAGGCAAGCTTAAAAATTGAGTTGTTCTTTATACGCTCTGGTGAGGAATTTCCATATTCTTAATAGCGCAGTCATCTTTGCGCTTTTCTACTCTTTTACCTGCCATAGAGCATAACTGCTGACAGGTAGTACATGCACCACCATCCATGATTGAGGCTGTAGCCTCTTCTTCTGTCATCATTGGACGTCTTTTAATAAGCATACTCATTGATAAAGCCAGAACAAACAGTAAAAATACGATGAAACTTGCTACAAATACCATGTCTGTCCCCTATAATTGATTAAAACAGCCTAATTTTAGCATAAAAGCTAATTTTATGCGTCTTTGGCTTGTTTTACTTTGCGATAAAATTGCTCGTAAACGGCATAGAACAAGCGCTTTTTCTAGCTCTTCTTTTAAATAATGATGAGTGAATTATACAGTCATCATTATTTAGCGACTAAAATCAATAAAATCCACATAAAAGTTGCTGTATTACAGGCTTTAAAGCTTCATTAGTTTTCCTTAACAAAGCGCTTTTGTGCTAGAATTGTCGCAATTATTTTTCATCCCCTGCCAAAAAGATTAGCAGGCTAAATTTATTTATCAGGACTTACAATGCGTACAAGTCAATATTTACTATCTACCTTAAAAGAAGATCCTAAAGAGGCTGCTGTAGAGAGCCATCGTTTAATGCTAAGAGCCGGCATGATCCGTCAGATCGCTTCAGGCGTTTACACTTGGTTACCAACCGGTATGAGAGTGTTATCTAAAGTTAACAAGATTGTTCGTGAAGAAATGGACAAGACTGGTGCTTTAGAGATTGCCATGCCAATGGTTCAGCCTGCTGAGCTGTGGAAAGAATCAGGTCGTTATGTAAAGTACGGTCCTGAGTTATGCCGTTTTAAGGATAGAAAGCAAAACGAGTTTGCCTTAGGTCCTACCCATGAGGAAGTTGTAACTGATATTGCCCGTCGAGAAATTAAATCAGCAAGACAGTTACCATTATGCTTATACCAGATCCAGAACAAATTCCGTGATGAAATCCGTCCACGCTTTGGTGTAATGCGTGGTCGTGAGTTCTTAATGAAAGATGCTTATTCATTCCATATTGAAAAGTCATCTTTAGAGAAGACCTATCAAGATATGTATGATGCATATTCAAGAGTATTCACCCGTATGGGTCTTGAGTTCCGCCCTGTAGAAGCTGATACAGGTTCTATTGGTGGTAACCACTCTCATGAGTTTCAGGCATTAGCAGACGCTGGTGAAGATACTATCGCCTGGTCTGATGGTTCATCATATGCAGCAAATATTGAAATGGCTGAAGCTCTAGCTCCTACTTATGATAGAGAAGCACCAGGAGCTGCTTACTCTGAGGTTGCAACACCTGGCTGTCATTCAGTTGATGATGCAGCAAAAGCTTTAGGCTTGGACTCAAAGAAAGTATTAAAGAGCCTTATCGTTCATGGCAATAAGAAAGAAGACGGTAAGTATGAGTTGGTTATGCTCTGTCTTTGTGGCAATCAGGAACTAAATGAAGTTAAAGCCATCAAGATTGATGGTATTAACGATCCTTTAGAGATGGCTTCAGAAGAAGAGATCAATGAGTTTACAGGATCTCACACCGGTTCATTAGGACCTGTAGGCTTTAAGGGCAGAATTCTAGTAGACAGAACTGCTGATAAGATGTCTAACTTTGCCTGCGGAGCTAACAAGACTGGCTACCACTTAATCAACGTAAACTGGGACAGAGATGTACCTAAGTACGAAGTATTTGACTTACGTAATGTTGAAGATGGCGATCCTAGCCCTGATGGTAAAGGAACCCTACACTTACGCAAAGGTATTGAGGTAGGTCAGGTATTCATGCTTGGCACTAAATACACAGAGGCAATGAAAGCTACTGTTAAGGATGAGAACGGCAAAGACATTCCTATGATCATGGGTTGCTATGGTATCGGTGTTACCCGTGCTATTGCAGCTGTTATTGAACAGCATCATGATGACAGAGGTATTATCTGGCCTGAAGAGATTGCTCCTTTCAAGGTTTCAATTATTGCAATTAAGCCATCTAAGTCACAGGAAGTTAAAGACGCTGCTGAGAAGATCTACAACGAACTTACAGCTCGTGGCGTAGAAGTTTTATATGATGATCGTGATGAGCGTCCTGGTGTAATGTTTGCTGATGCTGAGTTAATCGGTATACCTCACATCATTACCGTAGGTGAGAAGAGCTTAAAAGACGGCAATGTAGAGTACAAGTACAGAAGAACCGGTGATAAGGAAAACTTAAAGCTAGATTCTGCTGTAGAGACAATTATCTCAAAGCTAGCTAAATAAACTTAACTTTCATGAGCAACGTTAAAAACGTTCAAGAGGTTGTAAAGGAGTGCCATCTTGTAGCAGATACTGCTAAAGATGGCTGTCCTGCTGCAACCTATGAGAAGATGACATCCTTACTAGAGGATGTCATCTCTCTATCTCCTCTTATGAACAGTGACTACCCTGTTGTTATCAATTCTATTGTCAAAGAACTTTTGAATGCTCAAAAGGCAGATGATCTTATAAAGATATCTGATTATGTTGAGTTTGAGCTTATCTATATACTCAATCACTATCAGAAATAAACTACAAAGCTCGTAGTTTCTCTTAAAATTTCTTAAAAGAATAACTTTAAACCTAAATAAAAACGTTACTTATATCTAGTATTGATAGACTAAAAGTCTGATAGAATTAAGAAGCTCAACTTTTGCATTTCAAAAATTGAGTTAAAACGTTAAATATAAGCGGTCCAGCACCGACTTTGCTCTTTAAAATATGATTTTTGATTATAAAGTCTTAAGTGGTATGTAAATACACAGTAAAAATGGCTTGGGGAAGCTGTTTTGAGGAGAACTTTTGTTGAATAAATGTGTATAAAACGGTATAATTTATGTTGCAAAATCAATAAGTTAAACCAAATTATACACAAAGCTATGATAAACAAAAATTCATCTTCATGCAATAGAGCAATTTCTTTTGAGTCACTTTTTACACATATTGGAGTTCGTTCTCTTTTAGCCAGAGCTAAGTTTTCTAAACGCTCAGGGTCTGATGTGTTTACTCTTCTTTCTGTACTTGTTACTTCTATCTTTAAAGGTTATCCAAATCTGTATAGGTTCTTTGAATAGTCATTACCTTTTAGCAGAGACTCTATGTATAGATTTCTGTCTAACCCAAAGTATGACTGGCAATCTCTGATGTTTTACATAGCAACGTTTATCATCAGATTTATCTGTGAGCTAAATAAAAACAATAAGAACCAGGTTAACTGCTTAATAGTAGACGATACCATGATTGAGAGATGTCGAGGTAAAAGGTTGAGCTCTTATCCAGACAGTACAACCATGTTATTGGCAAAACAGTTAAAGGTTTTACCGATTTAGCTTTAGGTTGGACTGATGGTATTAACTACGTTCCTTTACTGAGTCATCTTATAGCCTCTAATAAAGAGAAAAATCTCATTCAGAAGGCTAATACAAGTAACATTGATAACAGAACTACTGGAGCTAAACGCAGACTCTTAGCTTATAAAAAGAAACCTTCAGTTCAAACAGGAAAAAGGTAGTTCTAAATCCTTTTCTCAAAAAGAACTCCTTAAGAAAATCAATGGAGGTAAACTCAACAAGGCTAAACTTATTACCTCTGTCATTGCTTATACAAACAAAGACTTAAAAGTAAGACTTGTCTTTGTAAAGGCAAGAAACTCTACAGACTGGATCTGCATTGTAAGTACTGATATAGACTTATCTCCTGAACGTATTATTGAACTCTACGGTAGAAGATGGTCTATTGAAGTTGCCTTTAAAGCTCAGAAAAGTTATCTGGGCTTAAAGAGTGAGTGTCAGGCCCATGCCTTTGATACCTGCAATGCTTTTATGGCCATTGCAAATATCAGATTACAACTCATGGAGTTTAACAGACGTCACGACAACGATCCTCGTCCTATTGGAGAGCTCTTTTATAGCGCCCGTTCTGAACTTACTGCCATTACATTCGCTGAAGCTCTGCAAACATTACTTCTGCTTATAGATAACATAGCTGTTACCTTGGATACAGCAGGCTGTATCCGTAAAGGTAAATTAGCTAAAGCTAAAGAAGCAATATCTAACGCAATCTCAGAATGGTTCTCTAGTATTACTGATTACATAAAAATGTACATTCAGTTACCACAAACGTCTTAATAATCAAAAATCATATTTTAAAGAGCAAATGCCGTGTAAAACCGCATTGTTATCTGCATTTTGAATTAAATTTCAAATGCAAAAGTTGAGTTAAGAAAGATTACGGTCACCAAATGGGGTCGATCGTTATCACAAAAATTGTTAGTTAATTATATACTGTAGTTAACCTGTAACGTTATGCTACAAGTTTATATTAACTTGTTTGGCTTCAATTGAACCGAAAAATTATGTGATGTTGATCGGTTCGATTTGTTTGCCGTAAAACAATAAAAAAGAGATAAATACATGTCAGTTAAAGAGGTAAATCACGTATCCATAAAAGGTATAGTGACGATTGTTCCCGAGCAGGTAAAAAACGTAGATGATGAGTTAGAAGTCTACAACAATGATGAAAAACAGTTATCTAGGAATAAAAAAATACTAGGAATGGGGACTAGACATGTAATAGATGATCGCACTACCAATACTGATCTGTGTTTTGCAGCAGCCTTAAATCTTATTGAAAAACTACAGGAAGACAAGAACTCAATTGATGCGCTCATCGTAGTATCAAGCTCCCATGACTATCATTATCCAGCAAGTGCCTGTGTTATACAAGGAATGCTTGACTTACCTGAAGAGTGTACCTGTTTTGATATATCAGGATTGTCATGTTCTGCTTATGTGCATGGCCTAATCAATGCTCATGCGTTGATTTCATCTGGATGCGCTAAAAAGGTATTGTTATTGGCTGGAGACACAAATAGTACTCACACAGATGCTAATAATAGAAGTCATCTTCTGTTTGGTGATGCTGCTTCTGCTACTCTTTTGGAGTATACAGAAGAAGAAAACACTGCCTGGTTTTATACAAGCGCTCGTGGTAAGGATTATGATAAGCTCATTGCTCCAGCAGGAGGCAGTGCCTTACCCGTTCGTGAGGATATTTCTTCATTATTTGAAACTGATTCACAAGGCAATGTTTGGCACCTTTGGGAAGATTGCTTAAGAGGTCTTGATGTTTTTAACTTTTCCTCTGAAGTTTGTCCAAAAGGTATCAATGCTTTACTTGAGTATTCAAAATACAGTATCGAAGATATTGATTATGTAGCACTACATCAAGTTAACAAACCAGCTGTTAATATTATCGGAATGTATGCAAAATTACCAAAGGATAAATATTCTTTTGACGCTTTTTCAAAATACGGAAACTGCGGAAGTGCAGCGGTTGTAACAGAGATTTGCAGTCATCTTTATGAACGCAAGCATGATAAGGTTATGATGGCTACCTTTGGAGTCGGTTTGTCATGTGGCTGTTGTTTGGTTGATCTTAGCAAAACTCTAATTTTCCCTGTTACTGTATATAAGACTCCAGAGGGTAAAATGAACCGTCAGGAAAAAATTGCTTACTGGACTGAGTATTATAAGGCAGGAAACCGTGGATAAAGAAGAGTTTAGAGGACAAAGAGTCTTTATTACTGGGTCAAACCGAGGTTTAGGTAAGGCGATAGCCATTGCCTTTGCTAAGCTAGGTGCTGATTTGGTAATGCACAGTCGTAATGATTCTCTTGAGTTTGATCTTTTCGTTTCAGATCTTGAACAGCAGTTCAAAATTAAGGTGAACACAGTTTTTTTTGATCTTCGAGATCATGTGTCAATGAAAATCTCAGTAAAAGAACTGCATCTGCAAAAGTTATACAGCGATATTTTGGTAAACAGTGCAGGTGTCCCTGCTGGAGGTTTATTTCAGATGACTTCTATGGAAAGTATAAGAGACGTCTTTGAAATAAATCTGTTTTCTCAGATGGAATTGACTCAACTATTACTGCGCCCAATGATAAAACACAAACACGGATGTGTTATCAATCTTTGTTCTATAGCAGGACAGGATTTACATGCCGGTAATAGTGCCTATGGGGCATCTAAGGCCGCATTGGCTGCCTTTACACGAACTCTTGCTGCTGAAACTGGAGGCTCAGGAGTTAGAGTTAATGCTGTAGCTCCAGGTCTTTGTGATACACAGATGGCAAAGCAGATGGAAAATAATGCAGCATTACAGATGATAGACTCTAGTTCTATGAAACGTCTAGGCAAACCAGAAGAAATAGCTTCAGTTGTTACTTTTTTAGCCTCGAGAGATGCCAACTTTATTAATGGTCAGATCCTAAGAGTAGATGGAGGAATAGCTTGATTTGTCTTGATACTAAAATGATGCGACGAGACCTATTGAGCATGGGATTTTCTGCTAAAAGTGCAGGAGCCCATATGGGGGGCTCTTTATCTCTAGTGGAGATCATGGCTGTACTTTACGGTATGGTTATGCACTTTGATCCTCTAAATTCTGAAGCAGAAGATAGAGATCGCTTAATTCTTAGTAAAGGTCATGGAGTTCTTTGTCAATATGCAGCGTTAAAACAACTTGGTTTGTACTCTGTTGATGACCTAAAAACTTGTAAGCAGAACGAGTCAATTATCAGTGCTCATCCATCTCGCAATTTAAAACGTGGCATTGAGTTTTCCTCAGGCTCTCTAGGACAGGGGCTGTCATTAGGTGTAGGAGTAGCTCTTGCCTTAAGAAAAAAGAAACTTGAGCGTTCCCCAATTGTATATGTAGTCATGGGGGATGGTGAGTGTGATGAAGGATCTGTATGGGAAGCTGCTATGGCAGCTGCTCAATTCAAGTTGGATAATCTTGTAGCCATTATTGACCGTAATCATTTGCAGTATGATGGAAATACAGAGCTCGTGATTGGACTTGAGAATTTTAAAGACAAATGGGAATCTTTTGGTTGGAAGTGCATAAATTGTAATGGTCATGATGAAAATTCACTAAAACAGACCTTTGAGAGTGTACATGAGAATAAACCTATGTGTGTCATTGCAGATACAGTCAAAGGTAAAGGTATTTCCTTTATGGAAAATAATTCATCTTGGCACAATGGAGTGCTCACTCAAAAGCTCTATGAAGATGCATTAAAGGAGCTTTCATGAACAACCCTTTAATTACTGCAGGAAATCTAAAACTGTGGTCAAGACTTGGACCATCAGGCGCCTTTGGTGCTGCAGCTTGTGAGCTAGCAAAACATGATGATAGGATTGTTATGCTTACTGCAGATCTCTCTGTTTTTACTGGATTAGAGCGTTTTAGACGAAACTATCCAGATCAGTTTTTCAACATAGGAATTGCAGAGCAGAATTTGGTAGGTATTGCATCAGGTATGTCTTCAGAGGGACTTATACCTTTTGCAACAACGTATGCTTCCTTTGCAGTAACAAGAGCCTTAGATCAGGTAAAGGTCTCTATGGGCTATATGGGGCTTCCTGTAAAGTTAGTTGGATTCGTTTCTGGCTTTGCTTCTGGTATTTTAGGAGCAACTCATCTGTGTCTTGAGGATATTGCAGTTATACGAGCTATACCTAAAATCACGATACTATCTCCTGCTGACTGTTTGGAAACAGTAAAAGCTGTTCAGGCTGCATCAATTTATGAAGGACCTGTTTATATAAGATTATCAGGAGGTATTCCTACAACAATGATCTACCGTGAGAACTATAACTTTGAAATTGGTAAATCTATAGAATTACGGTCAGGATCAGATCTTAAGATCATCGCCACAGGAGCAGTAGTAGCTGAGGCTTTAAAAGCTGCAGAATTGCTTGAACAACAAGGAATTAAGGCAGGTGTTATCAATATGCACACAATAAAACCTCTTGATAAGACCTGTTTACAAAATGTTGTAGCTAACTCATCATTGTTGGTTACCCTTGAGGAACACAGTATTTTTGGCGGTCTTGGGGAAGCTGTGGCGAGTTATCTCGTTTCATCTGGCTCTCATCCACCTCTGTTGCAAATTGGAGCGGAGGGTGATTATCCTCATGCAGCTTCTTATACATATCTTATTAAACAGGCTGGAATGGATGCTCAATCTGTGGCTCAGCGCATACTTATGAAACTTGAGGAACTTTAACATGAACAACGAAGAAAAATACCTAAATGCATTTTGTACAGTATTTGAAATTAGCCCAGAGCAGGCTCAGGGACTTAAATATCAGGATATTGCAGCTTGGGATTCTGTTGGCCACATGGGATTGGTTAATGCCCTTGAAGATGCATTTGACATAATGATGGAACCGGATGATATCATCGAACTTAGTAGTTTTGAAAAAGGCAAAGAAATTTTAAAGAAATATAATGTGGAATTTTAACCAGTACGCAGATCATACTGCCGTCATAAGCAATGAAGGTCTGCTTTTAAGTTATTCACAGCTTCAGCATTATGGTGATGAGATCTCTAAGTTTACAAGAGAGCGTGCTTTGGTATTCTGTCTATGTACTAATACAGTAGGCTCTCTTGCTGGCTATACAGGTTTTTTGAGTCATAAACAAGTACCTTTGTTACTTGATGCAAAAATTGATGAAGTTTTTCTTAAAAAGCTGGTTGATATTTATCATCCAAACTCAATCTTTATGCCAAAGACTAGGGCTGAAAGAGATCATGAAAAGTTTGGTAGTATAGTTTGGCAAGATCTTGGCTATGCAATGATTAAATGCTCTGATATTGCAGTAGCACTAAACCCAAATCTTGCTCTGTTGCTTACAACCTCTGGGTCAACTGGTGCTCCTAGAATTGTAAGACAAAGCTACGATAATATTGAGTCAAATACGGCGTCTATTATTGATTATCTTAAAATTGATCAAAATGAAAGACCAGTGACAGTACTACCAATGCATTATACTTATGGTCTTTCGGTTATAAATACACATCTTGCTTCTGGTGCTACGTTACTTTTGACTGATAACACTATCATGCAAAAGGAATTTTGGTCATTTTTAGTAGATCATAAGGCTACATCTTTCTCAGGGGTACCTTATACCTATCAGATGCTCGACAGATTAAGATTTGAAAGACGTTCACTACCAGAGCTTAAAACATTAACTCAGGCAGGAGGTCATCTGTCTAAAGAGTTACAGCTAAAATTTTCTAACTATGCAAAACGCGAAGGAAAGAACTTTGTAGTGATGTATGGTCAGGCAGAGGCCACAGCGAGAATTTCATATCTTCCTGCAGATATGACTCTCAGAAAAATAGGCTCTATAGGTATTGCAATTCCAAGAACAGAACTTTTGCTTGAAGGAGAGCATGGAGAAAAGATAAATTCTCCTAACACAGAGGGAGAGCTGATATGTAAAGGTGAGCATGTCACCTTAGGCTATGCTGAATGTGTTGACGATCTTAATAAAGGTGATGAAAGACATGGTGTGTTGCATACTGGAGATTTAGCTTATTTTGATGAGAATGGCTACTTTTATATCAGCGGACGCAAAAATCGCTTTTTAAAGCTATTTGGTAATCGTGTTAGCCTTGAAGAGTGTGAAGAATTGATCCGTAGTCAGTTTCCCCTGCTTGATTGTGCTTGCTGTGGTGAAGATGATCGTATGCTAATTTACATCACAAAAGATCTAAAATCTGAGGTAAGGGATTTCATATCAAAAGTCACACACATCAACTTTACTGCTTTTGATGTACGTTGTGTACAGTCGCTACCACGCAATGTTTCAGGCAAGATTTTGTACTCAGAGCTAAAATAATAACATTACAAATACTGTCACATTCGGAAAAGATATAACAGTAGTTGTATTGGATAACTGTATATATCGTTAAAGAATCCTGTAAAACAGCCGATCTGATAACATAGAAGATTTTTTATGCTATGTGGTGCGATTGAATATCGATTAAGGATAGAAGTTTGCAATATGATAATTTAAAAGGATTTGAAACAGTATGACCCTTGATGAATTGTTCACTTTAGAGCCGTATTCACTGTCTTGCAAAGACAAACAGATGGCTTTGCAAAGCATACTCAATGAGCAGATCAGAAAACATGAAAAAAATTGCCCTGAGTACGCAAGAATATTAAAAGCTCTAAATTACGATACAAATTTAGATCATACATGTGATGAATTTCCTTTTGTTCCTGTAAGACTTTTCAAGCTTTTTTCTCTTCTATCTGTTCCAAAAGATAAGATCATAAAGACAGTGACCTCATCTGGTACAACTGGACAGCAAGTTTCAAAGATTTTTTTGGATGCTCAAAATGTACGAGATCAGACCAAGACTTTGAATATCATATTATCTTCATTTTTTGGTAAGGAGAGATTACCTCTTCTACTGCTTGATACTGCCTTAATCAAAAAAGACCGTTCTATGTATTCTGCTCGTGGTGCAGGAATTATTGGTTTTTCCATATTTGGACATCATACTACATATGCTTTAGATTCAAATATGAATCTTGATATTGATGCAATTTCTGAGTTTATAAAACAGCATCAGAATGAAACCATCCTTCTTTTTGGTTTTACTTTCATGATTTGGCAGTTTGTGATAAGAGTACTAGAGGAAAAAGGTATTTCTTTTAATATTCCTAATGCTGTAATGTTTCATATAGGAGGATGGAAGAAGCTTAAAGATCAAGCTGTATCATCCGAGGAATTTAACCGTAGAGTAAGAGAACGTTTGGGTAATGTGCAGGTTTACAATTATTACGGCATGGTAGAGCAGTTAGGTTCTGTTTTTGCCGAATGTGAATATGGGCATATGCACTGTTCTAACTTCTCAGAGGTTATCGTAAGACGTCCAAGTGATTTTTCCATTGCCAATTTTGGAGAAAAGGGTCTACTCGAACTTATTTCGGTTCTACCAACATCCTATCCAGGGAATGTCATCTTAACTGAAGATGAAGGAGAAATTCTAGGAGAGGATGACTGTCCTTGTGGTAGAAAAGGAAAGTATTTCAAAATACACGGTCGTATTAAACATGCTGAGATCAGAGGTTGCAGTGATACCTATGAAAAACGTTGAAATCATACTTGGGTCTTTGCACATAAAGGATGCACCATTACCTGTATTCAGTAATGAGGCGGTTGAGTTTATTTCAGACTTATCATCAGCATTGATAAAATCAAATCAGGCAAAAGTTTTTCCAGATCTTTATTCTCTGGCTTTTTTCACAAGAAAAGCAAACCTTAAGCGTATAGCTACAAATTTTGGCGATAAATCGGGGGTTCTTGGAAGAGGTGTGTGTGTTCATATTGCTCCTTCTAACATTCCTGTAAACTTTGCTTTCTCCTTTATTTTTGCTCTATTAGCAGGCAATGCTAGCATTGTACGTTTGCCTTCAAAAGACTTTAAGCAAAACGAACTCTTTTGTGCAGTAATGAAGAGTGTATTGAAAAAACACCCAGAGGTTGCCTCAAGGGTGAGCTTTGTTCGCTATCAGCGTGATGATGAAATTACTGCTAAATTATCGTTACAGGCTGACTGTCGTATGATTTGGGGGGGAGATTCCACTGTTGCAAAGTTAAAGAGTATGCCAACACAACCTCGCTGTGTGGACATCTGCTTTCCTGACCGTTATTCTATTATGATCATCGACGCAAATGAAGTGTTAAAGGCTTCTGATGAGGAGCTTATGAAATTGTCACGTAACTTTTATAATGACACTTGGCTTATGGATCAGAATGCATGTTCCTCTCCTCAGCTTATACTATGGCTTAATGACAACAGAAAAGCTCGAGAGCGTTTTTGGAAAAACAATTTTATATTCGCTAAGTCTAAATATAATTTGCAAGATGAGACTGCAGTAGATAAATACACTTTGATGTGTAGTGAAGCTATAAGCAATCCTCAGTCAGGTAATATTACTAGAAAAGAGAATTTACTGTATACAGAAGAAATTAAAGCTCTTACCCTTGATACCACTGAACATCGAGGACATGGGGGGTATTTTTTTGAGCATGCGCTCAGTTCATTTGATGAACTGTCTTCTGTAATTACCCAAAGGTATCAGACTGTTACCTATTATGGTATAGACAGAGATTTTCTTAGAAATGAAATTATAAGACGAAATCTGAGAGGAGTGGATCGTATCGTACCTGTTGGAAAAGCTTTGGATATTGGTCCAATTTGGGATGGTCACGATCTCATTAGAGAGCTTTCAAGAAAGATAAGTTTTGAATAACAAACTCTGATACTGTGAGTTTTTAACATGAATCCAAAGGTTGTTCTTGAATAGAACACGATTGGATTCATTTTATTTCATTCTTTCTAATCGACCTTTTCAATTAAATGTAACAGCTCGGAATAAAGCGTTATTGAACAATAATAAGCAAATAAATAAGATCGAGCCATAACATAAACACAGATTTTGGAGTTGTTATGGAACAGCAACCTTAGGAGCTTTAAAAGTTTGTGACGTGAAATTAAGCAATTGATCTTTTTTAAGAGATCAGTATAGGAGATACAAACTACGATAACGATCTGCTTCATTTGGTAGCCGTAATTGGTGATTAGATCCATTTTACCCTTTTACATGCATGCGAACAGCAACTTCATACAGAAAATCGTTTTAAGAAAAAAATTTCTCGGCGTTACCAATATTGATGATCAAAAACTAGAAAATGCATTCTAATTCTTTTGTCGTAGAAATTGTAAAAACACCATAGGTGACGCTCAAAAGCTACAGCAGATAGTATTTGATCCACTTATTAAAGAGAAAAAAATTCCAAAAATTGAATTTGGAAGTACTCAGCTTTTCTTGTGTTCTAATTTGAATTTTGTAATTGAAACATACAAGAACTCTTTCAAAAGATCTCTTTTTGAGCTACTTGTAGGACCTAGTCTTACAGTAGAGGAATTAAAGAAAATTGATCCCGAGTAAGAAGAAACAGATCTTAAGATTGAGAAATACGGATTGATAAAATCGTAGTTGATTTCTGTTGTACTAAATTTAAAGGTTCTGCCTTGAAGAGGTAGGTGGGGGTGGCAGAACCTTTAAAACCTTTTAGATAATTTCTAACTTACCGTCAATAGCTCCTGCTTTATCTAAAGCTTCTAGTACTGACATTAGATCACCTGGAGCTAAACCTACCTGGTTTACGGCTCTTACTAAGTCATCTAAGGTAGCACCTGTATCAAACTTGAACATCTTACCTTTCTTCTCACTTACATTGATTTGAGAATCAGGAACAATTGCAGTCTGTCCTTGAGAGAAACTGTTAGGTTGAGATACTCTAGGATCTTCAGATACTGTAACAGTAAGACCACCATGAGTTACGGCAACTGGTTTTAGTTTTACATTGTTACCTATAACAATAGTACCAGTACGTGAATTTACTACGATTCTAGCTGCATCCTCACCTTGATCGATTTCAATGTTCTCAAGAGTTGATAGATAAGACACTCTTTGTGAAGGATCACGTGGTGCACTTACTCTGATTGAAGCAGAATCCTGAGCTACAGCTGAACCATCACCATAAAGATCGTTAATTGCATCAACTACATTTTTAGCAGTGGTAAAGTCAGCACGATTTAAGTTAAAGACAAATGAATCAGTCTGACTGAAGTTATCTGGTACTTCGCGCTCTACTATTGCACCATTGGCAATTCTGCCTACTGTAGGGGTGTTTACAGTAACCTTTGAGCCATCAGCGCCTTCTACACCTAGGCCACCTACTACTAATGAGCCTTGAGCGATAGCATAAACATTACCATCTACACCACGTAACATGGTCTGTAAAAGAGTACCTCCACGCAATGAAGTAGCTTCACCGATAGCTGATACAGTTACGTCAATAGTTTGACCAGTCTTTGAAAAAGGAGGCATGGTGGCATGAATTGCTACAGGAGCAACATCTTTAATTTTTAAAGATGTACTCTCATCAATCTTAATACCAAAGTTATTAAGCATTGATCTAAAACTCTGCTCTGTAAACTTTGAGTTCTTTTCACCGGTACCTGCTAAACCAACTACTAGACCATAACCTAAAAGTTGGTTTTCACGAATACCTTGAATTGAAGCAATATCTTTTAATCTTGCAGCTTCTGCATCATTGATGCTTAAAGAGCTTAATACAGCTACTCCTAAGCACAATGATTTAAAAAACTTTGTTGCAATCCTCATAGTCCCCACCTTACAAAACTAGAAGAATATATTAAATGCGCTGTTAAACAGTCTAGACAGATAACCGCGTTCCTGAGTATCCGCAAAATCGCCGGTTCCACCGTACTGAATTCTAGCATTGGCAATTCTCTGTGATGATACAGTGTTGTCTGAGCTAATATCAGCTGGTCTAATTAAACCGGTTACACGGACATATTCATTGCCATTGTTTAACATCAACCACTTCTCGCCTTGTACCTGCAGATTACCGTTAGAATATACCTTGACTACACTAACAGAAATCTGTCCTGACAACTGGTTTGACTGTTTTGCCTTAGCACTTCCTGAAAAATCATTGGAGTTGCTAGAAGACAGTGTTGGTGTCAAATTCTTGTAATGTAATTTCTTACTTGCAAGAGTAATGCCACCATAGTTATTGTTTCCTTCTTTTTCAAGATCAGTAGATGCATTCTTACTTGCAGAAGTTGCTTCTTCTAGGGTTACAGAGATGATATCACCAACTTTATGAGCTGATGTATCTGAATACATACCATTGTTCATGGTATAAGGATTATAGATACCACCTGTAGGTACTGCGTTAGTGTAATCCTCTTCAGGCAGCGCAGGAGCATACTTTGGATCATCTGGTTTTGCAGAGAATGTATCTAAAGCACAACCTTGTAATAGCACTAACTGTGATAAAGCAATTGCTAAAATAACCTTCTTCATTTTACCCCACCCCTATTTTAATAACCTACTTCTTACTTTACCTACCACTCATAACCTAAACTATACTGACTGGATTAAAGAGCCCATCATAGAATCTACAGTAGTTAGAACCTTTGAGTTCATTTCGTAAACACGCTGAGCCTGAATTAGATTTACTAACTCTTCAGTTACTTTTACATTAGATGTCTCCAGCATATTCTGTCTGATAACACCCATACCATCTTCACCGCCGATACCCTGCTGAGGAGCTCCTGAAGCAGTGGTCTCTAAGTAAAGGTTGTCACCGATGGACTCAAGACCTGTTGGGTTAATGAAATCTGTTACGGTGATCTGACCTAAATCCTGTGAAGCTGTATCATTGGCTAATACAACAGATACCTGACCGTCACGACCTACTGTCAAAGAAGTGGCGTTATCTGGGACCTGGATCTGAGGTAATAAAGGATACCCCTCGCCTGAGGTTACGATAGTACCTTCTTCATTCTTGGTGAACTGACCGTTTCTTGTGTAAGCAGTGGTACCATCTGGTAACTCAATTTCGAAGAAACCACGACCTTGAATCATTAAATCAAATGAGTTGTCAGTAGTTTCAACATCACCTTGAGAGAACTGTCTTTGAGTTGCAACTACCTTGGCACCTGAACCTATCATTAAACCTTCAGGTAAATAGCTATCAGCTGATGATCTGCCACCAGGCTGATTGATCTTCTGATACAGAAGATCTTCAAAAACAGCTCTTCCACGTTTGAAACCAACTGTTGAGGCGTTGGCAAGGTTATTTGATGTTACAGAGATATTGGTCTGCTGCGCATCAAGACCTGTTTTACTAATCCATAGTGCTGGGATCATGTTCTACTCCTTGCTAATCGTAGCTCAATAAAGTGTTTTGACGTTCATCCATCTGACTTGCGGACTCCATCATTTTTACCTGAGTCTCATACTGTCTCTGGATCCTGATAAGGCTTGTCAATTCTTCGACTGGGTTAACATTTGATGATTCAAGCATACCGCTTCTAACCTGTACGCTCTGATCTTCAGTCATTGCAGTGCCGTCAATGTTACGGAATAAACCGTCATAACCTTTTTCAATATTTTTATAATCATCAGGTTTAACAAGTTTGATACGACCAAACTCTTCAATTACATTTGAATCAGCGCCCTGAGGTCTACCTGAGATAGTACCGTCGTTGCTGATTTGAATATCAGATAACATTGCAGGTAATACCATAGGATCACCTGAATCAGATAAAACCTGAAGTCCATTGGTAGTTCTTAAATTGCCGTTAACGTCTATTTCAAAACTACCGAATCTGGTGTAAGCTTCGTTACCTTCTTTGTCATTGACTGCAATAAAACCATCGCCATTTAAAGCAACATCTAATGGTCTATCAGTTGTCTCAATAGCACCACCATCCATGTTGTAGCCAGGTCTTTCTGTCATAGCAAAAGCTCTGGTTGGATAAGCATCGGCAAAAACAGACATTGCACGTGAATTTTCAAAGTCTGCCTTAAAACCAGTGGTGCTTGCATTAGCCAAGTTATTGCTGCGTACAGCTAAGCTATGAAAATTCTCCTTAGCGCCTGACATTGCAATCCACAATAAATTATCCATTTAAAACCTCCGGAAAATGACTTTTCCTCTTACTGATGATTTTAAATGCAATAGCCGTGCCATATTCAATAAATATGCATTCTATAGCGCTTTGAAATTTGAAATGATTAATGCAAGATTAATAGAGGGCTTAAATTGTCAGGAAAATGACTGTGCTACTGATACAAAACTACTTGAACGAATGTTATAAGGATTCTTGTTTTGAGTCGCTGCAAATTGCGCAATCATGAATCTTGTTTTCGCAAGTTGTTTGAATAGCTATTGTGTTTTGGCAATTGAGATAAAACATAAAGAGATCCTAAAAAGCACACGTTTTAAGATCTCTTTTAACTTTGAAATGAGGTTAACTCTTATAGAGCAATCTGCTCTACCTTGTCTAAAGATACCTCGCCGTAACCTAATAAGTTTAACTTGGTGTCTGAAGTAGTCTTGCCTAATACAACTGAACCTACAGTTGCATATGTCTTTACAGGTAAGTTTACGTTCTGACCGTCCTGTGAAGCAGTAACGTTAATTGTATATTTACCTGAATCATACTTTGCACCAGTTTTCTGATCCTGAATACCATCCCAGCTAAAGTCAATTTTGCCATCTAAGGCAGCTCCTGCCTCGAAGGTTGAGACAACATTGCCGTTGCTATCAGTAATGCTGATCTTAACATTTGAAGCTCCATCACCAGCGTCAATCTGAGCGGTAATAGGATTTGAACCATCAAAGAAAGCTGTCTTAGAATCAACCAATACGCTTCTGCCAACCAAGCCAGATGCTGATAAAGCAGAGCTTGATGAAATTGCATTAACTACATTATCAACGTTATTAGAAATTGTTGATAAGTTCTCAACAACTGACAACTGAGACATGGTAGTAACCATCTGGTTGTTATCAACTGGTGAGCTAGGATCTTGATTCTGTAACTGAGTTGTTAATAACTTTAAGAAATCGGCCTGATCTAGAGAGTTATTTTTCTTGGATGTAGCCTCTGCAGCATCAGATGCAATACGGGAGGAAGTTTTACCAATTGTACTGTAATCGAAACTCATCTTGTGTTCCCCCATTGAAACCTTTAGGTGGCAAGCTTTGCCACTTTTACTTTGTATGCTGTATATGTATCAAGATATGTGCCAATAATTTATAAAACACTTTACACAATTTTAGTTTATTGATTTTAAAGATTTTTATAAAGATATTTAGCAATCATTAATGGAAAATTAATCTTAATTATCATGATTAATCCTTTTGAATAATTGCAATACGGCAAATTTGAACTTTGATAAATAATAGCGTTGCCACATTTGTTATTACCTAAGAAAAGTTATGGTGGGGTCAGAGCTTGGTTAATTTGCCATCAGATCTGAGCTCTTTCAATAATACACTGATGAGTTTTAGTGTCTTTTGAGTAGTTAATACCTACTAACAGAACTTCACCTTTATAGTCTTTAAAGAACTGTAAGTAATTCTTCTCTTTAATCTGAGTGATAGCAGTCTGTGCTGACTTATCGAACTTTAACTCAATTAAAAGCGCTGGCTTGTTTACACCAGGCTTTGGCAGATAAACTAAATCAGCATAGCCTTTTCCTGTAGGTAATTCTCTTACAACGTTATAGGTGTTTGTTGTACTCAAAAATAGAGAAATGGCAATTACATTAGCTAATGAGTTCTCATTATTGTAAGTTAGAATTGATGTATGGTCTTGATGAGCTTCATCAATGATTTTAGCAACAGCTTCAGAGTTTAATGACCAGATATCATTTAACAGCACATCTGTATTTTTGATTAGGTCATATACGCCTGCATATCTATTGTTGTTCTTTACACAGGTCTTAAACTCTAACTTAATCTCTTCATTTGGAATGTGGACTATAACGCCTAAATTTGTAGAACCTTTAATTGCTAAATATCCTAAATGAATAAGTAAGGTTAAGACATCATCCTTTGAATGGAAAGTTACCATATCATTACTGAATGTTGATACATCAACTATGACATCTTAACCTGCAATTAACTTTACAATGTCATCTCTTAAGCTTTCCATATTCATGTCAATATATTCCTGAAGGCTTTCAAAGGTTTCTGTTTTGGTCCTGTAACTTATATACTTTTTATAAGTTGCTGCATTTTCTACTGAATTAGGAGTGCCATTTTTATCTCCCCTATACGATGCTAGTAACCTTCCTCGTTCTCTATTATAAAATGGATGGTTGTCTTTTTCACTGCAACTAAAATGCATACAACACCATATCAAAAATTTGATGATCTAAAGTCCATCAAAATTGAAACTCAAAAAAAAATCGAGCTGGTTCTTAATACGGATATTACTGTTCAAACAGTCGAGTTATTGCCATCTTTATAGCAATACACCAACAAGATACATTATGATCTCCAAGAACCTCCTTATACTCGACATTGAGACCACTTTCTTTCGAAAAAACATATATATTTTTGCTTTGGCTTAAACTCAAATAATCATGGTCCCCAGTATAGAACAAAAATTTAGTATCATCTTTTAGAGCAAAGTGTTTTAACTGCTTTTTAATAATCGCAGGAGAAATTTCTTCATTATCTGAAAACACATTTTCTACATACGGAACAATTAACCTTGATAAAGCATATGTTGCTTTTAGTTTTGATATTTTTGGATCAAATGGTAATGAATGGTCGTAATATCCACTAATTGCAACTACCGAAGAAAAAAGCTCAGGCTTTCTCAACTTCCAGGCTAAAGCGCCAAATGCTCCCATAGAAACGCCCAGCACACAATTATCAACTTTACTATCTGATACTGGTAACATCGATTTTATCAAGGGATATAATTCACTATCTAAAAAATCTCCATAATTACCTTGTTTAGAATTTACAAAAAAAGTATTAGGTAATGAAGGCGCTATAACGATAAGTTTATACTGCTCTACATAATCAAGCATGGATAATCTTTCAAAGAAAAGATCTCCTGATGACATCGCACAATGCAAACACCACACTGTCTTGAATTTTTTACCTATATTCAGGATAGAGCATGGAAGCGCAACCTTGACTTCGATTGTTTCATGCAATATTAATGAATCAATTTTTAAGGACATTCTAATCATAAGTATTGCTTCTTTAGGACGCTACATTCAAGACTACATTTAGAATTGGCTATATAGAAAATTCAGGAGAGAACTTTCTATTAAGTAAATTATGACATCTATCAGGATCAAAGTTTTTATCTGATAGATCTTTGTTTAAGTAGTAGAACAAATGATCTTCTTTTACGATTTTATATTTTAGCTTACATGTGTTTAATAACATTGCTGACATGTTATTTTTATAAACATAACAACTTACAGCCGTAAGGTTTAAAGCTCTTGCTATTAAAAATCCTGCTATATTTGCATAGTAAGATATGTTGTACTTAGACTTCTCTATAAAATAGCTTCCACTCTCATAAGAATGCTCGTTAAAATCAATATTCTTAAAATCGAGAACACCCTCTAAATAGTTATTTATATATACAGCAAAATACAAGACATCTTTTCTTGATGAAAGAGACTTACAATAAGACAAATGATCTTGAGCTGATATTAGCTCAGAATTTGCCATATTCAACCTTACTCTGTCAGAGTTTCTTAACGACAATATATCTAATAATTTATCGTCTGATAGATACTTGAAGTTAATGATTTTTAGAGAATTCATGGTTCAGTTATTTGTGTTCTAACTCGTCAAGCAACTCTCCAACAGTCTCACACATAGCCAATTCTTCTAATTTCACAAATATTCCTTTGGCTTTTAGAAAAATAACAACGTTGAATAATCCTAAAGAATCAAGATCATCACAATCTGCGATTACCGTGCTTTCTGTAATTTCTTCCTCAGGCTCCAATGCTGAATTGATTCCTTTTAAAATTTCTTGACGGTTCATATGCAATCTCCACTTAAATATCAGTACTAATAATACTTAGTATCTAAAACTACAGTACTGTTATGAAGTGACCTTTGTCAAGTGCTTTTTTAGTGATTTAGACAAGACGCTCTTTTCAGTATAAGATACGGCATTGGCCACTCTGTTATACGAGGATTGGTTACCTCAGGTCAATGGTTTCGCCGCGAACTCTACTGTCTATTAAGCGAGGATCACGTTTAACGTGCCATCATAGAAATTTCGTAGATAGTTCAAAACTTCTTGATAAAAAACGTCTTACCTAAATCACTTTTAAAATACTTAAGCCTTCTTCTTTTCCTTAATTAAACTCTAATCTAACTCAGAACGGTATACAGAAACTTCTGCCTGAGCTGTTCTTGAATAATGACCAGTCATCATTCCCCAGATAAAGCAACATAGCTCTCTAGCTACAGCTGCTACCGCCTGATTTGAATTCTTTCCTTTGAACATCATACGCAGGTACTTTCTTTGGCAACGATTAATAGCCTTATCAGCATATGCAACTACATCCTTAGGCATATCCTTCTGACGTTCCTTTAAGGCTGCTGATTTTCGACCTACAGCGCCTCGTCTGTAGGTATTTGATATTTCTACTGCCAGTCGTCTTAAATGTCTGTTTCCTGCTTTTGTAATACCTAACATTCTCTCAGTATTACCACTTGAGCATTCTCCTGGTACAAGTCCTATAAAGCCTGCAAACTTGTCTGCCGATTTGAATCTGTTGAAATTTCCTATCTCACAGACAAATGATAAAGCTGTATGAATCTTTATTACCTTAATACAGTTGAGCCTATTGACCTTTTCAGATTAGATGCTTTTGAAGCTTTAACCTCTGCTTTTAAAGGTAAGGCTGAGATCGTTTTAGGGTAGATTCTGAGTAGTTACAAATTTTACTGAAGGAATTTTGTAATATAGGGGAAAAATAATTTGCAGTTACCAAGATTCTCTTTTAACAGCTTTTTCTCAGCTTCATTTAACTGACACTTGGCTGCACTCATCGCTTTTTCCAATAACGTTGTTAATTTCAACATTATTCAGAAAAGCTTCTCTTGCCCAGGATGTGATCTGCTGTTTCTAAATAATGCAGTGACTGTTTCTCGTCACCACATTATTTTCCTAAGTGTTTTATTCAAATCTATTCCCAAAACTTTAAAAATTTTAAACTTTTGGGAATAGAAACTTTTATAATGAATAAAAGGCTGTGAGGTTTTGTATGAAGCTAATTGATAGACCACTGTATTTACAAAGGCTAATGGATGTGAAAGGCACTCCTGATATTAAGGTAATAACAGGCATTAGACGTTGTGGTAAATCAAAGCTCATGGAATCTTTTATTAAAAAGATTAAAGAGACTGAGACTGATGCTAACATCATTCATATCAACTTCAACTTAGATGATTTTGAAGCTCTCGAAGATAGACATCAGCTAATCTCTTATATTGAAAATAAGTATGAAGAGAATAAGAACAACTATGTTTTTATTGACGAAGTTCAGAATTGTAAGGAATTTGAAAAAGCTATAAACAGTCTTCATGCAAAAGAAAAATATGACATCTATATTACAGGATCAAATGCATTTCTATTAAGTTCAGATCTTGCAACACTGTTCACAGGGCGCACATTTAAAATCAGTGTATTCCCATTTTCATTTGCTGAGTTCATGGACTACTTTCAATTATCTGATAAATATGAAGCCTACAATCAGTATCTTACAGTAGGAGGTATGCCTGGTGCTTATGCTTATAAAAAAGAAAGTGACAGATTGCACTATATCAAAGATGTCTTTGATACTCTTATCTTAAGAGATATTACTCAGAAATATAAAATAAGAAATTCTCTTTTACTCTCTAGAGTTTCAAACTTCTTACAAGACAATATCTCAAATTTAACCTCTTGTAAAAACATCTCTGATACTCTTGCAAAAAGTGGAGCTAAAAACGACCACAAGACAGTTTCCTCTTATCTTAATTTCTTGTGCAACGCTTATGCCTTCTACAAAATTTCCAGATTTGACATTAGAGGTAAAAAGTATCTTTCTACAACTGAAAAATACTACTTGTGCGACCACATCTTTAGGTATGCTAATTTAGGCACTAAAAATCCAGATTTTGGAAGGGTCATGGAAAACATTGTTGCAATTGAATTGTTAAGACGAGGCTATGAAGTTTATGTTGGCAAGCTCTATCAAAAAGAGGTAGACTTTGTGGCTATTAAAAATAATGAAAAGATCTACATTCAAGTGTCTGACAACATTGAAGACGACACAACCAAACAAAGAGAGCTTGATCCTTTGCTAAAGATAAAAGACTCTTACCCAAAGCTATTAATTACTAGAACTCGCTATCCTAAATATGACATTGATGGTGTGTTGGTTGTGGATATTGCAGACTGGCTTTTAGAGAAAGCATAACAGATTAAGATTAAAGTAAAACATTATGTTCAGATCACTATTTACATTTTTAATATCACTACTTTTAAGCTGTTTTCTAACCTCAAATGCAGCATCAGCCGATGATTCATTTGATGATCTTTTTAAAATGCCTGAGGTTAAAACAGAGGATCACTCTGTAGCTACAGTACCTTTCACAAGTACCTGTGCTTATGATGATCATGCAAAAATTAAATGTAAGCTCAATTTAAATGCTGGCTCTTATATCTATAAAGATTCTGTACAGGTAGTGTCTTCTAATGCTAAGGCGGTTTTATCTTCAATTCCAAATGGTATTGATCACACTGATCTTAATGGCAATTGTAAAATTATTGATAAGTCTTTTGATGTTGAAATTACTCTTGTAAAAGCACAAAAAGATGACACCATTACTCTTTTATACAGAGGTTGCGACAGCGCTGGTATCTGTTACCCTGAGCAGAAAACAAGCTTTGTAATTACAGCTGATGTAGAGAATAGTGACAAGATCATTTCAAACGATGACAGCAGTAAACAAGCTGTAGCATCTGATGATATTTCAGAAGAAGATTCTTCAGCTACCTTCTCAAAGCAAAATGAAAGTAGTGATAATGATGGCTATAAAAGATCGTTATCAGCAAATGGTGCTATGGCTTTAAATGAAGCAGACAGCGACATTTCTCAGAATCAGCACTCTTTATTTAAAGCCTCAGACAGCTTTCTTTTAATTTTATTTCTATGCCTGATCTTTGGTGCAGCACTTGATTTAACTCCTTGCGTACTGCCAATGCTTTCTATTTACTCAGCAACTATCCTAGGCGGAAGATTTGAAAGTACAGCTCATGCTTTTAAACAGAACCTAAGTTATTTGTTAGGCTTAGCTCTTACCTACTGTGTCTTAGGACTTATCTTTGCTCAGGTAGGGGTTGCAGCTCATGGTGTTCTGCAGCATCCATTAAGTCTAATCGTCATGGCATCATTACTCTTAATCTTTGCCTTTGACTGCATGGGAGCTATTCATTTAAAAGTTCCATCCTGCTTAAATGCAAAACTTGAAAAGACAATCAGCAGACAAAAAAGCGGTACTTTGAAAAAGGCTTTTGTGTTTGGTGCACTAAGTGCACTGATTGCTACACCGTGTACCAGTGCTCCTTTAGCAGGTGCCTTAATTTATGTTATAAGCACTAACTCTATTGTAAAAGGCATGCTGATGTTTTTATTTATAGGTATTGGTATGGGTGTACCACTACTTATCATTGGCACCTTTGGTTCTCGCTTTTTAAATATCTTTAGAGGTAAAAGTAATGTAGTTAAAAACCTTTTAGCTATACCTTTAATTCTTGGTTCTTACTTTATCGTAAAGCACCTTTTCGGCGCTTTAGATGTTTATATTGAGCCTTTTGTTTATGCCCTGTGCACAGCTTACGCTGTAGGTATCTTACTGCACTCACGCAAACTCTCTATTATTCTTACCTCTTCTCTTGCAACTTTCTTTGTACTCTTCAGTTGCATCTTCTTTATTGCAGGTACTACTCAAAAGTTACCTTTTACCTATGAGCAATCTTATGAGAGTTTATCCCCATATAAAGGACAAAAGATCTTAATTACAGTATCAGCTGACTGGTGCTCAAATTGTCATGAACTGGATAAAAAGCTCTATTCAACTAGTGAATTTAAAGAGGCAGCAAAAGATTTAAAACTGATACGTTTTGATTTTACCAAGCCAGATACAGATGACAATTTAAAACTAGCAAAAAAGTTAGCCATTGTAGGTGTACCTTTTGTAGCTTTAATAGATGAGAAAGGAAAAATTAAAGGTTCTTATACGGGCGATGTTTCTTTATCAGAGCTAAAAACTCTGATAAATGAGTAAAAGAAAAGCTAAACTCTGCTTTCAAATCACAAGCTCCTTTTCAAAGAAAGCTCAGTAGCATAGCTTAAGTGCTTAACAGATGATCTTCAAAGACAACGTATGACATTGAAGTGTAGGTTTCAGTATAGTAGCCCTACATCTTTACCATACAGATTAGGGCTTTAGCTAATATATTGAAACTAGCTATACGACTTTTTGATACTCGGTAAAAGCTCTTACCTTAGGATCTGCATTAAAGACAGCTGCTATTCTTAAAAGCTCTGCTTTCTTAGGCTCTGTATTACCATAGTCACGAGCTTTAATCTGTTCTACAGCTTCACTAAGCTTTGTCTTTGCTACAGTTTCATCTTCAGCATACTTTAATTCCAAGA
>ERZ1026878.244-NODE-244-length-44814-cov-83.806877_pt1 | contig 44814 bp, 34 predicted proteins | sample MGYA00380169_ERZ1026878 | MGnify/ENA primary metagenome ERZ1026878 (study PRJEB33269, sample SAMEA4719805) | human gut metagenome | biome: human-associated habitat; feature: organic feature; material: feces | place: Cameroon | collected 2013-10 ...
CATTGAAAAGTGGCTTTACGCCAAACTCTACTTTCAGTCCTTCTACTGAAATCATCTATTTGTTTTTTTATATTATTGAAGCTTTTGCCCTTTCAGGGCGACATTACATTTTCATTTATAACTTTTAAATCAAGTTACGGAATGAGCAGGGAGGAATCTCCATAGCTCAGGAAGCGGAAATCGTGAGAGAGGGCATAATCATATACCTTCTTCCAATCACCATGCAGGAAGGCACTCACCAGGAGAAGCAGGGTGCTCTGAGGCTGATGGAAATTGGTTACCAGCATCTTCACAATCTTATAGGTATAACCTGGAGCGATGATGATCTGCGTGCTGGAGTGAAGGGCTTCCAATCCATTGCGGTCGAGATAATCGACGATTGCCTGGATAGCCTGCACCGGAGTGATGTCATCCACCAGATTGCCATCTGCCGACAGCTCGTATGGATCCCACTGTTTTACATGCAGGTCCTCTTCACTTGCCTCAGGATGCTTGATGAGATGCACGCCCATATAGTAGAGACTCTCGATGGTGCGCACACTGGTGGTTCCCACGGCGATGACCTGGCACTCGTGCTTGATGAGCTTCTCCAGACTGCGACGATGAACCACGATATATTCGGTATGCATCTGATGACCTTCTATCTCAAGACTCTTCACCGGCTTGAAGGTTCCCGCTCCTACATGAAGGGTTACCTCTTCACGGTCGATGCCATGCGCATCCAGGTCCTGGAGCACCGCATCGGTGAAATGCAGACCGGCTGTTGGGGCAGCCACACTACCCTTGATCTTGGAATATACGGTCTGATAAGTGGTCTTGTCACTTTCTTCTGTCTTGCGGTTCAGATAAGGAGGGATAGGCAACTCTCCCACTGCTTCGAGAATCTCGGCAAAGGAAACATGCTCGTTGTCCCAGTCGAAATCCACCCAGTAGTTGGTGCCGCCACCTTTAGCCACCATTTCAGCCGCCTCTGTGCTGAGCGCATCTCCACGGCGCATGGTAGCAGAGAGGGTAAGCTGATGACCCTTGATCTCGAAGTCGCGCTTCAGGCTTCCCTCTTTCCATTTCTTCAGGTTACCAATCATACAGAGCCATGAGCAGTGACCCGAAGTCTGGAACATCAGCTCATAGTCGGTAGGTGCAGCAGGTTCCATCAGGAACACCTCGATGAGTGCTCCCGTCTCCTTGCGGAAATGCATGCGCGCCTGGATTACCTTGGTATTATTGAATACCATCATGGCACCCTTTGGCAGATAGTCGGGAAGATGGAAGAATACATCGTCGCTCACCTCGCCATGCTTATAGACCAGCAGTTTACTGTGGTCGCGCTGTGAGATAGGAAACTTGGCGATACGCTCATCTGGCAAATCGTAATTATAATCACTTATCTTAATATGTTTTGTATCCATTATTTTACTTTGAACTTTGAGCTTTGAACTTTGAACTTTATGATTTGCCTTTTTTCAGAAAAGGCTATTATACTACTATAATCCCGTCATCAGAACGACGGCACGCAGGATGACATATACGAGGGTGAGCATCAGAACGGTCATAATCATATCGATGTCATCGCAATCATATCCCGTACTGGTATATTGATTCGATACATACTTGATTTCCGGTGACATACGCCGGTACATACGATGGAAGAAAAGATATACCAGCGTACCAACCACCATGCCCAACAGTATGCCGCAAACGATGTCCAGCGGATAATGAACGCCCAGATAGAGGCGGGTCCAGCAGTTCACCAGCGACCATGCTACTAGGGTGAAGGTGAGCATCCTGCTCCTTACAAGCAGCGAGAAGAACACGGCTATCGCCATGGTATTGGCTGCATGCGCCGAACAGAAACTGTAGTCCTTCAGACGAAGATTATCCACTACCTGTACGGAATATTTTACCAGCGGATCGTTGGAAGGTCGCCATCTAGCCGCAAGCGGTTTGATGATTCCCTCGGCAATGCCATCGGCAAAAAGAATGCACAGGAATGCGCAGCCTACAATAAGACCAATCTGCCCAATCGTCTCATTATTGCGCATCACGATGATAAAGAGTACAAGATAGAGCGGTATCCAGGTGAAACCCGAAGTAAGTGCCATCACCAACTGGTCGAGAATCACATTGTTACTGCCGTTGAACCATTGCAGTATCTGAAAGTCAATATCTTGTATCGAACTAAAATCCATTTACTTATTGTTTTATATTTAATGTTGAATGTAGAATGATATCAGTGTCTGACGCTCCATCCACTTCATTCTCCTAGATTTCCTCGAGATGCTTGGTCTCGATCCATCCTTCTCTTCCATCGCCTACGCGGATGCCACGCCAGTCGGTCATTCCCTTGTCGATGATATCTACACGGGTACCCTCGTGGAGTACAAACTGATCGGTACTGGTCTTGGCAGGCGTCTTCTTGATGTTCACGGAAGGTGAGATGATGATGGCACCCTTGCGGTTGTCGAGCGCCTGCTTCTGCTGATAGGCAAAGAGATTGCTCAGCAGGAAGACGAGGAAGAAGCCGATACCGCCAAAGAAGCCGATCTTGCGCATCAGGATGTGCGGACCGAAGAGATAGAGCAGCACGAGCAGCAGCGCCATGATGATGGAGATGATACCAGTCTTCGCCCAGTTATCTACACTCGTAAAGTTGACCAGCGCCTTATACCAGGTAACGAAGAACATTTCGCTTACCGGGGTAATCTTGTCGATGGTCTTGCTGCGTGCAAACTGGAGATTGAAGTTGATGTCCTCATCTCCAGGCGAGAGCAGACGGGCACGTTCATAGTTGAGCACCGCCTTGGTGATATTGTCTGTACGATAGTAGGCATTGCCGAGATTGTAGTAAATCTCGGCAGAGGCACCATTCTTGAGCAGCTCTTCGTAGTCGCGGATAGCCTGCTGGTAGTTGCCCTTCTGGTATTCCGTATCGGCATTGTTCTTGGTGATTGCCGATACCGGAGAAGCGCCGAAGCCCAGCATCGCCAGGAGCAGCCATACGAAGGAATATCCGACAGGATGCTTCTTGGCGTTCTTGCGAGTCGCATTGATTGCATTTTCTATTTCCATAATCGCTGTCATTGCTGATTCGAAGGTACGGTTCATATTGCCGGCAGGATCGCCTGGAGCATAACGCTCGAACTCGCACTCATCGAGAGCGGAAGTAAACTTCTGTATTGTAACATCGTCCACATCGTGGGCGATGAGTTTCTCACGGATATTCTCACGAGAGAGCTGCTCTACCGGCATGTTCAGCTTGTAGCTCATATATCCCCAGAGGGCACGCATCACCTCATCATAGAACTCGCCCTGCTTGCCCTGCAGCATCAGCTTGTTGGCCATGCGCAGACGCTTGGTGGCTATCTTGCCCGCCTTGTTGGAGCGCTTCTTCACGATGTCGGCATTCTCGATAGCTCTGCGGTGGAATACCACCAGCAGCACGAAGAAGGCGATAAGCGGAATGAGCAGACAGGTCCAGTAGCCGAAGCTTCCGAAGAACATATCATCTGCCTGATGCTGTGAGGTCTTGCCCAACATAATGGTATGGATATCCTTGTCCTTGCTGGTATAGTCAGCCGACTCGGATGTCGATCCATCTCCCTTCTCCACGTTCAGAGTGAAAGGTTGGGTCTTGATGGTCTTATACGCATTCTTGCTGGTATCATAATAGGTGAACTCCACGGCTGGAATGGTATAGCTGCCCTGATTGCGAGGCACAGCCAGGAAATCGTATATCATATTACCCTCCACTCCATTGGCGGTGAGTCGGGTCTTATCTGTTACCTTGGCATCATACTTGTCGAAATCCTTCGGGAAATTCACTACTGGCTGCTTAAGCAACTTGAGGTTGCCAATACCTCCCACAATCACACGGAGCGTAATCGGTTCGCCTGCCTTGATTTCCTTCTTGTCAAGACAAGCAGAGATATTGAACTTACCTACTCCACCCGAGAAGTTGGCAGGGCGCTGAGGCAACGGATCTACCTGCAGGGTGATACCCGGAGCCTTGATGTCCTTCTTTACCTCTACATATCCGGATCCGCCATTGAAGAAGGCCTCCATAGGATCGACATTGCGGTTCTGCTGTACCACGATACCTTTGAAGGTGATGGAAGGAATCTCCAGCTTACCGGTCATCTGAGGATACATCACATACTGGCTCCAGGTGACGCACTTGTAAGGACGACCGTTCACCATTTCGGTATGGAAGGTCTTCTGCTGTGGCAGAGGCACTTCCTGGTTGTGGAATCCCTTCAGGTCTGGCATCTTGCCTTCCAGCTGGGTGAGTTCCACCTGTGTATATACCTTGTAGGTAAGCAGGATAGGTTCCTGCTCGTGTACTCTCTTCTTGTTGGCAGACACCTTGATGAAGAGGTCGCTGCCTGAGATGGCAGAGCCTGCGGTACGCATACGAGGTTGGTCGTAGCTATCCTGTCCGTGCATGCTAGGAGCGCCGTTGGTACGCTGGGCGTGACCCGACACCGTAATCTTCACGGCGCGAGAAGCCAGGTTCCTACCATCCACGATGGCGTGGGAAGAACCAATATTGAAGGTACCATTCTTTGCCGCATAAAGGGTGTAGGTGATGGTTACAGATGAAGAGGACGAGGTATGTCCGTTGATCATCTGATAACTGGATTGCGAAGATGTGTAAGGGCCTGCGATGACTTCGAGTCCATCCTGCACCGCACCCATTCTGAATTCCTCTACATCACGGGTGTTGATGGTATAGGCGACACGGAAGTTTTCTCCAGCCGCTACGTGCGATGGAGCCGACACGGAGATATGCTGGGCCACCGCATGCACCTGGTAGCCTAGCAAGCATATCAGCAATATCAAATACCAACCTATTCTTTTCATATCGTATCTTAAATAATAGCTAAATATTATATGTAAACCGTATTTTTATCTCATCTAATCTTTTACCAATTCTTGTCGTAAGCCTTCCTGCGTGGCTGGCTCATCGCCTTCTGCAACTTGCGCTTGGTGGCTTGCTCCTGCTGAACGGCGGCATTCAGGAGCTGCTCGGCATTCTCGCGGCTCATCTTGTCCTGGTTCGGCTGGTTTTGGTTCTGATTATTCTTGTTATTCTTATTCTTGTTCTTGTCGTTTTTGTTCTTATCGTCGTTTTTATCCTTGTTGTCTTTGTTCTTGTCCTTATTCTGATCGTTCTTGTTCTTATTCTTGTCCTTGTTCTTATCCTTGTTGTTCTTGTTCTTATCCTTGTTCTGCGGATTGTTCTTGAGCAACTTCTTGCAGAGGGCAAGATTATAACGGGTCTCATTGTCCTGTGGATTGCATCTCAGCGCCATCTTGTAGTATTCGATGGCCTGGGCATATTCACGGTGGTTCTGCATGATCACGCCCATGTTGTGATAGCTGGCTGCACGGCGGAGGCGGTTGGTCTCCAACTGGGCAGCATTGGTAAACTGCTGTATCGCCATGGAGTCTTTCTGCTGCGCCATGAGCGCACAACCAAGATTGTATATCGCCTGTGGATTCTTCTGATTCTTGGAGATAGCCTTGCGATATTGGGTTTCTGCCACTGCCCATTTCTGAGATTTGAAGGCACGATTGCCCTGACGGATCAGGTTACGATCAGTCTGGGCTCCGACTTGTGCCGTACCCACCAGCAACATTGCCACTGTTACTATTATATAAAGTATATACTTCATTTTTACATCTATATTTTAAAGCTTTTGCCCTTTCAGGGCGCCTTGCTACTACTCGCTTTACCCAGGGCGATGCCCTGGGCTAAGAGCTTCTGCCCTTTCAGGGCGACTCAGGAAACGAAACCGGAAAACAACCGTTCAGGGCGAATAGGTGACAGCCCAGACTTATGAAGCTGCTTTATTTCGGCAGCTTCAAGGAATCCCTTTTGAAGAACTTGATGTTCCTGAGCAACGGATTCTTTACTTCCAGCATGCAGACCTCGATGATGAGCAGGAGGATGATGAGAATGCCCACAGCCTGAAACTGTTCATCGTAGGCACTGTATATCACGCTGGTCATATCTCCCTTCTGCAACTTGGTAAGGTCATCATTCAATGCCTTTTCTGCATCACTCGTATTATCCACATGGATATACTGACCCTTGCCAGCCTGCGCCAGTTCGCGGCACATCTGCTCGTTGAGGGCAGTCATCACGGTATTGCCTGCATGATCCTTCAGATAAGAGCCATCGCCCATCGGGATAGGAGCACCCTTGGTATTACCGATACCGAGAATGAACACGTTGATGCCCTTCTTCTGGGCAATCTCGGCAGCCTCCTTGGCACCATCCTCATGGTTCTCACCATCGGTAATCACGATGATGGCTCTACCCACATTGTCCTGCTGGGTAAAACTCTTGGTGGCAAGCGAGATGGCATCGCCGATATTGGTACCCTGAGTCTGGATCAGCCCCGGTGTGATATTCTGCAGGAACATCTTTGCCGATACATAATCACTGGTGATAGGCAACTGCACGAAGGCATCGCCTGCAAAGACAATCAGTCCGATCTTGTCGTTGCTGAAGTTATCTACCAGATTCTCTATCAGCATCTTGCTCTTGTCGAGACGGGAAGGAGCCACATCCTCGGCAAGCATGGAATTGGAGATATCGAGACAGATCATCGTCTCGATGCCATTACGCTTGTCGTGAGAAATCTTGCTTCCCATCTGAGGGCGAGCCACCATCACGATGACAAGTGCCAAGGCAGCAAGCATCAGCACAAACTTCACCGTAGGACGGTATTTGGAAATGTCGGGCATCAACTGCTTGAGCAGTTCCGGATCGCCCAATCTTTTCAGCTTAGCCTTTCGCCTTCTCCAGCCTACCAGACGAACCAGTATGAGCACCGGTATCAGCCAGAGCAGCCAGAGAAACGTAGGATCTTCAAATCTTAACATATTTATATGATGTTATAATCTATTTTGTCTAAACTCCTCTTTCATCAGGGAATTCTTCTGAACCAAGTGAGGCGGAGCAATATCTCCAGGAGCAGTACCAGGAGTGCACCCAGGGCAAAAGGCTGATAGGCCTCATAACGCTTGGCAAAATGCTTCACATTAAACTTAGACTTCTCCAACTTGTCGATGTCCTTGTAGATCTTCTTCAACTCGGCTGTACTCGTAGCTCGATAGAAGTTTCCATCGGTGGTCTGAGCGATGTCGCGCAGCGTCTGGGTATCGATTTCCACCGGGATATTGACATACTGCACGCCTCCTGCCACAGGCATCGGATAAGGCGCCACCTTGTTGGTTCCCACACCGATGGTATAGACTCTGATGCCGTAGCTCTTGGCTATCTCGGCAGCGGTCATAGGCGAGATGTCACCCATGTTGTTACTACCGTCGGTGAGCAGGATTACCACTTTGCTCTTTGCCTTGGAATCCTTGAGTCGGGTCACGGCGTTGGCAAGTCCCATACCCACAGCGGTACCGTCGTCGATGAGTCCGCGAGCCGCAATATCGGTGCGGGTGTCGTGCAGGAGTCTGAGCAGACTGGCATGATCGGTGGTCATCGGACATTGCGTGAAAGCCTCGCCGGCAAAGATGGTGAGTCCGATATTGTCGGTAGGACGGCCTGAGATAAACTCAGTGGCAACATCCTTCGCCGCCTCCATACGGTTTGGCTTCAGGTCCTCGGCAAGCATAGAGGTTGATACGTCCATGGCAAGCATGATATCGATACCTTCTACGGTCTTGTTGTCCCAGGAATAGTGGGTCTGCGGACGGGCCATGGCGATGACGATGAGCACGAAGCAGATGCATCTCAGCACCATCGGCAGATGGATGAGTCTGACGCGCATGCTCTTGGGAGCATACTGATAGATGCGTGTATCACTCATGCGCATCGTAGGCTCGCTCTTCTTCCTGCCCAGGAAATACCATAATATATAAGGTATCAGCAGCAGGAGCAGCAGAAAATATGCTTTACTTGCAAATTCCATTTCTTAATTTCTTTTTATTGTTTACATCACCAGCTCTGGATTTCCGAGCCTGATGACATTTACATCACGAGCATCACTACCTGATAAACGATGTAGCCGAAGATGGCAACTACGCTGATGCCGCCCACCCAGAGCAGGGTCTTGATGAGTCGGCGCTGCTGCTGCGACTTCTGGTCTTCGGTGCTGAGCGTTGGAACGATCTTCTCCTCCTTAGGCTGCTCATCGGTCTTCGTCTGGTCAATGAAGTTGATGGCATTCACCAGGTTGGCATCATTCTCGTTCATCGGAATCTCGTACTTGGCAAACTTCACCAGGTCGGCGGTGGAGAAGAGCATTCTCAGCTCGTCTATCATCTTCTGGTCGCCCGAAGCACGCAGGTGCTCGATGATTTCTCCACTGGTCATTTCCATCGCATTGAATCCGAAGCGGCTCACGATATAGGCACGCAGCGTATTGGTCAACTGGGTGTAGTACTCTTTCTGAGTCTCCTGGCTGGCACTGGTATGATGATGCTTGATGTCATTGATTTCACGCAGCGCCTTCTCATGGGCAGGCACCCTCTTCACGATGCGGATGCGGGCGATGATAGGCTTGTTCTTCTTCAGACGATTGCGGAGATAAATCATTGCACCACAGATAATAATCATCAGCAGGCTCAACCAGAAGGCGAAGCTCCACTCACTCCACTCGAAAGGATTATCCTGTACACCCTTTGCCGGATAGAACTGGTTAGGATGCACCGTATCTACCGGAACGGTGAGCACCTTCAGCGCCAACGGATTTCCGTGATAGCTCTTGCCGTCGATCTTCACATCGAGTGCAGGAACCACATACACCTTCTCATCGAAAGAGGTAAGCGTATAGTCGCGGCTCACCTGGATGCGGTCATCACCCATCTGCATCGTGTCGCCCTTGCTCTGCTCCACCACCTCTACACCAGGTACAATCTGGTCCTGAGGCTTGAAGGATGGCAGCACAATTCTGGCACCCTTCCGGGCAGTAGCCTTGAGGTGCAGGATGGTCTGCTGTCCGATAAGCAGCTGCAGGGAATCCATACGCTGCTCCACGGTCTGACCGAAAGCCAGCGTAGAGCAACCCATCAGCGCCATCGTCAATATGATATTCTTTATTTTCATGTTATCTTACTTTAGCCTCTCTGTTTGAACAGCATCAGGAGCGCCTTCGAGAAGTCCTCGTTGGTGGCTACCGAAGTCCAATCTACCTTGCTCTTGGCAAAGAGCTGTCGCAGATTCTCCTGCTGTCGCAACCAGTTTTGGGTGTGAGCCACTCTCAATTTCTTCGAACTGGTATCGATATACATCTCGTGTCCCGTCTCGGCATCCATCACCTTGAGCAGTCCCACGTCGGGCAGCTGCTTGGCACGTGGATCATACACCTGTATTCCCACCACATCGTGCTTCTGGTTGGCTATCTGCAGCTGGTGCTGATAGTCCTTGTTATCGTAGAAGTCGCTGATAACGAAAGCCGTGCAATGGCGTTTCATCACCCTCGTGAAGTATTCCAGGGCACATCCGATATCGGTACGCTGACTCTCGGGATGAAAGTCGAGCATCTCACGAATGATGTAGAGGATATGCTTGCGTCCCTTCTTGGGAGGGATATATTTCTCTATTCTGTCGGAAAAGAAGATGACACCTATCTTGTCGTTGTTCTGGATGGCACTGAAGGCAAGGGTTGCAGCTATCTCGGTAGCCAGGTCGCGCTTCATCTGGCGCATGGTACCGAAATCGAGCGAACCGCTCACATCCACCATCAGCATCACGGTAAGCTCTCGCTCTTCTTCAAAGACCTTGACGAAAGGGCGATGGAAGCGAGCCGTCACATTCCAGTCGATGTCTCTCACGTCGTCGCCATACTGATATTCGCGCACCTCGGCAAAGGCCATTCCCCTACCCTTGAAGGCAGAATGATACTGGCCGGCGAAGATGTTCTGGCTCAATCCGCGAGTCTTGATCTCGATCTTCCGAACTTTCTTTAAGATATCTTGTGTATCCAACTTAATTTACTTTGAATTTTGAACTAAATCAAGGCACTTCAACCTTGTTGATGATGCGGCTGACGATTTCCTCGCTGGTGATTTCGCTTGCCTCTGCCTCATAAGAGAGGCCGATGCGGTGGCGGAGTACATCGTGAGCCACGGCACGTACATCCTCAGGAATCACGTAGCCACGGTGCTTGATGAAGGCGTAGGCTCTGGCTGCCTTGGCAAGTGAGATGCTGGCACGAGGACTGCCGCCAAAGGTAATCATATCCTTCAATTCGCCCAGGCCGTAACGGTCTGGATAACGGGTAGCAAAGACGATGTCGGCAATATACTGCTCAATCTTCTCATCGATATACACCTCGTTGACGATGCTGCGAGCCTTCAGGATTTCCTCGGCTGTAGTAACCGGAGTCACGGCAGGCAGACCGCCCTGGATGTTTTCACGGATGATGAGCTTCTCTTCTTCGATGGTAGGATAATCGATGATAACCTTGAGGAGGAAACGGTCCACCTGAGCCTCAGGCAACTGATAGGTACCCTCCTGCTCTACCGGGTTCTGGGTAGCCATCACCAGGAAGGGATTAGGCAAATGGAAAGTCTGCTCGCCGATGGTTACCTGATGTTCCTGCATCGCCTCAAGCAAGGCACTCTGCACCTTGGCTGGAGCACGGTTGATCTCATCTGCCAGGACGAAGTTGGCAAACACAGGTCCTCGCTTCACATGGAAGGCTTCATCCTTCTGCGAATAGATCTGCGTACCGATTACGTCGGCAGGCAACAAATCGGGTGTAAACTGTATGCGGCTATAGTCTGCACTAATCAACTGTGACAATGTTTTGATTGCAAGAGTCTTCGCCAGACCCGGCACACCTTCCAGGAGAATGTGACCATCAGAGAGAAGACCGATAAGGAGACAGTCAACGAGGTGCTTCTGACCTACGATGACCTTGTTCATGCCCATTACCAGGTTGGTAACGAACTGACTCTGTTGTTCAATCCGGATATTCAACTCACGGATATCAATAGCTTCTGCCATAATCTTATTATCAATTTTACGTTTAATTCATTCTAAAAACAGAACAAAGGGCACTTCCAAAATGCCCTCCGTCCTCAAATCAAACGCAAAAGTACTCAATTATGAGCACAAAAGCGAATAAAGCTAACTAAATTATATTAAAAAAGTTTCACAAACGCTATTTTTAGAAACTTTTAATAAAGCAGGCACACGAAGCATCAGCGATTGCGATGCTTCATATACCATGGATGTACTAGGAAATTATACATCAGAAGAGAAACCACTGTCAATCCGAAAGCCGGATACACAAGTTCATTATACACTGGATTCAATATCGCCATATCCACATCAGGAGACTTCTGATACACGTCCTTTATTAGCCAGAAACCCAATCCGATTCCTAAGCTCAACCCCAGTTCCCACGCCAGGAAGAAGGAGCTCATACTAGTGCCACGCTGGCAATGCTTGGCAAGCTTGATGTAGAAAAGCAGGAATCGGCTTCCGATGATGCCCACTCCCAAGGCAAGCAAGGCTGGTACAAGCATCTCTTCGGCAAAGCTCTGATCGCTTAAGGAAACAAATTCTGCTGCCGCAATCAATATCAGTCCCACGATTACCTGACTCTTCAGCTCTGCATCAGCAAAAACGTATTTCTCAGCCACCAATGCCAGAAACAGTCCACAAAAAAACATCACATAGACGGTGAGAGAATGAGGCTGCGACAGATAGAAGCCCAGTATCACCATGATGCATACAATATTGACGAACAGCGGAAATCCCTGAGGCAGGAAGAAGCGGTCGCTGCTGATGAGTGACACGTTTTCTGACGGAGCCTTGAACGGGAATTTCACTCTGGAAACCAGCACCAAGGCAACCAATGCCAATACCGAGGCTACAGGAAAAACGACTTTCATACTGAAGACATGATAGACCAGAAGCGACAGCAATGGACCTACCGCAATGGAAAAGCGGGCAAACCAGGAGGTAATATAATTCGCCTCCGTACGCTGGAAAGATTCACAGGTATCGATAATCAGCGTACTCGCCAGCGACATCTCTGCCAAGCCCAGGAAAGCGCCCTGAATCAGACGCATCACCACCAGCATCTCGAAGCCCACCTTAATATTCCAGAAGGTTTCCAGATAATAAAGGACGACGAGACTGACTGCCACACCCAGGATGGATATCTGGCATACCCGATTGCGACGATAGCGCTGCACCAGATAGGAGCAGAAGCCACCCAAAAGAAAGATGCCCAAGCCATAAGCAGCATAAACCACGCCCATCTGAGTAACGGAATATCCCTCCTTAGCCATAAAATAAGGTATGCTCAGGAGGAGCATGTAGATGCTCGTCATCAGGAAGAGATTGGCGAAGCAGAGACGCCAGAAGTCACGGTGCCACAGATTAAAATGTACCGGGGTATTTTGCGTATCCATCTTAGTAGCTCTCTTCTGCGCTTGGATACTCCACGCTCTTCACGGCATCGATATAAGCCTTTACTCCCTTCTGCATCTCCTCGCCTACCTGGGCAAAATGACGCAGGAATTTTGGCTTGAAGCCCTGGGTCATACCGAGCGCATCAGCATAAACCAGCACTTGTCCATCGCAACCGTTACCAGCTCCAATACCGATAGTTACAGCGTTTACCTGACGTGAAACTTCAGCCGCCAGTTTGGCAGGAACCTTCTCCAGAACGATGGCAAAACAGCCAGCCTTATCCAGTGCTTTAGCATCGCTGATCAGCTTCTCTGCCTCTGCATCTTCCTTGGCACGGATGCCGTAACCGCCAAACTTGTTCACGCTCTGAGGAGTAAGTCCAAGATGGCCGCAAACAGGAATACCGGCATTGATGAGTGCCTGAACAGTATCCAGGATTTCCACGCCACCTTCCAGCTTCAGCGCATCCACGCCTGTCTCCTTCATCATTCGGCAGGCATTGCGCAAGGCATCTTCCTTGCAAACCTGATAGCTGCCGAAAGGCATATCACAGAGCACGAGTGCATGATTGCAGGCGCGGGCCACACTGCGTGCGTGGTAAATCATCTGATCTACGGTGATAGGCAATGTATCAGCATTTCCAGCCATCACATTGCTAGCCGAATCACCTATCAGGATGGTATCGATGCCAGCTGCATCGATGATGCCTGCGGTTGTGAAATCGTAGGCAGTAAGCATCGTAACCTTCTCACCTGCCGCCTTCATTTCGGCGTAGGTCTTGGTTGTGATTTTCTTTTTGTCTGTAGATAAATATCCCATATAATTGTGTTTACTAAAAAGTTTCTACAATCTTCTCCAGGTCATCGTATTCGAATCCATTGTAATCGGCTATCACATAGTCGCTGTATGGCTGGATGCTCTCTGCTGAATTGGTTGTAGCGAGTCCGAGGGCAAATGCACCCGAAGCTCTCACAGCCTTCATTCCGTTGAAGCTGTCCTCAAAACCCACGCATTCCTCCGGCTTTGCTCCGAAGCAGGCAGCACCCTTGAGATAGCAGTCTGGATCCGGCTTGCTCCTGGCAAAATCTTCGCTGGTGAGCACGCGGTCAAAATAGGCCTTGAACTCAGGATGATGCTTATACACCTGCTCCATCTTCTGCAGATTGCTGCTCGTCACCACAGCGCACTTCACACCATGCGCCTTTAGGTCTTTCAGGAAAGTTTCGAATCCGGGAATGTAAGGAAACGACATATTCTGCTCGAACTCATCGAGCCGGGCTGTTATCTTAGCCTGTTCCGACTTGCAATCGGTGTATCCATCAATATGAGCGAATGTGGCATCGTCAGAGAAGTACTTGTCGTAGATCTGAACCAGGGTCTGTCCCTTGATGCGAAGCGCAAAGTCTGGAATCTCCGGATGATACTCCCTACCTATCATTCCCCAGAACACGGAATACTGGCTTTCGGTATCGAAAACCACGCCGTCTAAGTCGAATAATGCTGCTTTTATCATTACTTTTTATATTAAATAAATACTATCTAACATCTTTTTCGGGTGCAAAGGTACACATTTTTTTGCTAACAAGCCCCGAAATAACTACTAAATATACAAAAAAAGCTAATTTTATTTTGTTTTATCTACAATTTGCACTACCTTTGCATCGGTTTATATACATTAATAAATATAGTATATACATTAACTATTATAGATAGAAAGAAACAAAAACAAGATAGAATGAATATCATAGAGAAATATTTCCCTCACCTCACCGACGAGCAGAAGAAGCAGTTCGCTGCCCTCGACGGTCTGTATCGCGATTGGAATGCCAAGATCAATGTCATCAGCCGCAAGGATATCGACAACCTCTACGAGCACCATGTGCTCCACTCTCTGGCTATTGCCAAGGCGATCAACTTCCGCCCGGGTTCAGAGATTCTCGACTTCGGATGCGGCGGTGGTTTTCCGGGCATCCCGCTCGCCATCCTCTTCCCTGAGTGCAAGTTCAAGCTCATCGACGGCACCGGCAAGAAGATTAAGGTGTGCAATGAGGTGGCTGGCGCTATCGGACTCAAGAACCTGGTGGCTGAACACCTGCGCGGCGAGGACGAGAAAGGCAAGTACGACTTCGTGGTGAGCCGTGCCGTGATGCAGTTGCCCGACCTGATGAAGATCATCAAGAAGAACTTCAAGAAGGCTGGTCAGAATGCCCTGCCTAATGGTTTGCTCTGTCTCAAGGGCGGCAATCTGAAGGAGGAGCTCAAGCAGTATTATAAGATTTCGGAAATCACCCCTCTCAGCACCTTCTTCGATGAGGAGTGGTTCAGCCAGGACAAGCAGCTGGTTTATGTTCCGGCATAGAAGTGAAGAGTGAAAAATTCATCAGCTTCACTAATCATAAAGTTCAAAGTTCAAATCTCAAAGTTCAAAGTAAAATGCTACATATCGAAAGATTCCAAGTCAACATGTTGCAGGAAAACTGCTACGTGGTCAGCGATGACACCCTCGAGTGCGTCATCATAGATTGCGGTGCCTTCTATCCAGAAGAGCGCAAGGCGATTACCGAGTATATCAGAAAGAACAATCTGAAGCCTGTTCATCTCCTCGTTACCCACGGTCATCTCGACCATAATTTCGGCAACGATACCATCTACCAGGAGTTCGGACTGAAACCGGAAGTGGCACAGGGCGATGAAAAGCTGATGAAGGGTCTGGCTCACCAGGCAGAGACATTCTACCAGATGCAGCTCGACACCCAGTTCCCTCCTATCGGTCATTTCTTTGAGGAAGATGAGGTAATCAAGTTCGGCAACCACGAATTCACCATCATCGAGACTCCGGGCCACAGCAATGGCTCCGTATGCTTCTATTGCGAGGCAGAGCACGTACTCTTCTCGGGCGATACCCTCTTCAAGAGTTCCATCGGCAGAACCGATTTCCCTGGCGGCAGCATGTTCCGCATCATCAACAGCCTGCGCCATCTCGGCATGTTGCCGGATGAAACACAGGTGTTGCCAGGCCACGGAGAGGCTACCAGCATCGGCGAGGAATTGGCTCATAATCCATATATGGACCGATAGATTCAGGAAGATACAGCATTCAGAATTCCAAGGATTCAGAAGATACAGCATTCAGAAGATACAGCATTCAGATGATTCAGAAAAAATCGAACACAGAGAAAATCATCCTGGGCATTGACCCCGGCACCAACGTGATGGGCTATGGCGTGATACGCGTCATCGGCAACAAGGCAGAACTGGTGGTAATGGGCGTCATCGACATGCGCAAGGAGAAAGATCCCTACTTGCGACTCGGCAAGATTTTCGAGCGGGTGACTGGCATCATCGACTCCTATCTGCCCGACGAGATGGCGATAGAGGCTCCCTTCTTCGGCAAGAATGTGCAGTCGATGCTCAAGCTCGGCAGGGCGCAGGGAGTGGCTATCGCTGCCGCCATCCACCACGACGTACCCATCCACGAGTACGCGCCGCTGAAAATCAAGATGGCAATTACCGGACAAGGTCAGGCTTCCAAGGAGCAGGTGGCGGCGATGCTGCAGCGCATGCTCAACATCCAGGAAGATGAGATGCCGAAATACATGGATGCCACCGATGCCCTGGGCGCTGCCTACTGCCATTTCCTTCAGATGGGCAGACCCGAAACGGGCGACAGGCACTATAGCAGCTGGAAGGATTTTGCTACCAAGAACGCCAGCCGCATAGAGAAAGGTACAGGCATGACGGGTCCGCAGGCAAAGCTTCTGGCGGCTATCAACCGTACCACGCACAAGTAGCCCAGCCCGGGAATATCACCCTGTTATCAAGCAACATATCAATAAAAAATAAGAGAGATGCAAAAGATTATCAGTATTCAGAATGGCGTAACCCGTATGCCGGAATGGCGTATGGCTGAGCCAGTTAACTTCGAGGCATGCGACGGCGAGCATATCGCTATCGTAGGTCCCAATGGTGGAGGTAAGTCGATGTTCGTGGACATCCTTGTGGGCAGACACCCGCTGTTGATGCACGATCCTGATTACGACTTTTCTCCTAGTACCAAGCCCCTGGTGAGCGACAACATCAAGTATATCACCTTCCGTGACACCTACGGAGGCGACAACGACCGCACCTACTTCCTGCAGCAGCGCTGGAACCAGCTGGAAATAGATGAAAACACGCCTATCGTCAAGGATAAGCTGGAAGAGGCTTATCAGATGGCTGGTGAAGATACGCCGGAGCGCAGACAGCTGCAGGAACACATCTACAAGCTGTTCCACATGCACCACCTGCTCGACAAATACACCATCCTGCTGAGCAGTGGAGAGCTCCGCAAGTTCAAGCTTGCCTCTACCCTCTTCTCAGAGCCTCGCGTGCTGATCATGGACAATCCTTTCATCGGTCTGGACGCCGACACCCGCGACCAGCTCAAGGAGCTTCTCAAGTCACTCACCACCGAGCATCATCTGCAGATCATCCTCGTATTGAGCAAGAGCGATGACATCCCAGACTTCATCACCCACGTGGTAGAAGTGAAGGATATGAAGGTATATCCTAAGCTTACCAAGGAAGAATATCTGGCACAGCGCAACCCCATCCCTGCCCACGTATTATGCGAAGAATTAGAACAGGCCATCATCGACCTGCCATATAGCGACCGGGAATATCACAGTCAGGAAGTGGTGAAGATGAACAAGGTTCGCATCCAGTATGGCGAGCGCATCATCCTCAACGATCTCGACTGGACGGTCAATAATGGTGAGCGCTGGGCGCTGAGCGGACAGAACGGTGCCGGCAAGAGTACCCTGCTCAGTCTGGTATGTGCCGACAATCCGCAGAGCTACGCCTGTGACATAGCCCTCTTCGGCAATCCTCGTGGCAGCGGAGAGAGCATCTGGGATATCAAGAAGCATATCGGCTATGTATCTCCAGAGCTTCACCGTTCCTACCAGCGTGATATGCCAGCCATCCGCATCGTGGCAAGCGGTCTTACCGATTCTGTGGGTCTCTATGTAAAGCCAAAGGAAGAGGATATGGACCAGTGCCGTTTCTGGATGAAGGTATTCGGACTGGAGGGTTTGGAAGATCGTGGTTTCCTGAAGCTGTCAAGTGGCGAGCAGCGCCTGGTTCTTCTGGCACGTGCCTTCGTGAAGGATCCTGAGCTTCTCATCCTCGACGAGCCTCTTCATGGTCTTGACAACAGAAACCGCCGCCTGGTAAAGGATATCATCGAGGCATTCTGCAAGCGAAAGAACAAGACGATGATCATGGTTACTCACTATAAGGAAGAGCTCCCTGCCTGCATCGACCACAGCATCTTCCTGAAGAGGCATACGAAATAAGAAAGCGACCCAGAGACATCGCAAAGCTATCATTATAAAACAAGATCTCCCCATAAGCACAGGCTCTGCAGCCTGGCTTATGGGGAGATTATATTTGCGAGTTATTTGTCATTATAGTGACCTTCTACTTCAATTACAACTACAGTAATAATGTCATCAAAAACATTATATATAATTCTGTCATGAGCTGTAATATGGCGGGAATAAGTTATATCGTTTCCCCCTTTCATTGCCTCAGGATGCCCAATACCTTCACGAGGTGTTTCTGCTATACTATTCAGAACCTTTCTTAGTTTCTCAAAAAGAGGCCTATTCGATTTTTTCCATTTTTTGATAACTTTAGTGGCATCTTTTGAATAATCTATTTTGTAAATCATAGAGAATCAAGCCATTTGTTCATCTCGGTTGAATTTTCAAAATGAAGAGTCTCTCCTTTTTTATATTCATCCATTGCTTTATCAATCTTCTTCTGCAATTCTTCATCAATTGTATTATCCTCTACAACTTCAGAAGGATGGAGAATACTAATGAGAAGACTTTCCACATAGTTATTAAGGCTGCGATTGCTAGCCTTAGCCTTTTCTTTCAGTTCTTCCAGCAAACTGCTTTGGAACCTGAACGAAGTTGGGATTCTTGCTGCTGTTGTTGACATAATCATTAATATTTTAAATTAGTTCTGCAAATATACAGCAAATCCCTGACAACGCAAAGTTTTTTTGTGATTTTAACACATAATATTCCCCCAACCTGCCAAAACATACTGGTTGGGGGAATATCCGTGTAAACAATATTCAAGGAAGAGAGAATCAGACGAAAACGCCTGGAAAATGGGAGAAAAAGAGATTGAGAATTTTCCCTTAAGGATTTTTATTTTTTTCCTTAAGGGAAAATATATTTTTCCTTAAGGAAAACGGCAGCTTCTCTTAAGAGTTTTTTCCGCAACGCTCAACTTGTAAAGTTATTTATCACAACCTGTATTTCAAGAAGCGTATGGACTCATTATTTCTATTTCAGTTTGCATGTTTTATCTTCATGCTCATCCATGCTTTCATCGTGGCAATCTCCTATCTGCACGTAAGATGGAAGAGTTGCCATTAGAGCATATTGAGAAATTGAAAAGCTCATTAGACACCAAGTAAAGTTTGAAGGAGCGATATACAAAATCTCCCTATAAGCCAGGTGATAGACACCTGAACTTATAGGGAGATTCTTGTTTTATTTCTTCTCCTCAGGAACCAGGAACTTATCGCCACTCTGCTTGACAAGCTGCTTGGCAAACTTCTCTGGATAACCAGGACGAACTGGAGTAGCACCCAAACCGTATGGAGTCTTCTTGAAGGTACCATTCTTATCGGTTGGCTTGATGATCATATCATTGTACTTCACCACCATGAACTCGAAAAGCTGGTTCCAGCGAACCAACATCTGCTGAGCCTTCTCTACACTGTAGTCGTTGAGATACTTCACGGCTGCCTGTGGGTTCTGGGCATAAAGCTCCTGAGCCTTCTTCTCAACACCTGTCTGAGCAGCGAAGTAGCTGTTGTCTAAGCTATCACGAACCTCCTTCAAGGTTGGGAACATCAGACTGTAACGAGGATAAACCATGTTGCTGGTCATGTTGCAAACCCAGTAAGCATTCTTCTTGCTGAAATGCAAGGCATCAGCACCAGGAGTATTGTAGCACTCAGGACGCTCGGTCATAGAGCAATATACTGGAGTGAACGCAGCCATATTGGCATCATCGTTGGCAAACCAGAACACGCCACCAATCTCTCTTGGCAACCATGAACGCATCTGGCTCACGAATACGAAACCACTCTGCTGGGTGCTTACAGGACGCTCGTTGAAATACTGCTTGCCATCCACCTTGTACATCAATGGTGTAGGACGATATGGCATCTCCCAGATACCGCCGCCGATATCAGAACCGTCTGCCACAGAAAGCGGAGTACCCTCGTAATGGTCGCGCATCACATTCTCAACATCCTTCACGCTCACCTTCTTGTTAGGAACCACCCAGAGAGGCATATCCTGCGCATCAGGATTCTTGCCGAGTGCCCAATCCAGATATGGACTCATATCATAGAAGTGGTTCAGCATCGCCCAGGCACGGGCATCGCAGAAACGACGACCCGAGAAATCAGGCTTCGCATACGCCATCTTCCAGGAGAAATCAGCATCCTTGCCCTTGAACCAGCCCTTGCTGCGGGCAAAAGATACCACATCCTTGGCATACATCACATTCTTTTTGTCCTTCATGTTGAACTTGCCGATGCGGCTCTGGTTGGCATGAGCACAGATAGCATCATCCGGAATGCGGAGAGCTACCCATACAGCACCCTTGGAACCGGCACCCTTACCCATCATCTCCATGATCCAAGCCTCGTTAGGATCGCAGATGGTGAAGGTCTCACCGCCAGAGTTGTAACCGTAGGTATTGGCAAGGGTGGTCATCACCTTGATAGCCTCGCGAGCCGTCTTACTGCGCTGGAGAGCTACATAGATGAGTGAACCGTAGTCCATGATACCGGTAGAATCCACCATCTCCTCACGACCGCCATAGGTAGTCTCGCCGATGGTAACCTGCCACTCGTTGATGTTGCCGATTACGTTGTAGGTCTCGGCAGCCTCAGGAATCTCGCCATAATACTTATTGCTGTCCCAATCGAAAATCTTGCGCATCTCGCCCTTGGCATGCTTAGCCGCAGGATAATGGCAGAGGTACTGGAACATTCCGTAGTCGTCGGCACTGTAAGAACACATCACCGAACCATCTACTGATGCCTTCTTGCCCACGATGAAGTTGCTGCATGCCTCAGCCTCTGAGACACTGCCCAACATAGCCACAGCCATCAGGGCTGAAGCAAAAATCTTATTCATAAAATATACCTTTATTTATATTAATCACAAGCCTTGAAGCTCATATCCAAACCCTTCACACTGTGTGTCAAGGCACCTACAGAGATAAAGTCAACACCCTGCTCTGCATAGTCGCGGATGGTATCGTAGGTGATACCGCCAGATGACTCAGTCTCATACTTGCCGGCGATGATATCCACAGCCTTCTTGGTATCAGGCACAGAGAAGTTGTCGAGCATGATGCGGTTTACACCACCGTGCTTCAACACCTGGTCGAGCTCGTCGAAGCTGCGAACCTCGATTTCAATCTTCAGATCGAGACCCTTCTCCTTGAGATAAGCATGGCAACGGTCGATGGCGTTATCGATACCGCCAGCGAAATCGATGTGATTGTCCTTGAGGAGAATCATATCGAAGAGACCGATGCGATGGTTCATACCACCACCAATCTTCACAGCCTGCTTCTCCAACATACGGAGACCTGGAGTAGTCTTACGGGTGTCGAGGATGTGAGTCTTGGTACCTTCAAGGCGCTTTACATACTTAGCGGTCATGGTAGCGATACCGCTCATACGCTGCATGATGTTGAGCATGAGGCGCTCAGTCTGGAGCAGCGAACGGGTCTTGCCCTCTACGATCATAGCGATGTCGCCCTTCTTCACGTGGGTACCGTCCTGCAACAGAACCTCTACCTTCATGGTAGGATCGAAGCGTGCGAATACCTTCTTAGCCATTTCTACACCTGCCAAAACGCCATCTTCCTTGATGAGCAAATGGCTCTTACCCATGGCGTCCTCTGGAATGCAACACAAGGTTGTGTGGTCGCCATCACCGATATCCTCAGCAAATGCCAAGTCTATCAACTTGTCTTCTAATTGATCTACGCTTAACATATTATTAATGTTTATTGTTTAATGTTTATTGTTTAATCTTTTCCCGTTCCATAGGGCGCAGAGGATGCCTTCCTCCTCACGCTCTACCCTGATTTCTCCGCCCAGCCATTCGGTCATAGGCAACTCCTCTCGGAACTCATAGTAGTTGACTACTCTACCCTCGGCAATCTCCACCACTGCCTGCTGCAGGATGGTGCCATCGGGAAGCACCACGGTATGAGCACCGCATCTTCTCAGCTCCTCCATCGTAGTTTCGTTTTAAATCATGATCTCGCTTGAAACGTTATCTCGTCTTAAGAGGTTCAGCCTTCATCGGCTTCATTTCCCTGAGCGGCTTCAGCGGTTTGCCATCCGGCATTCTGATAGGATGAACCGGCTTCTGGGATGACATCTCGAAGGTCTGCTCTCCCGGTTTTTCACCAGAAGAGGATGACGCAGAAGAAGCACTATCCTTGCGGAGACTATCGGATGATGCCGATGGAGAGCTTCCTGCCGGCGCAGCCACAGGCTTCTGCGGATGCATGCGAATCAGCTTGATATGCTCCAGGAACATCAGCTTCAAGGTGGTCTGAGAAGAGACACCCGTGCCGTTATCGTCATTCATCAGCATAAAGTATCCCTTCACGCTCTTGATGCCAAGTGAATCAGCATCAGAGAGTTCCACCGAATAATGCTGGGTACTCTGAATCATAATGGTACGCTGGGCAATACTGTCGTTACCAAACTGCACTGCGAGCATCGCAACACCATTGCGCATACCATCCTGGTAGATGAACTGCGCATCGAAATCGAGCATCAGGCGGTCGCCCTTATGGAAGGTAGAATCCACCTTGATATCGAAGCTGGTACTATTGAACGGCTTCACAGGCATGAACACCATCGATGTAGCGAGATTCCATACATTAGCCGTATCGCCGGTGGCAGAGAGATTAGCAAACTCTCCTCCCTCCTTGGCACTACCGCCCATGGCTGTAATCTCGTTGTTGTAACGGTCGGTCAGGTCCTTATACACATCCTCCAGCAGTTCGGTATGACGCATATAATAAACCATGGAAGAATCGAACTCGGCAGAGGTGACATCGTGCTTCCTGAGCACCGCCTCGCGATAAGCCAGGCTCTGTCCCTTGTCGCCGTTATCATCCATGTGTGCCATCGCCAGAGCCAGGTGATAATCATAAAGAATATCCGTCATCTTGCCCTTCGACAAGACGCCGCTAGGCAGGGAAGGCTTGCAGGATGAAACGCAGAAAAGCAATGCCATCACTGCCACAAGACAAATCATTAACTTCTTCATTCTCATGCCTCCTTTCTATTTCTTATCTTCCTTATTAGCAGAAGTCTCCTTCTTCTCCCCTTCCTTTTTCTTATTACTTCCTCCGAGCTGCTCCAGTTCCTTGCGGCAGAAGAGCAGCATGGAGATGATACCCACGCTGACGCAGGCATCGGCAAAATTGAATACAGGATCGAAGAATGTTCCCTGCTGACCACCCCAGAAAGGTACCCACTCCGGCCAGGTATAGTCGAAGAACGGGAAGCGGAACATATCTACTACCTTACCCATGAAGAAAGGTGCATAGCCATCGCCGAACGGTACCATATAAGATACATAATAAGGCGAGGATGCAGTGAACATCAGACCATAGAACATCGAATCGATCATATTGCCGATGGCACCCGTAAGTACCAGAGCTACGAGGATGATGTAGAGCAGACGATGCGTACCTCTCCTGATGATGCGATAGAGATAGACAATGAGAGCGACGATGGCTACAGAGCGCAGCAGGCTGAGCCAGAACTTGCCGATGAACGACATGCCCCACGCCATACCATTGTTCTCAATGAAATCGATAAAAAACCAATCTGTAACACGAACAGACTCGCCAAGGCAAAAGTGGGTCTTGATGTACAGCTTAATCCATTGGTCGATGATAAGCAGCACAACCACCATTGCCGTGACGAGCCAGCCGATATGTAAATTCCTTTTTTTCTCCATTTATTATTTCTTTCTAGCCTCCTTGGAAGCTACACTCAATGTGGCATGAGGTACTGCACGCAAACGCTCCTTAGGAATCAACTCGCCCGTCTCGCGGTCGATGCCATAGGTCTTGTTCTGAATGCGGACCAGCGCAGCCTCCAGCCCCTTGATGAACTTCTGCTGGCGCTGAGCCATCTGGATGATTTCCTCCTTGCTCTGTGCCTCGCTGCCCTCCTCAAGAGCCTTGTAGGTTGGTGATGTATCTACCACATCATTACTATCTGAGTGGTTGAGCTGAGCCATACAGTCACGGTAGGTCTGCTTTGCCACCTTTAACTTCTCTTCAATGATAGCGCGGAACTCCTCGAGTTCTACATCGCTATAACGTGCTTTTTCGTTAGCCATAGACGTTGTTTTGTTATAAAAGTTATTATTAGACTAGAGTTTTAAGGAAAGAAGTTAGAAGCAAGTAGCTTCGGATAACTCCTGACTCCTAACTTCTAACTCCTAACTATTTAATTCTTCTCTACGAGAATGTTCAACTTAAAGTCATCAAACTCGGTCTCAACACCTGCGTTGTCACCGATTTCGATGCTGTCAGCCAATACCTGACCCTTGATGTAGTCGCCGAATGACTCGATGGCTGCGTTGGTCTCCTCGTTGGAAGCCACAGTCACCTTGATGCGGTCGGTAATCTCCAGACCAGTCTCCTTGCGGAGGTTCTGGATACGGTTGATCAGCTCACGAGCCATACCCTCCTTCTTCAATTCAGGAGTCAACTCTACCTCAAGCGCTACGGTCAGATTGCCCTCGTTAGATACGAGCCATCCTGGGATATCCTCAGAGATAATCTCCACGTCGGCTACCTCTACTACGGCTTCCTGTCCGTCAATATTCAATGTGATGTTGCCTGCCTTCTCGAAGGCTGCAATCTGGTCCTGATCGAGCGCTGACATCTGGGCAGCAACACCCTTCATCAGCTTGCCGAACTTCTTACCCATCACTCTGAAGTTACACTTCACCTTCTTCACGAGAATGCCCTGACCCTCAATGAAGTTAACCTCCTTCACGTTCACCTCGTTCTTCAACAGTCCGGCTACTGCCTCGATGTGTGCCTTCTGTACATCATCTACGGCAGGAATCATGATCTGCTGGAGTGGCTGACGCACCTTGATGTTCACCTTGCGGCGCAATGCCAATACCATAGAAGTAATCTTCTGGGCGATGGCCATACGCTCCTCCAGGTCGGCATCGATAGCAGCCTCATCAGCTACTGGGAACTTATCCAGGTGTACGCTCTCCAACTCGCCGCCCAAGTCGTGATACAACTCGTCTGCATAGAATGGAGCGAATGGTGCCAAGAGCTTAGCCACTGTCATCAGGCAGGTATAGAGAGTCTGGTAAGCACTCAACTTATCCTCGCTCATCTCCTTACCCCAGAAACGTTTACGGTTCAGACGAACGTACCAGTTAGAGAGGTCATCGTTTACGAATGCATCGATGAGACGACCTGCGCGGGTTGGATCGTAGCCAGCCAACTCTCTGTCAACGCCCTTGATGAGGGTATTGAGTGAAGAGAGAATCCAGCGGTCAATCTCTGGGCGCTTCTCGAATGGCACCTGAGCAGCCTCAGCATCGAAACCATCTACGTTAGCATAGAGGGCGAAGAAGCTGTATGTATTATATAAGGTACCGAAGAACTTGCGACGGGTCTCGTCCACACCGTTAGGGTCGAACTTGAGGTTGTCCCAAGGCTCACTGTTGGTCATCATATAGAAACGAACAGGGTCGGCACCATACTTATCGATCATCTCGAATGGGTTGGTTACGTTACCCACGTGCTTACTCATCTTGTTACCCTTGGCATCGAGAACGAGACCAGAAGAGATGACGTTCTTGAAGGCTACGCTGTCGAATACCATGGTAGCGATGGCGTGCAGGGTGAAGAACCATCCACGGGTCTGATCCACGCCCTCGTTGATGAAGTCGGCTGGATAGAACTTAGGAGGAATAGCATATCCCTCGTAGGTGCTGTGGATGAGTGCATCGCGGTCTGCCTCTGTGCCACGGGCCATCTCACCCTCGAATGGGTAGTGGAGCTGGGCGTAAGGCATTGAACCTGAATCGAACCAAACGTCAATCAGGTCGCTCTCACGATACATTGGCTTGCCCTCCTCGTTAACCAATACAATCTTGTCAACGTATGGACGGTGGAGGTCAATCTTATCATAGTTCTCCTGACTGTAGTCGCCAGGAACGAAACCATTCTCCTTCAATGGGTTGCTCTGCATGATGCCGGCAGCCACTGACTTCTCGATTTCAGCATACAGCTCCTCAAGACTGCCGATGCACTTCTCGCCACGGTTCTCGTCACGCCAGATTGGCAATGGAGTACCCCAGAAGCGGGAACGTGAAAGGTTCCAGTCGTTCAGGTTCTCGAGCCAGTTGCCGAAACGGCCTGTACCGGTGCTCTCAGGCTGCCAGTTGATGGTCTTGTTGAGTTCTACCATACGCTCCTTGCGGGCTGTATCCTTGATAAACCAGCTATCCAATGGATAATAGAGGATAGGCTTGTCGGTACGCCAGCAGTGAGGATAGTTGTGCACGTGCTTCTCGCTCTTGAAAGCCTTGCCCTCCTGCTTCAACTCGTAGCAGAGTACGATGTTCAGGTCTTCAGCCTTATCAGAAGCCTTCTTGTCCCAAACACCATCCACATTAAACTGTGGGTCGTAGGCATTCTTCACGTAGTCGCCTGCGTGATGAGCGTATGCCTCCTTGTTGACGCAAGCGCTTACGAAGTTGTCATCGAGGTCTTCGATGAGATAGAACTTACCCTGCAGGTCAACCATTGGGCGGGTCTCGCCCTTCTTATTAATAAGGTAGAGGGCTGGGATGTTGGCATCCTTAGCCACCTTGGCATCATCGGCACCGAATGTAGGAGCGATGTGCACGATACCAGTACCGTCATCGGTAGTAACGTAGTCGCCGAGGATTACGCGGAAAGCCTCGCTATCCATCTCAACGAACTTATCGCGACCATCCTCAGAAGCGAATACCTTCTCAGGATGAGCAGCAGCATATTCTGTAACGAAAGCTGGAGCAAAAGCATCTACCTTCTCGCATGGCTTTACCCATGGCAGGAGCTGCTCGTAGTGCATGCCTTCGAGGTCGGTACCCTTCATGTGGTCGATGATGCGCCATGGGCACTGCTTCTTCTCCTTGTCGAATGGAAGGAGATCGCCCTCCTTGCACTCCTGGTCAGCCTTCAGATAAGAACCTACCAAAGCCTCAGCCATCACGAGTGTCATAGGCTCGCCATTGTAGAGGTTGTAGGTCTCGATAGCTACATAGTCAATCTTAGGACCCACACAGAGAGCCACGTTTGATGGCAAAGTCCAAGGTGTAGTGGTCCATGCGATGAAGTATGGCTTGCCCCACTTGGTCCACTCTGCCTTAGGATCCTTGATGAGGAACTGGGCTGTGGTAGTGAGGTCCTTGACATCGCGATAGCATCCAGGCTGGTTCAACTCGTGAGAGCTCAAACCTGTACCTGCGCCTGGAGAGTATGGCTGGATGGTGTAACCCTTGTAGAGCAGGCCCTTGTTGTAGAGCTGCTTGAGGAGCCACCAGAGAGTCTCGATATACTTGTTATCGTAGGTGATATAAGGATGATCGAGATCTACGAAGTAACCCATCTTCTCGGTCAACTCGCGCCACTCAGCGGTGAACTTCATCACGTTCTCACGGCACTTGTGGTTGTAGTCTTCTGTAGAGATATACTTCTCAGAAGCCTTGTTGTCGATATCCTTCTTGGTGATGCCGAGTTCCTTCTCGACACCGAGTTCAACAGGGAGTCCGTGGGTATCCCATCCCGCCTTGCGGTGAACCTGGAAGCCCTTCATGGTCTTGTATCTGTTGAATGTATCCTTGATACTACGTGCCAACACGTGGTGAATACCCGGGTGGCCATTAGCTGATGGAGGTCCCTCGAAGAAGATAAACTGAGGGCAGCCTTCACGCTCGTCGATAGACTTGTGGAAGATATCATTTTTCTCCCACGCTGCTAGTACGTCATTGTTTGTCTGAGTCAAATTCAGACCGTTGTGCTCGGCAAATTTCTTAGCCATATTATCTATTTTAATTTTATATTGTTTTTACTTTTGGGCGCAAAGTTACAAAAAAAAAAGGTTTTACCCAAAATCTTTAATATATTTTCTACTTATATATACAAAAAAGACTCCTAAATGACTGAAAAATTGCTCTTTTCAAGTCATTTAGGAGTACTAAAACCTAAAATAAATGAAATATGATAAACTAAATGTTTCTAAAAGTAATGGCGGCTAACCATTGACTACTTGATAACAAACTTCTTGCCATTGCAGATGTACATACCTGGAGACAGGACATACTCTGCATCAGAAACCTTGTTCACTTCGGCTACCTTCACACCATTGATAGAGTAAATCTGCAACTTAGCAGGAGCCTTCTTGCAACCTACCTGGTTGATACCTGTTGAGGCAGACTCATTGGTCTTACCGTTGCGGTAATAAACTGCACCGTTCTCGAAAGCATTGGTCTTACCGTTGCGGTCATAAACTGCACCGTTGACGAAAGCAAAAGTTTCTGTCTGGTTGACACCATTACCATTATTGTTGAAGATAATATTAGTAGGAGCACCTGTCAAATCACCATCAAACTTCCACATCCAGACATCCAGACCATTCTTCTTCATGTCAGTCTTAGTACAGCTTACACCTGGCCAGGTACCACCGGTAAAGTTGTCTGCATCATTCCAAGCCCATACGTGGATGTCACTCCATTCTGCAGGAGCGAGGAAGTAAGCGAAGATACCTGTTGGAGTAGGAATAACTACCTCTTTTATCTTGTTGAAGGTTGCAGAACCAGTCTTGGTTTCATTGTCAGTATTGGTTGCGCTCCAAGTTACAGTCTTGCTCTCGCCTTCCATCATGTCAGCACCGAGAGTGAAAGTAGCAGCCTTACCAGGAGTAAAAGCCACCTGCTCGCCATCACCAATCTTATACCAACCGCTCTTGGCATTGTTGCTGAGGGTTGCTGTTACGGAGATAGTCTTCTGGAAGTCACCACCATTAGGACTCAAAGTAACCTTGGCTGCAGTATTGACAGGAGCGTCAATCTTCTCATTGGTCTTACCGTTGCGGTCATAAACTGCACCGTTGACGAAAGCAAAAGTTTCTGTCTGGTTGACACCATTACCATTATTGTTGAAGATAATATTAGTAGGAGCACCTGTCAAATCACCATCAAACTTCCACATCCAGACATCCAGACCATTCTTCTTCATGTCAGTCTTAGTACAGCTTACACCTGGCCAGGTACCACCGGTAAAGTTGTCTGCATCATTCCAAGCCCATACGTGGATGTCACTCCATTCTGCAGGAGCGAGGAAGTAAGCGAAGATACCTGTTGGAGTAGGAATAACTACCTCTTTTATCTTGTTGAAGGTTGCAGAACCAGTCTTGGTTTCATTGTCAGTATTGGTTGCGCTCCAAGTTACAGTCTTGCTCTCGCCTTCCATCATGTCAGCACCGAGAGTGAAAGTAGCAGCCTTACCAGGAGTAAAAGCCACCTGCTCGCCATCACCAATCTTATACCAACCGCTCTTGGCATTGTTGCTGAGGGTTGCTGTTACGGAGATAGTCTTCTGGAAGTCACCACCATTAGGACTCAAAGTAACCTTGGCTGCAGTATTGACAGGAGCGTCAATCTTCTTGGCACTTGTACCACCATCATACTCCAAGTGGATACCGCCTGTGATACCAGTGATTTCACCAGACTGTGCACCATTTCCATTATTCAAGATGACATTGAAATTCTCTACGCCATCGAAAGAGTAAGTCCAGTATTTAGCACCATCAATCTCCACAGGACCGGCCATTACCTTACCAGGCCATGCGCCTGTCAAGTCTTTGCCGTCTGTACCTGTTGTCCAAGCATGGATGTGAGGAGCATTAGCAGCCTTTACATATACCATGATAGAAGCATTAGGATCTACCTTGGTGAAGGTCAAGCTACCGCTCTTCACTTTACCGTCCTGGCCCTCTGCGCTCCAATCAATAGTCTTGGTGTCGCCAAAGTTCATACCTTCGCCGATGGTAAGGTTCTCACTCACACCAGGAGTCAAGTTCACCTTATCCTGGCCTTGTATCTGATACCAACCAGACTTAGCGTCTTCAGAGAGAGTAACTGTCATGTTAATAGTCTCAGTGCGGAATGATCCACCTGCCTGTGAGAATGAAACGCTTGCAGGCTGAATAGGAGCCTCATCAATCCAAGTTGTACCAGCCTCTTCATTACCATCATAGGTCTGACCACCCTTATGCTGAGCAGCAGTTTCGTAGATGAAAGCGCCATCCTCAATGAGCTTGCCACCAGTCCAGTCTTTCACGAGTACGCGAACCTGACCCTGATTATTAGGAGCATCAACAGTGATAGTAGAACCTGTGTAAGTCTTGCCTGTTACCAAGTCTGTATAAGTACCAGCTGGGCAATCTGTGAAAGTAGCACCACCATTGAGGGCTACGAGTGCATAACTGTCCTTATAAGCACGCTTGAAGGCGATACCACCCTTGGCAGGAGTACAACCATCGTCAGTCCACTGACCCTTACGGAGAGCAGGAACAGCCTGACGAATCTTGTTCAGACGGATGAGGTGCTGAGCCACATCATGATTCAAAGAGGCAGCCACATTACCAGAAGCCTTGTATTCACCGAAGTCTGATGCTTCTACATCACCTGTGATATAACCACCGAAGTAAGCACGACCAGTGTTAGAAAGAGGACCATTAGGACCTTTGTCAATTACAGAACCACGACGGAAACCTACCTCAGAACCATAATAGAGACATGGGATTCCACGGAAGGTAAACAAGAGAGAGAGGTTCTCAGCCCACTGAGCATCTGTACCACCGAAACGGTTGGTATCGCTTGGACCTGGACTATAGTCATGGCTATCTACATATACCACATTGAAAGTAGCGTCATTATAGCACTCGTCGCCGCTTGCCAAGCTGAAAGCCTGTTGGGCAGTGTTGTAGCTGTAGTGCATAGGGAAGTCAATGACGTTGAATCCGCTTGACTGAGAATAGTCTGGCTCGTGCCATGCACCATTGAGCATCTTGGCATTGTTGCTCTTTGGAGAAGTAGTCTCCTCCAAGCAAAGCAGTTGTGGGCCTACAGGCTCAGAACCCTCAGGAATCACCTGATTATCCCAGTAACTTTTGCTTCCATCCCATTTGTTGAGCAAGGCCTCGTCCGACTTCCAGGTATAGAAGTAGCAAGAGAGGTTTGCCTGACCTCTATAGGTTACATCGTTCATACGTGTACAAACCTCACCATACATAAAGAAAGGTGCCTTGTTCAAGCGCTTGTTCTCGTACTGCTTACCAAGTGCTTCAAATTGAGGGATAAACTCCTTGTTGAATGTCAAGCGGGAGATGTGGCCGGATGTATCAATACGGAAACCATCGACACCCATCTTGATAAACTGTCCATAGCAATCTACGAGATACTTAGCCACGTAGTCGTTCTCTGTGTTGAGATCCACACAATCACCAGCAATCTGACCCATCCAACGGCTTGGGAAGTCCCAGTTCCAGTTGTTGGCAGTATGGTGCCAATAGTTGTGTATATCGTGGTTATTGCCATCTGTATTCTTCATCAGGGCAAGACGACGCTGATACTGTATCTTTACATTGCCCAAGTAATCATTGCCCAACTTTCTCTCATCAGGGATCATACAAGCATCAATGTATGCTTGGTTACGAAGATGAGTATCACGGTCGAACATCTTGCAGAGCTTCTCCTCACCGAAGTTACTGGTGTGGTTGAGCACGATGTCAAGAATGATCTTGATACCCTTGGCGTGAGCCTTGTCGATGAGTTCCTGGAACATCACGTCACCGCTCTTTTTGCCGTCACCACTCTGATAGCGGCAGTCAACCTTAGAGAAATCCATGGCATGATAGCCGTGGTAGTCGTAACCAGAAGCGTTCTGTACGACAGGAGTAATCCAGATGGCAGTGAATCCAAGCGCCTTGATGTAGTCGAGCTTGTCAATCACACCCTGGAAGTCACCACGCCAACAAGGATCCTTGGTACTCTTCTGTGCTTCCTGGTTGTCCCAGCAGAGCACGTTGTTACTTGGATCTCCATCGTAAAAACGGGTGGTGATCATGAAATAGATACTTTCGTCTCGGAAATCAGTACGATTGCTGGTAAACGTGTCTGTAGCCATCGTCTGCATAGAGACCAACATGAGCATTAAAACCGCCCATAATTTTGCGACAAGTTTCTTCATAATGAAATTGTTAAGTTAAAATTAATTAGTTGAATTATCTGCCGCAAAATTACAAACTATGTCTATCCGCCCAACAAGATATTTCACGTTTCTGCTGATATTTTTGTGCAATCGATTTCTCAAATATTAAGAAAAAGAGGCTGGATTCTGTAAACCAAATATTTACAAAATCCAGCCCCTTCAAGAGTATATAATTAATATAACGGGCGCGCCAGAAAACAGAAAGAATATTGTACTTTTGGCTTGTCCGAAATCAATTTCAGAGGTTTTCAGCCTCTTGCAGCCAGATGGTGGATGCGGCATCACTAGGCATGCGCCAGTCGCCACGAGGACTCAGGCTCACACTTCCCACTTTCGGACCATCAGGCAGACAGCTTCGCTTGAACTGCTGGTTGAAGAAACGGCGAACAAATGTCTTGAGCCATTTCTTGATAGTCTCCTCATCGTAGGAATCAGGATCGTTGTCACTGATCTTCACACGCTCCAGCTTGGTATCGATAAACGCCTTCTTTGCCAACATGTAAATCTTGGAAGGACGGAAACCGAAACGCAGGAAGTAATAGAGGAAGAAATCGTGCAACTCGTATGGTCCTACCAGGTCTTCCGTCTTCTGCTTGATATTACCATTTTCATCGGCAGGAATCAGTTCTGGACTGATTGGCGTATCGATGATGTCACGCAGGGTGATGCGGCTCTGCTCATCCACCCCACTCTCGGCAACATGGTTCACGAGATGACGGATCAGGGTCTTAGGGATGCTGGCATTCACGCCATACATGCTCATGTGGTCGCCATTATAGGTAGCCCATCCCAGAGCCAGCTCAGAAAGGTCGCCGGTGCCTATCACCATACCACCCATCTTGTTGGCAAGGTCCATCAGAATCTGTGTACGCTCGCGTGCCTGAGAATTCTCGTAGGTTACATCATGCACGCTGGCATCATGACCGATATCCTCGAAATGCTGGGTCACTGCCTTGGCGATACTGATTTCACGGATGGTGATGCCCAGACTCTTCATCAGCGAGATGGCATTATTATATGTTCTATCGGTGGTTCCGAAACCTGGCATGGTAACACCCACGATGCCACGGCGGTCCATCTTCAGCTTATCGAATGCCTTCACGCAGACGAGCAGGGCAAGGGTGGAATCCAATCCGCCGCTGATGCCCACTACCACCGTCTTGGCATGGGTGTGGACGATGCGCTTGGCAAGACCCATCAGCTGGATATTGAAAATCTCCTCGCAGGAGGCATCCATATCGCTGCTGGTAGGAATGAAAGGATGGGGATTCACCTCACGCTCCAACACGAACTCGCGCTCGTTCTCGGTAGGATCAGCATCGATGTTACGGATGTTGAACTGTCCGCCGAGAACCGAATATTTGATGTTGCGCTGGGCGTTGACATAGGTGGAATTGGTGCGACGCTCTGAACGGAGTTTCTCCACATCAACCTGCGCGATAACCATCTGAGGATCAAGAGAGAAACGTTCACCTTGTGCAAGTAAAGCTCCATTCTCATAAACCAGGGCATTTCCGCCATATACCACATCCTGCGTGCTCTCGCCAAAACCACAGGAACTGTAGATGTAACCCGTCATGGTGCGGGCACTCTGCTGGCTCAGCAGACTCTTCAGATAGTTGTGCTTTCCGATGAGTTCATCGCTCGCAGAGAGGTTGAAGATGAGGTCGGCACCAGCCAGTGCCAGCTTGTTGCTAGGAGGAGCCGGCGCCCATACATCCTCGCATATCTCTACGCCAAACTGCACGCCGTCATAGGTGCGGAAAATCTGCACATCCGGAGTCAGCTTCACCTTGTGTCCGGCATAGCGGACCTCGCAGTCGCGCAAATCCTGGGCAGAGGCAAACCAGCGCTTCTCATAGAACTCACTGTAGTTAGGGAGATAGGTCTTAGGCACGATGCCCAGGATCTGTCCGTGCTGGATCACGATACCGCAATTCAGCAGCAGATCGCCAGCCACTACCGGAGCGCCGACAATGGAGATGATGTCGAGTTTGCGGGTGAAATCAAGCAGCATCATCACCGCCTGCTCTGACGATTCCAGGAGCATCTGCTGGCGGAAAAGGTCCTGACAGGAATAGCCTGTAATAGACAATTCCGGGAAGGTAATGATCTCTACGCCCTTGCCTTCAGCCTGGGCTATCAGATCTTCTATCTGTTGGGTGTTGAAGATTACATCGCCTACCTTGACGGCAGGGATGGCACTTGCCACCTTCATAAATCCGTACTTCATGTTACTTTGAACTTTGAGATTTGAACTTTGAACTTTATGATTACTTTTATCGGATTGTTACCTGTGTGGCACCATATCCATACTCCTGGAAAGAAGCATCCTGATAGGTGCAGTTCTTATAGCGATAGTTCAGCTCATGGATGAGTGCCTGGCGCAGAACGCCTTCGCCCTTGCCATGAATGAAGATAATCTTCTGCCCCTTGTTCTTCTTGTTCTCTGCCATTGTCTTCTTGAAGATATCCATCTGATAATGAAGAATATCTGCAGAATTCATTCCAGCAGTTGTTTCAAGCACCTCGTCTGCATGAAGATCGACGATGAGGGTACCGTCATCCTTCTTGCTCTTCTTCTTGCTGGTGTTGGCAATCACCTTCTCGTCCTTGTACATCTGCTCCTTCAATCGCTTGGAATCGATGACCAGCGGACGGGCTACCTCGTCGTTCTCCACGATGGTGAAGAGATAGGCTGGAGTCTCGAAGAAATCATTCTCCTCGAAGAGATGGAGCTTGTAGAACTTCACTGGGTCCAGGCGGAACTGAACATCCGTAGCTGGCTTCAGTAGGAAAGGCTTGTCCTTCTTGTAGGCAATCATCTGGATGGCGATGTGCTCCATCTCATTCAAAGCCTCACGACCGAATTCCTCGATGAAGAGCTTGGTGTTTGGCTCTATTTCACCCTCTGCCTTCAGGGTCCACGCATTGCCCTCAGCTACGAGATAGGTGTAGCGCAGATAGTAGTTGCTGTCGTTCACCATATACGACTCGAAGCGGGTATTGGTCACATCCTTGATATCGATAGGCACGAAGGCGAGATAGGCGCTGAGCTTGTTGCCGCCCGTACGTTCCTGAATCTGCTTTACGAAGGTAATCTCGCGGTCGGCAGCATCATACTCCTCTACGTTCATATCCACATCATTCTCGTGCTCGTTCAGGATAGCCTTGATGCTTCTGCTGTCCTGATGCAGTTCGGTGTTGGCATGCTCTTCAGCCTTCTGCTTGGCATCCATCTTGGCAGAGATCATCTTGCCCATGGCATAGTCATCCTGCTCTACCACTACCACCTCGTTGATCGGCATCGGAATCTCGAAACCATCTTCATCCTCTACCAGCACGATATTCTTGCCCTGGAAGCCAGCCACCTTTCCGCCGCCCACTTCGCTCAGGAATCTTACTTTATCACCTTTCTTCATATTTCTATTTATTTTTTTATTTTTATCTCATTATTTATCTATCCTTAACTCAAAATCTATTTTCCCTCAAGCGGAAACACTCTTTCTGAAATGAGGATACACTTTGCAAAGGTACAAAAGATATTGCAGAATATGGATGTTTTTAATATTTTTAATGCAAGTAAGAAAATAATCTTGATGAAAAGCACCGGGTTTGGGATATTTTTTATATCTTTGCAAGTAGATTGCATATAAGATTGCACATCGTTAATGTATCACTCTTAAACAATGATTGATTATGATTACATTTCCATGCGCCAAGATCAACCTTGGCTTAAATATAGTAAGCAAGCGCGCTGATGGTTACCACAATCTGGAAACCGTATTCTACCCTATCCCCCTGACTGATGCCTTGGAGATCAAGCTGATGGGAGAAGAATTTCCTAGCGAGGTAGCATGCGACCTGAAGATTACAGGCAATGCCGTGGATTGCGAAGAACAGAAAAACCTGGTGGTGAAGGCATATAATATGCTGGCTGCCGACTTCAAGATTCCCCGCATTCATACGCATCTCGTCAAGCGAATCCCATCTCAGGCAGGAATGGGTGGCGGCTCTGCGGATGCTGCCTACATGATCCGTCTGCTCGATGAGCGTTTCCGCCTGAACATCGGTATTCCTGAAATGGAGCGATATGCTGCCAAATTGGGTGCCGACTGTGCCTACTTCATCAGTGCGGACCCGGAGAATGGAGATACAGCCTGCTATGCTGAGGGTATCGGCGATGTACTGATGCCGGTAAGCGGTCCTGGAGATAACATGAAGGGATATTACATCGTGATTGTAAAGCGTGATGACATCGCCGTAAGCACCAAGGATGCCTACGCTGCCATCACTCCAAAGAAGCCTGCGAAATGCTGCCGCGACATCGTTCGCCAGCCTATCGAGACCTGGAAGGATGAACTTGTCAACGATTTCGAGGCGCCTATCTTTGCGATGCATCCAGAGTTAGCAGAAATCAAGCAGAAGCTCTATAATCTGGGGGCTGCATATGCAGCTATGAGCGGTAGCGGCAGTGCCATCTTCGGTATATTCAAGCATAAGCCTGCCAATATCGAAGAGCAGTTCGAAGGAATGTTCTGCAAATTATTAAAACTGTAAAAGGAATATTCTGAAAAGGATTAATGCATTAAAAAAGGACCAAATTGCCCCACACGCTCTGAAAGGGCAGAAGCTCCTAGCCCAGGGCAACACCCTGGGTTAAACATATAAATAATCAAGGCGCCCTGTAAGGGCAAAAGCTTAAAACACGACACAATGAACGAAGAAACACATCAGAAACTGATGACTATCAAGCGAAGCTTTCGCTTGCTGATGAATGGCCCGGGTTCGCAATCCATGCGCGACAAGGGCTTGGGATATAAACTGAATTGGGGTGTACCCTTCTATGAATTGAAGAAGATGGCGCAGGAATACGGTAAGGACTACGACCTCGCCATTGAACTCTGGAAAGAAGACATCCGGGAGTGCAAGATTCTTGCTACCCTCATCATGCCTGCCGATAAGATGCTGGCTGAAATCACGGATATCTGGATGGAACAGGTGCAGAGCCAGGAAATGGCTGAGATGCTTGCCTTCAATCTGCTGCAATATGTGGAATATGCGCCGGTGATTGCATATCAATGGATGGCAAGCAATAAACCGCTGTATGAGATTGCCGGATTCCAGCTTCTTGCCCGCCTCTTTGCGAATGGTAAGGAGCCTAACGATCGTGGAATCAATGAATTCCTGGATCAGGCTGCCGTGGCATTGCAGGGTGATAATATGGGAGTGAAGCATGCTGCCGCCAATGCAGTGATGCGCTTCTGCGATTTCGGAGAGGATTTCGAGAATATCGCCAGAGGGGCGCTCAAGGGTATCTTCGAAATATAATTTTATCTGCGGAGAATCATTCATCGGATCTCACGCGGAGTTTTTATTCATCGGATTATGCGGAGTTATCGGAAACATTCTTGCTTCTCGGATTACGCACGGATTAAACGGAAAGCGACCTATGCGGTCGAGGGAGCTGAAACCACATTTGATAGGGTCACGCAGATTTCGCAGATAACGCAGATTTTTTTGATTGACTCTTTTTATGTCCCACAGATTTCACAGATATACACAGATTTTTGACCTAAAATCTGCGTCATCTGCGAAATCTGCGTGACTATACATCATGCTGCTCCGGTTCCTCGACCGAACAGGTCGCTTTCCGTCTAAATTCCGTGCGTAATCCGAGAAGCAAGAATGTTTCCGATAACTCCGCGTATTCCGATGAAAAATATCACATAACGAAAAATATCACATGAAATACTTCTGGTATTCGTTTTCGAAATTCGGAGTGAAAACACCCTTGCCGATGTTTTCCTTGATTTCTTCCTTACTCCAGAATCTGCCACCAGACAACTCTTCCTGGCTCGGCTTCACTTCACCATCATATACACAACGGTGAACATACACCAGCTCCTTTTCTCTCTGACTCTCAAAGACATAATGTCCTAAAGACTCCGGTTCGAAATCGGTGATACCCAGCTCTTCCCTTACTTCACGATGAAGCGCCTGGTTTACACTCTCGCCTAAATCCACATGTCCGCCACAGGCAGTATCCCACTTATCAGGCTGGATATCCTTCCATGCCGGACGGTGCTGGAGATACAGTTCCCCCTTACTATTGAATACATGCAGATGAACCACAGGATGCAGTATCTTGCATCCATCATGGGCATGACCTCGGGTGATGGCACCCAAGATATTACCCATTTCATCTACTATCGGAAATTCCTCGTTCTTATTATCTGTCATATTTATAAAGAATTAAAATAGCTCTATAGAGAATTAGAATAGCCCCACACGCCCTGAAAGGGCAGAAGCTCCTAGCCCAGGGTAACACCCTGGGTAAAGCAGCAGGTGGCAATGCGCCCTGTAAGGGCAAAAGCTTTATAAATCACCAGGAATCTGAAAGCTTTTGCCCTTACAGGGCGACTGGTTGGCAACCATGTTAACCCAGGGCGATGCCCTGGGCTAGAAGCTTCTGCCCTTTCAGGGCGTGTGAGGCCATATTAGAAACAAAAAGTTTTATTTATATCATTACGTATTATATCATTACTTTCTATAAGGTTCCGTACTCCTCAGAATAGCGGAGCATCTGGTCGGTATAACTCTCCTCATAATCGAGATTTACGTCGATAGGATTACCCTCCTCATCATAGACCAGCGTCATCTTTGGATTGATGAAACCCTTGTATGGAGCCAGGTTCAACTTCTTGTATCTCGCCAGAATCTCGCGATGCAAGTCTGGATCAATATTCACGGCATACTTCTCTACCAACTGGCGTGCTGCCTCGAAATCTCCCTCGCTCTTGATTCGCTGAATCTCTGCAAGGAGTTCTCCGAAAAGATGACGGAGCTTCCCGTAATCATTCACCTTCACATAGGTGCGGGTGGTTACGATATTTCCCTCAGCATCCTTCAGGGCATCCTCGGCAGAAGCATAGCTTACTTCTTCAGTAACCAGTTCCACGGATCCCTCGGCATGCTCCAGGGTCCACCAGGCTATGAGGGCACGATTTCTCATGTGCGCCTCCTCTATCTTGTCACCCTCCTTGATTCGGATAGTCTGGGTGAGCAAACCGTTCATCAGATAACTGTAATACTGCGCCTTGTAAGCTTCATCATTCGGAGTCAGTCCCAACTCAACCAACTTATGGTCAGCCACATAGTACAGACCGAAAAGATCGGCTCTCGCCTCCTCTATCGTGTTGCCATACGCCTTCAGGGCATCAGGATCGGTGCCAGGAAGAAGCTGACCGCTGCCGTGTCCCAGACACTCGTGAAGGTCGGTATGCAGGTCGTCAGTGATATCAGCATACTGGTTCATCAGCGCCACAGTCTCCTCATCGATGACAAACTCATCTCTGAATCCATTGCCCTGAGCCGCCTTGTTGTAGGCATCAGTCAGGTTGCCGATGGTAACGCTCTTCGAACCGTGCTCCTGACGGATCCAGTTGGCATTAGGCAGATTGATGCCGATAGCCGAAGCAGGATATTCCTCTCCGCCGAGCATCGCCGCACAGATTACGTTGGCAGTAACGCCCTTCACCTCCGGTTTGCGGAAACGTGGATCCACAGGCGAATGATCCTCAAACCACTGAGCATTCTTACTGATGGTCTGGGTTCGCTGGGTAGCCTCCAGGTCCTTGTATTCCACGATACCCTCCCAGGTACCTTTCAATCCCAATGGGTCGCCATATACCTCGATGAATCCGTTGATGAAATCCACCATACCTTCGTGCTGCTCTACCCAGGCGATACTGTATCGGTCGAAATCCTCAAGATTACCGGTGCGATAGAACTTCACGAGCAGGTCGATGACATGCTTCTGTCCCTCATTTTCAGCGAATTTCTGCGCCTTGAGCAACCAGGACACGATTTCCTTGATAGGCTCACTATAGAGTCCATCCTCCTTCCACACCAGCTCAATCATCTCGTTGTTGCGCTTGGTGAGCTTGGAGTTGAGTCCGTAAGATGGCGGTGTCGGATTAGAGGCATCCTTCAATCGGGCATAGAATCTCTCCACTTCCGCCTGAGTCACATTCTCATAGAAGTTGCAGGCAGAAGTCTTTACCAGATCTTCGCCATCGGTCTGGTTCACTCGTTTCGGCATCACCTCCGGATCGAAGATGACAGGTACGAGCTGAGCGAGGAGATCTTCCTTGCTCTCTCCTCTCTTGAGGGGCAACTCATCCTCAGAGATTTCCTCCATCAACTGATAGAAGAATTCCTCAGAGAATCCCGGCTTGAATTTCTCGCAGCCATAATGATGATGAATGCCGCTGGCAAACCATACGCGCTTCAGATATACTTCGAAAGCCTTGAATTCTTCGGAATCGCATACAGAAGAAGTTTCGATTTGAGTAGTAGAATCGCTTGCTGTCTCTGTGTTTTCGATAGCCTCTCCGATTATACCCTTGTAATGGCGATAGATTGCCTCCAGGGTTTTGCGAATGCGCAGGTTGTACTTTCCCTGCTGGTCGAACGTGATGTCACGTCCCATCAGGGTAGCCTTTGCCAGGCAGTAAATATACAATTTCTGATTGAGCGACAATGCATCGAATCCCTTCAGCTCGTAACGCAGCATCTGGATGTCGGCAAAGCGCTCGTGGGTGTTTACATTACAATTTGCCATGTTCTAAACCTTTATTTCTAGCGCAAAAGTACGACAATTATTTGGATTTTCAAACTTTTCTGCCAACTTTTCTTATTTTATTGAAAGAAATGTAATAAATCTCCCGTTTTTTACGTAACTTTGCAGGAATATCCAACGAAAAAGAAGAAAATATAGTTAAGAAATATGCAAATCAACGAGATATTGAAATCTTACTTCGGATACGATTCCTTCCGACCCAACCAGGAAGCCATCATCCGGGAAGTGATGCAAGGTAACGACTGTCTGGTGCTGATGCCGACGGGCGGTGGAAAGAGTCTGTGCTATCAGGTTCCGGCGCTGGCCATGGAGGGAACGGCAGTGGTCATTTCGCCACTCATCAGTCTGATGCACGACCAGGTGGAAGCCCTCAAGGCGAACGGCATTCCAGCCGAAGCTCTCAACAGCGGCAACGATGTAACCGATGATCTCATCATCCGCAGAAGATGCGAAGCGGGCGAACTGAAACTGCTCTATGTTTCGCCCGAAAAACTCCTCAGCGAGATACCTTATCTGTTCAGCAACATCAAGATTTCGCTCTTCGCCGTAGATGAAGCCCACTGTATCAGTCAGTGGGGCCACGATTTCCGTCCGGAGTATTCCCAGCTCGGACTCCTACACGAGAAATTCAATGGAGTGCCGGTGATGGCGCTCACGGCTACAGCCGATAAGATTACCCGAGAGGACATCATCAACCAGCTGCATCTGAACGGCCAGACCTTCGTGAGCAGTTTCGACCGTCCGAACCTCAGTCTTACCGTGCGCCAGGAAAGTACGAAGAAGGAGAAGCTGAAATTCATTTACCATTTCATCGCCCGTCGCCCAGACGAGGCAGGCATCATCTACTGCCTCTCGCGCAAGAATACGGAGATGGTGGCAGAGGCTTTGCAGGAGCATGGCATACAGGCAGAAGCCTATCATGCCGGACTCTCTGCCCAACAGCGAGCCTCTGTACAGGAACGTTTCAAGATGGACCAGATAGAAGTGGTGTGCGCTACCATCGCCTTCGGAATGGGTATCGACAAGGGCAACGTGCGCTGGGTGATTCACTACAACATGCCGAAGAGCATCGAGAGTTTCTATCAGGAGATAGGACGAGCCGGAAGAGACGGCGCTCCTGCCGATACGGTATTGTTCTATTCGATGGCAGATATCATCACCCTCCGTTCTTTCTGCGAAGAAAGCGGACAGAAATCGGTGAATCTGGAAAAACTGCGAAGAATGGAAGAATACGCCGAATCGAGAGTCTGCCGAAGAAGAATCCTCCTGAATTATTTCGGAGAGACCTCCAGTAAGGATTGCGGTCATTGTGATGTCTGCAACAATCCGCCCCGCACTTTCGATGGTACCGTGCTTACCCAGAAGGCGCTGAGTGCCGTGGTCCGTGCGGGAGAAAAGATTGCCGTAGGTACCTGCATAGAGATATTGAGAGGTATGCAGACGCCTGCCATTGCGAGAAATCACTATAACGAATTGAAGACCTTCGGTGTGGGCAAGGATGTAAGCGTTCGCGATTGGCAGACCTATCTGCTGCAGATGCTCCAGATGGGTTTCTTCGAAGTGGCGTATAACATGCATAACCAGATGAAGGTCACGCCATTAGGCTGGAAGGTCCTCAAGGGAGAACATCAGGTTTCATTGGCGATTATGGAGAATGAAGAGCGGGCTCCTCGTCAGCAAAGGGTCAACAGACCTTCAAGAGGAAGCAGCATCCCTGTAGTTCATGCCGAGCGTGTGATTTTTGAGGAAGAAATGGCGGGTGTAGAAGATAAGAAGCTCTTCGAGTATCTGCGTAAGATCCGTAAGAATCTTGCCGATGAACAGGGCTATCCTCCATACATCGTGCTATCAGATAAGAGTCTGCACGAATTGACGAAGATGAAGCCAACCACCCTCCAGGCATTCGGTCTCATCAGCGGTATCGGCGAATTCAAAATCAAGAAATATGGCGATACATTTATCAAAGCCATCAAGAAATATACAGGCAAATAGCCTATACTCCACTCGCCCTGAAAGGGCGTGTGGGGATAACAAGAAAAAACAAAACATAAAAAAGAGGTAATCCGGGAAACCAGATTACCTCTTTTTTTATGATGAAACGGGGAAGCTTAGTTATTCACGCTACCTCCCACAATATCGAGCAATTCATTCGTAATGGCCTGTTGACGACTCTTGTTGTACTGAAGATTCAGTTCACGCAAGAGTTCATCGGCATTATCCGTAGCAGTCTGCATGGCAACCATACGGGCAGCATGCTCACTCGCCTGACTATCCAACAAAGCAGTGTAAACCATCAGATGAAGCTGCTTAGGAATCAATACTCCCAATACAGTCTCCAGATCCGGCTCCACGATGAAGTCATCGTTCAGAGGATGCGCCTCTGCACGCTGTCTTTCATCCTCACTAGCCTGCTTCTTGCGCAGATACTCCTGAGCCTTCGCCGTAGCCACATTCGATGTGAGGTCACGGTCGTTGTCCTCTCCTATCGCCTCAGTGCTGAGGTCGATAGGCAGGAAAGTCTTCTGGGTCAGGATCTGCGAACCGGCACTCTTGAAGTGGTGATAGATCATCTCCACCTTGTCGAGTTCACCAGCTGCATACTGCTTGGCAAGCTTGCGGGCGATGTCGGCACAAGCGCCTGAATTAGGATGATCGGCAAGATCCAAGAAGTTACCGCCAATCTTCAAACCCAGCTTCTGTGCCTTCTCAGCCACCTTTCTGCCGATAGGATATACCGTAATGTCGTCAATGCCATGAGCCTTATACTCGTCCACCGCCTGAATCATCATCTTGATGACGTTGGAGTTGAAACCACCGCACAAGCTGCTGTTAGAGCTATATACGATGAGAGCCACACGCTTGATTTCCTTGTGCTCCACCTGCAACTCATGGTCCACATTCGGAGTACTCACCAGGAAGCTCTTCAGGATATGCTCCAGCATATTCTCATAAGGCAGCATATTCTGGATAGCTACCTGAGCATGATGCAACTTGCTGGAAGCCACCATCTTCATCGCACTCGTAATCTTACGGGTACTGTTGACGCTGGCGATGCGAGTCTTAATCTCTTTTAACGACGGCATAGGCTATTACGCTTTATATTGTCCTGCTACATTAGCCATGGTATCCTTGATCACCGCGATGCAATCGTCGGTGAGCTTACCATCAGCCAAAGTCTCGATTACGTCGGCGTGCTGGCTGCGCATAGCGTCGAGGAACTGATCCTGGCAATCGCGAACCTTATCCATAGGCACGTCGTGCATCAGTCCGTGCACACCACAATAGAGGATAGCCACCTGCTCGCCCACTGGCATAGGGCGATACTGAGGCTGAACCAGCAACTGGTCGTTCTTTCTACCACGGTCCAGTGTCATCGCTGTTACGGCATCCATATCGCTTGAGAACTTGGAGAAGGCCTCCAGCTCACGATACTGAGCCATATCAATCTTCAGTGTACCAGCCACCTTCTTCATACTCTTGATCTGGGCAGAACCACCTACACGGGATACAGAGATACCTACGTTGATAGCTGGACGGAAGCCCTGGTTGAAGAGGTCGGTCTCAAGGAAGATCTGACCGTCGGTGATGGAAATCACGTTGGTTGGGATGTATGCTGATACGTCACCAGCCTGAGTCTCGATGATAGGGAGGGCTGTCAAAGAACCGCCACCCTTTACGTGACCCTTCATACACTCTGGAAGGTCGTTCATCTGCTCGGCTACCTCCTGCTGGTCGTTGATACGAGCGGCACGCTCCAACAGACGAGAGTGGAGATAGAACACATCACCAGGATAAGCCTCACGTCCTGATGGACGGCGGAGGATCAGAGATACCTCACGATAAGCCACAGCCTGCTTACTCAAGTCATCGTATACTACGAGAGCTGAGTAACCACGGTCGCGGAAGTACTCACCGATAGCAGCACCGGCAAATGGTGCGTAATACTGCATGGCTGCAGGATCGGCAGCGGTAGCACTTACGATGATGGTATATGGCAGGGCGCCATGCTCCTTGAGGTTCTGTACCAATGCTGCAACGGTAGATGCTTTCTGACCGATAGCTACATAGATACAATATACTGGCTTGCCAGCCTCATAGAAACTCTTCTGGTTGATGATGGTATCCACTGCGATGGCAGTCTTACCGGTCTGACGGTCGCCGATGATCAACTCACGCTGTCCACGTCCGATAGGAATCATGGAATCCACGGCCTTCAAACCTGTCTGCAGAGGCTCCTTCACTGGCTGACGATAGATCACACCAGGAGCCTTACGATCCAGCGGCATCTCGAAAGCGCCTGTGAGATCGATATCACCCAGACCATCGATAGCCTGACCCAGAGGGTTAACGACAC
>ERZ1026878.265-NODE-265-length-43121-cov-43.332861_pt1 | contig 43121 bp, 33 predicted proteins | sample MGYA00380169_ERZ1026878 | MGnify/ENA primary metagenome ERZ1026878 (study PRJEB33269, sample SAMEA4719805) | human gut metagenome | biome: human-associated habitat; feature: organic feature; material: feces | place: Cameroon | collected 2013-10 ...
GCAACTTTCATTGTTCTAAAGACAGAATAATCTCTTTCGATTCTTTATATACAGCCCATGTCTGATGGCATGGGAAGAGAACTCGCGTATCTGTCTTCACATGCAACTAATCGCTATTTTATCCCGAATTGGGGTATTAAAGTATAGCCACACCTTTTCACGGAAGGCTTTATTAGAAGTTAGCGGAAGGCTTATGTCAGAGTCTGCCCACTGCGTTGGGCAACTTTGCCCATAAGGATGAGCAAAGTTGCCCAACGTTATGGGTAGACTTGCCCATCGCAGTGGGCAAGTTGTTGTACGTGATGACTTTTCCTGATTTCAGTAGATGACTGGCTAACTCTGTGTGAATGGGCTAAGCAGTACGTGAATGGGCTATAAGTTATTTTTTGTTTGCTTTGATTTAAATAGTATTGAAACATATTCCAATGCATGTTGCTTCTTTGGAACGTGACTCAGAATAGTCATCTTCGTACGTCTTGCCGCTGGCATAGAGACCATATTGTGCTGTTTTCATCCGACATCTGATTTCAGTCATAATTGCTTAAATGATAGGCATTAATAACAACATGAATATTATTAATAGAAAATTAAACACTTTCTCCTTATATTTGGGAAAGGATGCAAAAAGTGAGACAAACAAATTAATAGTAGCACCAACAAAAATCCATTCTCCAATTTTTCCTGTATAACAGGAGATGAAAATTAAATACCATAATATAAAGAAACCTACAGAAAAAAACAACAAAACGCAATTCCTGATATTTTTTATAACAATGGATTCACTATAAAAGGTCAAGCATAATAATAACAATAATGCAGAAATATAAATTCCATTTATATAATATACACTCCACAGAATTGCCTCTATAAACCACCATATAGTATAAATATTTTTTTCTTTCATCTCATTGTTCGTTTTAAAAGGATTCCATTGGGATAATTATTCCTTACACCTTGGAATACCATTTGTGGCATTTGAGGTTCAGAGAAAATATTCACATAGCCTCCTGGCTCATGCCAAACCGGTTCTATTAATTTTGTTATAATATTAGCAGACTCTAAACTTTTACGTACAACTTGTGCACATTGATTAGTAATTAGACTATAGCCTTTTTGTGACAGCTTCTTAAATGTCTTTCTAATCGTTGCATCTTGTTTTGGTGTTGTCGGAAGCATATATCCTTCCTCATACCCATAGCCATCTACTGCATTTTTAGCGATTTCATCATTTGTTCCATTACGATTATAGGAACTATTCAAAAAATCCTGTGGAGAATTAAAGGTTTTTTCTCCTAAATCATGATAGGGTTTGCCTCCTGCAAGACCAAAAGTTCCTTTATACACCCAAGTTCCATTCATAGAAAAATATTGCCATTTTCCACTCTCATTCTGCACCAATAGGCCCAAATGACCAATATTGCCCAGTAAATGCAATACAACTATACTATCTCCGTGCATGTCTATTTTATTCACAGGATCGTTTTCACAGAACACATACGGGCTGATATGATAATATTTCTCTGCCATTGGGTCCACACTTGTCCAACAGCCAAGTATTTGGTCATACATTCTTGCTCCATAGTCGTAGAGGCGCAGACCATGCACGAGGTCCAACTCCTTGCCATTGAACTTGTAGCGCTGAAGACCAGCGTCCTCATCGCAATGGTTGTACTCACCGAAGGTGTTGCCAAAGGGATAATAGTGATTTATCTGCAACCTATTAATCCCTGATGTTTCCTCCCTCACCACACGGTTGCTTCCCAAGTGGTCTTTCTCCACACTGCACCATGTCAGCGTACTGTCCTGGTTCAGAAGAACATAGCGACCATTGCTCAGCACGGTGGTAGGACGACCGTTCTCATAGAGCACGTTGCCCCAGTAGTCGGTCGTGTTGACCGACTGTATCTTGTCGGCTGTTAACATCTTTGTTTCTCCCCAAGCCAAAGTCTGGCCAGGAACAGCTTTGCCATGAATGACTATTTTGTTACTGTCATAGTAATTATACTTCATTTCCTACCCTAAGTATTCATATCCATTTTCCATTACATAGCCATTGCAGTTTGTGTCGAATTCTATCGGTGAATATTTCCTCAATATCACAAAGAGTTCATATATGTCCTTAAGTTCTTGAGTTATTTTCAGATTAAACTCAAACTCATAAATGGCAAGTTTTCCTACAGATAAGTAAACTTTCCAACCATCTTTTACATCAACCCCTTGTTTAGGGGCTTTGCCCAATGCCTTTACACGGGATACGCATTTATTCAATTGTAGGACTTGACTGTCTGTCAACCTTTTAGAACGGTCCAAGAATATCGTATCAAATTTTAAAGAAGCAGATGTTAGCTTTCTTTTGTCTATCAAATTAAACATATCATATTGGGCACTGCCACAAATGGTTCGTATAGAGTCTTTCCCATTATATGTTACTTGATAAACCTTTCTTTGCACGATAAAATAGAACATCTCACAAGACATATCAGTAGAAACGGCATCTGTTGACAATGGATTCGTTCCAGCCTTTTTATTCATTTGGCAACTTACAAAAATGAATAAAAGAAAAAATAGTGTTATCTTTTTCATACTTTTGATATTATAGTTAATAAAAAAGTCTTATTGCATAACTATGTTCTTTACGTAACTTGTTATCTGTATATTTATAGTTTCCTATGATTCCTGTTGTTATAAGTTCTTCTACAGGAGCACATTGTTTATACATAACTCCTAAATAATTTCAACAGCCAAGTATTTGGTCATACATTCTTGCTCCATAGTCGTAGAGGCGCATACCATGCACGAGGTCCAACTCCTTGCCATTAAACTTGTAGCGCTGTAGGTCTGTGTTCTCATCGCAATGGTTGTACTCACCGAAAGTGTTGCCAAAGGGATAATAGTGATTTATCTGCAACCTATTAATCCCTGATGTTTCCTCCCTCACCACACGGTTGCTTCCCAAGTGGTCTTTTTCCACGCTGCACCATGTCAGCGTACTGTCTTGGTTCAGAAGAACATAGCGACCATTGCTCAGCACGGTGGTAGGACGATCGTAAGTTTCCGAATGATATGAAGAGTGTTGCATAGGCGTTGGTAGGTTTTATTAATATTTTAGCGCAAATATAGCAGAAATGTAGGGACGTTGTTATTAAGACATGAGTTTTTTAAGAAAGATTAAACTATAATCATCCTTACAATCCAAAGAAATGGTCGCTTAATACTGGAGAAATCTTACTCCTTTACAGGGGGCCACCAGCTGAGCGCCATGAATGCGGGGGTACGAACAGAAGAAGTGCGACAAGAAGTATTCCAGTCTTTTGAAGGGTGGCAGGTAAGGCATCACCATCGGCAGAATTTTGGAATAATTCATTTTTCGTGGATATAGAATGAAACCATTCCATCAGAGCGCATTAATGTGATATGGCCGACTCCTCCTAATACTCCTTCAGGTAAAGTGCCTTCAATAGTCCAATCAGAATAGAACTTGGCAACAGTAAATGGATACTCGTATTTCATATCATCTCCATAAATGTCAAATAGAATTGCAATTCCTATGTCTGCGGCCAATTTTGAATTGTCCACGATTCCTTGTCGAAAGGCTTTGACAGAATTATCCGGAAGATATAATGAATCAGAATAACTCATGAAAGGAAGTTGCTCTTTTCGTTCACCCACATAAAAATATGGGGTCACTTTTTTCTTGCGAATAGAATAGCTTGAGTGTACAAACTTTGTTACAGCACAACCAACCAATACTCCCAACAAGACATAGGCGAAACAACTAATTAAGTATTTATTTAATTTTATCATACTTGGTGAGTTTTAAAATTCGAGCATCTTTCTTTTGGATGTAAACAATAGCAGATGTATCTTTGGATATGATTTTCCATACTTTGCCATTAATCAGGCTTAACTTAAATGGCTGTGCTTTATTGGCATAATCCTCCCCATATTTATCTGCCAGCACATAATAGGAAATTTTATATGCTGTCTGTGGTTTCGTCACGACACCCTTAACCTCTTTTCGTGTAGTTGCTATGGATGTTGTGTCACAATCATAATAGTGTTCTTGGCGAAACTGTATTCCATAAGATTCTTCGTATTCCTTAGCACTTACTGGTTTGAAATATTGGTTATGAGGGTCTCGCTCTTTATAGTAGAAATATAATGACACCAACACTCCTATCGCTATTCCTATTATTAAACATATAAATTTTATCAGTTTTGTTCTATTCATAAGTCTTGGGATTTATTCGTAACATTTTTTTGAAATAGTATAATAGTTTCTCCATGTTTATAGGATGAGTTTCTATACTACTATACTGACTTCTCGTATAGAATTATCATTATAGAAATATCCGAAGTCAATGGCTGCTGCATCTGCTGTTGGGAAAAAATCCCATGGATCCTTTCCATCTCTATCCACCATTCGTACAGGATTGTCCAAACAGAACACATACGGGCTGATGTGATAATATTTCTCCGCCATTGGGTCCACACTTGTCCAACAGCCAAGTATTTGGTCATACATTCTTGCGCCATAGTCATAGAGGCGCATACCATGCACGAGGTCCAACTCCTTGCCATTGAACTTGTAGCGCTGAAGACCAGCGTCCTCATCGCAATGGTTGTACTCACCGAAGGTGTTGCCAAAGGGATAATAGTGATTTATCTGCAACCTATTAATCCCTGATGTTTCCTCCCTCACCACACGGTTGCTTCCCAAGTGGTCTTTCTCCACGCTGCACCATGTCAGCGTACTGTCCTGGTTCAGAAAAATGTTTTTATTTTCCATGATCATAAAGTAAAATCATACCATCTGCACGAGATATATTAATCACACCTACACCACCAAGACTTCCCTTTGGAAGCGAGCCGAACACAGTCCATGAACCTTGATATTCAACGACATTAAAAGGGTATTCCGTACTTATTTCCTTTTTCCCATAAATATCCATAAGGACAGCACTTCCTATTTCTGCAGCCAATTTTGGAGTGTCAATTACTCCATGAGGCATTCGCAACACTGTTTCATCGGGCAAATACAGGGAGTCGGCATAGCTTTTAAAAAGAAGAGGTTCACTATCACCTCTAATATAAATAAAAGGAATAACCCTTTGATTGTATTTTGCAGAATATGAGAGAAACAAACAAGTTGCAATAAATCCCAACAAAATGCCTATCACACCTAACAACAAATACTTTAATATTTTATTTTGTGTTGTCATACCTTACTATTTTTAATATTCGAGAATCTATTTTTTGAATATAAACTACAGCCATAGAGTCTTTGGTCATCACCTTCCATACTCTACCACTTAATAAGCTAATTTTAAAAGGCTTTTTACTTTCAATATATTGAGGGCCATATTTCGAAGATAACAAGCTACTCGCTATCTTATAAACTGTTTCTGGATGTTGCACACACATGCGATGATGTGGTGTATTAAAAATAAATGATTTTAGTTCTTCCTTCATGTAATAATGCTCAGGAGAATAATCTCCACCCTCATAATCTTGTATGCGAACACACTTAAATTCATGTGTTTTATCTCTAATACTTGTCTTTGATAATATAACTGATATAACCATACCTAATATGATACAACCTGCAAAAAATGCTATTTCCTTCTTATTCATATGTTTTATTATTTAATCGTAATATTTTTTGTTCCTCCTGAGATCGCAACATCATAGGTATAACCAATTTTTCCTTGAGCATTGCGAACCCTAAAAATATTAGAAGCATATTCTCTGTTTTCTCGTATAGAATTATCATTATAGAAATATCCGAAGTCAATGGCTGCTGCATCTGCTGTTGGGAAAAAATCCCATGGATCCTTTCCATCCCTATCCACCATTCGTACAGGATTGTCCAAACAGAACACATATGGGCTGATATGATAATATTTCTCCGCCATTGGGTCCGCACTTGTCCAACAGCCAAGTATTTGGTCATACATTCTTGCTCCATAGTCGTAGAGGCGCAGACCATGCACGAGGTCCAACTCCTTGCCATTAAACTTGTAGCGCTGTAGGTCTGTGTTCTCATCGCAATGGTTGTACTCACCGAAAGTGTTGCCAAAGGGATAATAGTGATTTATCTGCAACCTATTAATCCCTGATGTTTCCTCCCTCACCACACGGTTGCTTCCCAAGTGGTCTTTCTCCACGCTGCACCATGTCAGCGTACTGTCCTGGTTCAGAAGATTATTTTTATTTTCCATGATTATAAAGTAAAATCATACCATCTGCTCAAGATATATTAATTACACCAACTCAGTACTTTATTACATCATTATTTTTTGTTTGCTTTGATTTAAATAGTATTGGAACATATTCCAATGCATGTTGCTTCTTTGGAACATAATCTGTCCACACTGTTTCATGTCGTATTTGACGTATAGAATAATCTTTATTATATAAGACTTCTAATACTAATGCTTCATCAACAACCATTCTGCTCAAAGAAGAAACATACAAAGAATCATTTATTTTTTTTATAATAATGTGAATGGGCAAGTAATCATTTTTTTCTATAATAGAGTCCATATTATGCTTATTTGACAGGAATAGAAATTTCCCATATTCCCCTGTAAGATAAAATTCGTCATCATGGCGATATAAATTCCATTTTACATTTGTTTTTCCATTTTTTTCTTTGCTATTTTCCTTGATAATTATAGAATCGCTCTTATATGTAACATCATAAGATTTAATATATAGTGATGGCATAAGGGTTATCGTTTTGCCATCACGTTTATTGCAGGACAAAAAGCATATACCTAACAACACAAAAAAGGTCGTCTTAACAAATAATCTTTTCATGCACTTATTTTTTTAAATATGATAATATTTCTCCGCCATTGGGTCCATACTTGTCCAACAGCCAAGTATTTGGTCATACATTCTTGCTCCATAGTCGTAGAGGCGCAGACCATGCACGAGGTCCAACTCCTTGCCATTAAACTTGTAGCGCTGTAGGTCTGTGTTCTCATCGCAATGGTTGTACTCACCGAAAGTGTTGCCAAAGGGATAATAGTGATTTATCTGCAACCTATTAATCCCTGATGTTTCCTCCCTCACCACACGGTTGCTTCCCAAGTGGTCTTTCTCCACGCTGCATCATGTCAGCGTACTGTCCTGGTTCAAAAAACAAATCACAAGCATATACATACAATTATTGAGTGGACATCAGTTAGGGCGTTTGTGATAATCTACTTTCAATTGTTTTAGCACTTCCAAACAGCGAACATCCTTATAATCAGCACCTCTTTTCAGGAAAAAGACACAAAGTCGTTTTGTCTCTTCATCCATTTTGTTTGCGTTAGGATATACTGCCATAATTGTACGATAAGCATCATAATTGGCAGGGGTATAATTATAGCATATCGCCATAATGAATGAATAGAAAAAAGAATTTGAACGAGGAATACGCTTGTTCTTAATTACTGAAGCCAAGTAAGCTTTGTAAGCCGTAGTATCACCTTCCTTTATGATAGCATTTCGTTCTTTTTTCATAAATGAATCAACATAAAAACATTCAATACGTTTTGGCTTTAGTTTATTACAATGAAGAACAAAGCCAAACAAAAAGGGGACAATTAACAATGATATATATTTTTTCATCACCAGATAATCTTTTATAACATTTTTACTTCAACTAATAGGTCAGTACACAACCTTATCATTCCAACCAAGGGATTTCTTATTTGAAATTTAAGAGTAGGGTTTTTGAAAATATTTACGGGGGAAGGAATCCAACTTATCATCATAAAAACTTTGTCCATCCCATATCATGTCATTAATAAAAGAGATAGTATACCTATCATGATTTTTTGCAGCATTATATAAAAAATCACATCCTATATGATTCAATGTATAACAAGCTGACATTATACAAGGATCAAATTGTCCCATTCTAAGACTTAGAAAATCTTCTTCTACAAATTGTGGAACTATCGTTTTATATATAGATATTGCGGCTCCTGGAGTATGGTATCTATTCGCACAAATCATATAGTCTAAAAGATTTTCACAATTGGTAGGATAATCAGTAGCCCCATAGTAACCATCTATATTTTCTAAATCTTTTGGAGTACCTCTTTCCAAACATTTTTTATCCAAGATTAAGACATCATCGCTGCTAGAATAAATTTCATATGACACAAAGAAGTTATCTATTGCAAAAGCTAATAATTTGTTCAATCCATATCCAGCCCCGAAGGATAAGGAAACCAGTAAAATCTTTATTGTTGTTTTCATACTTTAGTTTTTAATTTATACTATTACTGTCCGATAACACACGGACTGCACAAAACATTATAAAAAGGCTATTATCAATATCTTACAACATTAAGGCAAGAATTATATCTATAACTGTATTCATCTTCTCCAATATTTTAAATTATAAATGAACCTTAGTAAAAAGGGCTCATAGATAAACCCTTTTGCTCCAGGTTTCTCTGAATTTTGTTGTGGAGTTTTAAAATCACCAGAATAGTCATTATAAAGTTTTCCATTTTTATATCCAAGCCATTTTCCTGTTGACAAGAAAAGTTTATGCACATCCTTTCCCGTATAACTAGATACACCTGTAAAAATGCGTTTAATTTTATCTGGGTTTCTCACTCCAACTTGCAACAACTTATTAGGAGCAATTATTAATACATTCTCGAAGGAAGGATCTTGTGACAAAAGTTTTGCAAATCCACTAGTTTGACATGAATGTAAAACTATTATAGCTGGTTCTCCTTTTGCATGCTTCTTCCAAATGTTACTTTTGTTTTTTAGCATCTTGTCAAATGATGCTGCATTTACAATGTGATTATATGAAATGCCATTCTCTTCTTTAAGTCCATGTACCCAAATATTAATGACATTAGCATCATCAGAAAAATTATTCATATCATCAGAAAAGAATTTGTAATTTTCGTCTGTCTTATCAAGTAAGTCTATTTTTTCCTTTCCGTTTGGATCAACATTTCTTACTGGATTATCAGCACAGAACACATACGGGCTGATATGATAATATTTCTCCGCCATTGGGTCCACACTTGTCCAACAGCCAAGTATTTGGTCATACATTCTTGCGCCATAGTCATAGAGGCGCATACCATGCACGAGGTCCAACTCCTTGCCATTGAACTTGTAGCGCTGAAGACCAGCGTCCTCATCGCAATGGTTGTACTCACCGAAGGTGTTGCCAAAGGGATAATAGTGATTTATCTGCAACCTATTAATCCCTGATGTTTCCTCCCTCACCACACGGTTGCTTCCCAAGTGGTCTTTCTCCACGCTGCACCATGTCAGCGTACTATCCTGGTTCAGAAGGACATAGCGACCATTGCTCAGCACGGTGGTAGGACGACCGTAAGTTTCCAAATGATATGAAGAATGTTGCATAGGCGTTCGGTAGGTTTTATTATTATTATAGCGCAAATATAGCAGAAATGTAGGGACGTTGTTATTGAGACATGAGTTTTTTAAGAAAGATTAAACTATATACCTGCTGTTGTTGGCTCCTACTTAGCACCCATCCATATGAAGAACTGATAGTTATAAATGCTATGCATGTGTTATCATTCTTTCAATCCAAAGAAACGGTCGCTTAATACTGGAGAAATCTTTTCTGAACACATTCTGGAGATGAACGACCGGCCATTTTGCGCCACTTGCGCCAATGCGCCAAGTGGCACAAATATAGAAAATATAGAAAAAATGGCTGAAAAACGTGGGGCAGGCATGTTTGTTTATAAGGAAAAATTGTACTTTTGCAACTGAAATCAAAAAGACTTCAACTGAATTAAAAAAATTGTGTAACAGGAAACATAAGACTTGTGCTACAGAAACATAAGACTTGTGCCATAGAAATTAAAAGAATCGGAAAATGAAGAAAGATAAATTGCCTCTTGTTACTGCGGCTTCCAGTTTCGATGCTGTGGTCCTGTGCGACGGAGATTATCCCTCGCATGCTGTGGCGCTGTCGATACTGCAGAATGCCAAATATCTGGTGTGCTGCGATGGTGCAGGTATGCATTACATTCTGCATGGCGGGACACCTGATGCTATTGTGGGAGATGGCGACTCGCTGCCCGATGACTTCAAGAAACGCTATGCCGACTTGGTGCATTTGGTGGACGAGCAGGATGACAACGATCAGACGAAGGCTACCCGTTTCTGTATGAAGCAAGGGATGAGGCGCATTGCCTACTTGGGATGCACGGGCAAGCGAGAAGACCATACGCTCTGCAACATCTCGCTGATTATGCGATATATGCGAGAGTGGGGGCTCGACGTGACGATGATTACCGACACCGGATATTTTGTTCCTGCTTCGGGGCTTCAGTCTTTCGAGACCTTTGCGCGGCAACAGGTGAGTATCTTCAACTTTGGCTGTACGAGGCTTTCTGCCGAGGGACTCAAATGGCAGCCTTATCCTTATAAGGAATGGTGGCAGGGCGGACTCAACGAGGCTTTGGGCACCGAGGTGATGATGGATGGCGACGGCGACTATCTGATGTTTTTCACCTTCGATGCCAAAGTGCCAAAACCATAAACAGAGTAGAGAAACGAAAAAAGGGGAGGCAAACCTCATCTCAAGGTCCGTCTCCCCGCTACTTATAGTTAAAAATAACCGATATTATTTGTTCAGATATTTATCTACCTGGGCAGCAATCTTTCGACCGCTTGCCATGGCTCTTACGACAAGGCTTGCACCATTGGCAGCATCGCCTGCCACAAACACATTGTCGGCAAACTCAGGCTGCTGTGGCTTCAGGAATCCCATGGCAAGGAACACAGCTTCGGCCTTGATAATCTCGGGCTTGCCAGCTTCTACCATCAGCGGACGACCACCTTCAGGATTTGGTTTCCAGTCTATCTGTTGCACTTTGACACCTGTCAGTTTTCCGTTTTTGCCTAAGAACTCGAGTGAGTTGATGTTCCAGCGGCGGGTGCAGCCTTCCTCATGACTGGATGTAGTCTTGAGGGTGCGAGGCCAGTTTGGCCATGGATTCTTAGGATCCTCAGGACCTTCTACAGGCTTAGGCATGATTTCTATCTGTGTCACGCTCTTGCAACCCTGTCGATGAGCCGTTCCGATGCAGTCGCTGCCCGTATCGCCACCACCGATGACAAGAACGTCCTTGCCCTTGCAGTTGACGAGCTCGTCCTTGCCGAACTCCATGCCTGCGAGGATGCGGTTCTGCTGAGAGAGCAGTTCGAGGGCGAAGTAAACACCCTTGAGCTCGCGTCCTGGAATCTTGAGGTCGCGTGCAGTAGGCGTACCTGTAGAAACCACATAGGCATCGAAGCCTTCTGGCAACTTGTTGACATCGATGTGCTGATTGTATTTGAACTCGATGCCTTCTTCCTCGAGAAGATGCAGACGGCGGTCGATGATGCTCTTGTTGAGCTTGAAGTTAGGAATGCCGTAACGCAGCAAGCCACCGGCGTTCTCGCGTGCCTCGAAGACAGTCACCTTATAGCCTTTATGGTTGAGCTGGTTGGCAGCGACAAGTCCGGCAGGTCCTGCACCGATGACGGCAACGGTCTTGCCGTTGCGTTCTGGTATTTCTACGCGTACATAGTCTTCAGAGAAAGCATGCTCAACGATGGCGCACTCGTCTTCACGGTTGGTGGTAGGCTCGTGGTCCATGAGGTTGAGGATACAGGCTTTCTCGCAGAGAGCAGGACAGATGCGTCCTGTGAACTCAGGAAAGTCGTTGGTGGAGTTGAGCAGGCGGTAAGCCAACTCCCAGTCACCCTTGTAGAGGGCATCGTTCCACTCAGGTGCCTTGTTGCCCAGCGGGCAAGCCCAGTGACAGAAGGGCACACCGCAATCCATGCAGCGCGAAGCCTGCTGTCGGCGGTCGTTGCTGTTCAATGTTTGTTCTACCTCGCTGAAGTCGAGGATTCTATCGTGTATTGGTCTATAGCCTGCTTCCTTGCGGGGTATAGTCAAAAATGCTTTTGGATTTCCCATCTTCTTTTAAAAGTAAAAGGGTAAAAAGGTAAAAAGGTAAAAAGACATTCTTGCTTGCTACTTGCTGCCATTTACTTAAACCTTATGTTACCTTTATTATTAATTTATTTATTACTCGACATTTTGCCGAACTCAAGGCAAAGGAAAAGGGGGCTAAGGCTCTTTTTACCTTTTTACCCTTTTACCTTTTTACCTTTATTAATAGTCTCGCTGCATGTCTGCAATCTTCTGCTGCAGCTTCTTTACCTGCTCTTCCTGCAGCACGCGCTTATACTCGATAGGCACTACCTGGATGAAGTCTTCCACATAGTGGTTCCAGTCGTCGAGCATGGTGCGGGCGAGCTTACTGCCTGTATAGAGATAATGCTGGCGGATGAGCTCGTGCAGCTCCTTGCGGTAGGTGCTGTCCTCGACGAGGTTGATTTCCACCATGTCCATGTTGCAGAAGTAGTCGAAATTGTGGTTCTTGTCCCATACGTAGGCCACACCGCCACTCATACCTGCGGCAAAGTTGCGGCCTGTCTCGCCGAGCACTACCACGCGTCCGCCTGTCATGTACTCGCAACAGTGGTCGCCAGCGCCCTCGATGACAGCGATGGCACCAGAGTTGCGCACACCGAAGCGTTCGCCTACCTTACCGTTGATATACAGCTCGCCCGATGTGGCTCCGTAGAGTCCGGTATTGCCGGCGATGATGTTGTCTTCGGCAGAGAAGTTGCTGCGGATAGGAGGCAGGATGGAAATACGGCCTCCTGACAGTCCCTTGGCGAAATAGTCGTTGGTCTCGCCTTCCAACTTGAAGTCGACACCCTTGACAAGGAAGGCTCCGAAGCTCTGACCGGCAGAGCCCTTGAACTTCACATTCACTGTCTTGTCGGGCAGACCAGCCTCGCCATACTTGGCAGCGATAGCGCCACTCAGCATGGCTCCTGCAGCACGGTCGGTATTCTTGATGGCAAAGTCGAGGTTGACTTCCTCCTGCTTCTCGATGGCGTTCTGTGCACCACGGACAAGCTGCTGGTCGAGCACGTTGGCAAGATCGTGTATCTGTTCGGTGGTGTGATAGAGCGAGCCATGACCAGCCTCGCGATGCAACAGGCGAGAGAAGTCGAGAAGGTCGGCTTTCTGTTCGATAAACTTTGCTGTAGCGCTGTCTACAGCATCGTCTCCCTCGGCAGGAACCACTTCCTCGTCGCTCTTGCGAACGATGAGTTCGGTATGACCGATGATGTCGTTGAGTGAGGTGTAACCCATCTCAGCCAAGTACTCGCGCACCTCCTCGGCGAGGAAGCGGAAGTAGTTGATGAGGTATTTGTAGCTGCCGCGGAAGTGGGCGCGCAGCTTAGGATCCTGTGTGGCAACACCCATAGGACAGGTGTTGAGATTACATTTGCGCATCATGACACAACCCAGGACGATGAGTGCAGCAGTACCGAAGCTGAACTCCTCGGCGCCGAGCAGAGCCATGAGAATGATGTCGCGTCCGCTCTTCAGCTGGCCGTCTACCTGCAGGCGAACCTGTCCGCGAAGACCGTTTTTCACCAAAGTCTGCTGTGTCTCAGAGAGACCAATCTCTGGCGAGATACCGGCAAAGCGCATGCTGGAAGCAGGGCTTGCACCCGTTCCACCCTCGGCTCCGGAGATGACGATGAGGTCGGCCTTAGCCTTTGCCACACCGGCAGCAATGGTTCCTACGCCGCTCTCGGCAACGAGTTTTACAGAGATGGCTGCACGTGGGTTCACGTTCTTCAGGTCGAAGATGAGCTGAGCCAGGTCCTCAATACTGTAGATGTCGTGATGAGGTGGTGGCGAGATGAGGCTGATGCCAGGAATAGAGTGACGTGTCTTGGCGATGACCTCGTTGACCTTGAAGCCAGGCAGCTGTCCGCCCTCACCAGGCTTGGCACCCTGTGCCACCTTGATCTGGATTTCCTCGGCATTGACGAGGTATTCGGTTGTCACACCGAAACGTCCTGAAGCCACCTGCTTGGTTTTGCTGGATAGGCTGATGCCATCCTGAGTAGAGTGGAAGCGCTCGTTGTCCTCGCCTCCCTCACCCGTGTTGCTGCGTGCACCGAGGGCGTTCATGGCCAGTGCCATAGCCTCGTGGGCTTCCTTTGAGAGGGCTCCGAAGCTCATGGCTCCGGTGACGAAGTGCTTCACGATTTCCTCTACAGGCTCTACCTTGTCGATAGAGATAGGATTCTTGCGGAAGGCGAAGAAGTCGCGGATGAAGATAGGCTCCTGCTTGTTGTCGACAAGATGAGTGTATTTTTTGAACAGCTGGTAGTCGCCCTTGCGGGTGGCAAGCTGCAGAGTGGCTATAGTCTCAGGATTCCAGGCATGCTTGATGCCGTCCTTGCGATAGTGGAACTGTCCCATGCTGGGCAGGAAATCGAGTTTCTTGGTGGCGAAGGCCTTGTCGTGCAGCAGGATAGCGTCGCGGGCGATGGTCTCAAGACCTATACCGCCGATGGTGCTTACCTCTGTGCCGAAATAGTTCTTCAGCAAGCTCTCGCTCAGACCGATGCTCTCGAAGATCTTGGCTCCGCGATAGCTGCGGATGGTGGAGATTCCCATCTTGGCCATGATCTTGAACAGGCCTTTCTTCACAGCCTTGATGTAGTTCTGTTCGGCTGTGTGATAGTCTTCCTGTATCTTGCCCTTCTTTACCAGGTCGTCGAGGATGGCGTAGGTGAGGTAAGGGCAGAGTGCTGATGCACCATAGCCCAGAAGCAGTGCGGCGTGCATCACCTCGCGAATCTCACCGCTCTCTACGATGAGGGCTGTCTGTACGCGCTTGCCGGCGTCGATGAGATAGTGGTGTACGGCGCTCACGGCGAGCAATGATGGGATGGCTGCATGAGTGGCGTCGACATCGCGGTCGCTCAGGATGATGTAGTTGTAACCGTCGTCAACACTCTGGGCTGCCTGCTTGCACAACTCGTCGAGAGCCTCGTGAAGACCTTCCTCACCTTTGGCAGTCTCGAACACCATGTGGAGCTTCACGGTGTTGAAGCCCTTGTAGCGTATGTTCTGCAGAATGTCGAGCTGGGTGTTGGTCAGGATTGGATGTGGCAGGCGAACCATCTTGCAGTTGCTCTCGTCGGGATTCAGAATGCCTGAACCCACACGGCCGATGTACTCGGTAAGACTCATCACGAGGTTCTCGCGGATGGAGTCGATGGCAGGGTTGGTGACCTGTGCGAACTGCTGACGGAAGTAGTTGAAGAATATTTGTGGCTGGTCGGAGAGCACAGCCAGTGGCGTGTCGTTACCCATAGAGGCTGTAGGCTCCTGGCCCTTGGTGGCCATAGGGACGATGGTTCCGTCGATGTCTTCCTCGCCGAAGCCGAACTCCAGTTCCTTGCGGGTGAGGTTCTCTACAGAGTTTTCCACCTTACGTCCGCTGCGGAGTTTCTCCAACTCGATGCGGTTGGTGTTGAGCCACTGGCGGTAAGGATGTTGGGCAGCCAGACGCTCCTTGATTTCGCCATCGTAGTATATCTTGCCTTCCTGTGTGTCGATGAGGAGAATCTTACCAGGTTGCAGACGACCTTTCTCTGCCACCTCGGAAGGATCGAAGTCCATGACGCCCACCTCGGAGGCCACTACCATCATGTCGTTCTTGGTGATGGTGTAGCGGGCAGGGCGAAGACCGTTTCTGTCGAGCATACCGCCGGCAAAGCGTCCGTCGCTGAAGAGCAGAGCGGCAGGTCCGTCCCAAGGTTCCATCAGGATAGAGTGATACTCGTAGAAGGCCTTGAGGTCTTCTGAGATAGGATTCTTGTCGTTGAAGCTCTCTGGCACCATGACAGCCATGGCGTGAGGCAGCGACAAACCGCTCATCACGAAGAACTCGAATACATTGTCGAGGCTGGCAGAGTCGCTCATGCCAGGCTGTACGATAGGCGAGATTTCGCGAATGTCGCCCAGAGCCTCGCTGCTGAGCACACTCTCGCGTGCCTTCATCCAGCCGCGGTTGCCTCGTATGGTGTTGATCTCACCGTTGTGGCAGAGCAGACGGAAAGGCTGAGCCAGGCTCCATGTCGGGAAGGTGTTGGTAGAGAAGCGTGAGTGGACGAGAGCCAGACCGCTGGTAAAGTAATTATTGGTGAGGTCGGGATAATACTGGCGCAGCTGCAGGCTGCTCAGCATACCCTTGTAAACGATGTTCGAATTGGACAACGAACAGATGTAGAAGTCAGGATCGCTGATGCGCTTCTCGATGCGTTTGCGTACGAGGTAGAGGATGCGCTCGAAGACAGGCACCTTGTCGTCGGTGACGCCTGTGATGAACACTTGTTTGATGGCGGGCTCATTGCTCAGTGCGGCCTCTCCCAGGCACTCTGGGTTGGTAGGCACGTTGCGCAGATGCATGAGCTGCAGTCCCTCGCGCTCTATCTCCTCGATCATGATGGAGAGGATGTCCTGCTGTTTCTTTTCGTCTTTAGGCAGGAAGATGAGGCCTGTGCCATATTTGCCTTTCTCGGGCACAGGAATACCTTGAAGAAGAATAAACTCGTGCGGAATCTGGAGCATGATACCGGCACCGTCGCCCGTCTTGTTGTCGGCACCCTCAGCGCCACGATGGCGCATGTTCTCGAGTACCTTCAGGGCATTGTCTACCAGCTCATGGCTCTTGTTGCCGTGGATGTTAACCACCATTCCTACGCCGCACGCATCGTGCTCATAGGTTGAACTGTACAATCCTTTTTCCATTTCTTGTTCGTTTTATATTTATCGGTTATTCTATACAATGTTAAATATTGAAAGTCAAGTGATTGAATGATGAATCAGGCTTATGCCATTGAGCATTTGAATTCTTCGTTCTTCATTCTTCACTTATTTATACGCCTGTTCGTGCACTCCGGCTACAGCTCGTCCGCTGGGGTCGTTCTGGTTCTTGAATGAGGCGTCCCATGCCAGAGCTTCGGCTGTAGAGCAAGCCACACTGGGCACACTGGGCACGCTGCGGGCAGCGCTGTCGCTGGGGAAATGCTCGGCGAAGATAGAACGATAGTAGTATTCCTCCTTGTTCTGTGGAGGGTTGATGGGGAATCGCTCGGCGGCATGAGCCATCTGCTCGTCGCTTACTGCCGAGGCGGTGATCTGTTTCAGGGTGTCTATCCACGAATAGCCCACACCATCGGAGAACTGCTCTTTCTGTCGCCATGCCACCTCTTCGGGCAACAAGTCGGCAAAGGCCTCGCGTACTACTTTCTTCTCGATGGTCTTGTCGGGACACATCTTCAGCACGGGGTTCATGCCCATGGCCACGTCGAGGAACTCCTTGTCGAGGAAGGGCACACGGCCCTCGATGCCCCAGGCTGCCAGACTCTTGTTGGCTCTCAGACAGTCGTAGAGATAGAGTTTGCCAAGCTTGCGGACGGTTTCCTCGTGGAAGGCCTTGGCGTCGGGTGCTTTGTGGAAGTAGAGATAGCCGCCAAACACCTCGTCGGCTCCCTCGCCCGAAAGCACCATCTTGATGCCCATGCTTCGGATGACGCGTGCCAGCAGATACATAGGTGTAGAGGCGCGCACGGTGGTGACGTCGTAAGTCTCGATGAAGTAGATGACGTCGCGGATGGCATCGAGTCCTTCCTGTATGGTGTAGTTGATTTCGTGATGCACGGTTCCGATGTGCTCTGCCACCAATCGGGCTTTAGCCAGGTCGGGAGCGCCCTTCAGTCCTACGGCGAAGGAGTGCAACCGTGGCCAGTAGGCTTTTGTCTCGCCTCCGTTCTCTACACGTATGGCAGAGAATTTCTCGGCAACGGCCGAGATGACCGAAGAGTCGAGTCCGCCGCTGAGCAGCACTCCGTAGGGCACGTCGCTCATCAGTTGTCGCTTCACCGAAGCCTCGAGTGCGTCGTGTATCTGTTCGACGGCAGCCTGCTCCTGTGGTGCAGCCTCTTCCAACTGTTCGGCAGCTTTCTTGCTGTCGTCGATGTTGTATTTCTTTTGCATGGCGGCATACTCAAACCAGTCGCGTGTGTAGTAGCGCTTCATGCCTGGAGTCTTGCTGTAGTAATAATGTCCTGGGAGGAAAGGCTCGTAGTGGTCGCATTGTCCTTCGAGTGCCTTGAGTTCGGAAGCCACCATCACCTTGCCGTCGTTGTCGTATCCGATATAGAGTGGAATCACGCCGATGGGGTCGCGTGCAATCAGAAACTCGTCGTGCTCAGCGTCGTAGAGGGCGAAGGCAAAGATGCCGTTCAGCTCTTCGAGCATCTGGCAGATGCGTGCATGTACGGCATCCTCGCCCTGAAAGATCAGTGTGGCGAAGTCGGTGTCGGCGCGCATCTCGCGATAGAGCGACAGGATGACCTCGCAGTCGCTGCCTGTCTGATACTGATAGTGTCCGGCAAAATGTGAGCGAATGTCCTGATGATTGTAAATTTCGCCGTTTACGGCAAGTACTTGTTTCTTGTCGGGTGAGAAGAGAGGCTGTCGACCGCTCTCTGGGTCTACGATGCTCAGGCGCTCATGTGCCAGGATGGCTGAACCACCGCAGTAGATGCCGCTCCAGTCTGGTCCGCGATGGCGGATTTTCTGACTCATGCGCAGTGCTTGCTGTCGCAGTTCGGGAGTTTGCTCCTGAATGTTGAAGATAGATACGATTCCACACATAATAGCTTTTCCTTTCTTTTACGGTTATTTATAACACTTTGCTAAGTATTGGGTGCAAAATTACTACAATTTGATATATTAAAGAAAGGTTTGCTTACAATTTGTGTTGGTTTTGTATGCTTTGTTTTAATCTTGAAGCTATTATTGTCGTCTTGCTTTCATATTGTAAGCATTCTACTGCTTGTATATTACAATTTGAAAGTTTACTTGAAAAATAAGAGAAAAAATCAAAGAGTCTTAAAAAACAGATGCCGACAGTTCGGGGGAACTATCGGCATCTTTGCCATTGCCTTCAAAGGTGTGAAGGCTTTGTGATTTAATCAAGAAATAACTTAAAAACCCAATATGCGTTTTTCATTATGGCTGGAGAGTGAAGCCTACTACAAAGTAAGCTTTCTGTGAACTTGGGTTGGCTGCCACCTGGGCAAAGACAGGAACCGAGAAGCTGTCGGTGATCTTCAAGTCCTTGGTTGCCTTTACTGCTACGTTGGTCACAGCGAAGCCAGAGGCATCAGCATAAATGTCTGTGGCATAAGGAACAGCGCCTAAAGTGCCCTGCCAGTCAAGACCAGCGAGACGGAACGGCACTGTGGCTTCCACATAGGAAGAATAAGCGCGGTCGCCGTCTTTGTTCAGTCCGTCATGACCAGCAAAGTTGGTGTACCAGTTGAGTGCCACAGGACCGAAGTCATAACCTACGTTAGCCTCGAATGTATGGGCTGTCTTGTGGGCATCGTAGAGGAAGTAGCGTTCGCCCTCTGTGTCGAAATAGTAGTCTGTCACACCGATGTGGAAACCGCCTGTCTGATAAGCCAGGGTGAGGTCGAACTCCTTGGTGTCTTCCCATTTAGAGAGTCCTACGCTTCCCCATGCTGTGAGCGAGAGACCTTTCCAGCTCAGTCCGAGTGTAGGCTGCAATGACACCTGTCCGCATTCCTGACCACGCCAAATGTACTGGCTTACAACATCGGCAGCTACATTTGCCTCAATCTTATCCTGTGCCTGTGCACCCGTGGCGCATGCTGCCAATGTGAGTGCCAACAATCCAATCTTCTTCAAACTTTTCATACTCATTCTTTTTTATGTGTTAATACTCAGTTTCCTAAGGTTGTGGCAGCTGCTCATCTTCTGTTGATCGCAGCAGCTGCCCAATCTTTATTTTTTCTCGTTTACTCCAGTTGCCACAGATTAGTTGTAGCAGCTCTCGCCGTGCTCGTAGATATCGAGACCTTCTTCCTCGATTCGCTTGTCAACACGCAGACCGGCAATCTTCTTGATGCCCCAGAAGAGGATGATACCTGTTACGGCAGCCCAAATGTCGATGATGATAATACCGAAGCACTGTGCACCGAAGAATCCGAAGCCATCGCCGTAGAAGGCGCCGCCGTCGATGGCGAAGAGACCTGTCATCACTGTACCGAAGATACCGCATACACCGTGTACTGAACTTGCACCTACAGGGTCGTCGATGTGGAGTTTGGTATCGATAAACTCGATAGAGAACACGAGGATGATACCTGCCAGGAGACCGATGATGGCTGCACCCAATGGGCTAACCAAGTCGCAACCTGCAGTGATGGCAACCAAACCGGCCAAGATGCCGTTCAGAGTCAGTGAGAATGAAGGCTTGCCATACTTGATCCAAGAGGTAAACATGGTTCCAAGACCACCGCATACAGCTGCGAGGTTGGTTGTCAGGAACACGTGGCTGATGGCTACGCGGTTTACTTCGCCAGAAGCAGCGAGCTGAGAACCAGGGTTGAATCCGAACCATCCGAACCAGAGGATGAATACACCGAGGGCAGCAGCCATGAGGTTGTGACCAGGGATGGCAGTGCTCTTGCCGTTGCGATACTTGCCCAGACGAGGGCCAAGGCAGATGGCACCTACCAATGCCAATATACCACCTACGCTGTGAACAATGGCAGAACCTGCAAAGTCGTGGAAGGCAGCACCAAAGGTGTTCATCATGAATGAGCCTGCGTCAGCGTTGCAAAGCCAGCCGCCACCCCATGTCCAGTGACCCTCGACAGGGTAGATAATCAATGAGATGAAGAATGAATAAACGCAGTACATGGAGAACTTGGTACGTTCTGCCATAGCTCCTGACACGATGGTGGCGCTGGTGGCGCAGAATACGGTCTCGAACATCAGGAAGCCTTCTACTGGTAAGTCGCCTTTATAGAAGGTGAGGTCGCCAAAGTTAGGCATTCCGATGAAACCAGCTCCGTCGCTGCCAAACATAAATCCGAAACCTACGAACCAGAAGAGAACCGAACCGACCATGAAGTCGACGAAGTTCTTGAACAAGATGTTTGCGGTGTTTTTACTACGGGTGAAGCCCGCCTCGCAGAGGGCAAAGCCCGGCTGCATGAAAAAGACCAACATGGCTGCCAACAGCATCCATACGGTATCTAATGAAATTCCTAAATCCTGTACACTCATAATCTTTTTACTGTTTAGTGTGTAGTGACTGTTGTCTTGTCGGGCTTTCGCCCTCACTACACAAGATTAATTAAAAACTTTAAGAAAACGTTTAATGCCTTGCCTTCGTTTGAAGTACTTGTGTTGTCCTTTGTTTGTAATGTAGTCCTTACAAGTAAACACTAAGCATTAAACTTTATACTTTAATCATTATTTCTCCTGCTCGGCATTATAGAGGGCGATGTCGCCTCGCTCGCCTGTACGGATACGGATAGTGTCCTCTACAGGGATAACAAAGATACGACCATCACCAATCTCGCCTGTGCGGGCTGCCTCCTGGATGGCATTGATAGTTTTCTCTACGTTCTTGTCGCGTACAACGATATTCAACAGTACGCGCTCGATACTGCTCGTGTCGTACATCACACCACGATAGATGCGTGCCTGTCGCATTTTACCCTCGCCACGTACATCGTAGTAAGAGAACCACTCGATGTCGGCTGCAAGCAATGCTTCCTTCACATCCTCGAACTTGGTCTTACGGATGATTGCTTCAATCTTTTTCATAACTAATCTCTCCTATTATTATAGATTTGTAACTATTTGTTCTATTTCTTTTATGAAACGATAACAATATGTATGTTTACGACTGCAAAATTACAATATTTTGATAGTTATTTAACGATAATAACTTACTTTTTGTTATCAGATTTTTAGTTTACTTTCAATAAGAAACTATTTTACTCGTTATAGTTGACAAAGTGAAAGCAAAATAGTCTATTTTGGTTTCATTTTAATATTTTTCGTCTTTTTCTCGTTATAGGCTTCTTTTGGTGAGGTAGAAATAGGGGTGGAGTATATATAATAAGGAGTTGACTCCTTAAATTAAACTCCTTGCCTCCCTTTTTGATATTTCTTCGAAAAAAAACGCCCAAAAAGTATACTGCTGAAGAAAAAAAGTAGTATATTTGCGACAGGAAAATGAAAAACAGCAATGGGATAGGAAAATTAAGGTAGGAGTGTAGATGGATGCAAACACGAGATAAATCATTGAATACATAACATTTTTAACACTTAATATTCACAAGGAGATGAACACAAAACGACTGATCATACTCTCGGCACTCTGCCTCACAATGGGCGCTGCCGACGTGGCACAGGCTCAGGGATTCCTGAACAAGCTGAAGAACAAGGGTGAGCAACTGCTCAGAAACAAGACCAACAAGGTGATAGACAAGGCAACACCCGAACCCGTGAAGAAGGTGATGAGGACTGCCGACGAAGCCGAGGGAAAAGTGCGCCGTGCCAAGAACAGGGCTACGGGCAATTCGCGCTCGTCGCGCAACGGTATCGCCAATTTCAACCCCAACAAGAAAACCATCACCGTGAAGTTCTGCGAGGGTGTGGGACGCAAGTTGTGGCATGGACGCGTGGGAGGAACCACGCCGGTGCCGCCTGAGAATGGACCTAAGCAGGTGACATGGGTGGAAGCCCTGCCAATGGTGTCGGATATAGACAACGCCCGTCTGGTGGCCGAAACCAAGATGATGGATAAGTGGGTGGCCGACGGTAAACCGTATCTTGAGCCTACCATGATGAGAAGGGAAATGGGCGGGGCAGAGCTTACCGATCGTGTCAATGCTGTGGAGAAGGTGGTGAATTGCATCCTCTCTACTTACAAGGACGACGAACTGGGACTCGGCGCAGCCATGGAGAGCGATCTCTTCAAGCGTGCCGTCAACTCCGACCTCTCACCGCTTTACTCCCATCTGCCTGCCGATGTGGTGAAATGGCTCAAGAGCATCGACCGTACCACCAAGACTCTCGATGTGGTGGTGTCGGAAGGCAACTCGTCGAGCGCCGTTCGCGTGCAGCAGGGCGATATGTGGTTCAGGGTGAACACTTCCACCAGGGAAGCCAAACTCGAATACCTCGACATGGATCAGTCGGTGGGTCGCGACTACACGGTGCCTGCCACAATCAGCTATGCGGGTTATACGTTCCGTGTGACCGAAATCGGCGAAACGGCTTTTGGCAACCTGAAGGTGCGCTCGGTGACACTCCCTGAGGGACTGAAAACCATCGGCGCTTACGCCTTTACCCGCACCCGCATCAGCTCTTTCTCCATTCCGTCTACCGTCACCGAGATAGGCAATCACGCCTTTGCCCAGAATCCGGCGCTCAAGACCATTGTCGTGCCTGCTGGCGTGAAGAAACTGGGTCTTGGAATCTTCTCGCTCTGTACCAGTCTCACCTCAGCCACACTGCCCGATAATGTCGACAAGATGGGCAATACTGTCTTCTGGGGATGCTCCGCCCTTACTCAGGTGAAACTGCCTCAGAACCTCACCGAGATACCTACAGGCACCTTCCGTGAGTGCAAGAGCCTTACACGTGTCGATATTCCGGCATCGGTCACCAAGATAGGGCAGGGTGCCTTCCAGGGCTGCGGACTCACATCGGTCACTTTCCCCGCTGGTCTCACTGAGATAGAGTCTGAGGCTTTCGAGAGCTGCAACCGTCTCACGGCGGTGTCGATACCAGGCAGCGCAGAGTGCAAGTTCATGTCGTTCAGGAACTGCAAGGGTCTGAAGAAAGTGACCATCGGCGAGCGTTATAAATCGACTCCCTACGAGCTGAACAGCATCTTCATGGGCTGCTCGTTCGTCAATCCTCGCATGACCACAACTCCTGCCTGCGTGACCTATCAGCCATAGTGCTGAGCTGTCCCCGGAACGTGCATTTCCCGCAGCTTTGCTGTCCTTGGAAGTGCATTTCCGCTGCTTCTCAATTCTCGTTTCGCCCGATATAGGCTTACGGTTGATCCTCAGCTGTGCCCATGTCGGGCGGAATTGTTTCCTGTCGTAATCGCAGTCTGTCATGTAATCGCAGTTTGTGTCGTAATCGTCCTGTTCCTGTATGATGACAAGAGGCTACTGCAAGCAAAATCGTTTCAAGTTCTTGTACTTAGAAAAGCGAAAATGACTAATGACTAATGACTAAAAAATAACAGTTAAATGATGGTTTATATGTTGTGTCCGTCCTGTTGTTTCCCCGATTCTGGTGGCCGGGCCTTTGTCTGCGGGAGAGGCGGATCTTAAGAAATAGTTGGGGCATTTGTTACAGCCCTTGTGTCGGGTGTCTTGTTGGTTGCCCGATGTCGTCTGTCGGCCTTGGAGTAGTGCTCTTTTGGGGTCTTAATAGATGACCGGCGTTGGTCGTCTATTGTGACCGACCTTGGTCGTAATAGATGCCCCCTGAGAGGCTCTTGTCACACTTCCTTTGGTTGACGATGCAAAGAAAATGCAAACGAGCGCAATGAAAGCTTGCTTTCAAATTGCCGAGTGCAGCTTTTCTTCTGCAAAGATACAACAAAAAGCAACTTTTTGCAATAGTTTGTTCGGACTTTGTGCTAAAAAGTGCCCATATTTTTGCTATTTATGCTGATTATTAAGCAGTTATAAAACTATTAAATGTAAGCCATCATAAGAGGGAAAGTGTGTCATTTTTGTCAAAGTCATTTTTGTCATTTTCAAAAGCAAAAACACTTTTTCTCCTCTATAAAGAATATATATATATATATATTCTTTATAGAACATTTTTTCATTTTCAAAATCGAAAATGACAAAAATGACTTTGACAAAAATGACAAGATTAGGACTTCTGGTAAAATATAACAACATTTCTTGTTGATGTGTGTGGATGGAGATACTTGTTGTGAAGTTTTGTGAATATCATTTTTTTTGTTCTTGGAATGGTAGGGAAAGAGTGCGAGAAAATGGCTGGAAATCTATTTTTAGCGGTTTCATCGGTCAAACTTCCGAGGTGGTGGAGCTGTTTTTCGTCTTGGAGCTTTGTCGTGACAGAGCTGTTGTTTATCAGTGGGTGCAGTTGGGTGGGGCGGATGTCTTGTCGGGAATGTCTAAAAACCTTACAAAAATAGGATGACGGGGAAATGGCAATCGTGATAAAAGTCTGGTATCTTCAATTTGATAAGGATGCAGTGTGGCAAAAAATGGAGAATCTTTGCAGAAAATTAGCTGCATTTCGGCAAAAAAATCAAGCAAACTTGATGTTTTGCGCTCGTTTTCCATTATCTTTGCAAAAGAAAAGTAAGATTTATGGGAAGAAATAAATACTCACAGGCTGAAATCAGCCAGATAGGAAAGTTGCTGCGCCTCAAGAATGCGGGAAACCGTTTGCAGCAGAAACAGATACGTCACGACCTGCGTGTCGACTACGAGTTTAATATCTCCGACTTCAATGAGCCGGGCAAAGCCTTCGGTGAGCAGGAGTTGCAAGACGCCATCAAGAGAGGAGCTATCGTGATCCTCGACGATGCCACTATTGAGGCAATGAAGGCAAAACGTGCGCGCGACAAGGCCCGCGATGAGGCTGAACGCGAGCAGCAGGCCATCGCTGAGGGAGAGCAGACAGACTGGAAAGAGGCGATGAAGCAGTGGGAGGAATATTATAAGTAATTGAATTATTTTAGTTCTTTTACTTCTTCATTATCGAAAGTTGATTAAATTATCATCGAATTCAAATATGTCAACAGTAAAAATCAAGACTACAGAGGGCGACATCATCGTGCGCCTCTACGACGAGACTCCTCGTCATCGTGACAACTTCATAAAATTGGCAAAGGAAGGATACTTCGACGGCACACTTTTTCATCGTGTCATCAAGGACTTTATGATTCAGGGCGGCGACCCCGACAGCAAGAATGCTCCCAAGGGAAAGATGTTGGGAACGGGCGGACCAGACTATACTATACCATTCCTGCCGAGATAGACTGTCCACACCTGTTTCATAAGCGTGGCGCCCTGAGTGCTGCCCGCTTGGGCGACGAGGTGAACCCACAGCGCGAGAGCAGCGGAAGCCAGTTCTACATCGTGTGGGGTAAGACTTATCGACAGAACGAGCTGCGCCAGATGGAGAAACAGATGGCGATGCAGGCCGAGCAGAATGTCTTCAACGAGTTGGCTCGCGAGCATCACGATGAAATCATGAACCTGCGCCGCAGTCGTGACCGTGAGGGGCTGATGAAACTCCAGGACGAGCTTGCCGACGAAACGCGCAAGCGCTGCAGGGAACAAGGCTATCCCAAGTTTACCGATGAACAGACCAAGGCTTACACCGAGCTGGGCGGCACGCCTTTCCTCGACGGACAGTACACCGTGTTCGGTGAAGTGGTAGAGGGCCTCGAGGTCGTGGAGAAGATTCAGAACTGTGAGACACTTCGCGATGACCGTCCCAAAGAGGATGTCGTGATGCAGGTCGAAGTGGTCAATGAATAAAGGAAATATTTTTTATCAAGAATTTAAGAATTCGAGAAAGTTCTGTTAATAAATAAATCTCAAATTCTCAAATTCTTGATAAAAACAATTACTTAAATTCTTGACAAGAATAAATCTCAAATTTATATTTATTTACTTACTGAGATCGAAACCAACGCGGATGCCATCATAGTTTTTGGAGATTTCGCCGATAGTACCGAGAGTGGTGTTGCCGCTCAGAGCGGTCAGCGTCTGGATGATGGTAAGCAGTTTCTTCGACTCGAAGAGAATGCTGATGCCAGATGAGTTCTTGGTGGCGAAACCATTGAGGCTGAGCAGCAGACGGCCTTTCAGGTCGATGGCGTGAGTCTTCTCGTCGAAGGTGTAAGTGCCGCTCCATGACTTTCCGTCTATCTTGGCATTGAAGGTGCCGTCCTCATTGAACTTGAAGTATGTGTTCGAACTGCTGAATCCAGCCTTCTGATAATAGGTGCTCAACTTTTCCTCCACCTTCTTGGCAGCGATTTCGCCACCCGCTTTCGCCAACAGGTTCTCTGAGGTAAAGGCGCAGCCAGGCGATTTATACTTCCATGTGTAGGCGCAGAGGTCGGCTTTCTTGAAAGTGGTAGAGCCAATCACGTTGTCGAGAATGCTTCCCACGATGCTTCCCACCTTGCTTGTGGTGGAGCCTGTGCTGTTGCTGCTGTTTCCGCCAGCATAGCCCAAGAGTTCAGCTAATACTCCTACGGCAGAAGCCTTGGTATTGACAGTGTCGGCAGAATGTGTCTTGAAAGAGTCTGTCGTGGCTGTGGAAGCTGTTGTTGCGGTCGATGTTGAAGATTTGGAGGAAGTCTTCTTGGCAGTGGTGGTAGACTTCTTCTTTGTAGTAGCCTTCTTTTTCTTGGTTGATTTCTTGGCAGGAAGGCAGCTCATTTCGGATGTTGTGGCGCTCTCGGCGCATGTCTCGTTGGCAAGGCTGCCTGTGGTGCATGCCAGCACAAGGGCAACCATCATGAATACTTTCTTCATTTTTGTTGATACTTTTTTGATGTTTTCAAGTTGAAGAACTCCTTTTTTCTCTCTCTCTTGACCTCTGAATCTCTTGTGTTCGGAAGCTCAGTGTGGAGTTTATGCTTTTTCGGGTGCAAATATCGCAAAAAAAGCGCAGATGGAGAAAGGGAAATGGATATTTTTTGTAGGTTTTTCCCTATTTCTCCTTGATTTATGTCAAAAAATGAGGTTTTTAGTGTTCTTTTCTCACTTTTTTCGTGGTGCTTGTAGTCAGAATGCTTTATCTTTGCATAAGATATACTGCGCTCGGCAATCTGAAAGTAAACTTTCATTGCGCTCGCTTGTAATATCTTTGCATCATTACAAATCGCAATAGGTTATGGATTATAGTTTAATTAAGGTCAATGCAGAGTTTGAGAATCTTGCACAGGACAAATGTCAGCAGATTCTTCATGACCGACGTGAAGCCCTCGCTAACAAGGTTAGAAGAAGAGCTTAAAAACCAAGAGAGATTGTTTTCTCAAAAAGACACAAAAAGAATTGACATTCCGGGAACGTCGTTTCCCGTGTAACGTAAAAGGTCCCGTTGACAGAACTTGGTTCTGCGACGGGACCTTTTATGGTTTTATTGTTTTCTCTGGGGATGAGAAGTTATAGAAGTTAAAGAAGTTATCACTCCCTTCGGTCGTTAGAAGTTAAAGCCAACAGCTTTTTGCAGAATATTTAGCTGTAAAGCATATGGCTTTAACTTCTCTAACTTCCCATTTCTGGAAAGTTCGTTGAGCTTTTATTTTCCAGCCTCTTCCTTGGTAGCCTTCATGATGACTTCCAGGTGGTTGCCTGGCTTGAGGACGATATTCTTAAGGAAGTCGCCTATAGCCTTGCCGTCGACGCTGTTTACAGTCTTCACGTAATCGGTGTGCAGGTCGATGCCGTTGATGACATAGTTGCGCAGGATGCTTGTCCAGTAGCCATTGGTCTTGGCGTCTACCGAAGCCTGTTTGGTCAGAATCTCCTTGATCTTCTGCAGGTCGCCGGCGTTAGGCTGTTCTATGGTATTCTTCAGACCAGAGAAGAAGTAAGGCAGAGCCTCGTCGAGCTTCTCGGGGTTGAGCTGTGCACTGCCGGTCAGGCTGAGGGCTAACTGTCCGTCCCAGTCGAGCTCCATGCTTGCCTCGGCTCCTGCATGGTAGGCTGCACTCAGCTTCTCGCGTATGTTGCGCAGATAGTCCATCTGGAGCAATCGTGCAGAGATGTCGGCGAGCACGCTTGTCTGCAGGGTGTAAGGAGTCTTGGCGTACCATATCTCAGTCACCTGCGACATTGGGGTTTCCATGCTCTTGGTGAAGATGTTCTTCACCTCGCCTGTAGCTACAGGGATGGCCTTGTTCTTCAGCTTGGCGCCCTTGCTTGGGATAGAGGCGATGTACTGCTCGATGAGTGGCAGGAGAGTAGCCTCGTCGTAGTTGCCCACGAAGAAGAAGGTGAAGTCCTTGGCATTGGTGAACATCTGCTTGCCCAGTTCGAGCACGCGGTCGTAGTTGACTGCGTCGAGGTCCTCAGTCTTTGGGATGCGTGCCATCTTGTTGCCCATGTAGATGGTGCTCTGCAGCGAATCCTGGTAAACCATCTGTGGGTTCTTGCTCTGGTTGGCAAGTGCGGTCTTGATGGTGCTCAGGAGGTTGGCAGCCGATTTCTCGTCCTTGCTCAGCGCTGTCATCTTGAGGTAGATGAGCTGCATGAGGGTCTCGATGTCCTTAGGAGTAGAGTTGCCTGAGAGTCCATGCTTGAAAGGAGTGACGGTGTAAGCCACACTTGCCTGCTTGCCTGCGAGGGCTTTCTCGAGGTCGTTGCTTGAGAACTGGCCCAGGCCGCTGGCGTTGAGCAGCATGCCGCCCATGAAGGCGAAGGTGTAGTCGGCCTTGTCGAGTGCTGCGTAACCTACGTTGGCTGTGGCAGCAAACTGTATCTCGTTGTCCTTGTAGTCGGTCTTCTTCAGCACCACCTTGGCACCGTTGGAGAGGGTGAGGGTCTTGAATCCCAGCTTCTTGTCTTCTGCTGTGCTCTTGATCTTGCCCGCCTTAGGCTTCTGGGCGATGAGAGGCTCCTGCTTCACATTGTCCACATAGGCCTCGAGCTTCTCGCCGCGCACCTGCTTCACGATGTCGGCAAGCTCCTGCTCGGTGGGATAAACAGCACCGTCGGCCTCGCGCATCATGACGAGTGACACCAGGTTGGTGTCGGTTTCGCAAATCAACTGCTTGGCGTACTGGTTGACAGCCTCTACAGGGATGTGAGGCACCAGCATCTGATAGATCTGATATTCGTCCTCTACCGAAGGGATAGGCTCGTTGCTGGTGAAGTTGTCCACATATTGAGTGGTGAACTGTTCGTTCTTCATCTTGTCGCGATTGGTGTAAGCCTTCTCCATCTGGCTCATAAACTCATCCTTGGCACGCTGATACTCAGTGGCAGTGAAGCCGAAGTCGTGTGCACGCTTCAGTTCGCGCATCACGGCGGCATAAGCCTCCTTCATCTGTCCGTCCTTGGCAGCGCCGAAGGAAGTGAGCGCCTCCTTGGTGCTTGAGAGCAGATAGTCGCCAATGTTGGTTCCTGCCTGCAGATAAGGGCAGTCGGGCTCCTGCGATTTCTCGCTGAAGCGGGCATTCATCATGCTGGCAAAGATGTTGTCCATATAGCCTTTGAGCAGATAGTCGACACCGTTCTTCAGCGAGTCGGGAGTGGCTTCGTGCTTCATGAAGATCTGGAAGATGCCCATCTGCTGCTCTTTGTCCTTGTCTACCACGTAGATGCCCTGGTTGTTGTCGGGCACTTCCACGGGCACTACCTTGGCAGCGTTGGCTGGCACCTTGATGCCTCCGAAGAGTTTCTTGATCTGTGCCTCGATATGGTCTACGTCCACGTCGCCGACGATGATGATAGCCTGGTTGTCTGGGCGATACCACTTGCGGTAATAGGCGCGCAGGGTCTCTGGGTCGCAGCCGTCGACGACGCTCATCAGTCCGATAGGCATGCGGTAGCCATACTTACAGCCAGGGTAGAGCTTAGGAAGGGCACGCTCCAGTATGCGCTGCTGTCCCACCATGCGCATACGGTACTCGTTGTGCACCACGTCGCGCTCGTCGTTGATGGCTTCCTTGGTGAGAGAGATGCCGTTGCTCCAGTCTTTCAGGATGAGCATACATGAGTCTACTGCCGACACGCGTGTGGTGGGCACGTCGGTGAAGTAGTACACGGTTTTCTCAATAGAGGTGTAGGCATTGAGGTTGCGGCCATATTCCACACCGATGCTCTGTAGGTATTCCTGGAGGCTGTTGCCCTGGAAGTGCTCAGAGCCATTGAAGGCGAGGTGCTCCAAAAGGTGAGCCAGACCGCGCTGGTCGTCGTTTTCGTTGATAGAGCCTACTTTCTGTGCGATGTAGAAGCTGGCTACATGCTCAGGGAAACTGTTGTGTCGGATGTAATAAGTCAGACCATTGTCCAAATGGCCTATTCTCACATCTTTGTCTACCGGGATAGGTGGCATCATCTGAGCCATGGCCTGTCCGGCAGTAAGCAGCACGATGGCTGCAGCAAAAAACTTCTTAAGTTTCATAATAGCTGATGTTGGTTTATATATATAATAATGTGTATTTATTCTTCTTTCATAAACTTGATGCTGCAAAAGTAGCACATTTCTAACGACAAAGCAAGCATTTGGGAAGTTTTTTCCCAAAATGCCTGCATTCTTAACATTAAACTAACATTCCACTAACATAACCTAACATTAGGTTCTGTTTTTCAGCCCTTCGCTTTCAGAAAACTGTTCATCCAGCTGCCACGATAGAGGCGGATGAGGAACAGGATGCCGCGGAAAGTCAGTTCGGTGGCCATGGCTATCCATACACCTTCCAGCCCATAGCGCTGTGAGAGAGCGTAAGCCAGGGTGAGGCGCACCAGCCACATCGTTCCCAGGTTGATGGCGGCAGGCTTGAAGGTGTCGCCGGCTCCCACGCAGACACAATAGGTCACGATGCTGGCAGCAAAGAACGGTTCGGCAAAAGCCTCTATGCGAAGACAGCGTGTGCCTAAGTCGCAGATGGCGTCGACGGGAGAGAGTACTGCCATCATGCCCGGTGCAAAGAGATACATGACAACACCCATCACTGCCATTACGCCCATGCCGAGACCCACCGTCATGTAGGCAAAATTGCGGCACAGGTCGATGCGGCCAGCGCCATGGGTCTGACCGACGAGCGTGGTGGCGGCATCGCCTATTCCGTAGCCAGGCATATAGCACAGGCTCTCGGCGGTGATGGCAAATGAGTGGGCGGCAATGGCGATGTTGCCCAATGGCGCCACTATCATGGTGCTGACAATCTGTGCACCGCTCATCAGGATGTTCTGTATGGCCAAGGGAATGCTTATCTTGAAGGCATTGCGCACGTATTCACGTACCCAGCTGAAGCGAATCTTGTCCTGACGCAGGTTGAGAATCTTGTTGTGGCAGGCTGCCTGCCAAAGGTTGGGCAGCGAGATGCAGACATAAGCCAGGGCGGTTCCGAAGGCTGCGCCCACCACGCCCATGTGCAGCACATAGATGAAGATGTAGTTGAACACGACGTCGCACAGGCAGATCAGAATTGCCATGATGCTGGGCGTGTGCATGTTGCCTGCAGCCTTGAGCATCATGCCCGACATGTGGTACAGGTAGACAAAGGGCAGCACGAGGCTGTAGACCAGGAAATAGGCCGATGACTTGTCGGCAATGTCATTGCCTCCGCCCAACCAGTGGGGCAGGGGAGAATGAATGCCCACGCCGATGAGGGCTATCAGGATGCTGAAGATGATGCCGCAGAGCAGCGAGTGGCGAAACACCTGGCGGGCTTTGCCGAAGTCGTTGGCTCCGATGAAGTGGGCTACCTGCACTGAGAAACCAGTGGCAAAGGCACTCAGCAGGCTGCCGATAAGCCAGGTGGTGGACTCGATGAGTCCGATGCTCGCTGAAGCCTCTGCACCCAAATGTCCCACCATAGAGGCGTCGATAAAGAACATCATGACGGTGGAAATCTGTGCCAGCATGGAGGGAATACTCAAGCCTACGATGAGGTTCAGTTTCTCACCGCGGTGCATGGAGCGTCCTGCCCGTATCGATTCCATCAGATATTCTGTCTTTTTGCTATATAACATAATGTTTGTACTGCCATTTATTGTTTTCTGTTGAACTGCCCAGTAGTATGTAGGAACAGTCAAAGCGAGAAAATGGCGATCCCTCCTAAAAGGAATCGCCATTTTTATGATTTGAATGTTAAATTTCTATTTATCCCAAAATACAAGATCTTATCACCTTTAAACAAAACCTCTATCTATTGGGTTGAATTCAGCGGATAAGAAAAAGAGAATCTTGAAAACTCTTTTCTATATCCTGACTTCATTCACTTTTCGTCGTCCTTGAATAACAATCTCTTATTTACCTTTAGATTCTAATACCTGTCGTCCTTGAATAACAATCTCTTGTTTACCTAAAACTAATAACCTATCACAATCTATTACCTAACTAAAAACCTAAAACTTATAATTCTGGTGCAAAGGTACTACTATTCTTGAAATCTGCAATACTTTTGTGCATATTTTTGCGTGAAAATAACATTTTTTTTGCTTATAAGCCCCAAATGTGTGCGAACACATACACTTGTTTATTCTTTGAAACATATTTTTAGAATTCGGATTTCAGGAGTTTCTTAAGGAGTTTTCTTAAGGAGTTAAGACAACAGCTTTGTGGGCTTGAAATTAAACATTAAACTGAGTCCACTTGAAAAAGTAGAAACTCACATTTTTTGTCTTTGTGACTTGTTGATAATCAATAGCTGGTTTTCGTAAAACAGACTTTTTCAGGTGGACTCAGCTCCTTATAATAAAATAATAAAAAAGTCCTGTGCTTCTTCGGCACAGGACTTTCTGTATGGAGGAATAGAATTATTTCTTAATCCATTTGCCATCGGTGTACCAACCCTTGAGCACAATCTCGAATTTGAGCATTGAGTAAGCTGGAATGGTGGAACTGCTGCTCTGGCTGGAACCATAGCCGAGAGTGTAAGGCATGTAAACCATCCAGTGGTCGCCGATATGAGTCATTTTCATCAGGGCAGTGGCAAATCCGTCGACAACGCCCTTCACAATGAAATTGCTGGTCTGAGCCTTGTTGACATCATAGTCGCCGGTGAAATTGTGGTCGAAGACATAGTCGTTCTTCAGCATGCCCTTGTAGCTGACCATTACCGAGTCGGTGTAGAGAGGGCGCACGGCAGAACCTTCGCCCTGCTGCATCACCTGCACCACGATGTTGTCTTCCTGCTCATTGAAGGTAGGAGTGACAGGCTGGTTGTTGAGATCCGTATTTCCCGTCTGGTTCTCCATACTCCAATTGCGGTAGACGTGCCATCCGTTGGCTTCTCCCTCCTGCTTGGCCTTGACGAGAATCTCGGCAAAAGCCGTCTTGTTCTTTGCCTGCCAGTCGTCGTACTCGGAGTCGGTGTTTTCGTCAGTCTCGCTGCATGATGCCAGCACAAGAGCCGACATCATGAGCAGAAACAGATATTTCAAATTCTTCAAATTCATCTATGTGTATTTGATTTTTTATCGTTTAGAAGTCCTTGATCTCCTTGCCAAGCTTCTTCAGTACGCTCGTGATGCTCACACGGTCCTCGATGATGCCGCGAAGTTCGCTGATGGCAACACGCTCCTGCTTCATCGTGTCACGATAACGCAGAGTAACCTTGTGGTCGTTAGGAGTATCGTGGTCTACGGTGATACAGAACGGAGTACCGATGGCATCCTGACGACGGTAGCGCTTGCCGATAGAGTCCTTAGGATCGCCATAGTGGGTGTTGAAGTGGAACTTCAGCTCGTCAACGATCTCGTGAGCCAACTCGGGCAGGCCGTCCTTCTTGTCGAGTGGGAATACGGCACACTTCACAGGAGCCAATGCCTCAGGCAACTTCAGAACCACGCGGCTCTCGCCGTTCTCGAGCTTCTCCTCGCAGTAAGAGTGGCACATCACGCTGAGGAACATACGGTCTACGCCGATAGAAGTCTCTACATCGTAAGGCACGTAGCTCTCGTTCTTCTCAGGATCGAAGTACTTGATAGAGCGGCCGCTGAACTTCTCGTGCTGAGAAAGGTCGAAGTTGGTACGGCTGTGAATGCCCTCTACCTCCTTGAAGCCAAATGGCATCTTGAACTCGATGTCGGTAGCTGCGTTGGCATAGTGAGCCAGCTTCTCGTGGTCGTGGTAGCGATAGTTCTCGTTGCCCATGCCGAGTGCCTCGTGCCATGCCAGACGAACCTTCTTCCAGTACTCAAACCACTTCATCTCGGTGCCAGGCTGGCAGAAGAACTGCATCTCCATCTGCTCGAACTCGCGCATACGGAATACAAACTGGCGAGCCACAACCTCGTTGCGGAATGCCTTACCTATCTGGCAGATACCGAAAGGAAGCTTCATGCGGCCTGTCTTCTGAACGCTCAGGTAGTCGACAAAGATACCCTGGGCTGTCTCAGGACGCAGATAAACCTTGCTGGTAGCATCGCTCGCTGCACCCATCTGGGTAGAGAACATCAAGTTGAACTGACGAACGTCTGTCCAATTCTTGGTGCCGCTGATAGGGCATACGATGCCCTCGTCCTCGATGATCTGCTTCAGCATCTCGAGGTTAGGACCCTGCATGGCCTCGGTGTAGCGGGCATGAAGGTCGTCGAACTTCTTCTGATTCTCCAAGACGCGAGGATTGGTGGCGCGGAACTGAGCCTCGTCGAAGCTGTCGCCGAAGCGCTTCTTAGCCTTGGCGATCTCCTTGGCGATCTTCTCCTCGTATTTGGCCATGTGGTCCTCGATGAGCACATCGGCGCGATAACGCTTCTTCGAGTCGCGGTTGTCGATCAATGGATCATTGAACGCATCCACGTGACCTGAAGCCTTCCAAACAGTAGGGTGCATAAAGATGGCTGCGTCGAGACCCACAATGTTCTCGTGCAGCAATACCATGCTCTGCCACCAGTACTGCTTGATATTGTTTTTCAGCTCGACACCGTTCTGACCATAGTCGTAAACGGCTGCCAAACCATCATAAATTTCGCTACTTGGAAACACGAAGCCATACTCTTTGCAATGGCTTACAATCTTCTTAAAAACATCTTCTTGTGCCATGATGAAATCTTATATTTTTCAAATTTTCGGCAAAGATACGCCTTTTTCTCGAATTTTCTTTGTATTTTTGCCTAAAATATATAAAATAAGTATTAAAAGCTATCTATGAGCGACGAAATTAAAGACAAAGACGAACTTCAGAAGGGTGGTGAGCCACAAGATTTGGATGCGGCTGAACAGCATTCCGACTACAAGCCTGTCAACAGGTTTGACGCTTCGGCGGTGCGCCATCTTAGCGGAATGTACCAGAACTGGTTCCTCGACTATGCCTCCTATGTGATTCTCGAGCGTGCCGTACCTCATATCGAGGACGGACTGAAGCCCGTGCAGCGACGCATACTGCACTCGATGAAGAGAATGGACGACGGAAGATACAACAAGGTGGCGAATATCGTGGGACACACCATGCAGTTTCACCCGCATGGTGACGCCTCTATCGGCGACGCACTCGTACAGATGGGACAGAAAGACCTGCTCATCGACACACAGGGAAACTGGGGAAATATCCTCACCGGCGACCGTGCGGCGGCTTCACGATACATAGAGGCGCGTCTGTCCAAGTTCGCGCTCGACGTGGTGTTTAATCCCAAAACAACCGACTGGCAACTCTCCTATGACGGCCGCAACAAGGAGCCTATTACGCTCCCCGCCAAGTTCCCCTTGCTGCTGGCACAGGGAGCAGAGGGCATTGCCGTAGGTCTGAGCAGCAAGGTGCTGCCACACAACTTTAATGAGCTTTGCGATGCTGCCGTACACTATCTCAAGGGCGAGCCTTTCACCATCTATCCCGACTTCCCTACGGGTGGAGCCATCGATGTGAGCAAGTATAACGACGGACAGCGTGGAGGCGTGCTGAAGGTGCGTGCCAAGATAGACAAACTCGACAACAAGACGCTTGTCATCACCGAGATTCCTTTCAGCAAGACCACCGGAAGTCTCATTGACTCCATCACCAAGGCGGTGGAGAAGGGAAAGATAAAGGCCAGAAAGATAGAGGACGTTACCTCTGCCAACGTGGAAATCCTCGTCCATCTGGCTCCCGGAACCTCTTCCGACAAGACCATGGACGCACTCTATGCCTTCAGCGACTGCGAGATCAACATCTCGCCCAACTGCTGTGTCATCGAGGACAACAAGCCTTGCTTCCTCACCGTGAGCGATGTGCTGCGCCACAGCGTAGACCGCACCATGGGACTGCTGCGCAAGGAGCTGATGTTGCGCAAGGGTGAACTGGAGGAACAGCTCTTCTTCTCCTCGCTCGAGCGTATCTTCATCGAGGAGCGCATCTACAAGGAGCGCAAGTTCGAGCAGAGCAAGAGTCAGGACGAGGTTGTGGCCTTTATCGCCTCGAAGCTGGAGCCTTTCAAGGACAAGCTCTTCACAGCCGTAGTCGACGGAAAAGGCAAGGTGGAGTATGCTTTCCACAGAGAGATAACGCGCGAGGACATTCTGAAACTCCTTGAAATCAAAATGCAGCGCATCCTGAAATATAATAAGGACAAGGCCGACGACCTCTTGCTGAAAATCAAAGCCGAACTGGCGGAGATAGAGAACGACCTCGCCCACATGACTGATGTCACCATCAACTGGTTTGAATATCTCAAGACCAAGTATGGCAAGGCGCATCCACGACGCACCGAGATAAGAAACTTCGACACCATCGAGGTGACCAAGGTGGTGGAGGCCAATCAGAAACTCTACATCAACCGACAGGAAGGATTCGTGGGTACAGGACTGAAGAAGGATGAGTTGGTGTGCAACTGCTCCGACCTCGACGATATCATCATCTTCTATAAGGACGGAAAGTTCAAGGTGACCAAGGTGGCCGACAAGATCTTCGTGGGAAAGAACATCCTTCATGTGCAGGTGTTCAAGAAGAACGATAAGCGAACCATCTACAACTGTGTGTATCGCGATGGCAAGCAGGGCGAATACTTCATCAAGCGATTCAACGTGACGTCGATGACACGCGACAAGATGTACGACATCACGCAGGGAACGCCCGGAAGCCGTGTCATCTACTTCACGGCCAACCCCAACGGTGAGGCTGAAATCATCAAGATAACACTGGATCCAGACCTCTCGAAGAAGCGACAGAGCATCTTTATCGAGAAAGACTTTTCGGATATTATCATCAAGGGACGTGCCGCCAAGGGCAATCTGCTCACCAGGCGAACCATCCGTCGCATTGGTCTGAAGAGTCATGGCCACAGTACCTTGGGAGGAAGAAAGGTGTGGTTCGATCCTGATGTCAACCGTATTAATTACGACGAGAACGGACGTTTCCTCGGCGAGTTTAATGACGATGAATATATTTTGGTGGTTCTCGACAATGGCGAGTTCTATATCACCAACTTCGACCCCAACAACCACTATGAGGACAATATCCTGAGACTGGAAAAGTGGGACGAGCATAAGATATGGACTGCCGTTCTCTATGATGCCGACAACGAAGGCTATCCTTACATCAAGCGATTCACCATGGACGCTGCCAAGCGCCATCAGAACTTCCTTGGCGAGAATGTCAACAGCAAGCTGATTCTCCTTACCGATACAGTTTATCCTCGTATCAAGGTGACTTATGGAGGTGTGGATGCTGTGCGTCCTGCCGAGGAAATCGACGCCGAGCAGTTTATCGCACAGAAGAGTTTCAAGGCTAAGGGAAAACGACTCTCTACCTGGAACATAGGTTCTATAGAGGAAATAGAGCCGACCCGTTTCCCAGAGCCTGCAGATACAGCCGATGCAGCCGACGCAGCCGACGCAGCCGAGGGCGATGAGACGACAGCCGAGGGCGATGCTGCCGACGGCAAAGTGTCGTCCCGGACAAAGGCAAAATCATCCGACGAGAACCTCGACCCTGATGCCGGCAAGAGCCAGCAACAGATTATCGATGAGCTGACAGGACAGACAAGCCTCTTCGACGATAAGAACTTTACTGCGGAAGACGAAAAAGACCGCGACTGGCTGAAGGATCAATAGGGGAGTTGCTTCAGGAGTTAAAGAAGAAACTTCCTTCCCCATAAAGAAAGCCGCCCCAGAATCTTAAAGCTATCTGTGGCGGCTTAAAAGAAAAGATTTACCCTGTATTATTACTCAATAGTAATCAAAACTCTGCGGCATTCCTCCTTTGAACAGCCGTTGCTGTCGCCAATGGCCTTCTCCAACTTGATGTCGAAGTCCTTGATGCCTTGTTTCTTCAGGAAGTTGACAACATTGTTCAGACGACCCTCGCTGAGTTTGTAGTTCTTTGAAGAAACTCCGTCCGACGAAGCCTCACCGATGATGGTAAGCTTGTAGTCGCCCTGTTCCTTCAGGGTGTTGATAAACTTCTTCAAGCGAAGTCTTTCCTGAGTCGTGATGTTGGTCTTGTCTACGGTGAAGAATACCTCGTAAGACTTCACCTTCTTCGACTTCTCGCAGTCGTCGAGCAATGACTGCAACTCGGCATTGTCCTTGCGGCAAGCCTTCAGACTCTCAGACAATCCGTCGTATGCACGCTGCTTTTCAGCCAATTGCTTTTCGTAGGCTTCCTTCATTTCGGCCTGATCTCTCAGAGCCTTGTAGTAGCGGGCCTTGTTGCTTGGCATCACCTTGCTGACGAAGTTGAAGCGAAGAACCACTCCTGCACTGTACATTCCCTTAGGAGTCAAGTCCTTGTTGAGAGGCAGATAATTGTATCTGCCGAATACACCTGCTGTCCAGCGAGATGAGAGGTCGTATTCCAACGACAGGGTGGCAGGTATGTACATCGCATCTACATGTTCGTTGAAGGCATGGCTCTTCATGTAGTCGTGGGTGTAGACATTGTAGTAGCCTTCACCCTTGGCAACAGCCATCTCTCGGTAAGAGAAGGTGGTGGAGTTGCGGCTCCAACCGCGCAGATAACCGACACCGACTCCTAACCAAAGATTGAGCTGCTGGGCCTTGCGGTTGTGCCAGAACTCCATGATGTTGAAGTCTACATTCAGGTCGGCCATGGCGTACTGCATGGTATAGCGGTTCTGGAATCTGTCCATCTTGGTCTCCAAGGTCGTAGGATAGGTCTTTCCTGTAGAAGGATCTTTTATCTCATAATCCTTGTTCGTTGTGGTAGAGAGCATGCCCTTGTCTGTTGACCTGAGCATGTCGTACTCTAAGTTCAAACCCAGTCTTACCCAGGGCTTGATATTGTATTTCACTCCGACACCTCCGAAGGGCATGATGTGCTTTCTTTTAGCTATATCGTCCATACCCCTCATGCCATGATACAGAGTTCCTCCTCCCTGGATGTAAACCGACCAAGTGTGAGTACGCACCGTATCATTGTAGGTTTGTGCTTGGAGTGTGGCAGCCGTCGCTAAGACGGCGACTGCCAAGGTTAAACGTTTTATTCTCATAATTGTAACTGCTTTGAATTTGTAATGCGGTAGCATATCGGCATGAGATATTCATGCTCTTTCTGCAGATTCTTACTTATTCGGGATACTCGAAAGATGGAGTTCCTGTTGCATCAGCATCATTTTGCAAGTAAAAGTTGCACTTCAAAACCGACATGATGACTCCATCTTTATAGGTAGTCAAGTTAAGCAATATGTTGCTGACTCCTCCATAGGGGAGGCTATTCTTTCCTTTGGCATCCACGTAAAGGATGTGTAAGATGTTCTTAACGGTTGAAGTAATATTATAATTCATCTGCTCTGGCACTTTGGCTATTCTGATAACCTTCTTGCCGTTGGCGAGTTGCATGGGCTGGAGTGTACCTGCCACAACTTCTGTTGTTGAAACAACTTGCTCGGTATTTACCTTGATTAAGTTGTTGTTCTGTACCGTGCCTGTATAAGCTGAATAGTAGGCGTAGCACAGGATAGTAGGCTTCTGTACCTCAAGCATGTCTGAGATGATTTTCTTCAGAGTTGGGTCTGCTGATACTGCTGCCCACATCGCTGGTTCCATGTATACAGAGGTTTTGTCGGCTGGATCCTGATAGATGCCGTTGTCGGCAGCCATCTTTTCCAACTGCTTGAGCATGGCTTGTGAGTTGGCGTCCTGCTTGTCCTTCAGCTCTTTAATGGCTGTAGTAAGGGCATTCTGCAACTTGGTGTTAGATTTTACTACCTTGCTAACTCCTTTAGCGATAGCAGTGTTGAGAGCTGCGGTCTGTGCGGTGATAGCATCAACCACTCCTGCGATGACAAGGTTCATGTCGGTTGTCTGCTGTGTGATGGCACTCTTTATGCCGTTCTCCAAGCCTGTGATAGAGCCCTTAATCTCGCCTCCCTGTGTGGTGATGGCTGTTCCGATAATGCCGCCCTGTTGGTTTACTGCTGCCACAATAACGTCACCGTTCTGACCGATGGCTGTAACGATCTTGCCGCCCTGCTGCTCTATCATCTCCTTCAGAGCAATGAGCTGGTTCTTCATGCCGTTTTCCATGTTGACGATGGCTGTTGTGTTGTCACTCAACTTAACGGTGAGTTGTCCTGTCATGTCATCGATGCTACCCTTTACTGCTGTGTAACCCGTGGTGATGTTGGTGTTCACATTATCGATGGCGGTCTTCAGGTTGCTGAGTTCTGTCTTGATTTCGCCAAGTGAAGTGTTGTTGCTACCAAGTTTGTTCTCCACTGCTGTGAGACGGAGGTCGAGCGTGGTATTAATCTTGTCGTTGACTACCTCAATCTTTGCCAGTCCTGCACCAACGGTGGTGTTGATGGCGTCAATCTTGCTGCCCAGAGTAAGAGTTTGGCTCTTCAACTCTGCTGTGAGGTCGAGGATGCTACTCTTGAGCTGTGCTGCGATGAGTGAGCCGTTGGCGTCGATGGTGAGGCGGAGCAGTTTGCTCTGTGCTTCGAACGTATCGCTCATTTTACCAATAGCAGTCACGATCTTTTTGCCATGATTGTCAATCTTGGTATTCAGCTTGGTGAAACCATTAACAAGCGTAGTGTTGATCTGAGCAAGACCTGCCTGAGTGGTCTCTTCAAGAAGCTTAATGGCACCTGTATTCTCGTTAATTTCTACCTTGATGTCTGCGAGACCAGTCTGTACTGCTAAGGTGAGTGCATTGAGACGTTTAGCCAGACTATTTGATTGGTCGTTGATTGCTTGGATGATGGCATCAGCCTTAGCTACGATGGTAGCATTGAGGAGCTTGCCAGTGGTGTCAATCTGCAGGCGCAGAACCTCTCCATTTTTGTTCATAGCGGTCACAATCTTATCGCCATTTTCGTTCATTGTGGTCTTGATAGCTGTGAAGCCATCGATCAATGTAGCATCTATCTTCAGCAAGCTGGTATTGAGATTTCCTAAGCTACCCTGAGTATTGTCATCGAGGAGTTTGATGGCACCTGTATTCTTGTCAATTTCCACCTTGATGTTTGCCAAACCTGTCTCTATAGCTGTTGTCAGTGCATTGAAACGAGACTCCATGCTTGCTGTCTGGTCGTTGATAGCCTTGATGATAGCATCAGCCTTTGCGATTAAGGTAGCATTGAGGAGCTTGCCTGTGGTGTCGATCTGTAGGCGTAGAACTTCAGCATTTTCGTTCAATGCGGTCACGATCTTGTTGCCATTTTCATCTATTGTGGTCTTGATAGCTGTAAAGCCATTGAAGATTGTCGTGTTGATGGTGTTGAGACCTGCTTTCAGGCTCTCGCCCTGTGCTGTGATGGCACCAGTGTTGTTGTTGATCTCTACCTTGATGTCGGCAAATCCGCCCTTCACGGCAGCTGTCAAGGCTGCTATGCGCTCTGCCATGGTGTTGCCCTGGTTGTTGATAACGTCTACAAGAGCATTGCCAGAAGCCAAGATTTGTGCTGAGATAAGCTTACCTGTGGCATCTATCTGCAGGCGTAGAAGCTCGCCATTCTGGTTCATGGCGTATACGATGGCTTCGCCCTGTGCGGTTACCTGACCTGTGAGTGTGGTCAATTGTGCGGTTAAGGCTTCGAAACCATTAAATAAAGATGTGTTGATGTCTTTAAGACCATTCTTTGTATTCTCACTCAATACTGTGATGGCACCCGTGTTGGCATCTACTGCCAACTTAATGTCTGCCATGCCGTCTCTCAACAATGTGTTGAGGGCATCAAAGCGCTCTTTCAGCGTCTTGTTCAAGTTATTGACTGCATCTACCAGTGCCGAGTAGTCATTGATAAATGTGTTTCCACCATAATCGACAGTAGGTTCAGTTACGTCCGTACATGCCGACAAGCTCAAGGCTGCTATGAGCAACATAGGATAAAACTTCTTTTTCATAATTAATTTAGGTTTTAAGCTCCACTTTTCCTTATACACCTTTTAAATATATTTACTTTCATATATCTTATTACAATATAAATATAAAAAAGGGAAGCAGTTAATAAAATAGGTTATTACTTTCGACTGCAAAAATAAGTAAAAACTAATCAATGGGAGTGAACCTCAGTTTTTTGTTGTGAACCTCAGTTTTTTAACGTGAACGTGCGGTGGATTCAGTATTTTTTAACTAAATCCACCGCACGTTCACGTTGATTTTATTCCTTTCAAGCAGTTTTTGTACCTATATTGTGCTTCACTAGTGTCCACTAAAAACGATTAACAATCGTTGTAAGTGGTTGATATACGA
>ERZ1026878.268-NODE-268-length-42971-cov-14.722085_pt1 | contig 42971 bp, 34 predicted proteins | sample MGYA00380169_ERZ1026878 | MGnify/ENA primary metagenome ERZ1026878 (study PRJEB33269, sample SAMEA4719805) | human gut metagenome | biome: human-associated habitat; feature: organic feature; material: feces | place: Cameroon | collected 2013-10 ...
AAGAAGAACAGGGCGAGGACGAAGGGGAAGACGGCGATGATATGAAGCTTACCAGTCTTCAGAGTATCTCCGATTTCATGACCTGTGCCGGAAAGACCATGCCGGAAAATATCCGCCTGTGGGCGAGAAGAAACCTGGCAGTGGCAAGATCCCACGAGGTATCTCCCGAGGAGAGAAGGCATGCCCAGAGAGCGTTGTCCATCATGATGAACATTCAGTGGAAGGGCAATTATTTTGAGGCTATTGATCCCGTGGAAGCCAGACGGATCCTGGATGAGGAATTGTACGGCATGGAGAGGGTCAAACAGCGTATCATGGAGACCATTATCCAGATCAACCGTACCCACACTTTACCGGCCTATGGTCTGCTTCTGGTGGGACCGGCGGGAACCGGTAAATCCCAGATTGCTTATGCGGTGGCAAGGATTTTAAAGCTTCCCTGGACTACACTGGATATGAGTTCCATCAACGATCCGGAGCAGCTGACCGGAAGCTCCAGAATCTACGCCAATGCCAAACCAGGTATCATCATGGAAGCTTTTTCCATGGCTGGCGAATCCAATCTGGTATTTATCATCAACGAGCTGGACAAAGCAGCCAGCGGCAAAGGTAACGGCAATCCGGCGGATGTACTGCTTACCTTGCTGGATAATCTGGGATTCACGGACAACTATATGGAATGTACTGTGCCCACATTCGGTGTTTATCCGATTGCCACGGCTAACGATAAGGATCAGATCAGTGCCCCGTTAATGTCACGTTTTGCAGTGATCGATATTCCGGATTATACACCGGAGGAGAAGAAGATCATTTTCTCCAGATTCGCATTGCCAAAGGTACTGAAACGCATCGGACTGCAGGCAAATGAGTGCACTATCACCGAAGAGGGACTGGAGGCCGTGGTGGAGATCTATTCCAACACCAGCGGTATCCGTGACCTCGAGCAGGCGGCGGAGCATCTGGCAGCCAACGCGCTGTATCAGATTGAAGTGGACGGATTAACAGAAGTCGTATTTGACGCGGAAAAAGTGAAGAAATTATTTCTGTAAATAAGAGAAGCAGGTAGTCGCAGGACGCGGTTGCCTGCTTTTTGTGCAAAGTCGAGGGCTTTTGACCCAGACATCATTATATAAAAGCGGCTAGAGGAGAGGGAACATGACAAAGAAAGTATTAGTGATCACGGATGCACAGAACGAATTTATCACAGGAGCATTGGGCAACAAGGAGTGCGAGGCAGCGGTAAAAAATATCGTTGCTGCAGCCGAAAGAGGGGAATACTATAAAGTGATCATCACCAAGGATACCCATACGGCAGATTATCTGGACACCCAGGAAGGAAAAAGACTGCCTGTGCTGCATGGACAGGAGGGCACAGAAGGGTATAAGATTCATCCGGATATTGTAAAGGCGGTACAGGAACATTATGCACCGGAAAATGTGATCACGGTGAAAAAGCCGACCTTTGGCAGTCCGGAATTCGGAAAGCTATTGAAAACCATCTGGGCAGAGGTGACGGCTGCAGGAGAGGCAGCAGAGGGTGAATATCCCATGGAAGTGGATTTTACCGGGTTCTGCACCGGAATCTGTGTGTTAAGCAATGTGGTCATGGCAAAGGCATTTGTACCGGAAGCAAGAGTGTGTGTTATCGAGAACGCCTGTGCCTGTGTGACCTCGCAGACCCACCGGACGGCCATTGCTGCCATGGGACCGATCCAGGTGGATGTCATTTAGAGAACATATCATATTTACACAGCTGTGAAGCTAAGAGAGAAAGAGGAAAAATCATGATATTACCACAGATCATCAACAGTTTACTGGAAAACGATATGTATAAGTTCTCCATGGGACAGTGCATTTACCACCAGTTCAGCGCTTATAAGACTACCTGGACATTTAAATGCAGGAATACAGATGTATTTTTTACAACGGAGATGGTGGAAGAGATCAAGGCGCAGATCCGGGCGTATTGTGACTTACGTTTTACGGAGGAAGAATTGAATTATCTGGAAAATGTAAAATGGATCAAAGGTTCCTATGTGGATTTCCTGCGCCTGTGGCAGCCCAGATATGAAGATTTCGAGATCGGAACAGATGCAGCCTGCGGTCTGACCATCGAGACGAAAGGCTCCTGGTTAAACACTTCCATGTATGAGATACCGACGTTGGCTATCGTTAACGAAGTATTTTTCCGAATGAATTATGATTATGACAGGCTGTATGCTTCCTTCCGGGAGCGGCTGGTGGATAAGATTCAGAAACTTGTAGATGGGACCTATTGTCTTGGTAATTTCAGTGAATTTGGTCTGCGGCGCCGCCTGTCCGCGGAAGCACAGGAACTGGCGGTGCAGGAGCTGGTGGCGCACAATAAGGACTATAAAGACTCTGCCTGCATCGGTACTTCCAATGTCTATCTGGCAAAAAAATGGAATGTGACACCGGTGGGAACCATGGCGCATGAATGGATCATGTGTACCGGGCAGGGCAATCACAAGCACAATCCGGCGTATTCCAACTGGTATGCCCTGGATGCCTGGGTGAAGGAGTATGGTGTATTAAACGGCATCGCCCTGACAGACACCATCACCACAGATTGTTTCCTGAAAGATTTTCAGCTGACCTATTCCACCCTGTTTTCCGGAGTGCGGCATGACAGCGGGGATCCCTTTGCCTGGGGCGAGAAGATGATCGCCCATTATGAGACCCTGGGGATCGATCCAAAGCGCAAGACACTATTGTTCAGTGACAGCCTGGATTTCGCGCGGGCGGATAGGCTGCGAAAGACTTTCAAGGACCGTGTGACGGTAGCGTTCGGGATCGGCACTTATATCGCCAACGATACTTGTGAGGAGCCTTTAAATATCGTCATGAAGACGACAGCCTGCAACGGCATGGATGTGGCGAAGATCTCCGATACGCCCGGCAAGGAAATGTGCAAGAACGAGGAGTATGTGGATTACCTTACCAGGTGTATCCGGTGGAGACTGGAGCACGACAGATAGGAGCAGAAAGCGGCCCTTATCGCAGAATCAAATTTGAAATCTGATTCGCGGTTCCTCCGACGGAAGGAATCGTCTGCGGAATGGAGATTAGGATGAGTCAGAGATGAAAAGAGCAAAAGAATATGGAATATGAACATATTGAGCATACTTTTGCACCGGTGTATGATGCAGATTCCAAGGTGCTGATCCTGGGGACACTGCCCTCGGTGAAATCCAGAGAAAATCATTTTTATTATGGACATAAACAGAACCGTTTCTGGAAAGTTGTGGCGGATCTGTGCGGGGAACCGGTGCCGGAGACCATTGAAGAGAAAAAGGCGATGCTTCTTGCACATCATATAGCTATCTGGGATGTCATTCAGAGCTGCGACATTAAGGGCTCCAGCGACAGCAGTATCCGGAATGTGGAACCGACGGATATCCGACACATGCTTGCGGAATCGAAGATCACGGGAATCTATGCTAATGGGAATAAGGCGGGAGAACTGTACCGGAAGTACCAGCTGCCGCTTACAGGAAAGGAAGCCATGGTGCTGCCCTCTACCAGCCCTGCGAATGCGGCATGGTCCCTGCAAAAATTATGTGAAGTCTGGCGAAATACCATTGACATAACTAACAAAATTTCATATGATAATATAAATGATACATGAAGTACCAAAAACATACTGGTAAAAGGGGATTATAACATAGAACAGGCCGCACGTCTTTTATGGATGTGCGGTCTGTGTTATAATAGGGAAATAGAGGATGTAAGACTTGTTCAGAGATATTTCACCTATGTCTGTCTGTGGATCAGTTTCAGCAGGGAAGCGACCAGACCATGGTGGACAAGACCATGGAATGCTATATGGGCGAGATTGAGAGGAATCTGGACTACAAGAGATGGGCATGCGGTGGATTTGAGGGAGTTCATGGAGATGAAGGAATGGTAAGAGGTGTTTTTTGTTGAAATTTGTGAAACAAAATGAGAAAATGATTTGAAGAGAAACAACTGAGAACTAAAATGGAGAGAGCAAAAGAATGCAGATTACTTTGTTTGATCATATTGCCGGAGCGTATTACGGTGATCTGAGAATGGATGATAGTATAGTAGAACAAATAGTGGATCATACGGAGGAAACCTGGCAACCGGACCGGAGGGATGAGGAAAGAGGCAGCAATACCCGGCAGGGAAAAGTTGCGGAAGAGATTGTGGAACAGTTTTTTTTACAATTCCTTGAAGATAAAATAGCTATGAAATCCTATGATGACATCAGAAATGATGATTTTGAAAAGCATGCTCCGTTTGATTTCTTGATTTGGAAAAAAGGAACCGTAGATATTAAGCCTATTGTTGCATCCATACAAAGAGATATTAACAATACACCGAATAAATTTGTACATCTGAGCGAATACACAAGACGACTGTGCAAGGATGCAAATGTAAAGATAGCAGAGGTGAAATCTACCCAGATAAGGGAGGATTTGAAGAGAAATTCAGGGTTTAGCGGTAATTATGAAGATGGCAATGAAGTTCGAAAACTTATAAATGAGATAAAAAGCAAGGATGATATTTTCTGCTATCCATATTTTACAAGAAGTGTTTCTTCTAGAGATTATTCTATGGAAGATTACTGTCAGCTCGCAAAACAGCAGGAGAATTCTTTGAATCCTTTTACAGGGGAAAAATTAAGAAAAATGGTATTGGAGCTGGAGGTGATTCATCAGTGTTGTGATGTTTTTATACGCGTATATTTGGATCTGACGGCAAAAAGAGGCTTTATCATAGGATGGCTTGGGAAAGAGCACCTGTTAGACTATGAGGTACGATTAAAAAGGATGCCGAAGCGTGGCAAATCTGAAAATGCCTTATACTTTACCAAAAAGTTATCGGAAGTAGAGGGAATAGATACTCTACCGGAACTTTTTGAAGAGGGCTTGGCAGTGTATGCGAGTCCATATACAACAACAAATTTTTATCATTGCAAAACAGACTGTAAATATATTCGGAATGTGAAGTGGGAAGAACTTAAAGTATTTACATCGGAGGAACAGGCAAGACAAAATGGACGCTACACAAAAAGATGCCTGAACTGTTTTGATAACAGAGGAGATTATGATGGAGAAAGCTAGGATGAAATCCATAGACGGATTCAAGACAAATATTCAGAAAATAGAAGAATTGTTTCCTTCCTGTGTGAAAGAAGGAAGGAATGAATCAGGTGAAATAATCCGTGGGATAGATATGGAGGCTTTGTCACTACTTTTTGGAGATCATGTGCTTGGGGATGAAAAATATGAATTTACCTGGGTTGGAAAAAAAGAAGCTGTAATAGAGGCAAATACTCCTATCAGCAAAACACTGCGCCCTATCGTGGCAGATTCTTCTGAGTGGGATACCACACAGAATCTGTATATCGAAGGGGAGAATCTGGAGGTTCTTAAGGTACTGCAGGCAAGCTATTTAAATGCAGTAAAAGTAATCTATATTGATCCACCTTATAATACCGGTAATGACTTCATTTATTTGGACAAATTCGATACAGATGCGGATGAGTATGAAAAAGAACTTGGGGCAGTAGATGATAGCGGAAACAGAATGTTTAGGAATTTGGATACTGGTGGAAGATTTCATTCGCTTTGGTGCAGTATGATTTATGAAAGATTACTGTTGGCTAGAAATTTGCTTATTTCAGATGGAGTTATTTTTATCAGTATTGATGATAATGAACAGGAAAATATGAAAAAGATATGTGATGAAATTTTTGGAGAACGAAATTTTATCAATTGTTTTATTTGGAATTGCTCTACTGCGGGCGGAATCCGGCCCAAATTTGCCAGCAAGACTCATGAATATATTTATTGCTATGCAAAGGACAAGACGCAGGTTTCCACCTTCTATGCACCGTTATCCGGTGATGCAATCAAAACGTATCAGCAAAAGGACGAAAAGGGGCAGATATACAGAGACAAGGATTTTGTTTTCAAAAATAAGTCTTCAAATGAAAACCAAAAATATGAGATAGAATGTCCGGATGGTGAGAAGGTGCATCCAAAGGATGGTTACATTTACAGATATGTCAGGGAAAGATTTGAACAGGCATTGCAGGAGGGAATGGTTACATTTAAGAGAACTACTACGGGACCATTGTTGGACAGTAGTGGTAATCAGGCGCATTGGAACATTTATATCAAAAAATATCTTGGAAATGCTATGGGGGCACCGTCTACCTTGATTCCAAAGGAGCAGATGAGTATCTATAATGTGGGAACACAGTGTGTTCAGGATTTATTTGATGGGGTCAGAGTTTTTGAAAACGTAAAGCCAGTAAATGTGATTCAGTACTTTATCAACATGATTGCGCAGGATGGAGATACGGTTATGGACTTTTTCTCAGGTTCAGCAACAACAGCACAGGCTGTAATGCAGACTGAGATTGATAAGAATATTCATCTCAAATATATTTTGGTGCAGGTTCCTGACAAATGTGAGGAAACAAGTGAAGCATTTAAGGCAGGATATACCACTATATGCGAAATCGGAAAGGAAAGAATACGAAGAGCTTCTGAAAAAATAAAGGGAGATCATCCGGAGATACAGTATGACTTTGGGTTCCGCGTATTTGCACTGGATGATTCTAATATGAAGGATGTATATTACAGTCCTGTGGAATATTCGCAGGATCTGCTTGCTATGTTGGAAGAAAATGTAAAATCTGACAGAAATGATTTGGATCTTTTGTTTGGATGTCTGCTTGACTGGGGGCAGCCACTCTCATTGCCGTACAGTACGGAGTGCATAGATGGATACGCGGTGCATGATTATAATCATGGAGAATTGATGGCATGTTTTCAGAAGGATATTTCTGAGTCGGTGATCCGGGAAATTGCCCAAAAGAGACCCAAACGAGTGGTGCTCAGAGACAGCAGTTTTGCCGGAAGCCCAGCTAAAATAAATGTTGGTGAAATCTTCAAGTTATTATCACCGAATACAGAGATAAAAGTAATCTAGAGAGGAGAAGCTGATGAAGCTACAATTTAAACATCAGAAGTTCCAAGTGGATGCCGCAAAAGCTGTAGTAGATGTTTTTGCAGGACAGCCATACTTAACTTCTTCTTATAAGATGGATAGAGGTGTTGGGGATTACCAGATATCGATGATGAGTAATGGTGACTTTACAGGCTGGGGAAACCAGCCTGTAATACCGGAACTGGATGATCAGATGATTTTGGATCATATACGGACAATTCAAAGAGACAATCAGATTGCTCCTTCCGAAAAACTGGAAGGCAAATACAATCTGACCATCGAGATGGAGACCGGTGTCGGTAAGACCTACACATATATCAAAACGATGTATGAACTGAATAAGCACTATGGCTGGAGTAAATTTATTATTGTTGTTCCCAGTATTGCGATTCGGGAAGGAGTATATAAAACATTTCAGGTAACGCAGGAGCATTTCGCAGAGGAATATGGCAGAAAAATTAATTATTTTATTTATAATTCTTCCAAACTTACCGAAATTGACAGATTTGCATCGGACAACTCCATAAATGTTATGATTATCAATTCTCAGGCGTTCAATGCTAAAGGCAGGGATGCCAGAAGAATTCATATGAAGCTGGATGAATTCAGATCCAGAAGACCAATTGATATTATTGCAGCAACCCATCCGATTGTGGTTATTGATGAACCACAATCCGTAGAGGGAAAACAGACGAAAAAGAACTTGAAAGAGTTTCACCCACTGATGATGCTTCGCTATTCTGCTACGCATAAAAAGGATAGTATTTATAACATGGTCTACCGATTGGATGCGATGGAAGCGTACAATAAAAAGTTGGTGAAGAAAATTGCAGTAAAGGGAATTCAGGAGACAGGTACGAACGCAACAGACAGTTATGTTTACCTGGAGGGAATCAACCTGTCTGATACTGATCCTACTGCGACTATACAATTTCATGTAAAAGGAACCGCTGGCCTTAAAACAGTTTCTAAACGTGCCGGAATCGGTTTGAATTTGTACACTGCATCCGGTGAACTGGAGGAATATCATAACAATTTTATTGTAAAAAATATTGACGGAAGAGACGACTCCATTGAATTCCTTAATGGAATCAAACTATATGCCGGAGATGTAATTGGCAGAGTCAGTGAGGAACAGTTCAGGAGGATTCAGATTCGGGAAACTATTCTTTCACATATTGAAAGAGAACGACAGCTATTTTATAAAGGAATCAAAGTACTATCGCTCTTTTTTATTGATGAGGTAGATCATTACAGAAAATATGATGAGGCAGGTAGACCACAAAACGGTATCTTTGCGGATATGTTTGAGCAAGAGTATGTGGACGTTGTTAAAAATCTTCAACTGCGAGAAGGAGAAAGGGAATATGGGAGATATCTGCAGAGTATCCACGCAGAGAAAACCCATGCTGGCTATTTTTCTGTTGACAGAAAAGGACATATGGTCAACAGTAAGTTGGGACGTGTTGACGCAATATCGGATGATGCGGATGCATATGATCTGATTATGAAAAATAAGGAGCTTTTGTTGGAACGGGATCCTGGAAAATCTCCGGTGAGATTTATTTTTTCTCATTCTGCTTTGAAAGAGGGATGGGACAATCCGAATGTATTTCAGATATGCACATTAAAGCAGAGCAGCAGTGACATCCGCAAGAGACAGGAAGTAGGTCGAGGCATGCGCCTCTGCGTCAATGAAGATGGCGAACGAATGGACGAAAATGCACTGAGAGCAGATGTGCATAATGTTAATGTTCTGACAATTATTGCAAGTGAGAGTTACGATCAGTTTGCCAAGGGATTGCAGACCGAAATTGCTGAAGCTGTAAGCGACAGACCCAGACAGGTCACAGTAGATTTATTTGAAAATGCGCTAGTGCATGATAAAGACGGAAATGAGGAAATTGTAGATGCCTCGATGGCAAGAAGAATTATTTATTATATGACTAGATTAGGGTATCTGGATGAAAATGACCATTTGACAGAGATATTTTATAGAGATAAGGAGGATGGTAAGGTCAGTTTTGGAATAGCATTAGATTCATATCGAAGGGACTTTCTGAATATTTTAAATTGTATTTATGATGCGACCCGGATGCGACCCGAAAATGCCAGAAGATATGATGTTGAACTTCGATTGGATGCAGAGAAACTTGCCATGTTGGAATTTAAAAATTTGTGGGAACAGATTAATATCCGGACGGCCTATGCAGTGGATTTTGATACTGAGGAACTGGTACGGAAAGCAATTGCCGCGCTAAATTTGAAACTACATGTTCCAAAAATCTTCTTCAGACTGGAGTATGGAGTAATGACAGAGATTCGGTCAAAGGAAGAACTGATTGAGGGAACCGCATTTAAAAAGAAGGAGTCGGAAAGCTATGACGAACATCCGATGCCCGTCAATACCAGTGTAAAGTATGACCTCATTGGTAAGCTAGTTGATGAAACAGAACTTACCAGAAAAACGATCATTCATATTCTGACAGGAATGAAGGAAACCGTATTTAAACAGTTTCAAGATAATCCGGAGGAATTTATTATTCAGGCAGCGGAAATTATTAATGATGAAAAGGCAGCCGTGATTATAGAGCATATCACATATCATATTTTAGATGACAAGTATGACACAGAGATTTTGGAAAATGCGGTAATAAAAGGAAAACTTGATGTTAATGCAATGAAGACAGAAAAGCATGTATACGATCATGTGGTATATGATTCTGAAAATGAACGAAGATTTGTCGAGGAATTGGAAGCATCACAGGAAGTTGCGGTATATGTAAAACTTCCGAGAAGGTTTTACATTTCAACGCCTGTTGGAAATTATACACCGGACTGGGCAATTGCATTTAAGAAAGGAACCGTAAAACACATTTATTTTGTCGCTGAGACAAAAGGTTCCGCAGACACAGGAGGACTTCGCGGAATCGAGCAGGCGAAGATTAACTGTGCAAAGGAGCATTTTAAAGCCATCAGTGGTGAGAATGTAACATACGATGTGGTGGATAATTATCAGAAATTACTGGAGATGGCCCGGGGATGAAGAGGAAGGGAAGGGAATACATTGATTCAATTAGGTAAAATAAAAGAAATCACAGATCTGAGAAGTGAATTTGGATGACCGGAATGACTGGTCACAACAGTTTGAGTATATTATGGATGCCTGCATGAAAATGAAGGAGGCGTTTAAAAAATATTTATAATATTTTTAGATAACAGATAAGGATCGTGCAGAATGCATGATCCTTTCTGCGTTTTATTATAATAATTTAGAGAAGCTTCTAGATGAAATAGAATCCAAATATTTGTCCCAAATACATTGACATTGTCCCACTGATTGATATAATAATATTGAAGTATATGAGCATCCGATTGAGAGGAATAAAACAATGAAAAAGCAAAGTATTATGAACCTGGTTAGATATCATGTTGAAAAGAATGAGGAGGCTTTTATATCTGAAGTTGCAGAGATAGCAAAAGAGTTTGATCAGAGCGGGGATTCTGCAATGGCAAACTATCTCATGGAGTTAGTGTCCAACGCAAATTATTATGTGCCGCAGAGTTCATACAAGAATCTACACTATTTAACAAAAGTCGATTATACAAATACATCTTTATTGTTACCGGAGATTATCGAAGAAGATATCTTGGGAATAACCAGAGCAATTAGTCAAAAAGCAGATTTAACTAAATTCTTGTTTTATGGAGCCCCGGGAACAGGTAAGACGGAATCCGCATATCAAATAGCACGTATTTTAGGAAGAGATCTTTTGAGAGTCGACTTTGAACAGCTCATAGATAGCCGGCTTGGAGAAACAGCTAAAAATGTAGCAAATTTGTTTGATGAGATTAATCATCTTGCATTTGGAAAAATAATCATATTGATGGATGAGATTGATGCATTGGTGCTAGATCGGGTTAATGCCAATGACTTGAGGGAGATGGGAAGAGTTACTTCTGCCTTTATAAAGGAATTGGATAGATTAAATGAAAATGCCGTTATAATTGCTACTACTAATTTATTTAGCAACTTTGATAAGGCAATTGTCCGGAGATTTGATGCCACAGTATCTTTCGATAGATATTCAAAGGAAGACCTGATTGAAATAGCTGATGCAATTCTCTCTTCGACACTAAAAAAGAATGCTAACTCAAAACAGGATATGCGTCTCTTTAATAAAATTCTTAAGAGCATGGAAAGTATACCTTTTCCAGGGGACTTAAAACAGATTATTAAAACTTCGGTAGCTTTTTCGAGTGAAGCAAATGAGTATGATTATTTGAGAAAGATATATTTTGCACTAAATGATAATAAGAAAATTGACATACAAAGACTTAACGATGAAGGGTATACAACAAGAGAAATAGAGATATTATCACGTATTCCAAAGAGCAGCGTATCACGGAAACTGAAGGAGAGTTAAAATGAATCCGTTACTTCAAGTAAAGCTTAGATTCACGGGAGAAAAGAATAATCAGAAGCCTGGAGCGAGAAACTTGCGTGCTAAAGCAGAAACTTCAACTGAAAAAATTGACGAACTTATTGATAGTTTACGGGCGGTTCTCAGATATTATAAAGATAATCCACGTATTACTAATGATGTGATGATTGACGTTTGGTATAACGACATTATTGCAAAGTCCAATCGCGTAAGGGAATTATTAAAACCAAATAAGCATTCTACAAATGACACCGTGGTAGGGGCCAGGTTTTCGGATGCACCTGAGGGAGAAGAAAACCATATTATTACGCACTATGTTGATGAAAAAACAATCCATAAAACTATAGAAGAGTTACAGATAGCCAAGGAATTTCTACTTAAAAGATTAGGTGGGAAAGCTACGCCTATGAACTTTACGGAACCTAACAGTAATATTGATTATGAAGGATTTTCGATTGGAAAAGGAAAACTTCGAGATCTGATTATAGATTGTTCTGTTGTAGAAAAGTTCGATGTTCCTCGTGTTACATCAATTCCTAATAGAGATAAATTTTTGATTACTTTTTACAAGTCTGAGTTGTCTTTATCACTTTTGCTTGAAAAACTGAGAGTAGATGATACTCAATTGCCATATACGGCATACGGAGACGATACTATTTCAGTCACAAGAGATTTGTTTGAAATCATAAACGACAAGATTCCATATATGATTTCCATGATTTCAACGGATATATCTTCAATTACATTAGAGGATATATCACCGAAAAGCAGGGAGGAACATGATATTTCTGATCCGCAAAATGAGCCGGTGATTGGCGTTATAGATACATTTTTTGATGAAAGTGTGTATTTTAGTAAGTGGGTAGACAACAAAGATTACATAAGTGATTTAGAGAAATATCAGAATGATTTAAATTTAAGAGACCACGGAACGGAAGTCACTTCGATTATTGTTGATGGCCCCAGGATGAATCCGTGGCTTGATGATGGGTGCGGCAGATTTAGAGTTCGTCATTTTGGCGTATGCTCTAGCAGGATATCCACAATTCGACTTGTTAAAAAAATCAAGGATATCGTGAATGAAAATCCAGACATTCATGTTTGGAATCTATCATTAGGAACAGATGATGAGGTTTCAAAGAATTTTGTATCATTTGATGCTGCAGCTTTAGATGAAATACAGGCAAAAAAGAATGTTATTTTTGTGATTGCTGGAACAAATGATAACCGTGAAATACGGGAAGGACTTTTAAAAGTTGGAGCACCTGCGGATTCACTTAACTCTCTTGTAGTAAATTCTGTTAGGAGAGATGGGCAACCGGCAGGATACTCTAGAAAGGGAAATATTCTTTCTTTTTATAATAAGCCTGATGTCTCTTATTATGGCGGAGATTACGACGACAGAATTACTACATATACATCTTATGGCACAGAAGAAGTATACGGTACATCTTTTGCTGCGCCTTGGGTCAGCAGAAAAATGTGCTATTTGATAGATGTGATGGGTATGCCAAAGGAGGTTGCCAAGGCATTAATAATTGATTCTGCGGCTGCGTGGGATTATAAGGCTAAGTCGGAAAATAACAAGTCCATTATGGGATATGGAGTAGTACCCATTGATATCAGAAAGATAGTAGAAACTGAGAGCGACGAAATTCGATTCGTTGTTTATGGAACATCGGATTCTTACCGCACAGCTAACTATGCGATTCCGGTTCCGAAAGATGATGATAATAAGTACCCTTATATTGCAAGGGCAACACTATGTTATTTTCCGGAATGTTCTAGAACTCAGGGAGTGGATTATACAGATAGAGAGTTGTCTTTGAAGTTTGGCAGAATCATTGATGATAAAGGAAAAATCAGTGATATCAATGATAATGTACAGGATGATGCTGACAGTAGGATGGACGAGAGGCAGTCAAGAAAAGAATTTCGTAAATGGGACAATACAAAGTTCATATCTCGAATAGTTAAGAACAATAATAAACCAGTGAAATCATATGATGACCGTTTGTGGGGACTTTCTGTAACATCTAAGGAAAGACTTAGTACACAAATGAGGTCTCCGTTAAATTTCGGCATTGTTGTTACTTTAAAAGAAGTAAACGGTATTAACAGAATAGAGGATTTTGTTAAAGCTTGTATCCTGCGTGGTTGGATTGTTAATAGGATAGATGTTCAAAACCAGTTGGATATATATGCGTCTAGTCAGGAAGAGATACATTTTGAGTAGAATAGTAAACTGTAAATTATTTCTGATGTTATCCAATGGTGTGGAAGCTAAGGTTGGTATCTTGGGCAGTAAGTATGTATTTTTTCATAAGTGGAAGAAGCTATCCGAATAGAGGTGAAAAAGTAGATGTATTGTGTTTTTAAAGTGATTCCGTCAGGTTTCTTTAATAATTTAGCCAGTGGCAGTAATCAGAGAATTTATGCGGATTGTATCCAACTGATTTACAAAGAATATGAAAGAGACATATATTAAATGTGATGAAGCCGTGGCGAGAGCTGCGGCTTAAATTTTATGGAACCGCATAAAAGAGAATATTATGGAGGAACAGACGATGGAAGAGAATAGAATCACTGCAATCATCAAAGAAAAGACAGATGTAGTAAGAACTGCTTTTACAATGGCTGTGGACAATGATTTGCTTCGGAAAAATCCGTTTGATTTTGAACGTGCAAAGGTGTTGATAAATGACGCTGTAAAGCGTGACGCATTGACGGCAAAGCACCGGTTTGCGTATCTCTGAATTTAAGCCATTCCTTGGCTAGAAAAGTGCTCTACTACACACTTACTACACGTTTTTTAGAGAAATAGATCGGTATGATTATGTTAAATGTATAATTGACATTATGGCATATATACCATATAATATTCACAAAGGAGATTATATGACAGAATTTAAACTGATAGCATATGAAAATGATAACGGCGAAGTTCCAGTAGAGGAATTTCTTGATTCTGTTAATCCTACGATGCGAGCTAAAATATTTGGCTTGCTGGGTATATTACAAGAAAAGGGAAATATGCTTAGAGAACCTTACAGTAAACATCTGGATGATGGAATATTTGAATTGCGTTGTAAATTCGGAAGTGATATTACCAGAGTCTTATATTTTTTCTATTATGAGGGAAAAATAATACTGACGAATGGCTTTGTTAAAAAGACACAGAAAACTCCTAAAGAGGAGATTCAGATTGCAAAGGATAGAAGAAATGATTTCATAGAAAGGGCGATGAAGGATGAGAACATTTGATGATATGCTTTCTAAGCAGCTAAAAGATGATGAGTTCAGAAAAGAATATGAAGCTATTCAGCCTGAGATGGATGTCATAAGAGCTATCGTGGATGCTCGTACTTCTCAGAATATGACACAGAAGGAGCTTGCAGAACGTACTGGTATTAATCAGGCAGATATCAGCAAGCTTGAGAATGGAACACGAAATCCTTCTGTTAATTTGCTTAAGAGATTAGCGGATGGTATGGGAATGGCGCTTAAGATTGAGTTTGTACCTAAACAGAAAGCGTGATTATATGACCTCACTGGAATGTTGTCTGGTGAGGTTATTTTTATAGGTTTTGAGTTATTTGAATAAAGTGATTATATATACAGAAAGTATTAAATAATCCATCAAATTGCTAAATGTAAGAAGGTTGAAATACACCTTCTTTTTTTATACCCCTTTTTAAGGAGGTGGTGTCAAAAAGCATACACAAATACCGGGACGTTCCATAAAGGAATATCCATACATTTCGGGACTGTTTAAGTATGTTGATGATGTGTCTGACGAAAAGTGGAGACCATTAGGCGAGGCGTTCTAATTAATAATTCATATTATATATCACAATATAATTCAATAAGATACATAAGAGTCCGAATGGTGGGAATGTTTGCTGTTCGGACTCTTATTTATGTTATTGAAAATGTAACATAATGATACAGCCGTTAGTATAGGTAAAAAAAATATATAATTTTTTTCCGTTGCAACCACGCACCCTATGGGTTAAAAGAGATGCAGGAGCCGCGACGCCTGCCAAATAACCTCTTATTATTTATATGATTTTGCTATTTGAAATGTGATGCAGGGGCAGGGTTACGTGTCTCTGTTTTTTATATGATGAAGTAATTTTATTGGCTGCAGTGTATAAAATAGTATGGCAGACCGAACCAAGGATTCTATGCTCAAACCGGTTAGGTTTTCGGCGGAGTGTTACGATAAGCACTTCGCCTTCCCAACAGAATAAGAATGAATGGAAAGCTATCAGAGGAAAAACTGGTAGCTTTCTTTTATCTCCAAGATGAGAAAAGTTCTGGCGATAGTAACGTTTATTCATCGATATTCTTATTTTATTCTTTACTTTACCAACTAATCTGGCGGTGCAGTTTACGATATTGTCCAGGGGTTATACCAGTGTATCGCTTAAAAATAGAAATAAAATAACTTTGAGATGAAAAATTCAAGTAAGTACTGATTTCGCCCAGACTGTAGTCAGAATGTGCCAGCAAATTCTTTGCCTTTTCGATAAGAACTTTATGGATAAAAACAGTAAGCGTCTGTCCGGTTTCTTTATGGAACAGGGCAGACAGATATTTAGGTGTTAAATTAACTAAAGATGCCAGTTGATTTAAGGTTAAAGTTTTATTTTTTCCATGATAGATATAATCAATGACGCGAGAAATAGCTGGTGAATAGTAGTTTTTTTGCGCCTTTTTTGCCTCAGCAACACGAAGCGTAAATTCAATAGCCATCTGTTCATTTAATTTCATTAAAGCGTCAACATCGGTACATTGTTCCATTTTTCGTATATATACATCACTTAAGGAAAAAGCAGTTTCCTCATTAAGCCCTCCTTCGATGGCATATCTGGTAACTAAAGTTGTATTAGCAATACTTGCATAAAAAAGTAATTTTAATTTGGAATTGGAAGAGGTCATCTTTCCGTAAACAGTTGTTGGGAGTGAATAATAGGTATTCTCCAATGCATGAATATCTCCGTTTGAAACACATTCAAGAATTGCTTTTTCCTGTGCATAAGATGTATGTATCCGTTCATTTTCTGCATTTTCCAACATTTCATGTGTGAGTGAAAAACTGATATCTGACTTCATTTTATACATAGGTAATTCCTCCTGTCAAAAACACGATAAAATGATATAAAACACGATAAATCAATATAATTATATGGCGGAAATAGATAAAATGCAATTAAGAGATTAAAAGAGAGGAGATAGATGCTATGAAACGAAAAGAAGTAATTTTTTACTGGCAATGTTGTTAGTTGAAACTTCTGTTGGTGGTTTTGCATATCCAAGTAAATGTTATGCAGCAACAGAAAGTTCTTCGGAACAAAGTATTTATTCACTGGCCAACCATTATTTTAAAATCAAGTCTATCAGTAATGGGAAATACTTGCTTGGAAATAAAGCTGGATATGAAGCTGGATATGAAGCGCAGGCAGATACAGCCGATAGTGGAATGACATTCTACTTTAAAGCATCTGACTTGGGAGAATATATTCTTTTTGACCAGGATAGCAAGTATCTCACATATAACACTTTTAATGCAATTGTTCGAAATACGACATTGTCAGATAGGACACGATTTAAAGTAGAGCGGAGATGAATCACGATGGATAACAACTTTGACAGAATATTGGCATTAGATATGGACTTTGAAAGAGGGGATAAGCCATGAACATTGATAAAATATGTGAACAGTTAACAATAGATGAAAAAATCCGGCTTTTAGGCGGTGTTGGTGACTGGCATACTTATGACTGTAATGGAAAAATCCCCTCTATTATGATGACAGACGGACCACATGGGATTCGAAAACTGGAGCAGGAAAAGGTTGGGGATATTGAAACCAGTAAGCCAGCAACCTGTTTTCCAACTGCAAGTGCAATAGCCTGCAGTTGGAATCCTGCTATTGTTAAAAAGATGGGTGAAGCGATTGCGAAAGAAGCAAAAAAAGAGCAGATATCCATTGTGCTAGGTTGCGGAATCAATATCAAGCGTTCTCCTTTATGCGGAAGAAATTTTGAATATTTCAGTGAAGATCCGTATTTGACAGGAAAGCTGGCAACGGGATATATCGAAGGTGTACAGAGTCTTGGAATAGGTACGAGCTTAAAGCATTATGCTGTTAATTCACAGGAAACAAGACGAATGACATCCAATAGCCAGATTGATGAAAGAACTCTTAGGGAAATATATCTGTCGGCTTTTGAAGAAGTTGTGAAAAAAGCAAAACCGACTTCTGTAATGGCTTCATACAACAGGATTAATGGCGAATTTGGAGCAAGAAATAAATACTTACTGACAGATGTTCTGAGAAAAGAATGGAAATATCAAGGTGGTGTGGTGTCGGATTGGGGAGCAGCAAATGATATTGTAAGCTGTATGAAAAATGGTCTGACACTGGAAATGCCAGATCCGAAAGGCTTCCACACAGATGTGTTAAAAGAAGCGTATAAGGATGGCCGGATTACGGGTCAGGAACTGGATAACTGGACTAAGAATGTTCTGCAGAATTTTGTATCACTTCATGAAAATATAGAAGAAAATTATGAGGTAGATATGGAAGAACAGAATCAGGTGGCACGTAAACTAGAAAATGAAAGTGCAGTGCTTTTGAAAAATAATAGTGTTTTGCCAATTGGAAAAGAGAAGAAGGTAATCATTATTGGAGAGCTTGCCAGGCAGATGCGATTTCAGGGAGGTGGGAGCAGTCATATCCAGCCGACGAAGATGACAAATGCGATTGAAGCAATACGTGAAAAGGGATATCAGGTAACTTATATACAGGGATATCAGAATGAAAAGGAAGAATTAGGAGAAAAGCAACTACAGGATACGATAGAAAAACTGAAACAGGAATATAGAAAAAAGGATTGTGTGATTCTATATTTTATCGGTCTTACAGAATCTTACGAAGGAGAAGGATACGACAGGAAAAATCTTAAAATCCCTCAAAATCAGGAAGAGCTATTGGCTGAAATTGCAGAAACTGTCGGAAAAGATCATATTGCAGCAATTAGTTTCGGTGGTGCGCCTATGGATTTTAGTTTTGAAAAGAATGTAGGAGCAATTCTTCACATGTACCTCGGAGGACAGGCTGTAGGGGAATCTGTTGCTGACTTAATCAGTGGAGAGGTGAATCCATCCGGTAAATTGGCAGAGACAATTCCGTTTTCAGAAAAAGATACTCCGGCATGGAGATATTTTGCACCTCCGAATGATGATGTAGAATACAGGGAAAGCATTTTTGTAGGTTATCGTTACTATGAGACATTCCATGTTCCGGTAAAATATCCGTTTGGTTATGGACTTTCCTATACTTCTTTTTCCTATTCGGAATTGAATGTACCGGAAGTATATAGTGGTGGAAAGATACAAATTCGTTTTAAAATTAAAAATATCGGAAAAGTGAGTGGAGCAGAAATAGCACAGTTATATATCTGCCCGATTGAATCAGATGTTATCAGAAGCCATATAGAACTAAAGGGATTTCAAAAAATATATCTGCATCCGGGAGAAGAAAAAGAAGTTATACTAGAGCTAGATGAAAGAAGTTTTTCCGTCTATGATGTAGACAAAAAAGCCTTTTCCATGTTAAGCGGCAAATATCAGATCTGTATCGGAGCATCGGTACATGATTTGCAATTAAAGACGAATATGGAAGTAGTAGGAAATAGTTATTTTAGAAATGAAAGAGAACTGTTTCCGGATTATTTTAGAGAGCAGCCACATGGAATGGAAATCAGTGCAGAACAATTTTATCAGCTATTAGGCGGTGAACCGAAACATGACAAAGAAAAAAAGCGTGGAGAGTATACGGTTTACGATTCCTATCAGGATGTGGTAAATGTCTCAATGTTTGGAAAATTTGTTCGTGGAGTCGTACATATCGGACTTAAGATTATACTTCGGGGAAAATCAGAGCGGGACCCGGCCTTTAAAATGGTAAAAATGGGAGTCGAAGAAGGAAATCTGGAAGGACTGATTGCAACCAGTGGTGGAATTGCAACTCCGAAATTAATCGATATGTTAGTTTACAATGCAAATAAAAAATATTTGCAGGCTTTTAAAAGACTGCTGAAGAAATAGAGAGAGGGGAGTCGTATATGGAAAACAATAAATTGGATAAACGCACAAAATGGAGCTATTGTATAGGAGCAACCGGAAGAGATATGGCGTATGCACTCGTCTCTATGTTTCTTCTTACATATATTCAATATACGATGAAACTGACAGTTGCCCAATATGCAGTAATATCAGCAATTATGGTAGTGTGTCTGCTGTGGGATGCCATTAATGATCCAATGATGGGAATTATTATTGAAAATTCGCATTTGAAAGCCGGAAAATTTAAACCTTGGATTTTTATAGGAGTAATTTTAAACAGCCTGATAATTATCTGCTTGTTTACAGTAAGGCCGGAAGGATGGGGATTTGTTGCATTTTTTGGAGTGGGATATCTTTTATGGGGAATGACTTACACAATGAATGATATTGCCTATTGGGGAATGCTGCCGAGTCTTACATCAGATCCGGGAGAACGGAACTGGCTGGTAACCGTACAGGGAATTTTTATCTGTATCGGACAGTTTTCTGTTGCAGGTCTGCTCCCTGATATGGTAGCTGGAAATGCGATTATGGCATATCGGACGGCTGCGATTGAGATTGCTTTTTGTTTTATTGGTTTCCAGCTACTTACAGTGTTTGGAGTAAAAGAGAGAAAACGACCGGAAAAGAAGAGAACACTGTCATTAAAAGATATGTTTCATATATTCCTGAGAAATGATCAGCTGATAGTGATTGGAATTGCATGTTTATTATTCCAAATCGGAAATGGTCTTCTGATTATGATTGGAATGAATTTCTTTTATTTTGAATTTGGATACTCTGTAGGTGGCAGTCTTGTATTTTGGTTTACAATTATGTATGGATTAGGAACGCTGATATCAGAGGCATCTTTTGCGTGGCTTTCCTCAAAATTCACACGAAATCAGATTATAACTGCAGCTACCATCATTACAGTCATTGGGTATATGCTTTTTATGAGTGTAGGCTACATTTTACCCAAAAGTGTTGTTTTACTGAATATCATCGGTTTTCTAATCTTCTTTTCGCAGGGAGCATTCAATATGACGATGATTGTCATGTTAAATAATACCATAGAGTATGATGAAGTCCGGTTTCATGAACGACATGACAGTATTATCTCAGCAGTAAGATCTTTTGCAACAAAGCTGGCCAGTGCGGTTGATCAGGCGGTTGTTGCGTTAATACTGATTATAAGCAATATCTATGCAATCAGTCAGAAAATATCCGGATTAGAAATAAAAGCTGGTACAGGAGAACTTACTTCGGAAAATGTAATTGTACAGGCAGATAAATTTATCCAGACAGCAGATGCCGGACAAAGATTTATACTGCGTCTTGGAATTGTAGCTGTTCCGGTAATTTCTATAGGAGCTGCTTATATATTGATTAAACGGAAATATATCATTGACGAACGTAAGTATGAAGAACTGGTAGCAGAAATAAAAAGCACAAATAAAAAATAATTCAATAATAAAGCGGAGCAATAGAATGAAAAAAAGGAAAATCTCAAGGATGATTCCGGAAATTATTTTACCTTTGGCACACACATGTATCGGCATGTATATGGCGTAAAGCTTGCAGAAATGCATTTGGATGACTGGACGATATGATTATGAAAATATTGATAAAAGAATTCCTTCATATTTTGAAAATATAGAAGATATCATCAGTTTTTATTATTTTGATGAAGAGGGTGATGCTTTTAAATATGAATTGGGATAACGGACATAGTAACCGGAAGAGCTGCAATCAGTAAGAATTATAAAGAATTTTCAGGGAGAGAAATAGATGATTCTCTGATTAAAGAGGTACAGGAAGCAGAAGATCAGGAACATTATATTGTATTTCGTAGTTTTATCAATTTTTGTATGGAAAATCGGCTACGATTTGGATTCTCAAATGTATCCAGAAGGAAGAAGTATGACGGTAAGATTTGCATTTTATGTACAGAAATGACCAATACATAAAGAAAAATTAACACCGCGCAAAATGCTGCAAATGGCAGCAGAAAAGCGTTTTTTGAAAGGAGTTTATATGAGTATACGAGTGCTTTTCATTTGCCACGGCAGTGTTTAATGGATGCTGTGAAAGCCTAGGCTTTAAAGGATTTTTTGATGATTGACGAATAATTTACACCTTATTTATACCTTTGGAAGACCGGATCGGAATAATAGAGAAATAAAGAAATAGATAAATATAACAGGAAGCAATTTTGTCATATTGGAAATAATTAAAATTTGCTGAACCGTGTTGATTTTATTGATTGAGTATAATAAAAGTAAGAACAGAAACTTCCATGTTTGAAGCGGTTACCAGAATTGACAAAGAAATGCAAGTTAGCCAATCCGGTAGTCCAGCATATTTTTTCATTGTCACCCGACGTTTTTACAAAACATATACTTATTCCGCTTGATGCGTCATTCTTGTTCTGAAAACAGGAACAGAATCCTTACAGCGACTGTAAGTGTTATTTATTGTGCTTCTGTGCTATCATTTACCCAGAAATGGATAGGAGGCATTCACATGAAACCAATTTTGAATATTGAAAATCTTACCAAAGTCTATGGGACGTTGCCAAACCAGACGAGAGCACTGAACGGAATCACTTTTCAGGTCATGCCGGGAGAGTTTCTCGGTATTATGGGAAGCAGTGGTTCCGGCAAATCCACGCTTCTCAACTGTATTGCAACTGTGATTCAGCCTACAGGTGGAAGCATTCAGGTGGAGGGAGATACTCTGCAATCCCTCAAGGAAAAGGCTCTTGCCGAGTACCGTGGCAAAAAAGTTGGTTATCTATTCCAGAACTTTGAATTGCTGGACAACCTGACTGGCAGGGAAAATATCCTGATCCCGACTTCCTTGCATGGGGTAGCCGAAACAGAAAGCAGCCAGCGGCTGAAGCAGTTGGCTGACTATCTGGAAATTTCTGATGTTCTGGATAAGTTTCCGTCCAAGATGTCCGGTGGCCAGCGTCAGCGTGTTGCGGCAGCAAGGGCTCTGATCTTACATCCCCAAATGATCCTTGCCGATGAACCGACGGGTGCACTGGATTCTAAGAACGCAAGAAGTCTTATGGAGAAGCTGTCCGGCCTGAATCGTGACGAACAAGCTACGATCCTGATGGTAACCCATGATTCCAATGCCGCCAGCTTCTGTAAGCGCATCCTGTTCATCCAGGATGGCGTGATCTTTCATGAGCTTCGGCGTGGAGACGAAAGCCAGCAGGAGTTCTACGGGCGCATCCTGAAGGTGATGGCGCAACTGGGAGGGGGCAGCGCAAATGTTCTCTAATCTCATTCTTCGGAACAGTCGCCGCAGCCGAAAGGAAAACGGTCTGTTTTTCAGCTCCCTGGTGATTTCTATTGTTGCATTTTACATGATTCTTTCCATCTCCACTCAAGATGTGATGCTCTTTTTGCAGAAAATGGAGAGTGACGCAGTTGACAAACTCCTGCTTCTGATTCCTGCGTTTTATGGGATGACCCTCGGTATTCTGTTCTTTTTGATCTATTTTGCCTGCAAGTATCAGTTCGAGCGCAGACGGCATGAGTTTGGTGTTTATCTAATGTTGGGGATGCGTAGAAGTAAACTGTTTGGTATGCTTCTGGCGGAAGATTTCCTGACCAGTATTCTTGCCATGCTCATAGGATTACCTGTGGCTGTGGTGCTTTCAGAAATTGTCAGTCTTGTCACCGCCAAGCTGGTAGGCATGGGGATCATCGGTCATCAGTTTTCTTTATCCTGGTTTGCGATTGAATGGACGCTGGCAGGATTTCTGGCAATTAAGCTGATGGCACTTCTGATTTTGAGTGGACGAATCAGCCGCCAGGAGATCGGTACTTTGCTATCCCAGCCAACGAACCGCCCCAAAAAGCAAATGCCATCTGTTATCTATGGACTGGCTGCTATATGCGGAAGTGTGATGTTGGCAGTGGCTTACTACATGGCGATTCAGGGAATTGCATGGACAAAGGTAAGTATGATGGGACTGACTTTGCTGTTGGGCATAGTTGGTACGATGCTGCTTTTCTATGGGATGCGTGCGCTGATTGCTTTGATTGTTAAGAAAGGAAAAGGAAATAAGCAGCTTCATGTATTTACCTTCCGGCAGATTCAGGAGAATGTCATTCATCAGTCAAACTCCATGGCCATCAGCTCCCTGCTGATTCTGGCGGCACTGTGTTGTTTTGGTGCGGGCGTAGGAATTGCAGGAACGAATAACCTGTCTTCTGGCCATGTAATCGACTATACTTTTGAAGATCATACTGCAGAAGATTCATCGCAGGTTCTTCCGAATATAAAGGCAGTCCTGAAAGAAAACAGTTTGGAAAATCAATTTTCAGAGCTTTTTGAAATGAGGGTTGGGCGTATTCGCACCACAGAAGATTATGATAATGCCTACAGCATGGACGCTGTTATGGACTCTCTTCGGAGCCTGCCCCAGTCGGAAGACCGGGATGTCCTTCTGAACAATCTTGGTTATGCCACATACCCATATTTGATTTGTTTATCGGACTATAATCGTTTGTTGGAATTGTCCGGCAATCCGGCTCTCCAATTAGGCGAAAAGGAGGCCGCTGTCTATATTGATACAGAGTTTACTACGGTAAGCCGTACCGCAATGCTGAACCAAGTATTGGCCGGGCATCCCAAGGTGGAACTGGATGGTAGTCCGATTCATCTTACAGGAGAGGTTCAGTCTGTGAATTTGGTCACGGACCGTTCTATAACCTTGTCCTTTGCATTGATTCTTCCGGATGAAGCATTCCTATATTATAGTCAGGGAATGTATGATACCTATGTCAATGCGGTGCTCAGTGAGCAAGCTCTGAATGGAAATAGCCTTATGACTGCATATTTGGATTTGAACGAGAAGCTGGACGAAACTGACATTGAATATGAAAGCTATCTTCAGAATATGGGTCGTCAGCTTTTCTACACCATAGCATCCAGTTATATTACCCTCTATCTTGCGATTGTTTTCCTGGTAGTTGCCAACACCATCGTGGGTGTTCAGTTCCTGATGAGTCAGCAGAAAACCGGGCGCAGATACCAGACTCTGATCCGCCTGGGAGCTACTTACGAAACCCTTTGCCAGTCTGCTGGAAAGCAAATTACCTGGTTTATGGGACTTCCTGTATTGGTTGCGGCTGTCAGCAGTTTGTTTGGAGTCAGGGCGTTATTTACAGGGATACTCTCGTCCCGAACCCGTGGGACAGTGGCTGAAATGATGTTTGTATCTGCTGCTATGATTTTGCTGCTTTGCGTGATAGAATATATTTATATGAGAGTGGTCAAGCGCTCCAGTGATCGGTATTTGCTGACACTGATGCAGCCACAGAGAGAAGAATAATTTGGAAGGAGGTGCTGCCGTGAAAAGAATTGCTGTTGTGGAAGATGAAGTCTATATGCGGGAAGAACTCTGCAATATGCTTCAAAAGGACGGGTATCTTGCGGAGGCAATCACCGAGTTGGAAGATGCCGCTCGGCTCCTGGCAGCCCTCCGTCCTGACCTTGTGATCTTAGACCTGAATTTGCCGGAGATCAGTGGCTTTCAAATCTGCCAGGAACTAAAGAATAAAACCGCTATCCCCGTCCTGGTACTGACTTCCAGAGATCAGGTAAAGGATGAACTGCAAGCGTTCCACTTGGGTGCTGATGAATATTTGACGAAGCCGTGCAGAAAAGATCGACTTCTTGCCAGGGTATCCAATATTCTCAAAAGGTATGAAGGCCGTACCAATCTCATAGAGGGACCAGATTTCCTGTTAGACCAGCAGACCTACACGCTTTATATTCATAATACCTCTGTCGTGCTTCCAAAAAATCAGGGAAAACTGTTGGTTGCTCTTTTGTCCGGCGGCGATGCTCTGGTCACGACGGAGCAACTTTGCATAGCACTATGGGGAACCACGGAATACATAGACGAAAATGCCTTGCAGGTTAATCTGACCAGGCTGAAAAAGACGATGTCCGGTCTTGAGATGAAGCAGCGAATCGTTGCGGTTCGTGGGATGGGCTATCGTCTGGAAACGGGGGTGGCTCCATGAAGCGGCTTTGGCGCATGATAGAACGGTACTACCCCTGGCTGCTGTTGCTGTTGGGCGTGGATTGCTTTTGTGCTATCATTCTTTGGATTTCTGACATTCAGGCATTTCAAACCTTGAGTGGGTTAGTAGTTCTGACAAGCCTCCTTTTGTTTTCAGCAATTCTGTTTGTACTAAACAAGCGGGAGACCACCCGCCGAGAGCTGTTCCGGGATTTCCTCAGTGATCCTACCATCTGCAACGAGGAACGGCTGCTCAGTGCCATCAGCCGGGAAGAAGGAGAATCTATCCGGCTTCTGGCATCAGTTTTACAGGAACACAAAACTGAGAGTAACAGTATGGCAGATGCCCTACAGGACTATGAAGAATATGTGGAGGGCTGGGCACATGAAGCGAAAACGCCCCTATCGTTGTTGACCATGCTCCTGGATAATCGGAGCAACGAAATGTCTCCTCCCCTGCAAGCAAAACTGGATTATGTCCGCAGTCAGCTTCAGGAGGATGTCACTCAGATGTTATACTATGCCCGGTTAAAGAGCAGTACAAAGGATTATCAGTTTAAGGATATCAATTTGAATGACTGCTTGGGGGAAGTTCTGGAGGACTATGCCCCACTTCTGGAAGAAAAGCAGTTTGTAATTATCAATAAACTGCAATCTGAAACAGTCTATACAGACCGTAGAGGGCTTCAGTTTATGTTGGGACAGATCGTGAGCAATGCCATAAAATATAGCAGCGATAGTCCCATGCTAACAATCTCTATGATACATTCGGAGATCGCAGATGTCCTTTCAGTTGAGGATAATGGCATCGGTGTAAAAAAATATGATCTGCCGTATATTTTTCAAAAGGGCTTTACCGGGGATTCTACTGACAGCAGAAAGAAAGCTACCGGTATAGGGCTTTACCTGGTTAAGAAGATGGCTGACGATCTAAACCTTCGTCTGGAAGCTGCTTCCCCGTGGGAAAAGGGCTTTAAGATAGTCATCTTCTTTCCAAAATTGAAATCCAACGGAGGAAAATAATATAAGCAAAAAACGGGGCTGTAAAATAAGTCTCTGCTAAAGAAACGCTAGTTCCGACAAATGCTGGTTCTGGCGTTTCTTTACATTAATATATGTTTTTTGAAAATCGTCACTGTTTTATGTAAAAAGGGTACACTTAATAAGCTTGGATAGATTTCTTCTGTACGTCCATATTTTTTATATCTTACATGTTGTTTTCGTTTGAAAAGAAATTTACGTCCATTAGGGCATATAGGATTTCCGTTCTCATCTCTTATATAGTTTACAGCACGATAAGGATTCGTGTGATGTTTTTTATCTGCCGTTTCTTTTTTGTACATGGTAAATATCATTAAATTTTTCCATTAAAGGTACAAAGCATTCCATGCCTTGTCTTCCATAAAATCAATTCTACGTTAAAAACATACCGTCTAGACAGCTATTTTTTAAGCTATCATTTGAAAGACATATATAATATATAGGCTCAAATGGTGAAAGTGCCCATTTGGGCCTATTATTGTATGAATTCATACGTTACAACCAGAGCAAGATCCACCCGTGTAATACAGTATTGTCATTTTGACAATATTGTATTACTTACGAGTGGCAGACTTGATGGGGATTACGTCCCCATACCCACGTGAAAATATAATTGCTGGCAATTACATTTTAGCAGATATGCAGGCATATCTGAATAAGCGTCATAGACAACAAAATAAGGAAATTTTGATAAGGCATTCACCTGGAATAGGTGAGTGTTTTTTTGTTTTCAAATATTCAATTAATCAAAAAAATTAAAAAAATTTCATTAGGGGGCTGTAAAAATGCCTCTCAGCGTTTCGTATTAATGAAAGGGTATTTGGGCGGGAAAAATAAAAAACTTTCCTCAAGAGCCTGTATTTATGCCCTTCATCTTTTGAATATATGTAAGGACATTTTTGAGCCGGCATAAAAATGATTTTTACAATAATTAGAAACAGAAATGAGGCGAGAAAAGAATGAAATATGAATACATGAAGGAGTCAGAGCAGATGCTTCAGTACTTCCAGTTTCCGAAGTTTTTATTAAAGCTGCGAATTTCTCAAACTGCAAAATTCCTTTATATGATTTTGTATGACCGGGCACGGATATCGAGAAAGAATAGCTGGATAGACAAGTATGGAAATGTTTATCTGATATTTCCAATAGATGAATTGTCTGTTCAAATCGATAAATGCAAATCTTCTGTAAAAACAGCGTTGAAGGAATTAGATGATGTGGGATTATTGGTTCGCAGATCCGGTGGATTTTCAAAACCCAATCATTTATATGTGAAAATTCCATCTGATGAGATAGGTTTACAGCCGGTTGACAATAAGGCGGTTGAAAAGATAGTTGCAACAGAGCCGGAAAAGCCACCTTCATCTGGTCGTAAAAATGGCTGTGGAGGAGTCGGAAATGTGGCACCTAGTAAAGTAACTGAGAAATATAAAAGAAATAAATATCATGAAGTAAATTATTGCTATGGGGAAGGAGAGAGTTTGTGATGAGAGAAGAAGATACTGTATGTGTAGGCAGTGATGGTTTGCAATACTGTAAAGTCTGTGGGGAAGCGAAAGAAGCATTTTTTCCTGAGGGTGGATTTATGGGGATGAAGAAACATTCCAGGCAATGTGCCTGTGACAGAAAAGCGTATGAAGAAGAACAAAAATATTTTAAAGACAAAGAACACCGGGAATTAGTCAGTAGAAATACGAGCATCTGTTTTGACGAGAGCAGGATGGAAGAGTGGACATTTGAGAATGCAGATATGTCAGATGCAGTAATGCATAAGGCAAAAAGCTATGTTGATAACTGGGAGGAAATGAAAAGAAATCATATAGGCTGTTTGTTCTGGGGACCGGTTGGTACCGGGAAAAGTTTTATTGCCGGGTGCATTGCCAATGAACTTCTAAAGCAAGAGGTAACGGTAAAGATGACCAACTTCAATACCATTATCGATGATATATTTCCGTTGGCAGACAAAACGGAATATATCAATGCATTGGCTTCATATCAGCTTTTGATTATTGATGATCTTGGTGTGGAACGAAATTCAGAATATGCGTTAGGAATTATTTTTAGCGTCATAGATCGCAGGATCCGTTCGGGACGACCTTTAATCATCACAACGAATCTTCCGCTGAAAGAAATAAAAAGCGAGACCATGTTGGATAAAAGGCGTATCTATGACCGTATTTTAGAAATGTGTACACCTATGTATGTTGGAGGCACAAGCAAACGAGAAGTGATTGCAAGTATGAAAATGGAGAAAGCGAAAACGCTGTTGAATACAAACAGAGGGGAGGAGGAATGCGAATGAATCATACAGAAAAAACAATACCTGTTTGGAAGAAATATTCTTTAAATGTTTCCGAAGCAGCAGAATATTACGGAATTGGAGAAAAGAGATTGAGACAAATCGCAGGTGAAAATGAAGGAGCAGATTTTATTTTGGAAGTTGGTTCGCATATCCGGTTCAAAAGAAAATTATTTGAAGATTATCTGGACACAGCCAGTACAGTTTAAGTGACAGAATAGAAGAAATAGTAATGAAAATAATGTTCATTTTATCTTAGCGAAGAGAAGGTCTTGTGGTATAATGAATAAACCGAGACGGTCTTCCAAGTTAAATGAACATTTGATGAAGGAGACTAAAAAATTATGAGTGAAAAAAGGAGAGATCATAGAGGACGTATATTACACAATGGAGAAATACAGTTATCTGATGGCAGATATCGATTTAAGTATGTCGATGAGATGGGAAAGGAGCGCTGCGTATATAGCTGGTGCTTAGACCATAACGATGCAACTCCGAAAGGAAAGCGCCGTACTTTGTCGCTTCGAGAGATGGAGAAGAAAATCCAGGCGGACCATTTTGAGCAGATTGCAACAAATGGAGGAAGCATGACGGTGCTGGAACTGGTTGAAAAATATACATCAACCAAAACCGGCGTCAGACCTACTACAGTTGCAGGATACGGAACAGTTATCAATTTATTGAAGAAAGATCCATTTGGAAAAAGAAGGATTGATACGGTTCGGATTTCGAATGCAAAATGTTGGCTGATACATCTTCAGCAGGTAGAAAAGAAAAGCTATAGTTCCATCCATTCAATCCGAGGAGTTCTTCGTCCGGCATTTCAGTTGGCGGTGGATGATGACCTGATCAGGAAAAATCCATTTCAGTTTCAGCTAATGGAAGTGGTTGTGAATGACAGTGTGACAAGAGAGGCAATCAGCAGAGCAGAGGAACGTAAGTTTCTACGATTTGTGAAGGAAGATCCTCATTTTTGCAGGTATTATGAGGGAATCTACATTTTATTTAAAACCGGTCTTCGCATCTCGGAATTTTGTGGTTTAACGATTTCTGATATTGATTTCAAGGAGCATACAATCAACATCGATCATCAATTGCAGAAGAAATCAAAAATCGGATATTATATTCAAGAGACTAAAACAACCAGTGGAACGAGAAAGATACCTATGACTGCGGATGTAGAGGAATGCTTTCGGAAAATAATAGAAAAACGAAACCCGCCCAAAGCAGAACCTATGGTAGATGGAAAAAGTGGATTCTTATACTTTGATAAAAATGAAAGTATCTGTTATTCCCTGCATTGGGAGCATTATTTTCAACACATCATTCAGAAGTATAATAATACTTATAAAGTACAGATGCCTGTCATTACACCGCATGTATGTCGGCACACCTATTGCTCAAATATGGCAAAATCCGGAATGAATCCAAAAGCATTGCAATATTTGATGGGCCACTCAGACATCAGCGTAACGCTGAATACATATACGCATGTAAATCTTGAGGATGCCAGGGAAGAAGTTGCCCGGATTCAGGTTGTGTAATTACGATTTTTAATTGAAAACAGCAAGGTGTAAAATGGAAAAACATACACCTTATTTTACACCTTTTGCTGACGATATTATGCGAAAATAAACTAGGTTATGCCAGAAAGCAAAAATTCACAGAGGCTTACAAAGCCCGAAATATCAAGAAAAACTAAGAAATGCGAGGTTATGCAACGATGATAAAAGTGCTCTTTATCTGCCACGGCAACATTTGTCGTTCCCCCATGGCAGAATTTGTTATGAAAAAATTGGTATCCGACTTAAATCTCGCCGATCACTTCCGGATCGCTTCCGCGGCCACCAGCACGGAGGAGATCTGGAATGGCATCGGGAACACGGTCTATCCGCCGGCGAAGGCGGAGCTTGCCAGACACGGAATCTCCTGCGAGGGGAAGCGGGCCAGGCAGGTAACGAAGGCGGATTATGCGGAATATGATTATCTGATCGGTATGGACAGTGCGAATATCCGCAACATGCTGCGGATATTCGGCGGAGATCCGGACGGGAAAGTAGCCAGGCTCTTATCCTATGCCGGCTCGGAGCGGGACATTTCGGATCCGTGGTACACGGGAGAGTTTGGGACAACCTACAATGATGTCCTGGAAGGCTGTACCGCATTTCTTCGATATTTACAACAAAGCGGAAGAATCGACACGTAAGCTGACACTTCCAACATAGTACACATGACAGAAATGTCATGCCTGAAAAATTCACAGAATCACCACATTTTTCTCACAATTCCTTCGCAGATGACCTTTATCATAAGAGGCAGATAAGGGGAAGTAAATATTCACAAGTTTTTTAAGGAATGAATGGAACAGGAGGAATGAGAAGATGAGAAGATGGAATTTACCCCAGGTGAATACAAAAGTAATGTGCGCAGTGTTGACTGCTGCCATGGTGATGACCGGATTTACAGCATGCGGAGGAACGACATCCGCGGGCACGGAGAGCGCAGCAAGTGAATCGGCAGAACAGAAGGAGACGATCGCACCGGAGAGCACGACGGAACAGGGCACGGTGGAGCAAAATGCGGCAACAGAATCAGGTGAAGAGAAGGTGGAATCTTATCTCGGTCAGATCACTGCTATTGACGGCAATGTGATCTCCATTGCGCTGGCAGAGAAGCCGGAGGCTCCGGATGGAGAAGCACCGAATGGTGAAAAGCCTGACGGCCAGGCTCCTGACGGCGAAAAACCCACTGGAGAAGTCCCCAGCGGAGAAGCCCCGGACGGCCAGAAACCCGAGAAAGATATGTTAGATGAGATGACCTTAACCCTCAGCGGTGACACTATGACTATTACGGTCAATGATGATACGATCATCACGATTGACGGAACGGATGCCACACTGGATGACCTCCAGGTAGGCGACACGGTATCTTTCTTCCTGGATGGCGATATCGTGACCTCTTTAAGTGTAGGCATGCCGGAGCCGACACAGTCTAAGCAGTCTATGCAGGCTCAGGAACAAAAGTAAGCTGGCGCATAAGCATGGTGCCCAGAATCCCTGCCATTTCTTCCGGAGACTGGGGAGTGGTCTCTTTCAGCCAGGTCTCTACGACACCGACACAACCGGTAATGATGAAGGAACAGAGATATTCATAATTAGCATCGGATTGCGCACTTTCCAGAAAGCGGAGAGTGCGCTTTTTGATCTGGTCCTTTAGGCGGTTAACGAAGGTGAGATCTCCATGGGGACCGATCATGACTCTGGCGAGATCTCTGTGGCGGTCTAAGAAGCGGAAGAACTCTAACAGAAGACCGTCAGAGGATAATGTGGAAGTACCTACCGGTTCCTGTTCCATGATCTCGTTGAACTCCCGGAACATTTCATCTTCCACTTTATGGAGCATATCGTAGATATCATCATAATGCAGATAGAAGGTTCCGCGATTGATATCTACCAGTTCTGTGAGTTCTTTGACGGAAATATCCTGAATATCGTGGGTTTCCATCATTTTGACTAAACCCTGCAGCAACAGGGCACGGGTCTTGCGCACGCGGCGATCCATTTTTTCCATACGCCAATCCTCCATTCTTTCCGGAAAATGATCAGAAATCACTTTTTATAGATAATATCTAATACGTATCTAATGCAAATCTGAATTTTTTCTAAAACAATGAACACAAATCAATGCAATGTTCAAAAACAGACATATAAACACAATTTGTAGCTTGCTTTTTCTTTCTCATTATTATATTTTGCTTGTGTTAGAAAATCAACACGAGTTCATTAAATGACAGTAATACATTTTCTCATTTTTGTAGTAATGCTTTACAGACCAGGAAAAACATTTTAAACTAGAAACATACAAAACAGATACATAAAATAAGGGTACAAAAAGAGACACAGCAGGAGGAAACTATGGCAGCAGACAACACAGAAAAAGACAAAAAAGATAACTCCTTTATGATGAAGCTTGCCACGCTTATCGTAGATAAACGAAAAGGATTCTATCTGATCTTTATTGTTTTATGCATATTTTGCGTATTATCCATGAATAAGGTCAAAGTGAATAATGACCTGACCACATATCTGCCGGATACGACAGAGACCAGAAGGGGACTGGATCTGATGGATTCGGAGTTTACGACCTACGGTTCCGCCCGGATCCTGATCTGCAATGTGACTTTTGATGAGGCACAGAAGCTGGCGGATCAGGTGGAAAAAATGGATGGTGTCAGTATGCTGGATTTTGATGACACGGAAGATCATTATCATGACATGGAGGCTTTATTGTCTGTCACTTTTGATGAGGAAGCGGATACGGAAGCCACACAGCAGCATTTAACAGAAGTGCTGGACGCATTGTCTGACTATGATGTCTATTATTCTTCCGATATCGGTCAGGAAGAGCGTGATGCGGATGACCTGAATAATGATATGATCGTTATTCTGCTACTGGCAGCTGTGGTTATCGTAGCCGTGCTGCTATTTACTTCCACAACTTACGCGGAGATCCCGGTATATCTGACCACATTTATCGTGGCAGCTATTTTGAACAAGGGTACGAACTACTGGTTCGGTACTATCAGCTTTGTGACGAACTCCATCGCAGTGGTGCTGCAGTTAGGTCTGGCAGTAGACTATGCCATCATTTTGGCACACCGTTTTATGGAGGAGCATGAGGACAAGGATGCCAGAGAGGCTGTAATAGTGGCTTTAAGTAAGGCAATCCCGGAGATTTCTTCCAGCTCCCTGACCACGATCTCCGGTATGGTAGCCATGATGTTCATGCAGTTCAGAATTGGTTACGATATGGGTATTATCCTGGCGAAATCCATTATTTTCAGTATGGTAGCAGTATTCTTCCTGATGCCGGGGCTGTTGCTTACCTTTTCCAAGGCAATCGACAATACTCACCATAAGAGCTTCGTACCGAAGATCACGGCAGTGGGAAAATTCTGTGTGGCTACCCGTTACATTGTACCTCCGGTACTGATTGTGGGTGTTATTGCAGCATTTTTTCTGTCCAACAAGGCGAATTATGTATATGATGTAAATACACTGGAATCCAGCAGTATGAGCGAGAATAAATTCTCAGTCAGCATGGTCAATAAGGAATTTGGCATGGTGAATCAGCTGGCAGTCATTGTGCCCAACGGTGATTATGAAAAAGAGGCACAGACCCTGAAGGCACTGGAAAAGTTAGATGTGGTAAAATCCGTTCAGGGACTTGGCAATATTGAAGCTATGGATGGTTACATGCTGACCGACAAACTGAATCCCAGACAATTTGCAGAGCTGATCGATCTGGATGTGGAAGTGGCGGATATGCTGTATTCGGCATATGCCCTGGATCAGAGTGATTACGGTGCTCTGGTCAGCGGTGTCAACGATTACGAAGTACCTTTTATCGATATGTTCCTGTTCATATATGATCAGAAAGAAAGCGGCAACATCACGCTGGACGATGATCTGGAGGAGACTTTATCGGACGCACATTCCAAGATCATGATTGCAAAGGATCAGTTGTTGGGAGAAGATAATTCTCGTTTTGTATTGGAATTAAATGTTCCTTATGAAGGAGAAGAGACCAGCGCTGCGCTGGATCAGATACGCAATACCGTGGCGAAGTTCTATAATATAGATGATATCCTGTTAGTCGGAAATGCCACCAGTGATAAGGATCTGGGGGATTCTTTCGCAACAGATAATACGATCATCACTGTACTGACGGCATTGTTCGTTATGATCATCCTGTTGTTCACTTTCCAGTCTGCCGGCTTGCCGGTACTATTGGTAGTAACGATTCAGGGTAGTATCTGGATGAACTTCTCACTGCCATATCTGTTGAGTGAAAATGTATACTTCCTGGGATATCTGGTAGTATCCGCGATCCAGATGGGCGCGACGATCGACTACGCTATCGTTATCACCAGCCGTTATATGGATCTGAAGACGTACATGCCGATCAAAGAAGCTGCCATTGAGGCACTGAACCAGGCGTTCCCCACGATTGTTACCAGTGGTTCCATGCTGGTGGCTGCCGGATTCATTATCAGTTATGTATCTTCCAACGCAGCGGTAGCAGCGATCGGACTGGCGCTGGGACGTGGTACCCTGACATCTATTTTACTGGTGCTGCTGGCATTGCCCCAGACGCTGCTGATCGGAGATATCATTATTCAGAAGACGGCATTTACCTTAAAGCGTGATCTGGCGAAGCCGCTGCCTTCTGCCGGAAGGATCCGGATGAACGGTCATATCAAGGGGTATGTCAATGGTGTGCTGGAAGGTGATTTCATCGGTGTCATCGACGGTGAGATAGGAGCAGTGGTGCGCCCCAAGGATGTCGTGACTCTGGAGCAGGGGGATGAGTCAGGTACAAATCATACAGCAGAAAGCGAGGGAACAGAAGATGAACAGTAAGAGATTATTATGTTTCCTGCTGGGAGCAGCATTACTGCTGCAGACACCGGCAACCGCTTATGCGGAAGAGACGTTAACCTATGAACAGTATAAGGGCGGCAGCGGTTATAGCAGCACCACGCAGGAGCAGGATTATACAATTGTAGAGATCAGCACGGAGGAGGATCTGCGCAGGCTTGCGGAGAACTGTGTGCTGGACAGCTGGTCCAGAGGTATAAAAGTAGTGCTGCACAACGACATCGTTCTGAGTATGGAAAGTGAATTCAGTATTCCCACATTTGCGGGAATCTTCGATGGTAATAGCTTTACGATCTCCAATGTAAAGCTTACGGGGAATGGTTCTGCGTCAGGTCTTTTCCGTTATGTGCAGGAAGGCGCCAAAGTACGTAATCTCACGGTGAGTGGAGAAATATCTCCCTCCGGAAGCCAGAATCAGGTCGGCGGTATCGTCGGGGTGAATTACGGCAACATTGAGAATTGTAAGTTTTCCGGCAATGTGATCGGTGATAATGAAGTCGGTGGCATTGCGGGTGTGAATGAAGAGACCGGCGAGATCCGCAGATGTGAATCCAATGCAAATGTTATTGGCAACCATTCTGCAGGCGGTATTGTCGGTAACAATCACGGAATCTTAAATAACTGCAGCAACAGCGGCAGCATCAATACCTACAGCACAGAAGTGACTTATGAACTGGATGATATTACCATGGACAATCTGGAGCAGATCAACAGTACTTCCAATGTGGCTGCTCATACGGATACCGGCGGTATCGCAGGCATCTCTGATGGTAAGATCTATTACTGCTCCAATTCCGGAGCCATTGGTTACCAGCATGTGGGTTACAACACCGGTGGTATCGTCGGCAGGCTGCATCAGGGTTATCTGCAGAATTGCACCAATACAGGTTTCGTACAGGGCAGAAAAGATGTCGGCGGCATCGTAGGCCAGATGGAGCCTTTTCTGGAGATCCAGTATCTTAGTGATAAACTGAAAGAACTGGACACAGAGACAGATAAGTTCCTGGATATGCTGGATGCGACACAGAAAGATTTCAGCAATTACAGCAGACAGGCATCTGCGCTGACCAAAAGTATCAGTACGAATCTGAAGGATGCCAATAGCGCGGGAAATTCCCTTACCGGAACCACGAATGACTTGTGGTATATTTATAATCAGGAACTGAACGGTGTCAGCAATGACCTGAAGGTTTTGAATAATGACCTGAACAAACAGGCAGAGAACGATAAAAATAACGGCAACAGACACGATATCACGCTGAGCGGCAATGATCTGAGCGGAGGTGATATTACGATCTCTGTACCGGATGATACAGAGAGTTATAAAACAGCTCTGAAAAAGTTTGGTGAAAATGCCACGAAGCATCTGGATAATATGGTTAGTGCATCCACGGACCGCAGCGGTGGTATTAAGAATAATCTGGATACACTGAATCAGAGCCTGGATAAAGCATTTGACCAGCTGGGTCAGTTGGGAGATGTATTACAGGCAGGGTCAGACAATACCAGCGCACATATGGATGAGCTGATGGATCAGGCGAGGGTATTGCGGAAACTGGTCAGCGAGATCCGCGATGATCTCTTCCGATACGAGGGGATTTCTGTGGAGGATACTTCGGATGAATCCGCCAGCAAGGGGGAAGTGAACCCCGGAGATCCTGATGCTGAGGCTGGTGAGGCAGAACCTGAGAGAACAGAAGAAGCATTATATGACACATCCAGCTTCCAAAAAGGTAAAGTCACACTGTGCGTGAACCGTGGTGCGGTAGAGGCGGATACCAATGTCGGAGGTATTGTCGGACAGGTGGCAACGGAATATGATTTTGATCCGGAGGATGACATTACCTTGACCGGAACGGAGAGCTTCGATGTGGAGCAGACCATCAAGGCAGTCATCAGGGACAGCCGGAACTACGCAGATGTGACCGGCAAAAAGGATTATGTGGGCGGTATCGTTGGCAAGGCGGAATACGGCGCGGTCATTTCCTGTGAGTCCTATGCTCCGGTAGAGAGTACCGGAGGCAGCTATGTGGGAGGCGTTGCCGGATCTGCCAGCTATGCGATCCGTAGCTGTTACAGCATGGGTAAGATCACCGGTAAAAATAATATCGGCGGAATCGCCGGGGAAGGCTGCGATATTTTTTACAGTTATGCTTATAACGAGCTGGATATGTCCGGCGAGAGTCAGGGAAGTATTGCAGGAAAAGTTAAGGATGACGGTACTTTATATGGCAACTATTATGTAGAAGGCGGTGCCGGCGGCGTGGACGGCATTGGTTATCAGGGTGGTGCAACCCCGTTGTCTTATCAGGAATTTTGCAACAAAGACGGCGTGCCGGAAGCCTTTTCCCAGTTCACTATTACTTTCCAGGCGGATGGTGTAGAAGTGGCTTCCTATAAATGTAATTACGGAGACCATCTGTCTGCAGATCAGATTCCTAAGGTACCGGAGAAGGAAGGCTATTACGGTGTATGGCCGGATTATGATTTTAGTTATATTACCGGTAATCGTGTACTGGAAGCGGAGTATGAGGAGTGGACAGCATCCATTGCTTCCGCAGAGAAAAATGATGCCAACAAACCTCTGGTCATGGCAGAGGGTAACTTCTATCCGAATGCTGCATTGCATCTGCAGATAGAGGGTGACACATATAAGGTCTCCATGACCAACTCCATGAAAGAGGACGCACCGGACTATACCGGAGAAGCAACCTTACGTGTCTACTGTGAGGATGCCGACAATACTGTGGTCTTGGTAGAACAGGACGGCGAATACAGAGAAGTGGAATCTACGGTGATCGGCAGCTACAGACAGTTCACCATGGAGGTACCCGGCAGCTTCCGCATCGCGGAGGCAGAAGGCAGCCATACCCGGATGATCGTAATTGGCATCATCGGAGTAGCTGTGGGAATACTGCTGATTGTATTACTTGTGAAAAAGATGGCAAAACGCAGGAAAAAGCGTAGACAGGAAAAGCGTGACAAAAAAACCCCAAAAGCTTCAGGCAGTGCAGACAGTGATCGGACAGAGGATAACGCCGCAGAAAATACTGAAACAGCGGAGCACACCGGGCGGATGGATGATACAGAGGGACAGTTATGATCCAGGCAGTTATTTTTGATATGGATGGTACGTTGATCGATACCGAAAAATATTACCGTATTTTCTGGCCGAAGGCATTGGAGGCTTACGGCTATACGATGACGGATGAGCAGGCACTGACGATGCGTAGTCTTGGAAGGCCTTTTGCCCCCAGACAGCTAAAGGACTGGTACGGCGAGGAATTTGATTATTATGCCGTGCGGAATAAGCGAAAAGAATTGATGGAGGAAGCACTGGACCGGGATGGCATCAAATGCAAGCCCGGTGCTGTGGAACTTCTGAAAGATCTAAAAAAGAGACACATTACCACAGCTGTTGCCACGGCAACGGATCTGGAGCGGACCGAAAAATATCTGACGCTTACAGGAATCAGATCTTACTTTGAAAAATTGATCTGTGCTACCATGGTAGAGGAAGGTAAGCCGTCTCCGGACATTTATCTCTACGCTTGCAAACAATTGGGGTTGTCACCCAAGCAATGCGTGGCGGTGGAGGATTCTCCTAACGGTGTCTTAAGTGCTTACCGTGCAGGCTGCAGGGTCGTCATGGTGCCGGATCAGACGCAGCCGGATGCGGAACTCAAAAAATGTTTATATGCCTGCGTCCCGTCCCTGACAGAGATCAGCCACCTCGTTTAGAGGTGGCTTTTTTGCATGTATCCGCGTATGCACTTGATTTTTATATATTACTGTGTTATTATTTTAACGATTAGAGTCACCGGCACAGATATGAACAAAAATAGCTGCAAAGCAGCGGAGAGTACGATTTATCGCACGATTTTGCGAATGGCTGTGGCTGCTGGAAGCCTTGAGAAGGGGCAGAAAGGATATGGAAGAAAATGAATTTTGATGACATCGTAGCAAAAGTAAAAGAATGTGGGAAGAAGACTGTTGCAGTCTCCGTAGCACAGGACAGTGCGGTACTGGAAGCTGTACATGAAGCCAAGAGACTGGGCATTGCAGATGCAATCCTGGTAGGTGATGAGGCGAAGATTCGTGAGATCGCAGCCGGACTGAATATGGATCTCTCCGATTATGAGATCATCAATGAGCCGGATATGATCGAAGCCTCCCTGAAAGCTGTAAAGCTGGCACATGACGGCCGTGCAGATATGTATATGAAGGGCCTGATCGACTCCAAGAACTTCTTAAAGAGCGTACTGAACAAAGAAGTAGGCCTTCGTACCGGTGGAACCCTGTCTCATGTATGTGTATTTGAGATTCCCGGCATTGACAGACTTCTGTTCCTGACCGATGTTGCATTCATGACCTATCCTACACTGGAGGAGAAGGTTCAGATCATCAAGAACACCATTCCGGTATGTAATGCCTGCGGCGTTGCAGAGCCTAAGGTAGCACCTTTAGCAGCAGTTGAGGTTGTAAATCCCAAGATGCCCGTTACCGTAGATGCGGCAGAACTGACTAAGATGTGCGAAGAAGGACAGATCCCCGGCTGTATCGTAGACGGCCCGCTGTCTCTTGACCTGGCGATCGATCCCGAGGCAGCCAAGCATAAGGGAGCTACCGACCGTAAGATCCAGGGTGATGCAGATGTATTGCTGTTCCCGGATATCCATGCAGGCAACCTGGTATACAAAGCAATCGTACATATGGTAAAAGTAAAGAACGGATGCATCCTGACCGGTACCAAGGTACCCGTAGTCCTGACCAGCCGTTCCGATACCTTCGAGACCAAGGTATACTCCCTGGCACTGGCTGCAGTTGTAGCAGAAGAGATGCAAAAGAATCAGAAATAAGCTATGGATATCGTGATCGAAGCCGCTGTGGAAGCTGCGGGAGAACTGCTGTCGGCAGGTATAGATGCTGTAGTGGACAAAGCGGTAAAGCATAAGAGCGAATATAAGAGTGAATATAGGAGGAAACACACAATGGCAATCAAGAGTCTGATCATCAACCCCGGTTCCACATCTACCAAGATCGGTGTATTTGAGGATGAGAACTTATTATTTGAAGAAACTCTGAGACATTCTACCGAGGAGATCTCCAAATACGATACTATTTTCGAACAGAAGGATTTCCGTAAGAAGATCATTACCGATCTTCTGGCAGAAAAAAACTGCGATCTGAAGAGCTTCAACGTGATCGTAGGACGTGGTGGTCTGTTAAAGCCCATCCCCAGTGGTACCTATGCGGTAACCGATGATCTGCTGGAGGATTTAAAAGTAGGTGTACAGGGTCAGCATGCTTCTAACTTAGGCGGTATTCTGGCAAGAGAGATTGGTGATGAGATTGGCGTTCCCTCTTACATCGTAGACCCCGTTGTAGTAGATGAGCTGATGCCCATCGCAAGATATTCCGGTCTGGAAGAGATCCCCAGAGGAAGTATCTTCCATGCCCTGAACCAGAAGGCAGTTGCCAAGAGATATGCAAAAGAGGCCGGCAAGCCTTATGAGTCCTTACGTCTGGTAGTCGTGCACATGGGCGGCGGTGTATCCGTAGGCGCACATGAGGACGGCAAGGTTGTAGACGTATTCAGTGCATTTGACGGCGATGGTGCATTCTCTCCGGAGCGTGCAGGCGGTGTGCCTTGTGCAGCACTGGTAAAAATGTGCTTCTCCGGAAAATATACCGAGAAGGAGATCAGTGCAAAGCTGATCGGCAAGGGCGGCCTGAATTCTTACCTGGGTACCAACGATATGCGTGAAGTTACCAAGCGTGCCAATGAAGGCGATGCCAAGGCAGCGGAGGTGAAGCAGGCATTCCTGTTACAGGTAGCCAAAGACATCGGTGCTATGGCCTGTGTGCTGAACGGCAAGGTAGACCAGATCGTTATCACCGGAGGCATTGCATATGGTGAGGATGTAGTGGCTAAGCTGAAAGAGAGATGCGGCTGGATCGCTCCTGTGACCGTATATCCCGGTGAGGACGAGCTGTTAGCTTTGGCTCAGGGAGCTCTGCGTGTCATGAACGGTGAAGAACAGGTAAAACAGTACTAATAGGATTCAAAAAACCTCCCGGTGGAATGTGATTCCATCGGGAGGTTTTTGCTTTGGGGAATAGGCTTTCTGTCAGCGCCATGTTTAACTAAAAATCAGCTTTGACAGAATCCCCAGTACCAGCATGTGCACCGGATAAAAGGCATAGCAGGCAATCTGGATCTTACGGTTATGCGCGCCCTGGCGTCCATGGTAGCACCACAGAAGCGGCAGACACAACAGCGCCAGGCCCTGTTCTGAAATCTCAAAGGCATGACCGAAAAGCTGCAACGGAATCTGCATTCCTGCCAACAGCATGACATTGATCCAGTAGAGTCCGGCAAACTGTCCGGCAAGCTGCCACCATTTTTTCCCATGGAAGAGATAGAATACGATAACAGTCAGAACGCCTTCCCCGTAATAGTCGAACATGAGGAGGGTTGCCAGCACGTAGCCCACTGCAGATAGCAGCAGGATCGACGGAATCCACAGCCAGACCGGACATTTTTTCCGTAGGGTATCTATTGCCCAGATACACAGGAAGCCTGTGAGCAGTGTCCAGATCACGTTCTGATGAAACGGGTAGAATAACAGCCCACTGTACATCAGATTGATGGGAAGCTCAGAAAGAATGGCCAGAAGAAGCAGGCGCATGCAATATTTTTTCCTATCGTGGGTATGGAAGAAGCCTTCCACCAGGAAAAAGGCGAACATGGGAAATGCCAGTCTGCCGATGCCGGTCAGCCACCAGGCATCTCCGGCGAGGGTAGCCCACAGGTGATCACAGAACATGAACGCCATAGCGAGGATATGCAGCGTCAGAGCACTGAGATCCGGTGGGAAAATAGAACAATGGGATACTTTGTTTTGCAAAATAAAACTCCTTTCAAAATTCCTTACGGAAGGATATAGTTGCATTATATCTTGTTTATGCGATATAGTAAAGATGATCATAATTCGGCATATAAATCTATAAATAGGAAAGGACAGGAATGAAACAATGTATACAGACGGACAGATCTATATGGGACTGGCAGATGGCCGGCGTGTGAATATGCAGCTAAATATGAGTAACCGTCATGGACTGATCGCGGGAGCCAGTGGCACCGGCAAGACCATCACTATGAAAGCTATGGCGGAATCATTTTCGGACGCGGGAGTTCCGGTATTTTTATGTGATGTCAAGGGAGATGTCTCCGGCATTGCCACGGCGGGTGTGGCTTCGGAGTCCATGGACAAGAGAATTAATAAATTCGGTATCCGTGACAGCTTTTCCTATAAGGCTTATCCGGTCTGTTTCTGGGATATCTATCAGGAGGGCGGACATCCCGTGAGAGCCACCATCTCCGATATGGGACCGGAGCTGTTATCCCGTATCCTGGGGCTCACCGCCGCGCAGGAAGGAGTACTAAATATTGTCTTCCGGATCGCGGATGACAAGGGGCTTTTATTGATCGACTTAAAGGATCTGCGTATTTTGCTGAATTATGTGGCAGAACACAAGGATGACTATCTGACCACCTACGGAAGTAT
>ERZ1026878.269-NODE-269-length-42964-cov-6.605211_pt1 | contig 42964 bp, 36 predicted proteins | sample MGYA00380169_ERZ1026878 | MGnify/ENA primary metagenome ERZ1026878 (study PRJEB33269, sample SAMEA4719805) | human gut metagenome | biome: human-associated habitat; feature: organic feature; material: feces | place: Cameroon | collected 2013-10 ...
CTTCTATACCTTGTACATAAAAATTACCATTATGATATTTATACCTTCTTTCAACAGATACATATAAAATTCTCATCTTATAGCTTTCTCTTTATTATTTCAATTAACTCACCATTTTTAAAAAGCATATTCTCAGGCACATCCTCTCTCACAATACTCCCTGCACTTATAACCGAATTATTGCCAACATTAACTCCACTCAATATTATAACACTTGAACCCACCCATACATTGGCACCTATGTTGACACTTTTGATTGTAAAGCCTTGATTTTTTATTAGCTGCTCACTACTAAACCTATGATTATGATCATATATTTTTACATCTTCCCCAAAAATAGTAAAATCACCTATATTTATATTTCCCTGACAATTTATACTTACACCTTGATTGAAAAAAACATCATGTCCGATAGATAAAGATCCATTGGTTACATTGATTGAAAGATTGCGACGACTAATAAATTTCCCTCTGAAATTTATTGTCCCGTTGATATTTTTTACTGCTGCCCCAGAATCAATACACGATTTATAGTATAGAGGGAAAATAAATCCCCCTCGAAAGATTAACTTCCAAATTGCAACTTTAATGATGAATTTAATTCGAGAACCAATGCGCATGATTTTATAAACGAACATTTTTTATTTTAATCCTATATCTGTAGAGCATTTTAAAAAACCAAGATGCATTACTTAGCAATGAGAATAAAAAACCATATTTTTTATCAAACGCCCATGTCACTGTTTTTATTTTGACTATATCATCTGTTCGATTATTCCTTAGATAATAAATATACAGTTTAATCAGTAAACGTCGCTTAGCTGCGGAAATATCAACAAACGGGAAATGCAACTTACTTTTAATCCAAAAAGGGCTATGTTTTTCTATTTCGGTTTCTATATCTTTTACATTACTCAAACTTCCCGAACGTTCTCTTCTTACCGTAAGGTATTTTTCGTCACAGGAAATTTTGCAAATATCAGCAACAGACATAAGGAAATAATGATCTTCGCGATATCTAAGATCTTCCGGAAATCCGCCTACAATGTCGAACACACTTTTTCTAACCAAAATGGTAGGTGTGTTCATGACAATTTTCCCTTGAAAAAAATTTGTTATTATTTTATGTTTTTGTTCAGGTATTTTTTTTGCCGATTTATATTTTGCTTTAAGGGATTCATCCGCGACGATAATATTTCCCAACACAAGTCCTATGTCCTCACTTTGGTTAATAATGTCCATCTGTGAGGTTATTTTCTTAGTCAACCATATGTCATCAGAATCTAAAAAAGCCAGAAAGTCGCCAGTTGCATATTTAGCACCAAAGTTCCTTGCTGACGCAGCTCCACCATTTTTTTTTCTTACAAGATTAATATTACTATAATTAGTTATTATTTTTTTATATGCGTTATGTTCTTGTATCGTTGAGCCGTCATCAACAATTATAACTTCATAATTACTCAACTTCTGAGCTTCAACAGATTTCAACGCATCATCCAGATACCTGGATGAATTAAAGGTTGGGATTATTATTGTGATTTTGCTCAAGCTGCACCTTCGATTTATTAAAAGAAAGTAAAAAAATGAAATATAGCGTTAAGGGTACTAAAATTGTATTAATATAACGATAAACCGAGTGAGTGCAAAGAATACCAACGATAATAATAAATGTGAAAGTATATAACTTATCGTTTAAAAGATTTCGCTTCGCACAAATTAAAAAAACAACAATTGCAAGTAAATTGTAAAATCTCTGAAGGAAAACAAATGGATTATAATCCATTAAAGGATTAAAACTACTATTTAGATTTGTTATAACAGCCTGCCTGAACGGCTCCGATAAGATAAAAGGAATTAGCTGTAAATGGCTACCATTAACTGCAATGTCATCAAATTTGAAGTCCTCTTCCCCGAAACGCCGGGAAAGTGTAAATAATTTGAGGGAATAGGATGCTTCGTTGTTCATGAACAGAATAAATAATACAATCGCCAAAACAAATGACAAGTAGTAGATTGGCTTAACTCTCGTTTTTAGTATGAAAAGTATACTAACTCCTATATATAACGCCAGCAACTCAATTCGAGCAAAGGAAAGCAACAATACAGAGGCAAATAAGTAAGATTTGCTTTTATTGACTTGCGCGATTACAAGCATTGAAAGAGCCGCGACACTAAAGGCTTCTTTTAAAATAAAAAATGCCCAATAACCGCCAACTATGCTACCTAGTAAAGCAAAAAAAAGAGTTAGTTGCTTCTGAAAACCGCTAACCTTTACAAAGATTTCAGAGGAAAGAATAGAGATAGAAATACTAAAAACTATCACATTTATAGCACGAACAACATCTAATCCAAAATATTGTTCAACAAATTGAACATAGTAAGAAAAAAATAATGTCGACGAATAGTCGTACACATAAAGATTTTCGTCTGGAAAAATAAGTTGATTCGAACTCGTGAATTTGAAAAGATAAAAATTCACACACATCACACTTAATATAAAGATATATGTGAGGAAAAAAACAGAAATGTAAACTTTGGCATTTTTTTGCTTGATACCGATTACATAAATAATGATAATGCTTAATGCTAATAAAACAAAGAATAACATATCTACCTCAATAAACTGACAGGATTAAGCACTAGCGTAGACAATATAAAATATTTCGTATTGTTTTTTTATCTCTAATACCAGTTATCCACATCGCAATTATAAGTAAAAGAATCCAAACTACGATCGCATTGAGTATGGATCGAACTATATTGACAGTATCTAGCATATTAACCTTAAAAAGAATAAAAACTACAGCCCCGCAAGCTCCTAAAACCGCAAGATTCATTTTCATCCATGAAAGAAACATAGATGCTATTAGCTTCTTATGTAGGAAATACATGTAAGGTATAAATACGGTCAAAATAGTTATTAATATAGAGAAACTAACACCTGAGATCCCATATCCATATTTTTTCAAAAATAAATAATATATTAGGGGGCTTTCTGCAACCATCAAAGATGAAAAAATTAAGTTTATTTTAATATAAGCATGGCTTAATGATAAATGAAATGGTAGAACCGTAAGAGATTGAAGCATTTGCCCAAAAACCAAGAAAATGATAACGTATTTTATTTCCATGGCAACAACTTCGGAACCAGTCCATAAACGAACAATACTGTAGCTAAAAAATGCTAAAACAAATGATGTCGGGATAAGGGTTACTGCTGCGAATTTACATAACGTATAATAGAATTGCTTGAGTTCATCATATTGGTTCCGCTCGTATAGCCGTGTAAATTTTGGAAATACCGCTTTAGCCAGAGTAGTTATTAGTATCAGTGGAATAAGTGAAAGCGTGCTTGCCAAACTATAATGACCGACAGAATCAATACTAAATTCTTTGCTGACAATAATTTTATCAATCTGCGTCGCAAAAGTTGCGAGTAAACTCATCCCAGCCATACCAAATGCATATTTGTAAGTACGCCGTACCAAGTCATTATCAAACCTTCTGAATTTCACTTTCCTGAAATGCCAAGCAAGGAAATATAATGATATTAAGTAAACAATATTACTTATAAATTGCCATATAAAAAAAGTATTTACATCATCAGAGATTAGAGCCAACACAGGCAAAACACCCAAACTGCGTAATAAGCCCCATAAAATTTGTATACTATTTGCGAGTACTTGCTTTTCTTCTCCCATCAGTGCACCAACATAAAGATTCGTTGGTAATTGGATTGCAATACATAATCCCATAAATATTACAAGATTTTTTACATCGAAACTATTATTTGGCACCAACCACTTATTTGCAATCCATGGTGCAGAAAATATTATACAACACGCAACTACTAATGAAATTCCCAAGTAAATTATCTGGTAAGAATGCAGAAGGTTTGTTTTTTTCGTTTCTGATTCAGAGCTACTATCAGAAAGCCTTGCAAATTCGCGTGTTATTGCAGCAGAAAAGCCCAAATCAGCAAAGGCAAATAGAGCTAAAAGAGTATTATAGAAGGCTATATACCCAAACCCCGAACTTCCTAAATATTTTATATAAAAAGGAACAAAAATGAAAAGGGATAATATTCCCCAAATCCTTGCGGCGAGATTTGATAAGGCATTTTGCTTTATCATAGGTGCTCACCACATTTATAATTTTGAACGCTATCAAAACGCTGAGCATTTCCCTTAATTTCTGATATGCTCTTATTCCACCATTCTTCTTTCATTAAATAATTTATAGTTTCATCATCAAATCTCTTTTTTAATATTTTTGCAGGAACTCCCCCTACTACAGAAAATGGAGGAACATCTTTTGTTACTACAGATCCAGTTGCAACTACTGCTCCATCACCAATATTGACACCATTAATAATTGATACATTTTGACCGATCCAGACATCATTACCGATCAAAACATGATGAACATTGTCAGAAGCAAATGTAAACTCTGGATATTTTGTCTTATTTAGAACATCAAGCCCCATATTTTTAATTGTACTATTTCCTGCGAGATAGAACATTGGATGAGTTGATATATAAACACTAGTAGGATGATTCCCAGAGATAATATTCAAGTTCTTTGCAATTGAACAAAAACGCCCAATTTTTGCATTGCTAATATGACATCCGCTGCCAATATATGTTCCTCTTCCTATTTTGCTTTTTATGATTTCAGCATCGCCGAGAACAGCAATATTACTTTCAAGGTAACTATCACGAATATTAGCATTAAGCGATACTTTTACATATTCAGATTTTCGCTTAATATTTAAAAGTAAATTAGACAGCCGTCTTTTGAAGAGGGATAATCCTGACAAAGCAAAAATCGTAGTTAGCAATTTTTTAATCATTACAAGTTAACTCTTGTTTAATAATTTCAAGATATGTTTTTCCGTAATAGTTATCTGGCTCAATAAAGTTCCCTTCAGCCCATTCATTCCATGACTTTAAAATTACAATGCGTTTTTCCAGCTTGCGTTTTTCAAGAATAGATTTAACATCTTGAACATGTTTTTTGAAATTCTCCGGATTTGCCCCCTGAAGTAACCATCCATTTTTGCCATGCCGAATAGTTGAATCCCATCGCGGAATAATGACTGGAAGTACATTGTCTGAGGTTACTCCAGAATTGAATCCTTCTGAAAGTTTTGCATATGAATATTTTCTCGGACTAAACCACTTTTCAGGAAGAAGTTTTTTATGAATTAATTTATCGCGTACTTTTTCTAAAAATGTCCTGTTTTTGAACATCCCTCTTGAGTTGACTACGGCATCTAAATCATATTCTGCGATATCACTTTCTTTGGAAAACTCGCCAATAATATAAAGATCTTTCATACCAAATGACTTCGCAATTTCCCTAAAGTCGCTTATCCATTTTTTCGCATTTGGAATTTCGTATACCTTAAAAATAAGAAACACTGGTTTTTCATCTATCTTTATGTATCTATCGTCCTTGAAGAAAGGCAGTAAATACTTAATATGTTCTATTTGATCTTCTTTACCGGGGTAGGTTTGTTCTTTGAGAAGTTTATTGATTTTTTTATTCCACCATGAATGGTTAGCCCATCCGAAACAAAATCTAACCTGTATTTTACTTTCAAGGACCGATTCTGCTGGCTTTTCTAAAAGTTTATCTCCCTTGCCAAACCAATAATGCCAAAAACAGAAGCCAGTAACGCTATGCTCTCGAGCAAGTTGATACTGTTTTTCAATTACGGACACGTCAGATAAATCGTAATAATTACCATTTTCTGGTTGCAGAATTTCATGATCTTTGAAATACTTCTTGGCTGCCTTAACCTGAACCCATTCTGTAAAATTCTTTCCCCACCATTCATCATTTTCAGGAATACAATGAAATTGTGGCAAATAGTAAGCTATATTTTCTTTAATTTTAGTTTGTTTTTTCATTACTAATTAATCCATGGAAATGAACGAGGCAGCGCAACTATCCTTTGCGGATAATAATGGTAATTTATCGAGTGGCCATTTGATATCCAATGTTTTATCATCCCAACAAATACTTCCCTCTGATAAAGGATTATAATACTCTGTCGTTTTATAGACAAACTCCGCTGAATCGCTTACCACTAAGAAGCCATGGGCAAAACCTTCGGGAATCCATAATTGTCGTTTATTTTGAGCTGTAAGAGTTACGCCAACCCACTTACCATATGTTTGTGAATCCTTGCGTATATCCACTGCAACATCAAACACTTCGCCAGAAATACATCTAACTAACTTACCTTGTTCATATGGTTTCTTTTGAAAATGTAAGCCTCTTAATACATTTTTTTCCGATTTGGAATGGTTATCTTGTACAAAGCTGATCTTACGACCAATGGTTTCCTCGAAAAATTTATGATTAAAGCTTTCGAAAAAATAACCTCTATCATCGCCAAAAACCTTTGGCTCAAAAATTAACACATCAGGAATAGTAGTCTTGATAACATTCATTACTTAATAACCTTTAATCATCTTGAGCAAATACTGCCCATATGCATTCTTTTTCAACGGTTCAGCTAGCTTCTTAACTTGCTCCGCATCAATAAACCCTTTGCGATAAGCAATCTCTTCCGGGCACGCCACTTTCAACCCCTGACGCTCTTCAATTGTCGCAATAAAGTTGCTCGCCTCGATCAGGCTCTGGTGTGTACCGGTATCCAGCCAGGCATAACCACGTCCCATCATGGCAACTGACAGACGCCCCTGCTCCAGGTAAATACGGTTGATATCCGTAATTTCCAGTTCACCGCGCGCAGAAGGTTTCAGGTTTTTAGCCATTTCGACAACATCGTTATCGTAGAAATATAGGCCCGTAACGGCGTAGTTGCTCTTAGGCTCCAGCGGCTTTTCTTCCAGGCTGATGGCCTTACCATTTCTATCAAACTCAACAACGCCATACCGTTCAGGGTCGTTAACGTGATAGGCAAATACAGTTGCACCATCATCTTTATTCAACGCAGCTTCGAGCTGTTTTGGCAGGTCATGACCATAGAAAATGTTATCGCCCAGCACCAGCGCGCAGCTATCGTCACCAATGAACTCTTCGCCAATAATAAAGGCCTGCGCCAGTCCGTCCGGGCTTGGCTGCACTTTATATTGAAGGTTTAACCCCCACTGGCTACCGTCACCCAGCAGTTGTTCAAAACGTGGCGTGTCCTGTGGCGTGCTGATGATGAGGATATCTTTAATCCCCGCCAACATCAGCGTTGACAGCGGATAATATATCATCGGTTTGTCATAAATTGGCAGCAGTTGCTTGCTCACAGCCATTGTAACCGGATAGAGACGAGTGCCGGATCCACCAGCAAGAATAATGCCTTTACGCGTAGCCATTGTAATTTCTCTATAAATGCAAATTGCCCGGATCCGGGCAATTATTTAATGATCAGATTGATTCAGCTGTAAAAAGCTCGGCGAGCATTCGCTTAACGCCCACATCCCATGCCGGTAATACCAGGCCAAAATTGTGCTGGAATTTCTCTGTATTTAAACGCGAATTCTGCGGACGACGCGCAGGCGTAGGATACGCGATGGTTGGAACGGCATTGAGTTTTTCAATTTCCAGTTTAATTTCCGCCTTTCTGGCTTCATCAAATACTAACGCGGCATAGTCATACCAGGTGGTCGTGCCCGATGCTACCAGATGATAAAGGCCAGCCACTTCCGGTTTAACCATCGCCACACGGATTGCATGGGCGGTACAGTCAGCCAGTAACTCAGCGCCTGTTGGCGCACCAACCTGATCGTTGATCACGGAAAGTTCTTTACGCGTTTTCGCCAGGCGAAGCATCGTTTTTGCAAAGTTATTACCTTTGCCGGCATAAACCCAACTTGTACGGAAAATCAGGTGCTTATCGCAATGTGCCTGGAGCGCTTTCTCGCCGTCGAGCTTAGTCTGACCATACACATTGAGCGGTGCGGTCGCATCCGTTTCACGCCATGGCGTTTCGCCATCGCCTGGAAAAACGTAATCAGTAGAATAGTGAACTACCCAGGCACCGATTTTCGCCGCTTCTTTCGCAATAGCCTCAACGCTGGTTGCGTTGAGCAGCTGCGCGAAATCCTGCTCCGATTCAGCTTTATCGACGGCGGTATGCGCCGCTGCATTGACGATGACGTCAGGCTTAATTGCACGGACGGTTTCAGCGATTCCTGCAGGATTGCTAAAATCCCCACAGTACTCTTTGGAATGCACATCAAGTGCAATCACGTTCCCTAACGGTGCGAGTGCGCGCTGGAGTTCCCAACCCACCTGCCCTGTTTTGCCGAACAGAAGAATGTTCATTATTGACGTTCTCCGTAATTCTGTTCGATCCAGGTCTTATAGGCACCGCTTTTCACGTTGTTAACCCAGTCCTGGTTGCTGAGATACCATTCAACGGTCTTACGGATACCGCTTTCGAAGGTCTCTTCAGGCTTCCATCCCAGCTCAACGCCAATTTTATGTGCATCAATCGCGTAGCGGCGGTCATGCCCGGGGCGGTCAGCGACGTAGGTGATCTGATCGCGATAGGAGCCTTCTTTCGGCACGATTTCATCCAGCAGATCGCAAATGGTGTGCACTACGTCCAGATTTTGCTTTTCGTTATGCCCACCGATGTTGTAAGTCTCACCCGGTTTACCCTGGGTTACGACGGTGTACAGCGCACGCGCATGATCTTCAACATACAGCCAGTCGCGGATCTGGTCACCTTTGCCGTAAATAGGTAGAGCTTTCCCATCCAGGGCATTTAAAATCACCAGTGGGATCAGCTTCTCAGGGAAGTGATACGGGCCATAGTTATTGGAGCAGTTGGTCACAATCGTTGGGAAACCGTAGGTACGCAGCCATGCGCGAACAAGGTGATCGCTGGACGCTTTAGACGCAGAATACGGGCTGCTTGGCGCATAGGCTGTGGTTTCTGTAAAAAGCGGCAGCTCATCAGAGGCAGGATGTTCATCAGGATGAGGTAAATCACCGTACACTTCGTCAGTGGAGATGTGGTGGAAGCGAAACGCCGCTTTGGCCGCGTCATCCAGCGTCGACCAGTAAGCCCGTGCGGCTTCCAGAATCACATAGGTACCGACAATATTGGTCTCAATAAATGCAGCGGGGCCGGTAATAGAACGGTCAACGTGGCTTTCTGCCGCAAGGTGCATCACCGCATCCGGTTTATGCTCGGCGAAAATGCGACCCATTGCCGCTTTATCGCAAATATCCGCATGTTCAAAGACATAACGATCGCTATCATTAACGTCGGTCAGTGACTCCAGGTTACCGGCATACGTCAGTTTATCCACATTGACGACCGCATCCTGGGTATTATTAATAATATGTCGTACCACTGCTGAGCCGATAAAACCGGCACCGCCCGTAACAAGAATCTTCACGTTAGCTATTCCATCTATTGGGTATATCGAGATATTGATGCTCTGGAACCCGATTAATAATAACGGTTTCAGAAATTTTGCACGCTACCGCCCCTGGCTTAACAGCTACCAGTGCACTGAGCGAATGTTGAATAAAGGATTTTGAGGTCTGATTACAGACAAAAAACTGGCGTTAATTGTCGTCCTAAATGGACTCGGAAACAAGCACAAATCGTTACAATTCAGTCCACATTTGAATCAGATAACTCCATGTTATCACTAGAATTAATAACAAAAAACGGCAGTTATCATTTTGGTTATGTTGCCACATACCCAATGATAACTGCCGTTTACTTAAATCAGTTACGAAATATCAGTCGTTTGCCAGCAGCTTCTCAATCCGGCTTCTGAACTTCGCCCCTTCCTTCAGGTTACGCAGCCCGTAGTTCACAAACGCCTGCATATAGCCCAGCTTCTTACCGCAGTCGTAGCTCTCACCGGTCATCAGCATCGCATCGACAGACTGCTTCTTCGCCAGTTCGGCAATCGCGTCGGTGAGCTGAATACGGTCCCAGGCACCTGGCTCGGTTTTTTCCAGCTCGGCCCAGATATCCGCGTTCAGAACATAACGGCCAACCGCCATCAGGTCTGAATCCAGCGTCTGTGGCTGATCCGGTTTTTCGATGAATTCCACAATGCGGCTCACCTGCCCTTCCGTCTCCAGCGCTTCTTTGGTCTGGATAACAGAGTACTCGGAGAGATCGCCTTTCATGCGTTTCGCCAGCACCTGGCTACGACCCGTTTCATTGAAACGCGCCACCATGGCCGCCAGGTTGTAACGCAGCGGATCCGCAGAAGCGGTATCAATAATGATATCCGGCAGAACCACAATGAACGGGTTATCACCCACAACCGGACGCGCACAGAGAATAGAGTGACCCAGACCCAGCGGCTGTGCCTGGCGCACGTTCATGATGGTCACGCCTGGAGGACAAATAGACTGTACTTCCGCCAGCAGCTGGCGTTTGACGCGCTGCTCAAGCAACGCTTCGAGTTCGTAAGAGGTGTCGAAATGGTTTTCTACCGCATTCTTTGAAGAATGGGTAACCAGGACGATTTCTTTGATCCCTGCAGCAACAATCTCGTCGACAATGTACTGAATCATTGGCTTGTCGACGATCGGCAGCATCTCTTTTGGAATGGCTTTTGTGGCTGGCAGCATATGCATGCCCAGGCCTGCTACCGGAATGACTGCTTTCAAATTAATCATTATATCTTCCACCTTAAAATGGTTGACGAATTATAGCTCTTAAACCTGTTTTCGCCAGCATGATTTGCCGTAATTCTCGGGTAATGTTACGCCCTGACCACACTAATTTCTGTAGTTGTAATCTGATTCGATCACAATTTCGTACCAGGAATAGTCTCAAAACTGACGCTTGTCGATTATCTGTGCGGAAGCGCAAAATTCAGCCGTTCGGTATTCACCACCTGCTGATCGACCCGGTCAATATCCACCGAACTTTGTCCTTTCTCATTCACTGCTTTAATGTTCGCCAGTGACAGCAGCGTCTCGTCTCTCGCCATGAATTTCCCCCGCACGTCCTTACGCAGGTCGAAATTGATCTTCAGGGCCGGGCCCACAGCGGCTTCCTGCATCACATTGATATTGCGCATAAAAAGATGCTGGGGCTTATTGTGCAGCTCCAGGGTGGCGCGCTGCATCTCAACGTTGGTAATCGCCACAAACGACGTCGCGTTACCGGATGAAATTTGTATTCCGCGCAGCTTATAGGCAAGCTGGCGATTATCGAGATGGATATTGTTGAGTTTGAAGTTCTGCGGAATGGACAAATAATCGCCCTTTATCACCCCATAACCGATTAACATGCCGGCGCTATTGACCATGTCGACATTATCAATAATGAAATTATCACAGCCATAAATCGCTACCGTAGCGTTATCAATTCCCGCCTTTTTACTGAAGTCAGGGGTAATATTTTTGGCCTTTATATTGCGGATAACAAAATGTTTTCCGTTTTCGACGTGCACCAGCTGACGACAGTTGCTGCCGGTAATGTTAGCCACCACGAAGTTCTTAACGGTTTGCTTCTCAGGATAGTCGTTATCGTAGGTGCTCCCGGCAAGACCAATGCCAATGCCCCAGTTGATCTTGCCGTTGGTGCAGTTGATGTTGTCGATCACATGGTCAGAAATCAGGATATTACGGTCATTGATGGCCACGTTCCACTCGATCGCATCGCCCTGCAGGTGGCTAAATTTGCTGTTTGTGATGCGGGCGCCGTCCACCTGGTTATGGAAACCCTGGCGCAGAATGGCATAGTTGGCCTGGCTGACGCGGATGTTATCAATCACCAGATTGCGCATCACGCTGGGCTTCTTTCCGCCGATGTAGATCTGCGTCACCGGACCAAACCCGCTCATCGCGAGTCCTTTGATTGCACAGTCAGAGCCGCGAACGTCCAGGGTGATATTTTCCGTGCGTCCCTCGCCCTCGCCAATGACCTTACTGCCCTCCTGCAGGACAAAGCGGCCCCGTCCGTTGCCGGTTAACGCCCCGCGGATCAGCAGCGTTTTCCCGTCAGGAATGAAAATGCCGGTATTGATGTTTTCGCAGGTCAGCCCTGCGGGGACCACAACCGTATCCCCTTCGGTAAACGCCTGCTTAAAGGCGGCGATCCAGTCGTTGTTATTGTACTGATTAACAGAAACCGTTCTTCCGCCTGCCGCCCGCGCGAGGCGGGAGGTCAGCAGCGGCGTGGCCGCCAGCGCGGAAAGAGAAGAGACAAAAGTGCGTCGGGTAATCTTTTTCAGCATACAACCTCGGCGTTACAACGTTTGCAGCAGGCTCGCTAACTGACGATTAATCACCTGCTGGTTAAAATCTGCCTCGACTTTTTGTCGGGCATTGTGGAGCACGGGCTCCAGCGCCTGCTGGTCGATGTCGCTGAATGCGGCTAAGCGGTCGGCCAGCGCCATGGCGTTATTTTCCGGCACCAGCCAGCCGGAATAGTCAGACTGGATAAGCTCCGGGATCCCGCTGTGCAGGGTCGATACCACCGGAATGCCGACGGCCATCGCCTCCATTAACGCCACCGGGATGCCTTCCATATCGCCATCGGTGCCCGTTACGGACGGCAGCAGGAAGACGTCCGCCTCATCGAGCATCGCCTTGACCTCGTGGCTCGGCTTAAAGCCAGGCATCTCGACAACATCTTCAAGCTGATATTGTTCGATAAGCGTGCGCAGACGACGCTCCCACGGGCCAATCCCGAGAATGCGATAGTGGAAATCCACCCCGCGCGCCTTCAACTGGCGGCAGGCTTCAATCGCCACATGCAGCCCTTTTTTCTCGGTCAGGCGAGCAACGGAGATAATTTGCAGCGGTTTGCCCGGCACCTTCACCGGACGGCGGGTAAAGCGCGTGAGATCCACGCCCATGCGCGAAACAGCAATTTTCTCTCCCGGGCAGCCCATGTTTTTAAGGCGTCCGGCCCACAGTTCGCTGATGGGCAGCATCATGTCGCCGCGGTGGAAAAGCTGCTGATACTCCGGGGTGTAGTGGTTCAGCACTTCACGGCTGGAGATGTCAATGCCGTGGAAAATGGTTGCGATTTTCCCGTCGATCACCCCCAGTTCGCGCAGTTTCGCGGCGGTGACGCCCGCCGGGCCAAAGTGGGCGATAAACACATCCGCACGATACGGCTGGGCCGTTTGCCCGCAGATGGCCGACAGGATCAGATTGCGCGACTCCGCGCCATAGCGGGAAATATTCAGCGCTCGCCAGGTCGACGGGCGATGGATCCCGCGTAAGGTCTGGCTGGCCCGGTGGCGCAGTTTGCTCAGCTTCCCGGACGGCTCATCCTGCAGCCAGCGGGTTTTCGCCTCCAGCCCGTACTGGGTATACGCCGCATGGGTGTTTTGGGTATCGCCCTTTTGCAGGGCGATGATCTCCACGTCATATCCCATATCGATAAACGCGGTGATTTGGTTCAGAACAAAGGTTTCAGACGACAGCGGAAATTTCAGTAAGAAGAAACCAACCTTCATTTCCCCTCCCGGACGCGATCGAGTACCGATTTCACCATCCCCATCCCCTTCTCGCGCTCGGCTTTCACCGCCACGGCCAGGCGTTCATTGATGGCAGGCAACTGACCCAGTGTGTCCCCGACCATCGCGCCGAGCGAACCATCCAGCAGATGACGGATATCCACGGCCATTTCCGGCATACCGAGTTGCTGCATGATCCCGGCGGACTTGTGCTCATAGTTAATGGCAATCGCCGGCGTACCGAAGTTCATGGAGATAATCGCCGAGTGCAGACGAGTGCCCACGGTCAGGTCGCAGGCGGAGAGCAGCTTGCCCATCTCGAGGTCATTCAGTTCGTCCATCACCACGTGATAGCGGGACGGGTCATTCACCAGGCTGCGCAGGTTGAGCGCCACCATGCGGTCGTCTTTGTTGTAGCTGTCGATTCCGGTGCAGGTGGAGAGCGCCAGCACCTGATAACCGCTGTCCAGCACGCGGTTCACCACGTCAGCGAACGCTTTCTCATACGCCGCCTGCGTGGTACCTAAACGTTTATCGAAGGGGGCCAGCTCGCGCAGGGTAATCGCGACGGTTTTCTGTTTCGCCGCCACGTCCAGCCAGTGCTGCACCGCGTAGCTCGCCTGGAAGCTCTCCTCCTGATGATCCACCAGCCAGGCCGTGTCCACGCCGTGCTCCACTTTGGAGGTGTCGATCTCGCTGCGCTTCATCATTTCAAGACTGACCGACTCACGCAGGATCAGAGCATCGCAGTGGCCGAAAACGTAGTTTGCCAGTTGGTTAAACTGTGGATCCTGGAACGGCCCCACGCTGTGACCAATCATAAACAGCGGCTTTTTCGCCATGAACGTACAAAGCGCATGTTCAAACTGCGGCACGCCGTACAGATCGACGAAGAACGACCCGCCGACCTGAATAATCGCGTCATAGCCCGACAGCAGACGAACGAAATCGGTAAAGCCCTGGGCGATAGCGATGTTGCGCAGCTTGCCGGTATCGGTCACCCGGGAAAGCAGCACCTGGTGCTGGTAGCGACGACGCAGCACTTTCTTTACGCGCCCCATCACGCCCGCGGCGTTGTTATGCTGTTTCATCTGGCTGTAGAGCGGGTCGCCCATTACCGGGCGATTGAGTAACCAGGATGAGCTGACCGGATAACGGCTCATCACATCCACTTCGGTCTCAGGCTTAAGGGTGTTAATCGCATCCAGTAAACCGCGCAGGATGGCGCTGTCGCCACGGTTGCCGCAGGTATGGTTGCCAAGAATTAATAATTTCATAATGGCCTCTTAAATAACTAGCCTGCGCGAAGCAGCGTTTTCATTTTTTCGTTACGGCAAAACTGGCGCTTCATCTCCACCACCAGCGCATTGCGTGACAGCACAATCATCACGACGAATGCCAGCGCGCCCGCGGCAACCTGCACCGCCAGCAGCGCCGCCAGCGGCAGATGACCGGTCAGGATCATGCCCAGGCCGTAGCTCACCGCCAGGGTCGGCAGGGAGAGATAGAACGGCAGCCACAGGCTCAGGATGTACTGACGGTAGCTGGAGCCCAGCACCGGCTTGATCATGATGAAGTAGCTCAGCACGGTGTTGACGACCTGCACCAGCAGGAAGCCAAGCGTGACGCCGATGGCGCCCGCCATGTGTCCACCGACGATAATTGCCGGAATAAACAGGAAGGTTTTAAAGACGTTGAACTTAAAGCTGATATCCACGCGCGCTTTTGCCATCAGCAGAGAACCGATCGGATTCCCCACGGAGCGCAGCAGCCCCACCACGCACAGCAGCTGCAGGATCGGGATAATGCCGTTCCATTTTTCACCAAACACCAGCGGCACGAAATTGCTGGAAACCACCATCAGCCCCAGCAAAACCGGGAAGTTGATAATCCCGACCACGGAGAGCAGCTTGTAGAAATTGACCCGCAGCTTCTCGGTGTCGTCCTGAATCTTGGCGAACGCCGGGAACAGCACGCGGGTAATAATCGGGTTCAGCTTCATCGGCGGGACGACCGCAACGTTATAGGCCAGGTTGTAGCCCCCCGCGACGCTCGCCCCGAGAATACGGGCCAGCACCAGCGTGGAGAGATTGGTGTTCACATAGTTGATGATGCTGTCCGCCGTCAGCCATGCGCCAAAACGCAGGTTGGAGGAGACGGACGCCAGTGAAAAATGCAGCCCCGGACGGTAAATCTTGCGGCCAAAATAGCCGAACAGCAGCGTGCGCACAGCAGAGTTAACCAGATACCCCAGAATGGCGGTCATGGCCAGCGGCCAGAAATGGGCGCTCACTACGGTGAAGGTAAAGCCCGCCAGCACGGCGCTGGTCTCGATCATGCCGATCTTGTTGAACTCCAGCTCTTTCTGCATCAGCGCGCGGAACTGCTGCCCGTGGGGGATCACCACGAAAGCAAACGACAGCGTACGCATCAGCGGCGCCAGATCCGGGTTGTGCAGCACGCTGGCGATGGTATCGCTCAGCAGGAACACCAGCACAAACACGAAAATCCCCAGCCCGACGTTCAGCCAGTAGAGCGTGGTCAGCTCCAGATGGCTAATCTCTTTGCGCTGGATAATCGAGTTGGCGATACCAAAATCAGACAGCGTATCGGCCAGCGCGATAATCACCAGCGAAACGGTCAGCAGGCCGAACTGGTGGTTATCGATAATGCGCGCCAGCACGGTCATCTGCACCAGGCCGAGGCCAATGATGACGATGGTCGCCATCGCTGACCACTTGGCGCCGCTGATGGTTTTTTCACGTAAGCTCATCTTAGTACGCCGCTTTGTTCACGAAACCTTTAAAGATGGTCAGAAAAACAATCTTGATATCAAACCAGAGGCTCCACTCACGGATGTACTCCAGGTCGAATTCAATGCGTTTTTCCATTTTTTCCAGCGTGTCGGTTTCACCGCGCCAGCCGTTGATCTGCGCCCAGCCGGTGATGCCTGGCTTCACTTTATGGCGCAGCATGTAGCCTTCAATCAGCGAGCGGTACTGTTCGTTGTGGGCAACCGCATGGGGACGAGGTCCGACAATCGACATGCCGCCGGTAAAGACGTTGATAAACTGCGGGAGTTCATCCAGCGAGGTACGGCGCAGGAAGTTCCCCACGCGGGTCACGCGCGGATCGTTCTGCGTGGCCTGGGTCACCACTTTGTCGTTTTCCATCACCTTCATGGAGCGGAATTTCCACACCATAATGGGCTTACCGTCCATGCCGTAGCGGGTCTGGCGGAAGATAACCGGCCCGGGAGAGCTCAGCTTCACCGCCAGGGCAATGCAGCACAGCACCGGCGAGATCAGCAGGAGGATCAGTGAAGAGAGCACGATATCTTCCAGACGCTTCAGCACGCGGTTAATCCCTGACAGCGGCGTGTCGTACAGAGGTACCACCGGCACGCCGTTCACCTCTTCAATGCGGGAGTGAAGGATGTTGAAGGTAAACACGTCCGGGATCAGGATCACCGAGCAGGTGGTATCCGCCAGCTCGCGCATCAGTTGCTTAATGCGGGATTCGTCTTTCATCTGCATGGCGATGTAAACGTTGTGAATTTTGCCCGCTTTGGCATCGTCAATCAGCTGTTCGTAGTTGCCCGCCCAGTCCGCAGGCACGCCGCCCGGCTTCGCGTCGTGATAAATCCCGACCACTTCAAACCCTAACCACGGCTCTTTGCGGAAGCTGTCGAGCAGCACCTGCCCGACCGGCAAATCCCCTGCTACGGCAACGAAGCGACGGTTATAGCCCCGGTTACGCAGCCAGCCCGCGCCGAAGCGGATCAGGGAGCGACAAACCACCATGCCGACGCTGGTCACCAGATACCAGCAGAGATAGGTCACCAGACGATTATCAAAATCATGGCTGAACGCCACCAGGCCCGCGCTGAAGATCAGGCTTAAGGTCCAGTTCTGCAGCAACAGCATCAGTTCGGTGGTCATTTTGACGCCACGCCACGAACGATAGAAATCCGTCATCCCGCCGATCATCTGAAACACAACCAGCGCAATCAGTGCCATCAGCAGATGCATGTATAAGAACGATTGCCCGCTGATCCGACACACCGCCCACAATCCACCGACCATGATGGTGATATCAGAAAAACGCTGCACCATAGAGATTAACGATGCATTCGTTCTCGCTCGTTCGCGTTTTTTTAGATTCGTCATCGTTGTTCCTTTATTCAACCCACACTTCCCCCCTCACCCCGGCCCTCTCCCCAAAGGGGAGAGGGTTAGGGTGAGGGGTAAGGTTTCGTATTACTGATTCAACAGCGCCAGAATGTCCTTCGTTCGGGCTTCCATCAGCGCGGTGTCGGCGCGTGATTCCACGTTCAGGCGCACCACCGGCTCGGTATTGGACGAGCGCAGGTTAAAGCGCCACTGCGGGAACGCCATGCTGATGCCGTCGGTACGGTCAATTTCCAGCGCGTGAATGGCAAAGTGCTGCTCCACGCGGGCAATGGCCTCGGCAGGCTGCGCCAGCTTGCTGTTGATCTCTCCGCTCGCCGGGAACGCCGCCATACGGTCGCGTACCAGCTCGCCGAGGGTTTTCCCCTTCAGGCACAGCAGCTCGGTCACCAGCAGCCACGGGATCATCCCGCTGTCGCAGTAGGCGAAATCACGGAAGTAGTGGTGGGCGCTCATCTCGCCGCCGTAGATGGCGTCTTCTTCACGCATGCGTTCTTTAATAAAGGCGTGGCCGGTTTTGGACATCACCGGCGTGCCGCCTGCGGCAGACACCACGTCAACGGTGTTCCAGGACAGACGCGGGTCATGAATGATTTTCGCGCCAGGGTTTTTCTCAAGGAACGCTTCCGCCAGCAGGCCGACAATGTAGTAGCCTTCGATGAACTGGCCTTTCTCGTCGAACAGGAAGCAGCGGTCGAAATCGCCGTCAAAGGCGATGCCCATATCTGCGCCATGCTCGATGACCGCGTTACGGGTGTCGTCGCGGCACTCCGGCAGCAGCGGGTTAGGAATACCGTTCGGGAAGTTGCCATCCGGTGTGTTGTGGACTTTCACGAACGTCACCGGCACGTTAAGTGCTTTAAAGCGGGCTTCCAGGGCATCCACCACCGGGCCGGCCGCGCCGTTACCGGAGTTAATCACCAGCTTCAGCGGCTTCAGGTTTGCCACGTTGATGTAGCCCAGCAGGTGGTCGATGTACTCTTTCTGCAGGTTGATTTTTTTGTAGCTACCGCGCTTCGCCTCGTTCACCGGCGGGAAATCGTTAGCTTCCGCCAGACGCTGCACGTCGCGCAGTCCGGTGTCGCCGCTGATGGGACGCGCACCCTTGCGTACCAGCTTCATGCCGTTGTAATCCATCGGGTTATGGCTGGCGGTGACTTCGATCCCGCCGTCCACGCCGAGGTGGAAGGTGGCAAAATAGATCTCTTCGGTCCCGGACAGGCCGATGTCCAGCACGTCCACCCCCGCGTCCTGCAGCCCTTTCGCCAGGGACAGCTTCAGGGATTCACTGGTCAGACGCACGTCGCCGCCCAGCACGATGGTTTTTGGCTTCAGATATTCGCCGTACGCGCGGCCAATGCGCCACGCAATGTCTTCATTCAGCTCTTCGCCCAGCTTGCCGCGAATATCGTAGGCTTTAAAACAGGTTAACTTTTCCATGATGACCCCTTTTTCAGGCAACAGTTGGCCCGCCCGATTAACAGGCAAAATTGTTTTTATTCATTCGTAGGCCGGATAAGCGAAGCGCCATCCGGCGTTAAAGACGGTGCTAGACCCGGCCGTAGCGGTCCTGGAAGCGCACGATATCGTCCTCTTCCAGATACGAGCCGGAGCGCACCTCAATTAAGTCGAGAGGAATTTTCCCCGGGTTCTCCAGACAGTGCGTCGCCCCCAGCGGAATATAGATGGACTCATTTTCGCCCAGCAGTTTCACTTCACCGTCGATGGTGACTTTCGCCGTACCTGCTACCACCACCCAGTGCTCTGCGCGGTGGTGGTGCATCTGCACTGATAGCCCCTCGCCCGGTTTCACGGTGATGCGCTTCACCTGATAACGCTCGCCCGCATCGATGGAGTCGTATTTGCCCCACGGACGGTACACTTCGCGGTGAATGTGGTGCTCGTGTCGGCCATCCGCCTTGATCTTCTCAACCACTTTTTTAACGTCCTGCACGGCGTTACGGTCGGCAATCAGCACGGCGTCTTTCGTCTGGACCACCACCAGATCTTTCACCCCGACCGTAGTCACCAGGCCGGATTCAGCATAGACGTAGCTGTTCTCGGTTTTGTGGCTAATCACATCACCGTGATGGACGTTACCCTCCGGGGTATGGGCGCTAATCTCCCACAGTGAGGACCAGGAGCCCACATCGCTCCAGCCCGCATCCATCGGCACCACCACGGCGTCTGCCGTGCGCTCCATGACCGCGTAGTCAATAGACTCTTCCGGGCAGGCGAGGAAAGCCGCTTCATCGACGCGGATAAAATCGAGATCCGGATCCACCACGTTCATGGCTTTTTCGCAGGCGCTCAGGATATCCGGACGGTATTTCTGCAACTCTTCCAGATAGCGACCGGCGCGGAACAGGAACATGCCGCTGTTCCAGTAATATTCCCCGCTGGCGACGTAGGCCTGCGCGGTTTCCAGATTCGGTTTCTCAACGAACTGCGCAACGTCAAACGCCACGCTGTCGCCTTCGCCCGGCGTTACGTTGCCGCGACGAATATAGCCATAGCCGGTTTCCGGCAGATCCGGCACGATGCCGAAGGTCACCAGTTTGCCGCTTTCCGCGTAAGGAATGGCCGCGCGAACCGCGTCGCGGAAGGCCTCTTCCTGCTGAATAACATGGTCTGCCGCCAGCACCAGCATCAGCGGATCACAATCCGGGCTGCTGCGTTTTGCCGCCAGCGCCGCCAGGGCGATCGCGGGTGCGGTGTTGCGTCCGGCAGGCTCCAGAATGATATTTTCTGTGAGTTTGTTCAGCTGGCGCAGCTGCTCGGCAACAATAAAACGGTGCTGTTCGTTACAAATCACCACCGGGCTTTCACACTCCACGCCCTGCAGACGGTTTACCGTCGTCTGCAGCATGGTGAGATCCCCTTTCAGGCAGAGGAACTGTTTTGGATAGAGCACGCGGGACAGCGGCCACAACCGGCTACCAGAGCCACCAGCCATCACAACCGGATACAAAGTGGTTTGACTCATGATTTATCCCCGTATATCTGCAATAAATTGGCTCAGCACGTTCTCTTTATCGAGCGTGCGTTCGGCATATTCACGTGCCACCGTGTTTACTTTTGGCATGGCAAGTGCCTGTTCAATGCCGGAGACCAGCGCCGGGACCGATTCCGGCTCCACGCACACCGCAATCCCCGGGTAGCTGTCACACAGCTGGCCTAATTCGGTTTCGGCTTCGGCCGTAATCACTGCGTTACCGCCCACTGCCAGAATGTTGGTTAGCTTGGACGGCAGCACCGCATCCGCCGCGCCGCGTTTTTGCACCACCAGATGGCAGTCGCCCATCTTCAGCAACGCAGGCAGTGCCTCGTAGGACTGAAGCGGGAAGAACTTCACGTTGGACAGGCCGCGCTCGCTCGCCATCTTTTCCAGCCGCGCTTTCCCACCGCCCTGCCCGACAATCACAAACATCCATGGATGCTGGCTCAGCTGCTGAGCCGCTTCAATCACGTTCTCCAGCCCCTGCTTTTCGCCGATGTTGCCTGAGTAAAGAATGATTTTTTGATCATCAGGCAGACCGAGCTCTGCACGTAACGTCTGGGCGACTTGCTCAGTCACGTCGCGAAAACGCGCCACTTCGGACCAGTTCGGGAAGAAGATCACCTTCTGGGCCGGGACGCCCTTCTCCTGCGCCTTGTTCATCATTGAGCGCGAAATGGTCGAGACATAATCGACGTTATGCAGACCGCTGCGCTCAAACGCGCTGGCGAGCTTCGCCACCTTGCCGCCTTTGCTTTTGCCTGCCATCCCCAGGCCCAGCATGGCGTCGACTTCATAATCCTGAATGTGCAGCAGGGTGCGGGCGCCGGAGAGTTTGCCCAGCAGGCGCATGCCCGGCGTGCAAAACAGCGTCGGCACCACGCCGATGATGCGATCCGGCTTCCAGCGGCGCTGCGCCATCAGCGGGAAGAAGCTGCTCAGCGCAAAGCTGCCGAGATGAATCAGCCGTTTCAGCGTCGAGGGCTGCTTTGGCACATACAGCGGACAGCGCCAGACGGTCGCCGCGCCCTCTTCTCGACGGTAGCGCCAGCTTGAGTAGCGCTCCCCCACTTTCCATTCCGGGTAGTACGGCGGCGCGGTAATGACCCGCACGTCATGTCCCTGGCTCGCCATCCACTCGACCATCTCGCCGGTATATTTCCCGATACCGGTCAGCTCCGGCGAGTAGTTGATTCCATACACCAATATTTTCATAAGCCCGGCACCTCAGACTGACGATCGGCAAGGAAATAGGCACGGCTGTTGTCGTGCACATTGTCGCTCGCCAGCAGCGCCTCTGGCGTCTGCCAGCGGTAGTCGTCATGCTGAGAATCAGGCAGACGCAGGTCTGCCTCACTCACCTTCAGGCGGAACCCCAGCACGATGTAGTGCGTGGAGAACCCGGTACCTGAAAAGTTATCGTCATAGAAGTGCTGCCAGACCCCGTAAAACTGGCCCGCTGCCATCGGCAGCTTCAGGCCCAGTTCCGCCAGAGTGAGACGCTCAAACGCATCGCTCAACGTCTCATCCTTCTGCACGCGCCCGCCGGGCACGAACCAGAAGCCCTGAGCAGGACGGTTGGTTCGTTTCCCCAGCAAGAACTCGCCGCGTTCGTTCTCCACGATCAAATCAATTGAGATGAGCGGAGTGGAACGCACCACCGTGGCAAAATCTTCCTGACTTAAAAACATCATTACCCCCGGAAGCGATGCTGGTTTTCCAGGAACCACTGGTAGGTACTGGCCAGCCCCTGCTCCAGTGACACCTCGTGATACCAGCCCAGCTGATGCAGTCGGGTCACGTCCAGCAGTTTGCGCGGCGTGCCGTCCGGCTTGGTGGCGTCAAACACCACGCGGCCTTTGTAGCCCACCACCTGCGCGATGGTTTGCGCCAGCTCGCGAATGGTGCAGTCCACGCCGGTGCCCACGTTGATGTGCGACAGCATCGGCTCGGTGTTCTCCTGCCACACTTCGCGATCCAGCTCCATCACGTGAATGCTGGCGGCAGCCATGTCGTCCACGTGCAGGAATTCCCGCATCGGAGTGCCGCTGCCCCACACCACCACGTCCGGTGCGTTCTCGGCGGTCGCCTCGTGGAAACGACGCAGCAGCGCCGGGATCACGTGCGAGTTGCTCGGGTGGAAGTTGTCGTGCGGTCCGTACAGATTGGTCGGCATCACCGAACGATAGTCACGGTTGTACTGACGGTTGTAGGACTCGCACAGCTTGATCCCGGCAATCTTGGCAATCGCGTACGGCTCGTTGGTCGCTTCCAGGGTACCCTGCAGCAGCTCGCTTTCGGCGATCGGCTGCTTCGCCATTTTCGGGTAAATACAGGATGAGCCGAGGAACAGCAGCTTGTTCACGTTGTGCAAATGCGCCGCGTGAATGATGTTGCTCTCGATCATCATGTTTTCGTAGATGAAATCCGCCGGGTAGGTGTTGTTGGCAACAATGCCGCCCACCTTCGCCGCCGCCAGATACACCTGGTCAATGCGTTCGCTGGCAAAGAAGTCCTGTACCGCACGACTGTCGAGCAGGTTCAGCTCGTCACGCGTGCGGGCAATCACCTCGACGTCACCGCGCTGCTCCAGCTGTCGAACAATCGCGGAACCCACCATTCCGCGATGACCGGCGACAAAAATACGTTGTTTTGTCATTCTCAGGACTCCAGCGCGATGGCAACCTCGTAGCCATGAGACTTGAGCAGAGAGTGTTTTTTCGCTGCTTCAAGATCTTTGGCCACCATCTCAGAGACCATCTCCTGCAGAGTGGTTTCTGGTTTCCAGCCCAGTTTCTCGTGCGCTTTGGTTGGGTCGCCCAGCAGGGTTTCCACTTCAGCAGGACGGAAGTAGCGCGGGTCAACCTGGACAATTACGTCGCCTGGCTTCACGCCCGGCGCGTCGTGACCGGTCACGGACACCACGATGCCCTTCTCTTCCACGCCGGTACCTTCAAAGCGCAGTTTGATACCCAGCTGCGCGGCAGCCATTTCCACGAACTGACGTACGGAGTACTGCACGCCGGTGGCAATCACGAAGTCTTCCGGTTTGTCCTGCTGCAGCATCATCCACTGCATTTTCACGTAGTCTTTGGCATGGCCCCAGTCACGCAGGGAGTCCATGTTGCCGAGGTGCAGGCATGATTCCAGACCCTGCGCGATGTTGGCGATAGCGCGGGTGATTTTGCGGGTCACGAAGGTTTCGCCGCGGCGCGGTGATTCGTGGTTGAACAGAATGCCGTTACAGGCGTACATGCCGTAGGATTCACGGTAGTTCACGGTGATCCAGTAGGCGTACAGTTTTGCTACCGCGTACGGAGAACGTGGGTAGAACGGCGTGGTCTCTTTCTGCGGGATTTCCTGCACCAGGCCGTACAGCTCAGAGGTGGATGCCTGGTAGAAACGGGTTTTCTTCTCCAGACCCAGGAAGCGAATGGCTTCCAGCAGACGCAGGGTACCCATGGCGTCCACGTCAGCGGTGTATTCCGGGGATTCGAAGGAGACCGCAACGTGGCTCATCGCGCCCAGGTTGTAGACTTCATCCGGCTGCACTTCCTGCAGGATACGGGTCAGGTTGGAGGTATCGGTCAGGTCGCCGTAGTGCAGGTGGAATTTCGGGTTCGCCGCGTGCGGATCCTGGTAAATATGATCGACACGTTCGGTGTTGAAAGAAGATGCACGACGTTTAATACCGTGTACTTCATAACCTTTTTCCAGCAGTAACTCTGCCAGGTAAGAACCATCCTGCCCGGTAACGCCGGTGATGAGAGCGACTTTAGACATGTTTATATTCCTCTGTACTTATCAAAGTTTTTCAGTTTCAACGCGTTCGCGTATCACCACTGCGGGGTTGCCACGGCAAACTGTATTTGCCGGTAGCGATTTAAAAACGCTGCTGCGGGCACCGACTACCGTGCCATCACCAACAGAAACACCCGGTGCAACAAAAACATCCGTTGCCAGCCAGCATTTTTCGCCAATCACAACAGGCGAAGCGGTAATATCAAAATGCTGACTCATAAAGTCATGGCTGCCGGTGCACAAATAACATTTCTGTGACACCACCGAATTTGCGCCAATCGTAATCTCGCCCAGGGTATATAACACCGCGTCATCCCCTACCCATGCGTAATCCCCGAGCGTTAATTTCCAGGGGTAGGTAATTTTCACCGAAGGCCGAATGACTACGTTTTTTCCGATTTTTGCGCCAAACAGGCGCAATAAAAATGCTCGCCAGCGGTACAATATTTGCGGTGACCAGGCAAATAACGTTGCCTGAACGGCCCACCACAGTTGCACTTTAATACCGCTCCCGCCCCGAAAACCTTTCGGCACGGAGAAACCGCTTAGATCCTGCATTGCGTTTCCTTATATTCAGGCTTTGTTATATAAGGTTTTCGTTTTACCTGTCGTACGCAGGCGTAATAAATAAGATAATTCCGCCCAGAACCCCGGCACGCGTAATATTTTACGCTGCACGTTTTTGGCATCCTGGCACAATTCCAGATTATTAGACGTTGACACGCCGCCCATTGAAAATTCCGACACCAGGCCTTTCAGGCGACGGAACGGGTAGCCGGATTTATACAGACTGGCGGCCAGCGCATAATCCGAAGAAACTTTATATTGCAAATCGTAAGGCTGTTTTTTCAGCCCCTTTACCGGGAAGAAAATGGCCTGATGGCTGGCCGGCAAGCTGTGGTAGATATACCAGCCTGGCTTCGCGCTACGGCATATTTTATGTCCGTCGCCAAAATCGAGCAGCGCGTCGCCAATATACATGGCATCCTCTTTCTGGCGCGCCAGCTGACGGGCAAACAGCGCTACATCGTCATGGAAAACATCACCGGAATTGAGGAAGATGGCGTAGCGCCCTTGCGCCATGTTGATGCCTTTGTTCATTGCATCGTAGATGCCTTTATCTTTCTCGCTGACGTAGCGTAAGTTGAACTCACCGTTGAGTTTTTCCAGAAACTCCGCCGTGCCATCGTTCGAGCCACCGTCGACCACAATCCACTCAAAGGTGAGGCTTGGGTCGCGCGCCAGGTTACGCAGCGAGCGCCAGGTTTTTACCACCCCTTCGTAATTACGAAAAGCGACAGTAATGACGCTAAGAAACATAAGACCACCTCGTCATGAATTCGTAATATTAAGCGCTTTACGCAAAATAAACGGACAAACAATTAAGAACGCATATTCCGGGCTAAATATTGACCCGGTAAAGAACAGCGACACCGGTGTGAACAGATAAAGCTGCACGCGAAAGTTCTGGTTATCCCCAAACGCGTTAATCATCATTTTGAAAACTTTAAACAGATACCACAGCGTCAACAGTACGGCGAACCACGAAAAATAAATAATTAACAGATACAGACCATTGTCTATGGTTTTACCGACATCCGCACCGTTAAAGATTCCGAATGATGCAACATATTCGTAAAGTGAGCCGAATCTTACTACGCCATCAATATGGGTTAAGGAATAACCCACCATCACCAGTGGACCAATAATGCGATAATAGGACGAAGACCCTTCCGTTCCCAAGTCACCCAGACGTTCTGAAATGTACGGGAATGCAAATATCACGCCTACCAAAAATACCGTCAGGGAGATAATCGCCAGCGGCAGTTTTTTCTTAATCGCCTCTTTGTTCAGGTACTGGAACGCCCACTCCAGCAGGTAAAACAGGATAAATGTCATTACCCCTGAGAACGATCCAGACAGAACAATTCCTGCAAGAATCATAGCATCGGTCTTAGGCGTTTTGATACCAAACTGTTTGATGCTGAGCCAAATTGAGATTAATGCCAGAGCAAAAAAAGCCGGTTCAAAATAGAGCGCGGTGGTACGTTTCCCGCCAAACTTAATGAAGTTCAATACATAGCTGTTGCTGTAAATGAGATATTTCGAAATTATCTCCATCAGGCTGCTGCCACCGGTGAGAATAATTTGCGCCATCTCCATGGCAGCAAGCATAACAATTAACGCAACGGCAATATAAAAGAACCTAAGGATTTTCCGATAATTGTGCGGAGAAATAGTTTTAAACCGAATACTCCAGACCATACCGATAATAATGACAATATAAACAAACAGCATGGTCGAGGTGACGTATTTACTGGCATCCAGCGACTGGCCAAAGATGTAGTTAAACAGCGTCAGGCCCGTGCCCAACCCTAAGGCAATCATCAGCTTCTTCAGATTGATTTTATCGACATACAACAGAAGCAGAACGGGCAAGAAGGTGACGATGGTTATCGGGAAGCTTTCGCCGAGCTGGGCAATCTTGACGTTGACCAGCAGGTAGATCAGCGGCAGCAGCAGATAACTACAGATTCTGATAGAACGAGACATACTCCTCCAGCATCTGTTGTCCGCTGTACGCCTTGCGGCTGCGGTTGCGGAACGATTCCAGGTCAGTGCCAAAAACAGTCCGGGCAATCTGCGCCTTCGGCAATTGAACCAGCGGCAAAATTTCCTGTTCCGCGAAGGTTTTCCCGCCGGATTTCTCCAGCACTTCTCGCGCCGCGTCGCTGTGGGTGGCAAGTACCGGTACACCAATGGAGAGCGCTTCACAGAGGATCAGCGGATAGTTATCCACGCGGGAGCTGAACACCAGCGCATCCATTTCATTCAGCGCGCTCATCAGTTTGCGTTTGTCGGTTTCAAACCCGTGGTTCACCACGTTGGCCCCTTCGAACGGCGAGAATTTGCCGAAGGTGTGCAGTTCAATTTTGTCACCCAGCGCCATCATGTCGCGCACTAGCTGCTGGTTGGTTTTGCCGTCGTAGCGCAGGTCATGGGCAACGATAGCGATTTTCGGTTTGCCTGTGGTTTCCGCCACCGGCGTCAGTTCGGCAAGAATGGCTTCCGTCGCCACGTCGATGCCGTTGTTGATAATCTGGCAGCGCCCTGCCCCGTACAGGCTGTTGAAGGCATCGGCCACGTGCTGGCTCGGGGAGATAAACGTACAGCCGAGCGAGAGCATGTCGCGAAACAGCTGACGCTTTCCTTCCACCAGCTGGTGGGCGCGGTCCACTTTCACCGGCGGGTAGTTGCTCAGGGTCGGGCATTTCTGACAGTTATTTTTCCAGCCTTCGCAGCCGTCGGTAAACGCGCAGCGGCCGGTCACGCTCCAGTGATCGTGCAGCGTCCAGACAAAGCGGGTATCGGGCTTGTGGGCCTTCACCTTCTGGCAAAACGCCACCACCTCTTCCAGATTCAGCCAGTAGCTGTGCAGCACGTGAAAATGGAGCACAACCGGGCCGGTGGTGCGCGTCACCGTGCGATAGAGGGAATTCAGGTTGCCAAACAGATCGCGGTTAAACAGACGGAACAGCGCAATGTTGGCAATCGACGTCAGACGCGGCGTGTGCTTCTGCACCTGCGGGAAGTTATCGTGGCTGACGCTTTTCTTGCCGCCTTTGCCATAGCCGTAAATAAACCGGGACTGAAGTCCTTTTTGCAGGGCGCGCTGATGCAGATCCAGCGCCACGCCTGCTGCTCCGCCTTCTGCGAGGCGTACGTTAAATTGCAGAATGTTCATTTAATCACCTTCACGCGGGCTTTTTCTCCCACCACCAGCGCGTTATCCGGAATGCTGTCCAGCACCACGCTGCCAGCACCAATCGTGACGTTGTTACCAATCGTGATGTCACCAATGATTACCACGTTCGCGCCCAGCTCAACGTTATTGCCGATGACCGGGCAGGCCAGGCTGTCTGGCCCGCGGTTGCCAATGGTGACCGCATGACGAATGGTGAAATCATCCCCGGCGACCACAAACTTGTTGATCACCACCGCATAGCCGTGGTGGATGGTGAAGCGGCGGCCAATGGTGGCAGCAGCCTGAATCTCATAGCCAAAAAAGCATTCCGTGATGATGCGGTACAGCACCAGAACCGGTGCCGCCCAGAGATTGTTCAGCACGTTTTTCTTACGCCACACTGAGCAGAAATGGGCGATGCGGTACGCCAGAACCATGCAGCACGGGCGCAGGCTCCAGCTGTTTGCGCGGCAATCTTCCAGAAACATTATTTCCCCCGAAGTCCATCAGCCAGGCGCTTGCCGTTACGTACGGAAAGCAGCGTCAGCAGCGTGCGCCAGTTCATGCGCTTATTGCGGATCTGATAGAGGGTAAAGAGCTGATATTTACGGCTGGCACGGTCAAACTTGTCCTTGTGCTTGCGGTAAAAATGGAAGTAGCCCGAGAATTTCTTCGGCGAGGAGGTGATTTGCATCTCCCCGTGGTTGATGTGCAGGATCTGCGTGGCCTCTTCCACTTTCCACGGCTCGCCATACTCCACCACCATGCGCAGGAAGATGTCGTAATCCTGCGCGGCCTTCAGTTCGGTATCGAACAGGCACTCTTTAAAGCGCCACGCCCAGGTAAAGACCTGATTACCGATAATGTTGCGCTTGTAGAACAGGCGACGGGAATACGGTGATTTCGGATACAGCGGCAGACTGGCCGGCTGCGAGTACACCTCGCCCTGGCAGACATAGTCGTTGGCATACAGGAATGCGTGCGTGACCAGCTGTTCTTTGTGCGAGAGGAACACAGACAGGCGGTTTGGCGTCCATTCGTCATCGTCGTCGATCCCGGTCAGATACTGCCCTTTGGCCTGCATAATCGCCTGATTACGCACCGCGCAGGCACCGGAATTAATCGCGTTGTGCGTATAGACCACCCGCGGATCGTTGAGGTCAGTTACAAATTTTTGCAGCTGTTCATACGAGGAGGAACAGTCATCCACGATGATCAGTTCCCAGTTATCGTAATCCTGACGTAGTACCGACTTAATTGCGCGGATCGCCAGCTGCTGACGATTCCATGTCGGCATATAGATTGAAATCAAAGGGCTATATGTACTCATCATTTCCCCTTACCCCTCACCCCGGCCCTCTCCCCGGAGGGGAGAGGGAGAAAAACTGCACCTAGCCGTCCCCTCTCCCCTCCGGGGAGAGGGTTAGGGTGAGGGGGGGTGTGTTTATATTTTTTGCTTATTTACTGTCAGACTTATATTCGTACTCGTAATACCCGTAATCCTGATACCCGCTCGCGCGGCGGAAGATGGAGTTCAGGATCACCCCTTTCACCTCAATACCGTTTTGCTCGAAGCGGCTCAGGCTGGTTTCCACCTCTTTCAGGGTGTTCACCGCATAGCGCGCTACCATCAGGGTGGTCCCCGCCAGGCGCCCTACCACGGCGGCATCGGTTACGGCCAGAATTGGCGGCGTATCGATCAGCACCAGGTCATAGTTTTTGCTCGCCCACTCCACCAGCTCGGTGAACCGTTCGCTCATCAGCAGCTCAGAGGGGTTTGGCGGCACCTGACCACGCGGGATGAGATCGAATTTAGGGATGGTGGTCGGTTTCGCGCTCTGGCTAATGTCACCTTTGCCGAGCAGGATCTCCGACAGACCGTTGACGTTATTGGTACCCAGCAGTTCGTGGGTATAGCCCTTACGCATATCGCAGTCGATCAGCAGAACACGCTTGTTGGTCTGGCTGACCACCGCCGCCAGGTTGGCGCAGACAAAGGTTTTGCCGATTGACGGGCTGACGCCGGTCAACATCAGAACGTTGTTTTTGGCCTGCATCATGGCGAAGTGCAGGCTGGTACGCAGGCTACGTATCGCTTCGATGGCGAGGTCGGTTGGGTTACCCACCGCCAGCAGCTGGCTCTGCTTGTAACGCTTGACGCCTTTGATGGTTTTGACGCTGTCGCGGGATTTTTGCCACTCCGACAGCGGAATGCTGGCATAGACGTTGATACCGCTCTCTTCCAGCACCTGCGTGCTTTCGATGCCGCGGTTGAACAGCGAGCGCAGCAGCACACCCACGATGGAGAGCATCAGGCCGAGAATAATGCTGCCGAGAATGATCAGCGCTTTCTTCGGCTTCAGCACGCCAGGCTGGGTGATCGCCGGGTCGACGATGCGCACGTCACCGACGGTACTGGCCTCAGTGATTTTCAGCTCCTGCTGTTTATTCAGCAGCTGCATGTAAACCTGCTGGCCGGACTCCACGTCACGGGTCAGACGTACAATTTCCTGCTGGGTTTTCGGCATCGCGGTGACGCGGTCATTGAGCTTCGCCTTCTCCTCTTCCAGGGTGCGGCGTTTCTCCAGCAGCGTGCGGTAGGCCGGGTGGCGTTTGGTATACAGCTTGGAAATCTCCGCCTCTTTGAAGGTCAGCTCGTTGAGCTGGGCATCGATGTTAACCATCGAATCGAGGACCGATTTCGCCTCCAGCGGCAGGTCGACAGAGTCTTTATCCTGACGATAGGCATTCAGCTTGTTCTCGGCTTCATCCAGGCGGGCGCGCACTTCCGGCAGCTGTTTTGACAGGAACGCCAGGCTTTTCGCCGCTTCAGCCGACTTACGCTCAACGTTCTGCTCAAGATAGTTGCGGGTAATGCTGTTCAGGATGTCGCGGATTTGATCCTTATCTTCACCGGTAAAGGTCATGCTCAGCACGCCGGTGTCCTTACCGTTTTCGGTCACAGTAAGGTTGTTTTGCAGGTTATTAATCATCCCCAGCGTGGAGAATTTGGTGACGGTAAACTCCCCGCCTTCCTGGGCGTTGATCGCGCTGACCATCATGCTGACGCCGTCTTTGGTCAGCATCTGCCCCACTTCTCCGCGTGCGCTAAAGCCCGCATCGCTGGTTAACTGGTACTGTTTCGGACCGAGCACCGTCAGGGTAAAGGTCTGATCGGCGGCCCCTTTCGGCAGCACGAAGTCCGTCACTTTCACCGTGTCGTTGCTTCTGCCCATCAACCGATCCCAGCCGGCACCAAAGATCGGGAAGGTGTTTTTGGTGACGGAGATATCAAGCCCGAGGTCGTGAACCGTTTTGCCCAGCACCAGGCGCGACTGGATAAGCTGAATTTCAGCCTCGGACGCCGGTGGCTTGTTCGCCAGCGCAGAGCCAATGTCCTGCACCAGCGAGTTACCGGTGTTCTGCTCGATCTGCACCAGCGCGTCGGCGCTGTAGATAGGGGTGGCGAACAGCGTGTAGACGACGGCCGCAGCGGCAAACACGGCGGTAATGCCCAGCACCCACCACTTTGCCTCGACAACCGTGCCGACCAGGCGCCCAATATCAATTTCATCACTGCCCGAAGTCGGGGCGGCAGAAGATCGTGTTTTTTCTGTCATTGTTATCCCTGCTGAGCTTTCAGTGCCTGCGCCCACTGCTGGGCAGACTGATCAAGTAAGGTGTAAACCGCCTCGAAGGCCTCAAGGCTTTTGCGATACGGATCGGGGATTTCGCGTTCATTGTCCCAGTGACCAAACAGCATCACTTTGCCGCGCATCTCCGGTGCGATATCGCACAGCGCATGGATATGGCGTTTCTCCATCGCCAGGATCAGGTCGTACTCCCGGCACATGCGGCTGGTGACCTGACGGGCAACGTGACCGTCAAGGGAAAGGTTATGATCCCGTGCGACGCTCGTTGCCCGCTCATCGGCACCTTTACCGACCAGCGCACCCAGCCCTGCTGAATCAACGGTCAGTTCGGGCTGGTAGTGTTTCAACAGCCGTTCAGCCGTGGGGGAACGGCAGATGTTCCCCACGCATACCACCAGAATTTTGTTAAACATCGCGAATTACCAGGTATGAATGTCGCGCGCCGTATCCGTCATGTAGCGAACGCCACTGATGGTTGGCAGCAACTGGTTGATCAGACGGTTCCAGCGGGCAACCGGCGCGGTGGTGACATACACCACATCGTATGGCTGGAGACGGAACTCCGTCGCCATCACCAGAGAGGTCGCATCGGACATATCCAGCTGGTAGATGTTGGCAATCTTGCCTTTCGCACTGCCTTCACCCTTCAGCGGACGGATGACGAAGATACCGGTCGCGTTAGAGGTCGTCAGATCGATACCTTCAGCATTGCCCAGCGCTTCGGTCAGGGTCATACCGCTGAAGTCCATTTTGAGGGTGCTCTGTTTCTTCACTTCACCCATCACGAAGACTTTCAGATCGTCGTTGCGTGGTACGTAGAGAATGTCGCCCGGATAGAGCAGGCGGTTCTGGGTCAGATCGCCGTTTTGCATCAGCGCCTGCAGCGAAATGCGCTGCTCTTTCCCGTTATGGGTCAGCACCACGTTGCGCCAGTCGGCACCGTCAGTTAAGCCGCCCGCGGCGTTAATGGCATCCAGCACGGTCAGCGGCACGTTGGTAATAGCCTGCTGGCCGGATTTATTCACCTGGCCGGAGATATAGGCTTTTTGCGAGCGGAATGCGGCGATATTAACGTCCACCTGCGGATCGGCGATGTACTGCGCTAAGCGGCCGGTAATATCACTACGGATCTCGGCAAGCGTTTTGCCGGCAACATGGACCTTACCAATATAGGGATAGAACATGGTGCCATCTGACTGCACCCAGTTACCGGTGTCGCTTGAGCTGCGGTACTGGCCCGCGGGTGTGGTCAGTTCAGGGTGGTCCCAAACGGTCACGTTAATCACGTCACCTGGCCCCACGCGGTACTGATAAGAGGCAATTTCCTGGTCCAGCGACATATTCGGCTGGGCAACATTCGGACGTGGACGTAATTGTTCGACCAGTCGAGGCGTAAGTGGATAAACATTCACCATTTTGTCGAGATCAAAATCGGCATCCTGTTGCTTGATCACATCCTTACCCATTGTTGACATATTGCTGCCGGGAAAGACCGTGCAACCACTCATCAAGGTCACAGACACCAATAATGGCATCAATTTCATTTTGGATTTCATCATTGATTATTTATCACTTTGGCAGAGTAATTATCCTGTGCAATTTAAATAAGCTCGGGTCGTATTGGGTTTCAGCATGCAGTTAATCAAATAGAAATATAACTGGCATCAGTCCTAAAAAAAGCTTATTCATCCATTGGCTATTGACAGAATAATCGAGGCTGATTCACACGCTTTCAGGCACGCTACCGCCCTTGGCTTTCAGTTACCAATCCACTGACTAAACAATGCGTTATGGATAGACACCCTCTTGAGCAAGGTCTTCTGGAAATATATCAGCCGCTGGCGATGCCCGACGGATAATGAATAACCATCCCTGAAGACCGAACAATAATAGCAACACTGAGATTTAACATTTGATGCTGGGAGAATTGTTGCAGCTAACCTAATAGCAGGCAAGGAGACAACTGTCCTAATATCGGTTTTTAAGATTAATATTAAGAGCAAACTTTTGACCTTTTAGGATTTTCTTTATGTTGACAAAAAGAGAGCTAAAACCATTACCTGCGATATATCCTAAAATGATATTCCGGTAATAAAAGAGACGTATTTTCCTTATTTACAGGGTCAGCAGAACAGGCTCTTTTTAGCGAGACGTATTAAGAGAAATCTCAGCCCGGCATTGCAATTTCCCCCGGCTTTATCCATGATCGAAGTGTGACATTCGTCATATAACAGAAGGTATTGCTATTACTATGGAATGGATTGCCGATCCCTCAATCTGGGCCGGGCTGGTTACGCTGGTCGTCATCGAGCTTGTGCTCGGGATTGATAATCTGGTCTTTATCGCCATCCTCGCTGAAAAACTGCCCCCTTCCCAGCGCGACCGCGCGCGCGTGACGGGTCTGCTGCTGGCGATGGTGATGCGCTTACTGCTGCTGGCCTCTATCTCCTGGCTGGTGACCCTGACTCAGCCGCTGTTCGCCATCCACGGCCTGAGCTTTAGCGCCCGCGATCTGATCATGCTCTTCGGCGGGTTGTTCCTGTTGTTTAAAGCCACCGTAGAACTCAACGAACGGCTCGAAGGCAAAGACAGTGAGAACCCGACCCAGCGCCGCGGAGCGAAATTCTGGCCGGTGGTGGCACAAATTGTGGTGCTGGATGCGGTCTTCTCCCTCGACTCGGTGATCACCGCCGTCGGGATGGTGGACCACCTTGCGGTGATGATGGCGGCGGTGATTATCGCCATTACGCTGATGGTGATGGCCAGCAAGGCGCTGACCCGGTTTGTGAACAGTCACCCGACCATCGTTATCCTCTGTCTGAGCTTCCTGCTGATGATTGGCTTTAGCCTGGTGGCCGACGGTTTTGGATTCCATATTCCGAAAGGCTATCTCTACGCCGCCATTGGCTTCTCCGTGATGATTGAGGCGCTTAACCAGCTGGCGATATTTAACCGCCGCCGCTTCCTTTCCGCGAATCAGACCCTGCGTCAGCGCACGGCCGACACGGTCATGCGCCTGCTGAGCGGTAAGAAAGAGGATGCGGAGCTGGACGCCGAATCCTCCGCCATGCTGGCCGATCACAGCGAAGGGCAAATCTTTAACCCGCAGGAGCGGCTGATGATTGAGCGGGTGCTCAATCTCAACCAGCGCACGGTCAGCAGCATCATGACCTCGCGCCATGACATTGAGCATATCGACCTGACGGCCCCGGAAGCGCAAATCCGCGCCCTGCTGGATAAAAACCAGCACACCCGCGTGGTGGTGACCGGCGGTGAAGAGGAAGAGGAGCTGCTGGGGGTGGTGCACGTTATCGACCTGCTGCAACAGCAGCTGCACGGCGAGGCGCTTAATCTCCGCGCTCTGGTACGCCAGCCGCTGGTGTTCCCGGAGGGACTTCCGCTGCTCTCCGCCCTGGAGCAGTTCCGCAACGCGCGCACGCATTTTGCCTTTGTGGTGGATGAGTTTGGATCGGTTGAAGGGCTGGTCACGCTCAGCGACGTGATGGAAACCATCGCCGGTAATTTACCTAACGAGGTGGATGAGATTGATGCCCGCCATGACATCCAGAAAAACGCCGACGGCTCCTGGACGGCCAACGGCCATATGCCGCTTGAAGACCTGGTGCAATATGTGCCCTTGCCGCTGGATGAAAAACGGGAATATCACACCATTGCCGGCCTGCTGATGGAGTATTTGCAGCGTATCCCGCAGCCGGGGGAAGAGGTTCAGGTGGGGGACTATCTGCTGAAAACGCTGCAGATTGAAAACCATCGCGTACAGAAGGTTCAGCTCATCCCGTTGCGGGACGAGGAAGAACTCGATTTTGAGGTGTAGGTAAAACAAAACGGCAACCCGGTTGCCGTTTTAGGGTTTGCTCCCTCTCCCGTGGGAGAGGGATGGGGTGAGGGCATCAGGCCGCACTGGCAGCCGGGTAAAGCGAAGCGCCACCCGGCACAACAGGCATCACAGCTTATCGAGCAGCTTTTTCACATCCTTCCCGGTCTGCGAATCTTTATTCCGATCCGCCCAGCTGTTCAGCCGACGTTTGGCTTCATCCTGCAGATGCTTACGCAGGATCTGATCCACCTGCAGGCTGTAATTCAGCGCCTGCCATTTGCCATAAACGTTCAGCGGGATCGGGGTCTCTTTCAGGAAGTCGATGAGCTTACCCTGGCCCTGCCAGCCGGAGAGCACCCGGACGTTAAAGTGCGTATCCGCCGTCTCTTTTACCAGATCCAGCGAACCCTCTCCCGTCAGCGACAGCATGGAAGAGGTTCCCTGCATGTCGGCCAGCGTCAGCTGTCCGTTATCCAGCGTCAGGTCCGTGGAGAAGCTGTCGAGGCGCGTGGCGCTGTCGTAGTTCTCCTGCGCTTTCACATCGCTGCTGCGCTCCACCGCCTGCTGGACCAGCTGCTGGAAGTTAAGCCCTTCCATACGGGAGTCTTTCAAATCAATGTGCGCTTGTCCCTGCCAGTCGCGGCGGAAAGCATCAGCATCAATTTTGGTACCCGAGAAGTCACCGGCCAGCGTCAACTGCCCTGTCAGAGCGATCGGATAGTTAAACGCTTTCAGGATGGTGCCGATCTCAACGTTGTCGAGACGCGGCTGGAACTCGGCGCTGCCGACGTCTTTGCGGACATCCAGCGTACCGGGCAGTGAGAGGTGCCCAGCGCCCATCTTGCCGCTCAGTTCGGAGATCACCAGCAAGCCATTATGGTTGAACATCTGGCTGCTCACGTCGGTAAAATCCATGCCACGCCAGCGCAGGCTATTGGCTTTCAGCAGAATATCCGCCGTGAATCCGCGCAGGGCGTTGTAGTCGGGTTGATCAAGATTTGACGAGATAACCGGACGAGAGACCGGCATCTGACTTTGCCCCGTTTGTGCGGCATCGCTGTCCGTTGCGCTGGCGGGCGGCGGTGGCAGTAAGTTTTCCAGATTGAGCTTGTCGAACTGCAGATTGAGCACCCACTTCGGTTTCTCTTCGAGCGTGACGCTCGCCTGCCCTTTCAGGCTACTGTCATTCGCCTGCAGGCTGAGATTATCCAGCTCAATCTGCTTTTGTTCTTCACGCCACACGGCCTGCAACGTCCCCTGCCCGGTAATTCCCTGAGCAGGAAGATCGACCCCCGTGAGCTGCCAGTTCAGCTGCTGGATGTCGGCCGTGAGCTGATGCGGATAGTCAGACGCATTGACGCTGGCATTCAGCGACAGGGTGAGATCGCGCTGATCGCGGTTCACGCGCCCGCTAAATTCCACGGCGGCAAGATGATTAGCATCCTGTTCCATCTGCAGATTAATGTTGCGAACGGTAACCTGCTCTTCGTCCTCATGCTGGAAAACCAGCACGCTGTCGGCCACTTTCAGTTTGCCAATATCAAAAGACCAGCCGGTATCAGACGGCTCATCAGGCAGGGTATTTTCATGCGGCGCCACCGGCGCATTCGCATCACGCACGGCTTCGGTTTGCGGGGTGAGCTGAATCACCGCGCCTTTCAACATCACCTGTTTAACCTGCAGCTGATGGGAAATAAGCGGGATCAGCGACACATCAAGGCGCATGTTGTCTGCGGAAACCAGCGGCTGGGAGGCCCCCGGCGCCGTGAGCGACATGCGGCCAGAGAGAATGCTGAGCTGCGGCCAGACGTGCCAGCGCAGTGGTCCATCAAGTTTCAGTTGATAACCACTGCGTGCCTCGACCTGCCGCACCATGTACGCGCGGAAATCATTAGGGTTAACCAGCAGAACCAACGCCGAAAGGCCAGCAACCAGCACCACCAGCAAAATCATCAGCGTTGTCAGAACTCTTCTCATGGCATCCTCAATGGACTCGCGTTCAGTCTTTATCAATACGGCTGGCGACCGCGCCCTGCTGGTCGCGGTACTTTGCGTCCTGACGACGGTTATAAGGACGATCGGCCGGGCCCGTCAGCGGTTCAAAGCTTAACGCACCGATCATCATGCCGGGACGCAGCGCCAGAGGCAGTTTACCGGCATTGAAGAACTCCAGCACGATACGCCCTGACCAGCCGGGATCGATACGGTGCGCGGTCACGTGCACCATCAGCCCCAGTCGCGCCAGGGAAGAACGGCCATCAAGCCAGCCGACGAGGTCCGCAGGCAGGGTGACGGATTCATACGTCACCGCCAGCGCCAGTTCACCCGGATGCAGATAAAAGGCCTCACCTTCGTCAATAACGATTTCGTCACTCATCACGCGATCGAGCGCGGCGCTCACTTCGTCCTTCGGCCCGCTAAGGTCAATGAACGGCGCGGTATGGCCGCTAAAGGTGCGGAATTTATTCCCCAACCGTACATCAACGGTCACCCCATTGATACGCTCCACGGGTGGACGTGGGGTAATAGACAAACGGCCTTCATCCAGCCAGGCTTCAATATCGCGATCACAAAGACGCATGGCACTCTCTCCTTTCATGCATCGTACCCTGAGGCACTAAGCACTCAGGGTAAAACCAGGTTATCTCTGAACGGTACACAATTCGCGCGGCTTATTCAAAAAACTGGCTGATTTTCGCTTTTAAGATATCAATCGCAATGCGGTTTTTGCCCCCGCGCGGCACGATGATATCGGCGTATTGTTTGGAGGGTTCAATAAATTGCAGGAACATCGGGCGGACCGTTTTCTGGTATTGCGCCATCACGGAATCCATCGAACGGCCACGTTCATTGACGTCACGCTTGATGCGGCGCATCAGGCAGATATCCAGGGGGGTATCAACGAAAATGGAGAAGTTCATGGATTCCCGCAGGCGGGCGTCGGTCAGCAGCAGGATGCCTTCCAGGATAATGACCTTTTTCGGTTCAATGCGGATCGTTTCCTGAGTGCGGGTGTGTTCGACATAACTGTAAACGGGCAGCTCGATCGCCTGGCCGCTCTTAAGCGCTTCTAAATGCTGGAACAGCAAGCTGTGGTCCATGGCATTGGGGTGGTCATAGTTGGTTTTGACGCGCTCTTCCATCGACAGATGGGATTGATCTTTGTAATAGCTGTCTTCGGGAATGACGCCGATATGCTCATCACCTACTTGTTCACGCAGTTCGCGGTAAAGCGTACTGGCAATAAGACTTTTACCTGAAGCCGATGCGCCGGCGATACCTATAATGACGCACTGATGAGACTTATCAGTCATAAATTTAGCGACCTGATTAACCTGGATGTTAAGGAAGGACGACGCCGGAGCGTCAAACGCGGCAATTATAGGGATTTCGCCGGCGTGATACCAGTCGAATGCACAGGTTCTGCGAGACTGCCCGAAAAGTGACGCATTACGCCCTGAGTGAAATTTAAATGAACGTTTTTTCAGCGTTTAACCGTTTTTTTTCACAGAGCTTCTATTTAATAAGTCTGTGGTGTCAAATTCTGAACAGTCACCATATGAATTGTAAATTGTTTGTACTAGCATAAACCAAATTATCAAATTCACGCATTCGGACATCTTCCCTGACGGCATGGCGTCTCTGGATAAAGCGGTAATGAATAAACAATACCAGCGGGTTTTGGTTACCACCCCACATCCTTTATTACGACTTGTCTGTCTGGGCCTGGTCACCTTTATCTTTACCTTGTTTTCGCTGGAGCTCACCCGCTTCGGTACCCTGCTGGCCCCGCTCTGGTTTCCCACTGCCATCATGATGGTGGCGTTTTACCGTCATGCCGGAAAAATGTGGCCAGGAATTGCGCTGGCCTGTTCGTTTGGCAATATTCTGGCCTCATGGATGCTGTTTTCCTGGGGATCGGTAAGCCTGATCTACCCCACCGTCAACGTGATTGAGGCCGTTATCGGCGCGTTGTTCCTGCGCAAATGGCTCCCGTGGTACAACCCGCTGCAGAATCTGAATGACTGGATCCGCGTAGCCATTGGCAGCGCGCTGGTGCCGCCGCTGTTGGGCGGCGTTCTGGTGACTCTGCTGGCACCCGGTGCTGAGCCCGTGCGCAATTTCTTTGTGTGGGTGTTGTCCGAAGCCATCGGCGCGCTGGCGCTGGTGCCGCTGGGCCTGTTATTTAAACCCCATTATCTGCTGCGCCACCGTGACCCGCGACTGCTGCTGGAGACGCTGACCACGCTGGCCATTACGTTAGCCCTCAGTTGGGCGGCCATCACCTGGCTTCCGTGGCCCTTTACCTGTGTGATCGTTCTGCTGATGTGGAGCGCCGTGCGCCTGCCGCGGATGGAGGCGTTTATGGTGTTTCTGGTCACCGTGATGGTCGTGTCGCTGATGATTGCCCGTAACCCTCTGGCGCTCACCACCCAGCATGCCGGACCGATGCTGAACGCGCCGTGGCTGCCGTTCCTGATGCTGCTCCTGCCTGCCAATGTAATGACCATGGTGATGTATGCCTTCCGGGCCGAACGCAAGCACATCACCGAAAGCGAAGCGCGTTTTCGTAATGCGATGGAGTATTCCGCCATCGGTATGGCGCTGGTCAGCATTGAGGGCAAATGGCTGCAGGCCAACAAGGCGCTGTGCAACTTCCTCGGTTACAGCCAGACGGAGCTGCAGTCGCTGACCTTTCAGCAGCTGACCTGGCCGGAAGATCTCGATACCGACCTGGAGCAGCTGGAACAGCTGGTCAACGGCGAGATCAATACCTACACCCTCGAGAAGCGTTATTACACCCGTAACGGAGAGGTGGTCTGGGCGCTCCTTGCCGTCTCCGTCGTACGTCATACCGACGGTTCACCGCTCTATTTTATCGCTCAGATTGAAGATATTAACGACCTGAAGCAGACCGAATGGGTCAATAAACGTCTGATGGAGCGCATTACGCTGGCTAACGAAGCGGGCGGAATTGGCATCTGGGAGTGGGATCTGGAGCCAGACATTATTAGCTGGGATAAGCGGATGTTTGAGCTGTATGAAATTCCGCCGCACATCAAACCCACCTGGCAGCTCTGGCACGACACGATGCTGCCGGAAGATCGCGCCCATGCAGAGAAGGTCCTGCGAGACTCCCTTATCTCCCGTCTGCCGTTTAAGCTGGAATTTCGCATTCGCGTGAAGGAAGGCGTGCGCCATATTCGCTCTCTGGCGAACCGGGTGCTGAATAAACAGGGCGAAGTCGAACGACTGCTCGGTATCAACATGGACATGACCGAGGTGAAGCAGCTTAACGAGGCCCTCTTCCAGGAAAAAGAGCGCCTGCATATTACCCTCGACTCCATCGGTGAAGCGGTGCTGTGTACCGATATCAACATGAACGTCACCTTTATGAACCCGGTCGCCGAGAAAATGAGCGGCTGGCTGCAAACCGAGGCGATAGGCCAGCCGATCCTGAAGGTGTTGCACATCACCTTTGGGGAACAAGGGCCGCCGATGGAGAATATTCACAGCGGCGATATGTCCCGTTCCGATATCGATCAGGATGTGGTGCTGAACTGCCGTACCGGCGGAAGCTTCGATATTCATTACAGTATTACGCCGCTCAGCACGCTGGATGGACAGAGTATTGGCTCCGTGATCGTCATTCAGGACGTGACCGAGTCGCGCAAAATGCTGCGTCAGCTGAGCTACAGCGCTTCCCACGATGCCCTGACCCACCTGGCAAACCGGGTCAGCTTCGAAAACCATCTCAAACGCCTCCTGCAGACCGTGCGCGAGACGCGCCAGCGGCATGCGCTGGTGTTTATCGATCTCGATCGCTTTAAAGCGGTCAACGATACGGCTGGCCATGCCGCCGGCGATGCCCTGCTGCGGGAACTCTCTTCCTTAATGCTGACCATGCTCCGCTCCAGTGACGTACTGGCCCGTCTGGGCGGGGATGAGTTCGGGTTACTGTTACCCGACTGCAACATTGAAAGCGCACGCTATATTGCCGGTCGCCTGATTCAGACGATCAATGACTATCACTTTATGTGGGAAGGACGCCTGCACCGGATCGGCGCCAGCGCGGGTATTACGCTGATTGATGAAAATAACCATCAGGCGTCAGAGGTCATGTCGCAGGCGGATATTGCCTGCTATGCCTCGAAAAACGGCGGGCGTGGCAGGGTGACGGTTTACGAACCCCAGCAGGAGCGGGACCACAGCACGCGTAGCATGATGTCGCTTGATGAGCAGTGGCACATGATTAAAGACAACCATCTGATGATGATTGCCCGCAGCGTCGCCTCCCCGCGCATCCCGGAAAGCAGCAACTTCTGGCTGATTTCGTTACGCCTGTGGACCAGCCAGGGTGAAGTCCAGGAAGAGCACGCCTTCCGATCGGGCCTGGCGGAGCCAGAGCTGTTGCACGCCCTCGACAGACGGATTTTTAGCGAGTTCTTCCGCACCTCCGCCGCTCAGATCGCCAGTAAAGGGATGGGTGTCGCACTGCCGCTGTCTGAGGCCGGTTTAGCCAGCGTGACGCTGGTTGATGAACTGCTCGACCTGCTGGATAAAAGCCCTATGCCGGGTCGCCTGCTGCATCTGGTCATCTCTGCCGATGTGGTCTGTAACCCGAATAAAAACCTGGAGCAGGGTCTGCAGAAGCTTCGCGAGGCAGGCTGTCGCGTGATCTTCAGCCAGGTGGGACGCGACATGAACGTCTTCACGCACCTGAGCGCAAATATGGCCGACTATCTGCTGCTGGACGCCGAAGTGGTGAGCAACGTATATGGCAATCTGATGGATGAAATGATGGTCACCATCATCCAGGGCCATGCCCAGCGTCTGGGCATGAAGACCATCGCGGGTCCCTGTAATCAGCCGATTATGATGGATACGCTCTCCGGCATCGGCATTGATTTTATCTATGGTGACACCATCGCCGAGCCGCAGCCGCTGGATCTACTTCTCAATACCAGCTACTTCGCCATCAACTGACGGTGCCCAGCCGTCGGTATACCAGATGTGCAGCAGCGCGTACGAGCGCCACGGCTGCCAGCGCTCGGCATAACGCCGAATTTGCGCGGGCGTCATCCCGGCAAAGCGTTGCTTAATCAAATAATCATCCGGCAGAAACACATCTTTTGCCTGCCAGCCGCGCAGGGCCAGATAATTTGCCGTCCAGCGGCCAATTCCCGGCCGCTGCTGTAACGCTTTCATCCCCGCCTCAATGTTCGCGGGCGGGAAAAGCGGAAACGTCCCGTCAATGACCGACTGCGCCAGATGAATCAGCGACTCCGCGCGCTTTACCGGCATGCCC